>WNFA01013396.1_pt1 | contig 11343 bp, 7 predicted proteins | sample 5400481 | NCBI WGS metagenome assembly WNFA01 (sample SAMN13153340, study PRJNA577476) | soil metagenome | isolation source: 120 cm saprolite under Douglas fir tree site 2 hole 1 replicate 2 | place: USA:California | collected 2015-04-18
AGAGCAAGATGTGCCCGCTCTTTTCCCGGCGGCACAGTTCTTGCTCCCAGGTGAAGCCACTTCCCGCGGCATAATGCAGATAACGTGCCGGAGGCCCAAAAGCCCAAAGCGCTACATCCTGACAATCCAGGACCTGACCGATCACGTCAACAAGCTGCCGCGTCACGAAGAGCACTGGGGGCGACAAGAGGAAGAGTCCTTCAGGGGAAGCGAAATCCATCTGCTCGGGAAGGTGCGCGATGGCTTCTTGCAGGCGCGACACGGCCTGCCGGACGCGTTGGAGATGGAGTGCTTTCCGATAGCGCCGCGTGATATCATGGAACACATAGATCGTTGCGATAGCCTGCTGCTGTGCATCAGGCGTGGGTAGGCTGACGGATAAGCAGCGCATTTTGGCGTAGACCTTTCGCCCGGAGGGAACCTGTAGCACAATGATTGATTCTTGCTGGCTGGTTGCCTCCTCTCCATCGCTGAAGAGGCTCATGAGCCATGGCTCCAATGAGAGAGCTGGAGGTTGCTCGTCACCTCTCTGATAGGAATGCAGAAACTGCTGGTAGCCTGTCCCTCTACAAAGGGATGCGGAGGCCACTTCAAAGAGCGTGAGGGCGGCCGCATTGATGTGTAAGATCTTCCCCTCACGATCACAGGCAATGACACTCTCTCCTAAGGTCTCAAAGATACCTTCGAGTTGGTTTGCCAGCAGTATCGCCTCTTGTATTGCTTGTTGTTGCATGGCTTCCTCCAAAGGTGGACATCAAGAACGTGCCCTCTGGCAGGCATCACATCTTCCCAGTAAACTCGGAGTGACACACTCCCGGCTCTTACTCTTCTTATTCATCCGTGAGGCAAAGGAGGGCATTTCCTCATGCAAACACTCAGCCGACAGGTTGTGGGGCCAGGAGACAACTGAGGCACCTCGCCCTCTCTGCCCCTAGTATTATTATAAGGTTGAAGTGTCATGAAAGCGTCATGAGCCTCGTCATAGACAGTGACCTCAAAAGATGAGGGAGTTGTCTATCTGCCGTGGCTTTTTGTTATTCACAACTTCTTCGCCGTAATCAATGTCGCCCCTGGAGTAAACAGGCGATGGCGGCGCACATTGCCCAAGCCAGCCTGTTCTAACCACTGCTTCACCGTCGAAAAAGGATAGCATGTTCCACCGACAGTTGTCATCGTCAGGGCCATGAACTGCACCATGAGCGAAGCCAGGCGCGAACTGTGAGTCTGATCGGTTACCTGGTCGACAAAGATGAGCATCCCTCCAGGTTTCAGCGTTTGTGCCACTTTTTTCAGCACGACGGCATTGACCTCTGTAGGCAGCAGGTGAGCGATGTGGAAATAGAGGGCCGCGTCGAAAGATGAGGCGAGGTCAGTGGAGAATTCATCGCGCACGATATCCCTGCATAGAAAACTCATACGGTCTGTTATACCCACCTGTTTAGCAGTACGCATACCCGCCTCGATTCCTGGCTCGATATCGAGAATAGTGGCGTGCAGTTGGGGATATTTGCGGCAGAAGAGTATGCTGTATGCTGCATGCGAACCACCTACATCGAGCAACTGTGCCGCATTTGCAGGCAAATGTACACGGCTCACAACCTCACCACCCAGCGCCATAGCTAATGAAGCCAGGCCCGCGTAGTGGCGAGCGAGCGCCGCTTGTGTCTCTGGATTCGAGGGGTCCTCTTCGTATGGCATGCGCATGGCCTGTTTGTTCTCACGTACCACTTGCGGCAGGTAATCCCAGATGGCAACGATATCAGGGCTATGGATGATGTAAGGCGCGATGCTAACAGGGGAGTTGCTGGTAAGCCAGCGCTGCGCCATGCGACTGTTGTGGTAGTAGCCGCGACGCTTGCGTAGATAGCCAGCTGAAACGAGCAACTGAAGCAGTAGTTGCAGGCCCTGGGGGTTACACTGCAATCGCTCGGCCAGGCGCTCTAACGTTAAGGGCTGCGTGCTCAATGCGTCAAAGACGCCGAGTTCGCAGGCCGATACGAGTACCCTGGCTATGCCTGAAGCCAGTGGAGTATCAAAAAGGGGCACGGGTAAGAGGTTCAGGCGTGCCAGGAGGTGTTCCAGTGCAGTCAGGCGTAGTGGCATTATAGCAGTACTCCTATGATCCAACCACCGGCCAGCAGGATGCAGGTCAGGGCAACCAGGTAAAAATAGGATTTGCGCGTTTCTACAGGTCGTTCGGGACCAAAGAAGAGCACCATTGTTTCGACCGCCAGGCAGGTGAGGATGAGCGTTAACACAATAATCCAGGAACGAGCAGGTACGAGGCCCGTGATCTGCAAAATACCGATCAGCGCGGCGGCGAGCACGATCATAGACTGGCAAACTGCGAACGAGCGCTTCACGCCCAAAACCACGGCCAGTGTCTTTGCGCCGTTAGCAGCATCCTGTTCTATATCTGGTAGCGAATTGGCGAGATTGAGAGCTATGCCGAGCAAGAAGCCGGTAGGTATCAGCCAGAAGAGGACATACGGCACGCGACCAATGCCCGCAAAGGCGTACAGGGGAATGAGCGGCATGGCCAGCGCAAAAACGATACCGCTGAATGGGGTTGATTTTAGTCCCAGGTTGTATGCCTGGCCCAGCGCGAGATAGCAGAGCGAGACGAGCAGCGCCAGGAGAGGCAGTTGAATGAGCAATATGAGCATGATCGCGATCATGACGAAGCCGCTAATAAGCGCCTCGCGAGCATGAATGAGACCTCGTGGAATGGGTTTGCCATGCTTGCTCGCGGCATCAAGGCGACGATCGCAGTAGTCGTTGAGCATGGCAATCGAGATCTGCATGGCGGCATGCGCGGCGATTACCAGGATGATGATGCTCCAGGCGAAGTGAGGCCATGCTGCGAGCAGGGTAAAGACGGTTACAGCCAGGATGTGAAACATGACTGGTACAGGGTGGCTGAGCAGGTAGAAACCCAGGGCTATGTCGTTGAACTGGCGCTTTTTGGTGATCTCCATGAATTGTAAGTGTTTCTCTTGTCTGTTTAATACAAACAACGAGGACGTACTGTACTTTAGTTTTCAAAAGCGTGACAATCTTATCTTACCATGATAAGATTGGGTTGTCAGGAGAACGGGGATAGGGACAGATCTGTCGAGGAGCCAGTAATGAATGCACCAGAAATATCTACTACCGCAACGTCGTTGGGAAACACTTCCACTCAAGTGAGCGATGGTGTAGTATCAGCCACCAATTTAGTTGCTAAACTTCTAGAGAAAATTGATAGCGCACCATATGATGGTAAATCCATACCGCAAGAAAGTCTCGATCTTGCTAATAAGTTTCGAACAAGTATCTTTCCATGGCGCGGACAATTCTCTCCAGAGCTAATTGAACTTTTTCTCAACAAGTATGGACAAGACTCGAGCGTAATCTTAGATCCTTTTGCTGGGAGTGGAACGACACTTTTTGAAGCTGCCAGAAAAGGCTTCGTATGCTACACTGCTGAGATTAATCCTTCGGCAATTGAGATGGCTAAAACAGTACATTTTACGAACCTTCCCTTAGCAGATAGAAAAAATGTTATCCAGATGGCAGAAGCGCTCGCAGAGGAGTGCATCCACCCATTCACATGGGATTTATTTTCTTATCAGAATCATGAACAGCCCCCTGAACAACTCTTCAGCGACTCAGCAGAGACATCATTTAGAACAATCTTGAGGCAGGCAGAGAATAAACCTCTCGTTCATAATATCCTTACTAATGCTATCATTCGTTATATGAGCTATCCCCCTCCACGTAGGGAAACAGACTTCCTCCGTGCTTTACAAGAGCACGTTAAGATTATCAAAGGCCTTCCTTACAGCAAGAAAGAATGTAGAGTGTTTCATACAGATGCACGTGCCATACTTTTACCCGATGCGAGCATAGATTTGGTAATCACGTCACCTCCTTATATTAACGTATTCAATTATCATCAAAATAACCGACCGGCAATGGAGCTTATGGGATGGGATTTGCTTGATATAGCGAAGTCCGAGATTGGCTCGAATCGAAAAAATCGCCAGAACAGATTTCTTACGGTTGTGCAATATACCTTAGACATGCTTGATGCATTAAAGGAGATGCATCGTCTTCTGCGTCCAGATGGACGAGCAATTATCGTCATAGGAAGAGAATCAAATATACGTGGGCTGAGTTTTAAAAATGGGATGCTAGTTGCTGCGATTGCTCTAGGTGGAGCAGGTTTTCATCTCGAGACACGCCAGGAAAGGAAATTCAAGAATAAGTTTGGAGAGATAATCTACGAAGATATCTTGCATCTTGTACCTGTTTCTGAAGGCATGGCTGCAGGTGATGACTTTGCTCGCTCAGTTGCCACTTGGAGTCTGTTAAAAGCAGCCGAGACTACAGAGGAGGGGGTTCATCATGAAGTCCTGGATGCCATAGAGCGTGCCAGCACTGTTCAGAAATCTCCAATCTTCAGGCTACCAGTAACAACGTATCGCCAAGTTTCTGGTATGCTCAAAGAAGAAACTGAGTCGTATGAAGTAAAGGGTACTACTATGAAAACTTATCCCACTCCACACCTGGAGAAATTGAAGGCGACACTTTTAAACGATAAGCTACCACCAGCCGATAAGCCTCAAGTTGAGAAAGCACACTATGAGCAGTGGATTGCGAATATGGAAATTACGATGGAAGCAGATATGACTGCCGATGAGCGATTAGAGCGCATGGTTTACTTACTCAACCAATACAGAAACCGAATGGATATTGACCTTATCTTCGATAGTCAAAATGATTGGCTCTATCGACAAAAAGGGCAGATTAAATTGGACAATAGTATCATTGAAGAATTTTTACCGCGTCTTATACATCCATCTCTTATCCCTGAGATTTCAGCAATGAACGTCACCATTGGTCCGATTAAGGCATTTTCGTCCATATGGTTCGATTCAAGTTTGATGCAACCAGCAACTGCTGGTGGCCTGAATATTCGTACCAAAGACCAAGATTTTGCTATCAGCAAACCGCTCTATCTTAAGGCTTCTCATTCTCCCAATTTTGAAGAGCAGATAAGCGTCTCTACCAATCTTGCTTATATTGCAGCAGAATGTAAGACTAACCTCGACAAGACCATGTTTCAAGAAGCATGTGCTACTGCTCGTGATCTTAAAGCTGCAATTCCCGGTGCTAAGTATTATCTAATATGCGAGTGGCTTGATATGACACCCATAAGTAGTAGAACAACACCTATCGACGAGGTTCTTCTCTTGCGAGAGGCTAAAAGACTAAGTTCAAACATAAGGCATGATTTTAGCACATATAAAGGACGCCAGAAAGCCAGGGAACCTTATCTCGAATTCCTAAACAAAAATCCCTATAGGGAGAAGGTATTCGAGCGATTTATTGGTTATATTCGTCAGGCAAGGTTCAAAAAAAAGGGAAAAGGATGTGACAGTGTGAGAAGCCCCCGTTGCCAAAAAGCTCCCTGGAGGGTATGGTTGATACAATACATCACCATCACCCCCAGGGAGGAACCAATGGTCCAGACACATTCTCGCACAGCTCACGACTACGCACAATGGGTCAGCATGCTGTTGGCCCACGGTGGCAGCTATGGAATCGTCAGTGGATTGAGTCAGCAGGTCGGCGTCGCTCGCCAGACCCTGTACCGATGGAAAGCCAAGGGGTTGGCGGCACTGGAAGCCGCTTTTGTCCCCCCGGCCCAAGGAGCACCGCCGGCTTGCCCCTTGGAGCGAGCGATCTTGACCTTGCTGGTAGAGGGCCACGCGAGCTATCGGGGCATCCAACGGTGTCTGTGGACCCTGCTGGGCCAGCACGTCAGCTTGGGCAAGATTGCTGCGGTGGTCGAGAGCGCAGGCAAGCTGGCCCAGGACTGGCTTGGCCAGCATGCCCCTGACACCCTGCGGGCGCTGGCGTTGGATGAACTGTATGGCAGCACACACGGCGAAGCCTACCTCAACGTGGTCGATGTCCACAGCGGGGCGGTGTGGGCCAGCACGAGTCCGGTGGGAGTGGATGGGGAGAGTTGGACCTTGGTGCTGTGGCAACTGCAGGAGCAAGGGCTGCGCTGGCAGACCACGGTCAGTGATGGAGGCAGAGCGATTGGGGAGGCGGTGGCGACGGTCACACCCAATTGCCCCCATCAACGCGATGTGTGGCATCTGCTGCACGCCTGCCAGCAAGTGCAAGCACGCCTGGATCGGCAGGTCGAGCAGCTGCAGCAGCAAATCCCTGTCGTAGCGCGACAAGCGGCACGCCTGGCAGCAGGCAAGCGCCCGCGTGGGAAGCATCCGCGCAGTGATGTGGCGGCGCATGCGGCTCTTGTGGCCCAGGCGCAGTATGCCTGCGAGGGCCTGCGCTACCTGTCGGGGGAACTGCGCCGCCTGCTGGGCGTGGTGGTGCTGACGGCCCAAGGGGTCATGCCAAGTAGCGTCCGGCAAGGGGAACTGGAAGCGCTGCTGGCGCTGCTCGACGAACTGAGCCAGGTGGCTCCTGAGGCGATGCAGCACGAACTGGCGCGCTTGGTGACCTTGCTCGGGGCGGCGCTGCCGCAGCTGGTGCTCTTTGTGCCAGGACTGGATGCGCTGCAGGAACGCGCTTGCCAAGCCCTGGGGCCAAGCGCTCTGCATTTGCTGGGCTGGGCGTGGCAGCGACGAGCCATCCTGGGCCCGACCACCAAGGAGTTGCTGGACAGTGTGCCTGCCGACTGGCGACCGATCGCTGCCCCTCTGCTGACCGCGTGGGAGGCGGCCGTGCGGGCCAGCAGTGCCGTCGAGAACTGGCACAGTGTCTTGCGTCCGTACTTGGCGGTGCATCGCAGCCTGTCGAGCGGGATGGTGGCGCTGTTGGCGGTCTGGCACAATCATCGGGTGGCCCAGCGCGGGCTGCATCAGGGACAAAGCCCGCTCATGCGTAGCGGACTGACGCCGGTCACCAACGATTGGCTTGAGGCCTTGGGCTATCCCCCGCCAGGGGAGACTCATCCGCCTGAGCCTCGTGCCGATCCCCAACCGGTGCTGGCTCTGGTTGCTTAGAGTCATAACTGTCACAGTCATTTGAACCTTGCCTCAGCTTTTAAAGATTGAACCTGTCGATGAACGAACTGTTTTAGAACGTGGATACTTCTGAAGGAATGGAACTATCTACATCCCAAACCTATCAAAAAGAAACACCAAAATATCGCTGCGTTCCTCGATCACCTTCACCGTAGGTTTCCCTAACCCGTGCCCTGCTTTCATCTCGATACGCAGCAGGGTCGGATTATTCCCAACATTGGCCGCCTGGAGCGTCGCTGCAAATTTCTTGGCATGGGCGGGCACAACGCGATCATCCGTATCTGCCGCGAGAATGAGGGTTGCCGGATAGACTACACCTGCTTTGACATTGTGCAGGGGAGAATAGGCGTAAAGGAATTGGAAATGATCCGGGTTGGTTTCGGCGTTGCCGTAATCCGATATCCAGTAGCGGCCAACGGTGAATTTGTGGTAACGCAGCATATCGATCACGGGAACCTGGCAGATCACGGCACCGAAGAGATCGGGCCGCTGCAGCATGCAGGCGGCTACGAGTAAACCCCCGTTGCTGGCTCCTTGAATGGCCAGTCGCGAGGCGCTGGTATACTTGTTTGCGATTAACCACTCGGCAGCCGCGATGAAGTCATCGAATACATGCTGCTTGTTTTCAAGCGTCCCTGCACGATGCCACTCCTCGCCATATTCGCCACCTCCGCGAAGATTGGCCACAGCATACACGCCGCCATTTTCTAACCAGACAAGCGTTGGAACGGTAAAGGATGGCGTCAGGCTGACGTCAAATCCACCATAACCATAGAGCAGTACGGGATTGTTGCCATCGAGCTTCAATCCTTTTTTATGCGTGAGAAACATGGGCACGCGGGTACCATCCCTGGAAGTATAAAAGACCTGGGTTGTTTCGTAGCTGGCCGCATCAAAATCAATGCTGACTCCATACAACAGGCTAAGCGTATCGCTCAGAAAATCGTAGCGGAAGATGGTAGGGGGATAGAGAAACGAGGTGAAGCTGATAAACATTTCTGTATGTTGTGGCTTCCCCGAGATCTCCACGATCGAGCCAAGGGTTGGCAGGGTAATATCCCGCACAAAGCTGCCGTCGAGCGTATAAATCTTCATTTCATGATGGGCATCGTGCATGTAGGTCACCACAAACTGGTTGTTGACCATGATTACGAAATCCATCACATCATCCTGCTGGGGAATAAGTTCTTGCCAGTTCGCCCGCTCTGGATGCTCGAGATCAATGGCAATGATACGGCTGCGTGGAGCATCCAGGTTGGTCTGGATATAGAAGATGGAGCCGTTGTTGCCAATCAGGTTATAGGCGGCGTCGGCCTCGTCCAGCAGGCGAACGAACGGGCCATCACTATCTACGTTGCGGTAGTAGAGGCGATTCTCCGGCTCAGTGCCGTGCCAGACGTGCAGCACCAGGTAGGAGCCGTCGTCAGTGATAATGGGGGAGAAACTGAGTTCTTTGGCCTCTGGTCTCTCGTAGATTAGTTGATCCCCGGATTGTGGCGTGTCCAGTGTATGCCAGTACACCCGGCTATAATTACTCTGATCCTCTTCGGGCACCGTGCCTGGCTCGGGCAGGCGATTATAAAAGAAGCCTTGATTATCGTGATGCCAGGCAATACTGCTGAACTTGCACCAGCGGATGACTTCAGGATAATCGGTACCATTATCAACCTGGCGGATCTTAATCTCCTGCCAGTCGCTGCCACTACTCGATATGCCGTAGGCCAGCAGCTCCCCATCTTTGCTCAGGGCCTGGTTAGTCAAGGCTGTCGTACCGTCTTCGCTGAGGGTGTTGGGATCAATCACAACCACTGCTTCACCCTGCAAGGTGTGCTGCATGTAGAGGACGGATTGATTTTGCATGCCGGTGTTTTTGGAGAAGAAATAGCGATCTCCCCTTTTGACCGGCGCAGAATATTTGGGATAGTCCCACAGGACCGTCATGCGCTCCTGTATCTTTTTACGGGCGGGAATAGCTGAAATATACTGCGCTGTCGCCGCGTTTTGTGCTTCTACCCAGTTTAACGTGCCGGCTGAAGTGGGATTTTCGAGCCAGCGGTAAGGGTCGGCAACCATTGTGCCATGATAGTCTTCCATGACATCATCTCGACGAGCAAAGAGATTGTTCATTTGGTTCTCCTGATGGATTCTTAAGGTCGGAAGCAGTCATTGGGCTGGCAGGCGATTACCGGACCGGTAGTCGTTCCATCACTGCCTTGAACCATAGCGAGCGCATTTCATTGCCGGCTACCACCAGGGTGATACAGATACCCAGGACTGTGCCGATCACCCAGAGGACCAGGATGAGTGTGTTGCTACCCACAGTCGTGAGCATGTGCAGCAGGCTCATAACGGCCAGGGAGAGCGAATCGTGCCCGTTGGCGAAAGGCAAAAGCGCGCGTAGGGATGGCTGCTGAAGGATAGACCCCAGAGTTGCAATGGTGGCGAGGAGTACAACAACCAGCAGTTCCGCCAGCGAGGGACGGAGTAGAGAGAAGCGTGGGCTATTGGTGCGCTGCGCGGTCATAGCCACGCGCCGCATAATTTGCTCATTTAAATCGTCAGGTTCGGCAATAACCTTGATAGTATGCAAATTTTGGGTCACTTCTTCTAAAAGCACCAGTTCTTCGAGGCAGGCGGCGCAGTTGGCAAGATGCGCTTCGAGTGCACGAGCTTGCTCAATAATGAGCCGGTTATCGAGATACAGTTGTAGTTTTTGAGCAGCCTCTCTACAGTGCATTACTGACCTCTCGTTCCCATGTTTGATTCGCGATCCAGTGCCTGTAAACGTTCCTTAAGCAAATTGCGTGCGCGGAATAAATGTGTTTTAATAGTGCCAATAGGCATAGTAAGGATTTCAGCCATTTCTTCATAGGTCATGTCCTGTAAATGACGCAAGATCAGCACTATGCGGTATTTTGCGGGCAGATGAGAGAGATGTTCCCGGACCAATGCTTGACGATCGCGCACATCCATCTCGGTATCTACGAGTTTGGCGTCATCTTGCTCTGCCTCCAGAGCAACTTGTAAAGCTTTATCGCGCTTACGCTGCTCGAGCTGTTTTAAAGAGCAGTTATAGGCAATGCGATACAGCCAGGTAGCAAAGCGAGCATCTCCGCGAAAAGCGGGCAAACCCTGCCAGGCGGCTAAGAATGTCTCCTGGGTCGTTTCGTTTGCTTCCTCGTACTGCTGAAGCATGCGATAAACCAGGTTGAAGACACGCCGTTGATAGCGCTGGACGAGTTGAGCAAAGGCATCCTGATCTCCACCTTTACTGGCAGTAACCAACTGCAGGTCGTCCTGCTCAGCAGTGGAGGAGACCGCGCCGGTGAGGGGCATCCTCATGCTTTGTGTCGATTGCACCGAGCGCTCTCTCATATGCTCCTTTAGAGGTTTTATCTACGGAAAATGTTTCAGTAGCGTAATTCGTTGAAACATCTTTGTTGTTAATTGTATCTTACCATATACACGTCCAAATGGATACGTAGGATGATTGCATGTCTTCAGGAGTAACGGTAGTCTTACTTGGCTGGTTGATAGCGTTAGCCATTTTCTTTGGCTTTATTGTGCTACTGCGCTACATCGAGCATCGAGAGCGCATGGCACTGATTGCGCGAGGCATCGACCCTAACAGAATACGCCGGCAGCGTAAGGGAATAGGAGTACTACGCGCTGGATTAATTACCGGCATGGTTGGGCTGGCGCTTACGATCGGCCTCTACCCGCTGGGTTTTATGTTGCCTGGATCGCTAACCCTGGCTCCATTGCATTTTGGCCCCTGGTTACTTCCAGGCCTGATTCCTTTAGGTGTCGGCGGTGCCCTGGTAATCAGCCATTACCTGGGGCAGGATAGCCAGCCTCCTCGCCTCGATCCACCACGTGACGAGCCCGCGGTCAAAGACGAAACTGAACAACACAATTGAATTTTTCCAGAATTACGAAATTCGTAAAAAACTACTTGACAGGACGCAAACGCAGTGGTATTATCTCACTTGCCCTCGTTGGGGAACCGATGAGGCATACCAGGTGCGGAAGCATCCAGAGTACCTGAACAACTGAAGAGTGGTAAGGAACATAAGGTAAGAACATTTTTTAACCTGTCAATTGGCGATAACTCGCTTACACAGCATCTGAATCTCCGCTGAGAGATTCGATATAGATTTGGATGGCGAGTTTGATCCTGGCTCAGGATAAACGCTGGCGGCGTGCCTAACACATGCAAGTCGAACGCCCTGCTTTCGGGCAGGGAGTGGCGGACGGGTGAGTAACACATGGGAACCTACCCACCAGTGAGGGATAC
>WNFA01010552.1_pt1 | contig 11342 bp, 11 predicted proteins | sample 5400481 | NCBI WGS metagenome assembly WNFA01 (sample SAMN13153340, study PRJNA577476) | soil metagenome | isolation source: 120 cm saprolite under Douglas fir tree site 2 hole 1 replicate 2 | place: USA:California | collected 2015-04-18
TGACTGAGCCAAAGAGCTGCTCGTGTTCGCCGGAGCGCCGCTGAAACGAAACCGAAACGCCTTCGAACTGCTTGGCCAGGGCTTCAGCGCCGGTCTTCTCCTTGGCCGAGCGGCGGACGGACGCCGCCTTCATCTGCTCGATCACTGCCTTGTTGCCTTTGGAGGCCTCGATGGCTAGCTTATGTGGCAGCAAATAGTTTCGTCCGAAACCCTCGGCGACTTTCACCACGTCGCCGCGCGAGCCCAGCTTGGGCACATCTTCCTTCAGAATGACTTCCATGGATGACTCCTGTAGAAATTCTTTTTCGCCACAGATTCACACGGATTAACACGGATCAAGATTCTAAAGAGCAAAAATCCGTGAGGATCTGTGTAAATCTGTGGCCCGGTTCTTTTACGACGCGCGGCCGGCAAACGGCAGCAGTGCGATGTTCCGCGCCTGCTTGATGGCGGACGACAAGCGCCGCTGGTGCGGCGTGCACACGCCGGTCAGGCGCCGCGGAACGATCTTGCCGCTTTCGGCCACGAATTGGGCGAGCAGCCGAACGTCTTTGTAGTTGATGGCCTCAATTTTCTCCACGCAGAACTTGCAGACCTTCTTGCGGCGAAAATATTTGCGCCCACCTTCGCGGCCACCGGGACCGCCGGGACGTGGAGGACGACGCTCCCCCCGGTCAGGCCGGTCTCCAAACGAGGGACGGTCTCCCCCGGAGGGCCGATCTCCGCCCGCTGGGCGCTCCCCACCAGAACTTGATCCCACTACCGCGGTTGCTCTCGTTTCTTCAGCCATGATGCTCCTTAAAATCTGTCGTTGGTCTTCAGTCATCAGTCTTCAGCGCGGTCTGACGACCGACGACCGATGACTGACGACTGGGTTACGCCGTGATCTCTGCCGTTTCGCTGCCGGCTTCTGCAACCGGGGCGGGGGGCGGGGTCTTGCGCTTGGCGTCGCGGATTGCCTTGATCTTGTCCAGACGCTTTTGTTCTTCGTCAATGCGCACGGTGATGAACTTGATCACCGGTTCAGTAACACGCAAGCGGCGCTCCAGTTCGTGAATCAGCCCGCCACCGCCCTCCACCGTGAGCAGCACGTAGACGCCATCGTGAAACCTGCGGACCATGTAGGCCAGGCGGCGCTTACCCATCTTCTCCACGCTCTTTACGTTGCCGCCCGAGGAGGTCACCGCCGTTTCCAGCGTGGAAATCAGTTTGTCCTGCTCTTCCTCGATCATGTCGGGGCGGACAATAAACATCAGTTCATAGGTGCGATTCATTGACTCTCTCCATCTCTTTACTCTGTATCCGCCACGGATTCTCACGGATCAGCACGGACCCAATTGCGAAACCGCGCTCATCCGTGTAAATCCGTGGCTACTCTTTTTCTGTTTCGGCCTTCCGGTTAAAGCGGTTCATCGCCGCCGCCGGACCTTCCTTCAAAATTACGTTCACCGCTTCGGCGGCGCTGTCGAGTACCTCGTCGACCATCTTCAATTGCGACTTGCGGAATGGCGTCAGCACAAACTTGACGCCATCGGCAACTTTGCGGTTGGGCGCGATGCCCAGCCGGATGCGCAGAAACTCCTGCGTGCCCAGCGCCCCAATGATCGACTTCATGCCATTGTGGCCCGCCGAACTGCCGCGCTGGCGGATGCGGATCGTGCCCAGCGGCAAATCCAGTTCGTCGTAAATCACAATCAGGTCGGTTTCAGGCCTGACTTCGTGCTTGCCTGCCAGTTCACGAACCGACATTCCGCTCAGGTTCATGAAGGTTTCGGGCTTGGCCAGCAGAACCGCCTCGCCCCTAATTTCCCCCCGTGCCGTAAGCGCGCGACACTGGCGATTTCTCACTTCCACGCCGCAATCGTTGGCGATGCGGTCGATAGCGAGAAAGCCCAGGTTGTGCGGCGTGAACTGGTATTCGATGCCCGGGTTGCCCAGCCCGACAATCAGTTTCACGCTGCTTCGATCCGCTCTTCACCCTAACCAGCCCACGTGGGGACAGCCGCCCTCGGCTGTCCAGTCGAGCAAAGCTCGACAGTTCCCCGGTGAACCAAAACGCTGTCGAGCTTCGCTCGACCCGGACGGGCGAGGGCGCCCGTCCCCACACAGTCCACATCCCCACACAGTCAACGCGACTACTTCTCTTTCTTTTCTTTCTTTTCGGGCTTCTCCGGCTTCTCGGGAGCGGCTTCCGCACCCTCCTCGCCTTCGACCTCCTGCTTGCCCTTCTTGATGACTTCGGGCTCGGCTGGGGCGGCGGCAGCTTCCGCGGCAACCGCATCCGCGGCCGGTGCCACTTCTTCCTTGACCGTAGTGATGTGGGCCACGGGCTGGTTGGCCTCGGTAATGAACTCGATCTTGTCGTCGTGCGCCAGATCGGAAACGCGCAGCACCTTGCCGAATACCAGTTCGCTGACGTCGGCTTCGATGGCGCTCGGAATGTCGCCGGGCAGGCACTCGACTTCTACTTCGCGCAGAATCTGCTCCAGGATGCCACCCTGCTGCTTCACGCCAGCCGCTTCGCCCTTGAGCACAATAGGCACACTGACCTTGAGCTTCTGGTCCATGGCGATGCGCTTCAAATCAATGTGCAACAAGGAGCTCTTGATGGGCTCATACTGCCAGTCGACGATCATGGCCTTGGTGCGTTCGCCGCCCTCGACAGCGAGATCGAAAATGGTGTTGTGGCCGGTCGCGGAATGCAGGATTCGCGTGACCTGTCGCGGATCGAGGGTCACCGGCAGCGATTGCTTGCCGGCTCCGTAGAGTACGCCCGGAATCTTCCCGCCCATGCGCACCCGGCGAGCCACATTCTTGTTGCCCGAGGTGCGCGGTTGCGCTTCTAAAACGTTGCTTTCAGTTGCCGTTGCCATAAAATTTTGATTCCTATAAGAACAATCTGCTGACGGACGTCTCTTCGTGAATCGACTGGATCGCCCGCCCGATCAAACCAGCGATGGTTAGCACTTTGATTTTCGGTTCCCGCTTCGCCGCTTCGCTCAGCGGGATGGTGTTGGTCACAATGACTTCGGTTATGCAGGACTGCGAAATATTCTGTACTGCCGGCCCCGAAAGTACGGGGTGCGAACAGCAGGCGTAGACCTGGCTGGCGCCATTTTCCATCAGCGCGCCTGCGGTCTTCACCAGGGTCCCCGCCGTATCGATCAAATCGTCGATGATCAGGCAAGTGCGGCCTTTCACGTCGCCGATGACGTTCATGACTTCGGCCACGTTCATCTCCGAGCGGCGTTTATCCACGATGGCCAGGGCAGAATCCATCTTCTTGGCAAAGAACCGGGCGCGCTCCACACCACCGGCATCGGGCGAAACCACGGTCAGGTTGGGCAAATTCAGCCGCTTGAAATGGTCCACCAGCACCGGCGACGCGAACAGATGGTCCACCGGAATATTGAAAAATCCCTGCAACTGCGGCGCGTGCAAATCCACGATCAACGCCCGATCGGCACCCGCCGTGGTCAGAAGATCAGCCACCAGCTTGGCTGAAATCGGTACCCGCGGCTTATCCTTGCGATCCTGCCGGGCATATCCGAAGTACGGAATCACCGACGTGATACGCCGCGCCGACGCCCGTTTGAGCGCGTCGATCATCAACAGCAACTCCATCAAGTGCTGATCCACCGAGTGGCAAGTCGGCTGCAGCACGAATACATCCGCGCCGCGCACATTCTCCTGGATCTGGACGTAGGCCTCGCCGTCACTAAAGCGGGTGACCAGCGCCTGCCCGCGAGTCAGTCCGAGAAAGGCGCAGACCTCATCGCACAGCGGTTCGTTGGCCGTACCGCAGAAGATCTTGAACTTGTCGTCCACCCGGCCGCGCTGGGGCTTGCGGTCAGGCTTCTCGTCCGCGCTCATCTGGCCCTTCTTTTCGGTCGCCGTCGCAAGAGTTGCCATAGAAAGCAGCCTTTAGCTGTTAGCCTTAAGCTCAGGATTTCGGCAGCGGGCTCGGACGCCCGCTAAACGCCTCAACCTACCATTAGTCGACGGCCCAGTGTGGATTACAGATTTTGTGATTTCAGATTGTAGATTGAAAAGCCGCACTTCCGAACCACAAATCACACCAATCTGCAATCTAAAATCTTCAATCTGAAATCTCTTTCCAGTACCGCTGCCGGGTCATCGTCTTCGTGGCCACCGCCGGGATGCCATCCCGCCGCAGCCTGGCCACCGCTCTCTGGCCCCCCACCGGCGACGCAAACAGCCCATAGATCGCCGAACCTGAGCCTGAAAGCGAGGCGTAAAATGCCCCTGCCTTCTGGAGCACACCCTTGACCTCGCGCAATTCGGGATACTTAGGAAAGACGACCTGTTCAAAGTCGTTTTCGATCCCGGTACGGACAAGGTCGAGAAGCGAGGTCTCGGCCCGGCCCCTGCCTTGACTCACAGGGACACCGGATAGAGGTTGACCACTCAGCCACGCAGAAACCATGCGGCCGAACTCAATCATTCTATCGGAGGGGTCAGCAGGCGTCAATTTGGCGGGTGTATCGACGCGACCCACGTGGGGACGGCCGCCCTCGGCCGTCCGGGCAAAGCGAAGCTCGGCGGTTCCCTCAGCGGCTAAAGCCGCCGAACGCTCTCCAGTATTGGCACGACTAAAGTCGTGCCCTCCCGGGTCTCCTGACCGATGATTTTCAGCTAGTCGATGATTTTCAGCTCTTCCAGACGGTCCCGCCGTCATCGCATCCCAGTCCGCAAAGGCTTTCGGCGTCGAGACCCCGATCTCCGGCGTTGCCACCACGCACACCGTGGCCGGCACATCGGGCAAGGGATAGACCTCTTCGCCGTGGCCCACGCCGAGCACCGTCCCGCCCACCAGAAAAAGCGGCAAATCCGATCCCACCTCGGCGGCGAGCCGCAGCTTTTCCGCGCCGGGCAGCTTTTTCTTCAAGACACGCTCGAGGCCGATCAGAGCAGCAACCGCGTTCCCGGATCCGGCACCCAGTCCGCCTTGCACCGGCAGGCGCTTTTCGATGGTGATGGCCACGCGTCCGCGGGCCTGAAGCGCAACCATCACCCGCTCCGCTATCCGATAGCAGGTATTCGTGGCATCGCTAGGAACGCGCGGATCGTCGCAGCGAATCTCAATCCCGGTGCCACGCGCTACCTGCACGTGGATGAGGTCGTGCGAGGCGATGGTCTGGTACACAGTCCGCAGGTCGTGGAAGCCATCAGGCCGCAAAGATCCAATGCTCAGACCGAGATTAATCTTGGCGAAGGATCGAACGGTGACGGGCATGGGACGATGATTCTAACCGCAGAGGACCGGAGGAATTGGCGCTGCCGGAGTTGATCCGCGCCATCCGTGAAAATCCGTGGCCGGGTCTTACGTCCTTCTCTTGTAGTAAATCGTGAATTCAAACCCCGGATTCGCCGGAAACAACTCCGCCACTTTCTTCAGCCGCTCCGCCATCTGGGCCGGCGCCAGCAGGGGATAGTCGCGCTCGCGCAGATCGTAGTAGTCCACATCAATGAACAACGAAAGCAGGTAGATGGAAATGGCATCGGAAAAGCTGGCGGCGAAATATTCGTTCTTGTATTTCTCCGTATCCGGCCCCGGCCCCGTCGCCAGCTTGCGCGACTCCCACGCGTCCAACGAGGTCTCACCACGCGCTCCCGCCTGCACCTGTTTCCACGCCAGATCGGAAAAGGCCTGGGAGACGCCGGCTTTCTCGACCACCGCGTGTCCCACATTGATGTAGAACTCAAAAGCCACGGAGAATTTGTCGTCCATGAGCCGGGTGGAGATGAACACGCACTGCGAGTCGCCCAAATCGAGATTGCGATGGCAGACCGCGTTATCACTGAGGGCCACGTCATAGCGGTCGGCGATTACGGTCTCGTCGCCCTGGTTCACGGTTAAGGGAACAAAGTAGTAGGCCTTGCGTTGCAGGGCGGCGGCGGCGGAGTCGGGTACGGCGGCCACCATGCGCTGCAAGTCGGCTTCAGGGACGGTGATCTCGCCCGAAGCGGCGTAGCAAATCCCATTCGGAGCTTGTGAGACGGGGGTTTGGCGCACAACCTCCGCCGGGGGGCGCGTAATCGGAGGTGCAACTTGTGACATGACAAGTATTCTAGCGCACTGGGCGGGCGGGCTAACCAACCGTTGGCTTTTGGCGCGAAACCGACAACTGCGAACTGAAAACTGCGAACCGCTACAATCGGAAGAAATGTCTGCCGCCACGGCGCCTTCCGCGAAACTTCGATGGTTCTGGATCCCTCTTCGCGTGCTGCTGGTGACCTTTCTGCTCACACTGCTGGCCTTTGCGGTTTGTCTGTTGCTGGGAATTGTTGGCCTCGTGATCAGTGCCTGGCTGCGCGGGGCACATCCCAATATGGCCATCGCTTACCGGCATTTCGCATTTCCCGCAGCCGCAATCGCAGCCGTGATTGCCCTGGTTGCCGCAATTGCCATAGAGTTCCGATCCTCCAGCACAACCTAGGCCCGGCCATGACTACCTGGGGACAGCCGCCCCCGGCTGTCCTGGCGCGCTTTACTCGCCGAATTTTTTTCCGGATCCGGCGGAGCTGATTTCTGCGCGTCCCGAAGCTGACCCAATTCCCCCAACTTCAAGGCTGCGGAGCTTCGCTCCGCTGGGCGGGTAGGACACCCGCCCCTGCGTGTGTTGTGGGTGGGCGGCAGTCGGTTCGCGTGCTAACGTTATCCGTCATGATTGTCGGCACCGGGATCGACATTGCGGAGGTTCCACGCATCGCGCAAGCGCTGGCGCGCCACGGTGAACGCTTTCTCCACCGCGTGTTCACCGAAGGCGAGATCCGGTACTGCGATTCGAAAGCCAACCGGGTGGAGCGCTACGCAGCTCGGTTCGCCGCCAAGGAAGCCGCCATGAAGGCGCTGGGCACTGGCTGGAATCATGGCGTGCGCTGGCGGGACATTGAAGTATGCCGCCAGCCGGGAGGCCGTCCCACCATCACCTTCCACGGCAAGGCAGCCGAGTTTGCGGCAGGGCTCGGGGCGGCCAATGTCGCGCTTTCGCTCTCTCACACCGCCGAGCAAGCGATCGCGCAGGTCATTCTAGAGAGTTAAGCTCGAGAGTCAAGAACTTGAGATCAAGGAGAGCTCCCGCGTCTGTTATGCTGGCGCGTTCCGGGCAAACTTTCCAGATACAAATTTGCAGATGAATGAGACATCCCTCCTGACCCCAACCAGCAGCGCTACTCGAACCCCGGATCGTGCCATGCTGGCGGGCACTGCGTTATGCAGCTTTGCCGCCCTGCTGCTTGAGTTGGCTTTGACCCGGTTGTTCTCGGTGGTGCTCTTCTACCATTTTGCGTTTCTCGCGATTTCGATTGCTCTGCTCGGGCTCGGCGCCGGCGGTGTATTCGCGCACCTCCGGAAGAACCGGTTGACACGTTTCGAGACCCGCCCTTTGGTCGCGCGCTTGTGCACCATCAATGCGCTGATTGTGCCAGTGGTTCTGGTGATTGTGCTGCGGATCCCAGTTTCGCTGGATATCTCGAAAGCGAATTTCCTCCGGCTCACCGCGATTTACCTGGCTTCCGCTGTGCCCTTTTTCATTACCGGACTGGAATTCTCCGTGGTTTTCGCCCGCCAGGCGAGCCACGTCTCGCGGCTGTACGCGGCCGATCTCGCGGGAGGCGCGCTGGCCTGTCTGGCCATTGTCCCGCTTCTCAATCGGCTGGGCGGCCCCAACACCGTCATCTTCACCGGCGCGTGTATGGGTATCGCCGGAATGGTGTGGGCGGTTGACAGCCGGGCGCGCAAGTCCGCGGCGGGTAGAGCCATTTTCCTGTTCGTCCTGATTGCCGCCAACTATTCGGGGAAACTGCTCGACATCGTTTACGCCAAGGGAGGGTTCCGCGATTCCGCCTGGGTTGAGTTCGCACGCTGGAATGCGATCTCGCGGGTGGAAGTAGATCGCCAGGGCCCGGGCCGGGCGATCGTGATCGATGCCGATGCGTCGACCTATTTGATGAATGTCGATCCCAGGCATTGGCAGGGGGGGTGGCAGAAGAATCTGATGTCGGCGCCGCCGGCGCTGGCCAATGTGCTGCGCCCGCACGGCGAGTTCGCCATCATCGGACCGGGCGGCGGCGTGGACGTTCTGCGTGCCGTGGCTACCGGCAGCCCCAACGTCACCGGAATCGAAATCAATCCCATCATTGCCAATACCATCATGCGCGGCCGCTACGCGGACTACACCTATCACCTCTATGAGCAGCCCGAGGTGCACATCCACGTCACCGACGGCCGGTCGTTTGTGCGCAACGCCAGCCAACAATTTGATGTGCTGCAAATGACACTGGTGGATACCTGGGCCTCCACCTCCGCCGGTGCGTTTGCCCTCAGCGAAAACAGCCTCTACACGGTCGAGGCTTTCCGGGAATATTTCGAGCACCTCAAGCCGGATGGGATGATCGCCATCACGCGCTGGGAGTTTCAGCAACCTCGCGAAGCTTTGCGCGTGGTTTCGGTCGCGATGCAAGCACTGCACGAGCTGGGGGTCGCGGACACTCGCAATAATTTTATTGTGGTGGCCGAAGGACGTCTCGACGCCGATGGAATCCCGGTGGTGGTGCTGGCCAAGAAGACCCCTTTCACCATGGAGGAGCAGAGCCTGGTGCGGGAAGATATCGCGGCGCATCCCAGGCTGTTTTCATTTTATGTGCCTTCCGATACGCATTCAGTCGCAAGCGGCCGGGAGGAGCACTATTCCGCCAACGCGAATTCTTTTACCGACCTGATTCAACTGAACGACCCACAACGATTTGCGGCGCACTACCCGTATGACGTATCGCCAGTTACCGACAACGCTCCGTTTTTCTTCTTCACCCTGAAGCCCGGCCAGATCCTGCACCCTGAAGCTCTGCAGCGGGGAATCGACTGGAAAAATAATCTGGGCGTGGCCGTGCTGGGGATGGTTCTGATCATCTCGCTCCTGGCCGTGCTGGGGTTTCTGGTTGTTCCCCTGATGATGGGTGCCGGGGGCCAGCAACAGCGCCCCCTCCGGCTGCTTTACTTCATCGCTGTCGGACTGGGCTACATTCTGGTGGAGATCGCCTTCATCCAGCGCTTTGTCCTGTTCCTTGGCCATCCCACGTATGCGCTCACCGTGGTTGTGTTCCTGCTTTTGCTTTCGAGTGGAGCGGGCAGCATGGTTTCCCGGCGGTGGCTGGCGGAAACCGGCCGCATCTGGCTGCCTCTTGCGCTGATCACGGCCGCCATTCTTTTGTATGTCGCCATCCTGCCTGGCCTTCTGAACCGGCTGGTGGGCTTGCCCTTCACGGTCAAGCTGCTGGTGAGCGCCGCGGTGCTGGTCCCGCTGGGCCTCGCCATGGGCATGCCCTTCCCTACCGGCTTGCGCGCCTTGGCCGGCAGTCCGGTGCCGGAATTCCCCGGTCCCGCCGAATCTGGAAACCTGGTGGAGTGGGCGTGGGCGATGAATGCGGCCTCTAGCGTCCTGGGCTCGGTAGTCGCCATCATTATCGCCATACAGTTCGGATTGAATGCGACGTTGGCAACCGGGGCCGCAGCCTATCTGCTGGCGCTAGGGTTAGTGGCAACGCTGCGTCCGAGTCCGAAACCCATTTCTTAGCAGCCTGCGACCTTTGCGGTTAAACGCTTTAAAGATTTTGACCGCAAAGGCCGCAAAGAAAAGCGACTGCACCATAACGGGAACCCCGTAACAGCGTGATGCGGGCTGCGCGGTCTGCTATGATTCTTCAACTCCAACCTGGACGGCTGTGTCACGGAGAATGAGCTTGCTCGGGAGAATGCGTGCCTAGCCAGAAGCAGTTGAAGTGGTCTCAACTGAAGGTCGGGCTCACGGTGCTGGTCGCCAGCATCACCCTTGGCATTCTGATATTCCTCATGAGCGGCACCGGCGGCCTGTTTTCACGGAAGATCGTGCTGAAATCCTATTTCGACAACGCCAACGGCCTGCGGGTCGGCGCGCCGGTGCGTCTGGCGGGAGTCGACATCGGCAACGTTACCAATATCCGGGTGGTGCAGGATGTTGGCAAGCGGCTCACTCCGGTCGAAGTGACCATGAAGGTGAACACTGCTTTCCTGTTTAACCTGCGCAAGGATTCCCTGACCCTGCTCTCCACCGCCGGCGTGCTGGGTGAGACCTATATCGACATAGACAGTTCGCAATCCAAGGCGCCGCAAGTCCGGGATGGCGACGTGCTGCCCAGCCGCGATGTCCCCGATTTTTCCGACATGGTGCGCTCCGGCCAGAGCACGCTGCAGAACATGGACGCGCTGTTAAAGCGGCTGGATCGCATAGTCGCTTTCGTCGAGAGCGGCCAGGGCTCGGTCGGCATGTTGATTTACGATCCCACGTTGTACAACCGGTTGAATTCGACGGTGAATGAATTTCAGGGTTTGGTGAATGAGGTCGCACAGGGCAAGGGCACGCTGGGCAAGCTGTTTTCTGACGAGGAGTTGTATCAGAAGGTCAACGGCACCGTGGACAAGTTGAACGCCGTGATCGATGACCTGAATGCTGGCAAGGGAAGCGCGGGGAAATTCCTCAAGGACCCCGCACTCTATAACACCGCCAACGACACCATCGCCAACGTGAAGAAGCTCACGGATGACATCAACGCCGGCAAGGGCGCCATCGGAAAACTAACCAAAGATGAGGAGTTCGCCCGCAAGCTGCAGGACACTATGAACAAGCTCTCCGACATCACCACGCGCCTGGAGGCGGGGGAAGGCACGGCGGGTAAACTGCTTCGCGATCCCGCCCTGTTCACCGATGCCGACCAGATGCTGATCGAAACCCGGTCGCTGGTCAAATCCATCCGGGAAAATCCCAAGAAGTACCTGACCATCCACTTCAAAGTGTTCTAAGGTCAATGGAGAGACGGGCGGAGCTCGGCAGTTCTTGTTATCTCAGACAGCCACCCGCCGTGCCGCCGTCGACTCCGCCTGCTCGTGCGCATGATAGCTGGAACGCACCATCGGCCCCGATTCCACGTGGCGAAAGCCGAAGCGCAACGCTTCCTCTTTCAAGTACTGGAATTCGTCGGGCGTATAAAAACGGTAAATGGGCAGATGGTCGCGCGAGGGCCGCAAATACTGCCCAACCGTAAGAATGTCGACGCCGCGTGACCCCAGATCGCGGAAAACTTCGACCAGCTCGGTCATGGTTTCACCCAGGCCAACCATAACGCCGGACTTGGTCACCATCGCCGGGGCCATGACCTTGGCATTTTCCAGCAAACGCAGAGTGCGTTCGTAACGGGCGCCGGAGCGCACCACGCGATACAACCGGGGCACGCTCTCGGTATTGTGGTTCAGGACATCAGGCTGCGCGTCGACAACAATCTTCAGC
>WNFA01042392.1_pt1 | contig 11341 bp, 8 predicted proteins | sample 5400481 | NCBI WGS metagenome assembly WNFA01 (sample SAMN13153340, study PRJNA577476) | soil metagenome | isolation source: 120 cm saprolite under Douglas fir tree site 2 hole 1 replicate 2 | place: USA:California | collected 2015-04-18
GGTCGCGGTCGCGCTGGACGAGCGGCTTGACGCCCGCGCGCCTCGAGGCCTGCACGTAGGTGAAGCCACCCAGGTGCGCCACGTCGACCTGATCGTTCACCAACGCCTCGACCACCGCGGCGTAGTTGGTCGGGATGGTCATCTCTACCTTGGCGCCCGTCTGCTTTCCCAGGTAGTCGATCAGGGGCTGCATCTCCCGGGTCGCCTTGGACGGGTCGGTGGTGGGGATCATGCTGACGCGGAGCGTCGTCGTCGCCGTCTGCGGCTTGCAGGCCGCCAGGCAGAGGAGCAGCAGGGCGGAGAGTCGGGCAATCATGGGGCGCACACCATAGCCGATGCCGCCCCGAGCCGCCCGTTGCGGCTCACCGCCGCAGGATGAGGGCCTCGAGAAGCGCCTTCTGCACGTGCATGCGGTTCTCCGCCTCGTCCAGCACCGCCGACTGAGGGCCGTCGATCACTCCCGCGCTGATCTCCTCCCCCCGGTGCGCCGGCAGGCAGTGCAGGACGATGGCGGACGGCTTCGCCCGCGAGAGCAACGCCTCGTCCACGCAGTAGCCGGCGAACGCCTTCCGGCGCGCGTCGGCCTCCTTCTCCTGGCCCATGCTGATCCAGACGTCGGTGGTCACCACGTCCGCGCCCCGGACGGCCTCGCGCGGGTCGGCTCGAATCCCGAGCCGCCCGGGCGGCCGGAACCCCTCCGGGGCGCTGATGCGCAGCGTGAAACCGAAGAGCGGGGCCGCCTCGATCCACGACAGCGCCATGTTCGACGCGCCGTCGCCCACCCAGGCCACCACCTTGCCGGCCAAAGAACCCAGCCGCTCCTCCACGGTGAACAGGTCGGCCAGGAGCTGCACGGGGTGCCCGCCGTCGGAGAGGCCGTTGATCACCGGGACGGTGGCTGCTCGGGCCAGCTCGCGCAGCCGGTCGTCGCCGAACGTCCGGTACACGATCGCGTCGACGTAACGTGAGGCGACCGCGCCCGTGTCGGCCAGCGACTCGCCGCGCGAGATCTGGCTGTCTTGCATGGGCAGCGTGATCGCGCTGCCGCCAAGCTGCCCCATCGCCGCCTCGAAGCTGAGGCGCGTGCGGGTGGAGTGCTTCTCGAAGAGGAGCATGAGCGTCCGGCCCGCGAGCGTGCTCACCACCTCGCCTCGCCGGCGCGCATCCTTCAGCTCGCGCGCGCGGCGGAACAGGGCTGCATGCTCCGCCGGGGTGAAGTCGGACAGCTTCAGGAAATCTCGCTTCACAGGTCCGCCTCCCGCAGCTGCGCGAACAGGTCGTGCAGCCTGGGCACCGCGCGGGCAGCCTCGGCCGCCCCGCCGGCCCTCTGCTCCAGCGCCTCGATCTGCTCCAGCACCTGCGCAGGTCCCGTGCCGCCGGCGTTGCGCTTGCGGGCGACGGACGTGCGCGGGTCGACCGCGCGCATCACCTCGTCCTCGAAGCGCGGATCGATCTGGCGGGCGAGCTGCGGAGACGCCTTCGCCAGTGGCAACCCCTGCTCCTGGCAAGTGCGCACCAGCTTTCCGACGAGCTGGTAAGCGGTACGGAACGGGACGCCCTTGAGCGCCAGCGCCTCGGCCAGATCGGTCGCCTGCGTGTAGTCGGACTCCACCGCGCGGAGCGTCCGCTCCGGGTCGAAGCGGACGTGCTCGAGGCCGAGCCGGAGGACGGAAAACACGGCCTGGAGGAGGGGGCCCGTCTCCAGCAGCGGCTGCCGGTCCTCCTGCAAGTCGCGGTTGTAGCCTCCGGGAAGCCCCTTCACGGTCACGAGCAGCCCGGTCAGGTTGCCCACCGCACGGCCCGTCTTGCCCCGGATGAGCTCGAACACGTCCGGGTTCCGCTTCTGCGGCATCATCGACGAGCCGCAGGCGATGCTGCCCTCGAGCCTGGCGAAGCCGAACTCCGCGCTGCAGAAGTCGATGACGTCGGTGGCGACCCGAGACGTGTGCAGGAGCGCGCGCGCCGCGGCGTAGGCGAAGTCGAGCGCGAAGTCGCGGTCGCCCACCGTGTCCAGCCCGTTCTCGGTGAGCCGCTCGAAACGCAAGAGCTTCCGGGTGATCTCGCGGTCGATGGGCAGAGAGGTCCCCGCGATCGCGCCGACGCCGAGCGGAAGCGCGTCCGCGGCCGCGAGCACGCCGCGCAGCGCGTCCGCATCGCGCGCGAACATCGCCCCGTAGCCGGCCAGGAGGTAGGCGAGGCTCACCGGCTGCGCGCGCTGCCGGTGCGTGTACGACGGAAGGATGGTGTCCTTCTCCTCGCGCGCGCGCGCCACCAGCGAGCCGAGCAGCCGGGCCAGCTCGTCCAGCGCGCGGGCGGCCTGCTCCCGCACGTGGAGCCGCAGGTCGAGCGCGACCTGGTCGTTGCGGGAGCGCGCCGTGTGCAGCATGCCGGCCGTCTCCCCGAGCACGGCCGTCAGCGCCGCCTCGACCGCCATGTGCACGTCCTCCTCGGGAGGAAGCTGGAGCGGATCGAGGTCCCACAGCTTCACCAGCTCGCCGCGGATGGCGAGCGCCGCCTTCTGCGGGACGATTCCGCAGCGGGACAGCATGGTGAGGTGAGCGAGGCTCCCCGCGAGGTCCTCCCGCAAGAGCTGCCGGTCGAGCGGCAGCGAGCTGGTGAACGCGAGCACCTCGGGCAGGAGCCCGCGCTCACCGGCCGCCTCGGTCTTGGCGAGGATCACTTCCGCTCCCCTCCATGCAGCCGGCTGAACTCGTGCAAGGACAGGCCGAGCAGGTTGATGAAGCCCTCGGCCGCCTTGTGGTCGAACTTGTCCTGCACGCCATAGGTGCTCAGCGCGTGGTTGTAGACGCCATAGGGAGATGTTCGGCCCACGACGCGCAGGGACGCCTTGTGGAGCCTGAGCGTCACCTCGCCGGTGATGGTCTTCGCGTGCTCGTCGTCGAACGCCTCGATCGCGTGGCGAAGCGGCGAGAACCAGAACCCGTCGTAGGTCAGCTCGGCGAACTTCTGCTCGAGGAACTGCTTGACCTGAAGCGACTGGCGCAGGGTCGTAAAGCGCTCCAGGTCCTGGTGCGCCGCGATGAGCGCCACGGCGGCGGGGCACTCGTACGTCTCCCGGCTCTTGATGCCGACCACCCGGTCCTCCATCAGGTCGATCCGCCCGACGCCGTTCTCGCCGGCCAGCTTGCCGACGCGGGCGATCAGCTCGGCCGGCGGCAAGCGCTGCCCGTCCACGCTCACCGGGAGGCCCTTCTCGAAGGCGATCTTCACGTAGGTGGGGCTCGTAGGCGCGTCCTTCCAGGACCTGGTCCAGGCGAACGCCTCTTCGGGCGGCTCGACGTTCGGGTCTTCCAGCGCGCCCCCCTCGATGCTGCGGCCCCAGAGGTTCTCGTCGATGGAGAACGGGCTCTTCTTGCTGGCCGGCACCTCGATCCCGTGCTTTTGCGCGTACTCGATGGCCGCATCGCGGGTGATGTTCCGCTCGCGCTGGGGGGCGATGATCTTGAGATCGGGCGCCAGCCCCTTCACCGCCAGGTCGAAGCGGACCTGGTCGTTGCCCTTGCCGGTCGCTCCGTGGGCGATCGCCTGCAAGGCGGGGAAGCAGAACTCGCGGGCGAACTCGTCCTTGGCGTCGACGATCTCGCAGGCCACCGCGCCCGACTGGCGCGCCTTCTGCGCCAGCTTCTCCCGGTCCTTGGCCTCGCCCACGTCCGCGTGGCAGGCGACGACGTCGTAGCCGTACTCGTCGCCGAGGATGCGCACCAGGACGCTCGTGTCCAGGCCACCGGAGTACGCGAGGACGATCTTCTGCCTGCTCATGTCAGCTCCCTTCCGAAGAGCGCGCGCAGCCGTTGCGCCAGCCGCCGCGTGGTGACGCCACGGACCGGCGTGGCGAAGATGGTGTCGTCCCCGGCCAGGGTGCCGAGGCATTCGGGCAGGCGCGCGGAGTCGATGGCGAGCGCGACCGAGGGGGCGGCGCCGGGCGGGGTTCGCAGCACCACCAGGGAGTCGTTCTCGGCCCAGGAGGTGACCAGCTCGCCCAGCTCGTGCAGCCGCTGGGCGGGCGGGGGCAGCGCCGCGGCGTCCAGCTCGTAGACGGTGCCCTCGGGCCGGGAGACGCGCAGCGCGCCGAGCTGCGCCAGGTCGCGCGACAAGGTCGCCTGCGTGACCTCGAATCCGTCGCGCGCCAGGAGGCCCACCAGCTCCTCCTGCGTGGAGATGCGCTGGCTGCGGATCAGCTTGCGGATCGCCTCGTGCCGGGCGGACTTGTCGCGCACGAGCTTCAGGGGCCTCATGGCGTCACCAGCGTGCCCACGCCCTTGTCGGTGAACAGCTCGCCGATGATGCTGTGCGGGACCCGGCCGTCGATGAGGTGCACGCGCTGCACGCCGTTGTGCAGCGCCTTGAGGATGGAGCGGACCTTCACCCGCATGCCGCCCTGGACGGTGCCGTCCTCGAGCTGGGCGGCAAGCCCGGCCCCGTTCAGCTCCTCCACCAGCTCTCCCGCCTTCAGGATGCCGGGCACGTCGGACAGGTAGATGAGCTTCTGCGCGCCCACCGCGATGGCCACCTCGGCGGCGACCTGGTCGGCGTTGATGTTGTAGCTCTGCCCGTCCTCGCCGATGCCGATGGGGGAGATGACCGGCACGTACCCCTGCTGCAGGAGCAGGTCGAGGAAGTCCTTGTTGACGCGCGTCACCTCGCCCACCTGGCCCAGGTCGCGCCCGCCGTTCTCGGGCAGGAGCTTGCGCGCGCGGAGCAGCGCTCCGTCCTTGCCGGAGACGCCCACCGCGTGGCCGCCCTCCTGGTTGAGCAGGGTGACCAGGTCGGTGTTGATGGAGCCGGTCAGCACCATCTCCACGACCTTGAGGTCGCTGGTGTTGGTGACCCGCTGCCCGTCGACGAACTCCGCCTTGCCGCCCAGCTTCTCCAGGGTGCGGGTGATCTCCGGGCCGCCGCCGTGGACGACGATCGGCCGCAGGCCCACGCTGCGCAACAGGCCGATGTCGTCGCAGAACGATTTCTTCAGCGACTCCTTCACCATCGCCGCCCCGCCGTACTTCACCACGCACCGCGTGCCGGCGAACCGGCGGATGTAGCCGAGCGCCTCGACGAGGAGCTGCTGCTTGAACGCGGGGCTGTAGTTCGCCAGCCGGTCGTCCTTGGCCACCCCTCCGTCGGGCCGCGGGACGATGAGGGAGGTGTAGTCGGCGTTGATCTTCACGTAGTCGTAGGAGAGGTCGCAGCCCCAGGCGACCGCGGAGCCCTCGCCGTGGCGCAGGTCCACTTCCACGCGGACCTCGGGCTCGCGCATGCGCGCCTTGAGCACCGCCCCGTCGTGACCCGCCGGCGCGCGGTCGTACACTTCGACGCCTTGGACGGAGACTCGCGCGTCGGCCGGAGCCACGTCGTACCCCGCCGTCCCGGCGCGCGCGCCGATGGAGGCGAGCACGCGGCCCCAGTTGGGGTCGGCCCCGAAGATGGCTGCCTTCACCAGGCTCGAGCCCGCGACGCTCTTCGCCAGCTCCATCGCGATCTCGTCGCTCGGCGCGCCGGCGACCTCCACCTCGAGCAGCTTGGTGGCGCCTTCGCCGTCGGCCGCGATGTCCTTGGCCAGCTCCTTGCACACCTCGGTGAGCGCGGCGGCGAAACGGTCCAGCTCGGGCCCGGGATCGACCATCGGCTCGTTGCCGGCGAGGCCGTTGGCGAGCGCGAACACCACGTCGTTCGTGCTCATGTCGTTGTCGACGGTGAGCGCGTTGAAGCTGCGCTCCATCGAGCGTCGCAGCGCGCCGGCGAGCGCGGACGGCCCGACCGCGGCGTCGGTGGTGACGACCGCGATCATCGTCGCCAGCGAGGGCGCGATCATCCCCGAGCCCTTGCAGATCGCCGAGATGGTCACGTCCTTCCCGCCGATCCGGACCGCGCGCGCAGCCATCTTGATGCGCGTATCCGTGGTCAGGATCGCCTCGGCGGCGCGCTCGGGCTCGGGGCGGAGCGACTGGGCCAGAAGAGGCGCCGCGGCGACGATCTTGGCGGCCGGCAGGCGGTGGCCGATGACCCCGGTCGAGGCGCTGAGCACCGAGGCGGCCGGGACGCCCAGGGCGCGGGCGACCGCCTCGCACACCGCTTTCACGTCCTGCAGCCCTTCCGGGCCGGTGAGGGCGTTGGCGTTGCCGCTGTTGACCACCACGGCGTGCATGCCCGTCGCCGGCAAGCGCGCCTCGGCGTCGAGCACGGGAGCGGCGCGGGCGGTGTTGCGGGTGAAGCAGCCGGCCGCCGAGCAGGGGGCCTGGCTGTAGACGAGCGCCAGGTCCTTCCGGTTGGGCTTGATGCCGGCCTGGAGGCCGGCGAACTGGAAGCCGCTAGGGACCTTCACGGGTCAAGACCCCCTCAAGGTGTCGAGTCCGCTCGTCTCGGGCCAGCCGAGGGCGAGGTTCAGGTTCTGCACCGCCTGGCCGGCGGCGCCCTTCACCAGGTTGTCGATCGAGCTGATCACCACGATGCGGCCGGCGTCGGCGCCGCCCGCCGAGAAACCGATCTGGCACCGGTTGGTGCCGACCACCGCCTTGAGCGAGACCTCGTCCGCGCCGGCCGCCAGCTCGACGAACGGCTCGTTTGCATAAATATGCGAGAGGGCGTCGCCGGCGTCCGCCGGAGACCTCCCCGCCGCCAGCCGGGCGTAGCAGGTGGCGAGGATCCCGCGGCGCAGCGGCAGCAGGTGCGCGGTGAAGGTGAGCGGGACCTCGCGGCCGGCGGCCGCGGACAGGGTCCGGGCGATCTCGGGGGTGTGCTGGTGGCGGAGCACCCGGTAGGCGCGGAAGTCGTCCATCACCTCGCTGAAGCTCATCTCCTCGCTCGCCTTCCGGCCCGCGCCGGTGGTGCCGGACGCGGCGTCGACGATGACGCCCTCGGTCGCCAGCACGCCGGCCCGGAGGAGCGGGACCAGGGCGAGCGCGGCGGCGGTGGGATAGCAGCCGGGGTTGGCGACCAGGCGTGCCTTGGCGATCGCCTCCCGCCCGCCCAGCTCGGGAAGCCCGTAGACGGATTCGCGGAGGAGGTCGGGGTGCGGGTGATCGAGCCCGTACGCGGCGCGGAACGCGCCGGCGTCGGGGAGGCGGAACGCGCCGGAGAGATAGAGATCGACCACCTTGAGGCCCGCGGCCAGCAGCGCGGGGGCGAGCTGCAGGGAGGCGTCGACGGGCGTGCAGAGAAGGGCGGCGGCGCACTCGCGGGCCAGCTCGGCGGCGCGCTCCTGGGGAGCGTAGCGCAGCCGGCCCGCCGGGCCGCGCACGCCGGCGCGCTTCTCGACCGTCTCTCCCTGCCAGCGGTCGCTCGCCACGACCCGCAGGTCCGCGCGGGGGTGCTGCGCCAGGATGCGCGTCGCTTCGATGCCCGAGTAGCCCGACGCGCCGAGGACGGCGATGGGGATGCGCTGCATGGGTTCGCATAATTATGCAACTCTATGCAGAAGGCAAGGGGATTCGGCGGCGCCTCGAGCCGCAGGCAGCACGGAGCGGCGCGCCGCCGCCCGTACGCCCGACGGCTGGCCCGGCGGGCGCCGGCCGCCGGGCGCCTTCCGGCGCCTGCTATTCTGCAGGCGTGGACGTGCACCTCCCGCTGCCCGGGACCGGGTCGTTTCTCGTTGACGCCCACGGCGCACCTTGCAATGCTTCGGGTGCGGCCGGACCCGGTTGGGCCCGGCCGCCTTCGTTTCCCCCTTACGGACGTGCGATGGCCGACAGCATCCCCATGACGCGCGCCGGCGCCGACGCGATCAAGCGCGAGCTGAAGCGCCTCAAGTCGGTCGACCGGCCCAGGAACGTCCACGACATCTCGGTGGCCCGCGAGCACGGCGACCTGCGCGAGAACGCCGAGTACCACGCGGCCAAGGAGCGCCAGTCGCACATCGAGGGGCGAATCCAGATGCTCGAGGACCGGCTCGCGCGCGCCCAGATCATCGACGTCAGCAAGCTCTCCGGCGAGCGCGTCGTCTTCGGCGCCACCGTCAAGCTGGAGGACAGCGATTCCGGCGCGCGCACGCAGTACACTATCGTCGGCGAGACCGAGGCCGATCTGAAGAAGGGCCGCATCAGCATCACCAGCCCCATCGCCCGCGGCCTGATCGGGCGCGAGGTGGGTGACGCGGTGAAGATCCGGACGCCCGGCGGATCCGGACGCCCGGCGGCGAGCGCGAGTACGAGATCCTCGAGGTGGTCTTCGCCGAGTACGCGCTCGACTCCGAGGAGGCCGAGGCTCCGTGACCCGCGGCGGGGGAGCGCCCGAGGCGCTGGCGCTCGCGCTTTCGCCCCTCTTGCAGCCGCTCCGCCTCCTCAGCCGCGCCGGCCTGGCCCGCGTGGCGGTGCTGCGCGAGATCGAGCCGCTGGTCCAGCGCGTGGTCGAGCAGGCGCGGCCGTACGCCGGCGATCTCGAGGCCGGGCTCGACCGTCTGGAGGAGACGGCGCGCGGATTCGACTCGGCGCCGGAGGCGCGCCGCAGGACGGCCATCGCCGCCCTGGTGCGGGAGTTGGCCGGCCTGGTGGACGTGCCGGAGGAGATCGCGGCGCTCGCGCGCGACGAGTCGACCCCGACCTCGAAGACGACCCCGACCTCGACCTCGAACACGACCGCGACCCCGAACTCGACCCGAACCTCGACCCCGACCTCGAACTCGACCCGAACCTCGACCCCGACCTCGAACTCGACCCGAACCTCGACCCCGACCTCCACCTCGCCCCGCGATTCCCCTTCGCGGCCTCCCGCCCGCCGCGCCGCGATCGCCGCGGCCGCCCAGAAGGCGGGCCTCACCCCTGATCCCCTGCTCACTCCCGTCGACCACCTCCGCGGCGTGGGGCCGGCCATCCGCGACAAGCTGCGCAGCAAAGGCCTCGGCACCGTGCAGGACCTGCTGCTCAACCTGCCGCGTCGTTACGAGGACCGGCGCAAGCGCCGCACCGTGGCCGAGGCGCCGCTCGGCGAGCGCAGCGTGATCGCCGGCACCGTGGCCTGGATCGACGAAGTGCGCGCCCGGCGCGGGCGCCGCCTGGAGGTGCGGCTGCGCGACGACGAGGGTGGGTACCTGATGCTCCTCTGGTTCCACTACCGCCCATCGCTGGTGCAGCGCTTGCGCACCGGCGCGCGCATCGTGGTCAGCGGCGATGTCCGGGCCGGCTGGCGCGGCGGTGCCAAGACCATGTCTCATCCCGACGTCGAGCCGCTGGAGCCCGGAGGCGGCGACGCTCTGCCGTCCGATCCCGCCTCCGACGACTCGTTCGGGCGCGTGGTGCCGGTGTACGCCGACGTGGAAGGCGTGCCGGCGCGCACGTACCGCCGGATCGCCCGCCGCGCGGTAGACGAGTACGCGCGCCACCTGGCCGACGTGCTGCCGCGCGGGGTGCTGGAGCGCCGGGAGCTGTGGCCCCTGGCCGAAGCCGTGCGGGAGGCGCATTTCCCCGATCGCAGCGCCGACGTGGCCGCGACCGCGCAGCGCCCGGCGGGAGAGCCGCACCGCCGCATGGCGTTCGAGGAGCTGTTCATGGTCCAGCTGGGGCTCGCGCTCCGGCGGCGCGGCGTCAAGGTCGAGCCGGGGATCGCCTTTCGCGCCACCGAGGAATCGATCGAGCGGATCGTGAAGTCGCTCCCCTGGCCGCTGACGCGGGCCCAGCGCAGCTCCGTGGGGGCGATCGCCCAGGACATGCGCAAGCCCGAGCCGATGAACCGCTTGCTGCAGGGCGACGTGGGCAGCGGCAAGACCGCGGTAGCGCTCTGCGCCGCGCTCCTCGCGGTCGAGGACGGGTACCAGGCCGCGCTGATGGCCCCGACCGAGATCCTCGCCGAGCAGCACACCCGCTCCTTGCGCCGGCTGCTGCGCGAGCGCCGCGACGTGCACGTCGAGCTGGTCACCGGCAGCCTCGGCGCCCGCGAGCGCGCGCACGCCGAGCGCCTGGTGCGGGGCGGCGCGGCGCACATCGTCGTCGGCACCCATGCGCTGGCCGAAGAGGACACCGACTTCCACAAGCTCGGCCTCGCCGTCATCGACGAGCAGCACCGGTTCGGGGTGATGACCCGCGCCAGCCTGATGAAGAAGGGGGCGCGGCCCGACGTGCTGGTGATGACGGCGACGCCCATCCCGCGCACGCTGGCGCTCACGCTGTACGGCGACCTCGACGTGAGCGTGCTCGACGAGCTGCCCCCGGGCCGCACTCCGATCGCGACCCGCGTCTACCGCGACGCCCAGCGCGACCGCGCGTACGACCTCGTCCGGCGGGAGCTGAAGGCGGGGCGCCAGGCGTACGTGGTGCTGCCGCTGGTCGAGGAGAGCGAGAAGCTCGCCGACCTGAAGGCGGCGACCAAGGAGCGCGACCGGCTGGCGGTCGAGGTCTTTCCCGACGTCCCCATCGGGCTGGTGCACGGCCGGCAGAGCGCGCAAGAGCGCAACGACGCGATGGACCGGTTCCTGCGCGGGGAGGATCGCATCCTGGTCGCCACCACGGTCATCGAGGTCGGCGTCGACGTGCCCAATGCGACGGTGATGCTCGTCGAGCACGCGGAACGGTTCGGGCTCTCGCAGCTCCACCAGCTTCGCGGCCGCGTGGGCCGGGGCGCGGCGAAATCGCACTGCCTGCTGCTCACCGGGACCTCCGGAGCCGAGTGGGGTCCCGCGGCGCGCGAGCGGCTCAAGGTGATGGAGGAGACCACCGACGGCTTCCGCATCGCCGAGGCCGACCTCGAGCTGCGCGGCCCGGGGGAGTTCCTCGGCACCCGCCAGAGCGGGATGCCCGACTTCGCGGTGGCCGAGCTGGCGCGCGACCAGGCAATCTTACAGGAGGCGCGCGAGGAGGCGTTCGCGCTGGTGGAGTCCGATCCCGACCTGCGCAAGCCGGAGAACGCCGCGCTGCGCGACGCCTTCCAGAACCGCTGGCGCGGCCGCCTCAGCCTCGCTCGCGTCGGCTGAGGCTCAGAACCACCCGCCGATCACGGAGTTGAGAAGCACGAGGCTCCCGTTGCTCGCGAACCCCGTCCCGAAGGGGCTGCTGCCCCTCGTCCGGGAGGCCCGCTCGATCGTGGCGGAGGGACCGAGCCCGATGAAGAAATGAGGAGTGACGTGCAAGAGAAACGGAAGGTAGATCCTCGTCTGGAGCTCGTCCGTCCTCACGTCTCCCCCGGAGATGAGCTGCGTCCGGATCACTTGCAGCGAGATCTGCGGGAAGAACGAGAGGCGGTCGCGAACCCAGGCGTTCCATCCCACCGATGGGGCGATGCCGTAGGAGGCGACGGAGTAGCTCCCGCCCGAGTTGTAGAAGAGAAGCGCCGATCCCCCGACGGCCAGCCCATCGGCGACGAAGAACATCGCCGCGGGCGCGAACCCGGACCCGTTCGA
>WNFA01009201.1_pt1 | contig 11340 bp, 8 predicted proteins | sample 5400481 | NCBI WGS metagenome assembly WNFA01 (sample SAMN13153340, study PRJNA577476) | soil metagenome | isolation source: 120 cm saprolite under Douglas fir tree site 2 hole 1 replicate 2 | place: USA:California | collected 2015-04-18
CCCTTGAAGAACTGCGAGAGGGAGTATTTCTCATTTGGAGCGTGCAGATTATCGTCTGGCAAACCAAATCCCATCAATACAACAGGCACACGCAGGACCTCGTCGAAAAGGGCCGCGATGGGGATAGAGCCACCTTCACGAATAAAAACGGGGTCTTTGCCGTAGACTTCGCGCAGAGCAGCCGCGGCAGCCTGCACCGGTGGCGTATCTACAGGAACTAGCACGGCTTCACCGCCATGTAGATTATGCACCGTCACCTCGACTCCTGGCGGAGCAAGTTCTTTCACGCGCCGTTCGAACAACGTGAATACTTCGGCCGACTTCAGATCGGGTGGCAGGCGCAGGCTGATCTTGGCTTTTCCCACGGCGGGGATGACCGTCTTGGCTCCCTCGCCTACGAAGCCGCCGATAATACCATGCACCTCCAGGGTTGGACGTGCCCAGAGACGCTCGAGTGGGGGATATTCATTTTCACCGGACAACTGCGAGACACCCATCTCCTCACATAGCGTCTCGGTACTATTCAACGGGTCATCACGCCAGAAAGCTCTCTCCTGTGCTGACGGTTGGCGTAGCTTGTCGTAGAGTCCTGGAATGTGTATATGGCCCTCGGCGTCTTTCAGGCCAGCGATTATCAGGGCCAGCGCGTGAAGCGGATTGGGTGCAACACCGCCATACATACCGGAGTGAAGATCACGTTTAGCACCGCGTGCCTCGACCTCGGTATATGTAATACCGCGCAGGCCGTAGGTGAGTGCCGGAAGGTCCCTGGAGGGCATGCCTGTATCGCAAATGAAGGCGGCATCGCATTTCAGGCGTTCGGGAAAGGTTTTGACGTAATGTTCGATCGACTCGCCTCCAGCCTCTTCCTCTCCTTCGATGAGTACACGCACGTTGACGGGCAACGCGCCATTGACCGTCATCAAGGACTCTAATGCCTTGAAGACGAGCATCGTCTGACCCTTGTCATCGCAGGCCCCACGACTATACAGGTTGTCGCCGCGTATCGTTGGCTCAAAGGGAGGCGATTCCCACAAATCCAGTGGATCAACCGGCTGGACGTCGTAGTGCCCATAAATAAGCAGGGTAGGTTTGCCAGGGAGCTTGAGCCAATCGGCATACACGAGCGGATGGCGCTGGGTTGGTATGACCTCTATATGCTCGAAGCCAATGCGCTTCAGTTGGTCGGCGGCGTATTCTGCTGCGCGGCGGATGTCGCCAGCATGCTCTGGTAGTGTGCTGATGCTGGGGATACGCAGCCAGCCTTTCAAATCTTCAAGAAAACGCCTCTCGTTTTCTGTAATGTAGGTTTCTAGTGGTGTTTGTGCCATGGTGTGTCCTTTCGTTGAGAGTGCAAATGTACGCGCACTATGGTAGCAGGGTAGGGGATGATTGTCTAGGGGTTGGAATGACCTATCCTCTTTTTTAAGAGGACCGCCCTGAAGTATTGATTTTGGCGCCATTCTATAGTATGTTTAACAGTAACACCATGAAACCTGCATGCATGAAATTTGATAGGACTTCCGTAAAGTGTCATACCACTGCTAAACTTCTACTGGCTCGCCTAGTAATATATATCTAAGCGTGAGATTTCTATACAACGCAAACGTAGGACATGAAAGGGGGGATGTGAGCGCAGCACTTTCCGAAGGAGTAAATTTATAGAAATGTGCCTCGTAGCGCATGATTGAGTGAGTAGGCTCTACCTTCCCCATCTTCCTTGACAGCAACCATGATGGGTGTTCTAGCCCTAGACTAGAGTAAGGCAAGTAGTCGATAATCTTTTCAATAGGGACTCATATTTAGGGCTCGGTGAGGGCTGAAACAAACGAGCAGGGAAGATCAGGGAAAGCACAGAAGCTTCTAACACCCAGATTTGAGCTGGGTGAGAATAGTAACGTCGATCAATCCGAAGGAGGATTCTAGATGAACCCTGAACAGCGTGAAGTCCTTGATGAAATTGTAGTCAAGATGCGCGCCGGACGTATGACGCGCCGGACGTTCCTTGAACGCGCAATCGCTGTAGGTCTGACCACTACAGCCGCTGGCTCGCTGCTCGAAGCCTGTGGCGGCGGTGGCGGTGGCGGTGGCGGTGGCGGTGGGCCGACGACCATTGTCTGGCAGACTGAGAATGATAACTCGGGTACTTACCCGGCACTTGTAGACACCTACAACAAGACCAACAAGGACAATGTCCACGTTATCTGGCACATTGGCCCATCCAACGTCGGTGATCTCCTTACCATTTATGATAATACACTGCGTGCCCGGAGTAGCAGTATTGACGTGATGTCAATTGATGTGATCTGGCCTGCCGAATTTGCCTCCAATGGTTGGACAGTACCACTCGACAGCAAGTGGCCTGCAAGCGACCGCGCAAATTACCTTCCAGGGCCAATTAAGTCCTGTACCTACAACGGCATGGTTGTGGCTGCGCCACTGCGTACAGACCTGGGAATACTCTACTACCGTACAGACATTATCTCCACGCCCCCAAATACCTTTGATGACCTGACGAACATGGCAAAGAGTAACGCATCCAAGGCCAGGTACGGCTATGTCTGGCAGGGCTCCCAGTACGAAGGCCTGGTGTGTGACTTCGTCGAGGTCCTGGGTGGCTACGGCGGCGCAGTGCTTGATCCCAACAATTCAAAGAGCGTGACCGTCAACAGCCCACAAGGAGTGCAGGCTCTCACAGAGATGGTCAGCTGGGTCGGCACGATTTCCCCAATTTCTATCACCACATTTACGGAGGAACCAAGCCGCCAGGCCTTCCAGAACGGTGACGCCATCTTCATGCGCAACTGGCCGTACGCCTACTCTTTGGGCAACGCCAGCGGTTCAAAGATCGCCGGCAAGTTTAATATCCATGCCATGCCCTATGGCGGAAGTGGCACCGTCGGGCATTCTTGTGTTGGTGGCTGGAACATGGCCATCAATGCCTTCTCCAAGAATCCCGATGCATCATGGAGTTTTATGAAGTACATGCTCGGTGCAGATGCGCAGAAACAGTTAGCCATTAAGGGCTCGTTTACACCCTCCTTACAGAGTGTCTACAACGATTCTGATGTGCAGTCGAAGCAGCCGCTCTTCACCAAATTGGCGCCAATCCTGCAAAATTCCTTGCCACGCCCGGTCTCGCCCGTGTACCCGGACCTTTCGAATATCATTCAGAACCATGTACACCAGGCGCTCACAAAGGTGGTCAGCCCTGCCGCAGCACTTAGTGCTCTCCAGTCTGAACTGCAAGCGCTCGTCTCGAAGTAATGTTTCGTAGCTTGGTAACAGCGTAGGGGCAGGTCTTGCGCCTGCCCTGAGGCAGCGTCTGGCCGGGTTGCCTCATCGGCCTAAACCTCGGGCGGTTCATTTGCTGCTATCCAGTCATTTCAAGTAGAAAAAAATTGGAAAGGGGAAAAGCGTCATGGCGACTACAACACAAGCGGCTGTTCTACCTACTAAGCGTAGATTAGGCCTGCGAGAGCGCTTAGATTTGGGCAATGGAGTGTTTCCTTATTTCCTGGTGGCTCCCACCATTATCATTATCGCACTGGTGGCCGTCTATCCCATCTTAGATTCGATACGCCTCAGTCTGCTTGATAATCCATTAGTACCGGCTGGCACGGCGTTTGTTGGCTTACGCAACTATCTCCAGACCATCGGTGATCCGGCATTCCGCAGCTCAATTGGCATAACGATCGTCTTCAGCGTGGTGAGCGTGGCACTGGAGACCCTCGTCGGGTTTGGCGTCGCTTTACTGATGAACCAGGTGTTTCCAGGTCGCGGCCTGGTACGCACAGCCATTCTCATTCCCTTCGCATTTCCGACAATTGTCTCCGGGCAAATCTGGTTTTTGATGTTTAACGCCCAAAACGGCATCCTTACTTACCTGATGCAGAAAGCGCATCTCCTGGCACTAGGAGATTCCTTACTGCGAACGCCCAGTGGCCTGGTTACAGCCGCGATCATCATCGATGTCTGGAAAACAACGCCATTTATGGCACTTTTGTTGCTGGCTGGTCTGCAAGTCATTCCCAGCGAGATATACGAGGCCGCAGGTGTGGATGGCAGCAATCGCTGGCAGTCGTTCTGGACTATCACCTTTCCGTTGCTCAGGAGTGCGCTTTTGATTGCACTCATGTTCCGTCTACTGGACGCTCTGCGTGCATTTGACCTGTTCTACATACTCACCGGTGGTGGGCGTGAGATACAGACAATAGCACTGTACTCGTATGCCAATATGTTTCAGGGTACGACGCTGGACTTTGCTCCTGGAGTTGCAGCCGCTGTCATACTCTTTATCATCTGTGCCGTAGTTGGTATTGTTATCGTCTCGGCGACGCGTCTAAGCCAGAACTAGGACACGTCTACAGAAAAGGAGGTCTATCATGGCAGTACGAGAGCAAGTCGTCCCCTCGGCACAGGCGAAGGCTGCTACAAAACCAAAGCCACGAACGAACTTGGGAGCCATTGGTCGCTATATTGCGGTGATCGTTGTGCTCTTCATCGCGCTTGCCCCATTCTATTGGACAGCGATCACATCGGTAAAGATCGACTCAGAAATCAACGGGTCACCCACACTCTACCCACATTCTTTCACCACGAACAGCTATTCTCAAGCCTTCTTAAGCGTTCAGCCAGCATTTGCGAGAGATCTTTTGAATAGCACGATTGTGGCGATTTCGACGACCATCCTGGCATTGATCTTCGGTTCGATCTGCGCTTATGCCATCGCACGCACGAAATTCAGGGGGAAAGCAGGCGTCCTGGCAATTATACTCTCGGTCCAGATGTTCCCGCTCATTGCGCTAGTAGGGCCGCTCTTTGTATTTTTTACCAGCCCTTCTTTCAATGTCTATAATACGTATGTGGCACTGATCATCCCCTACCTGGTCATTGCCTTGCCCGTCACGGTTTACTTCTTGACTTCGTTTTTCCGTGATTTGCCCCCGGACCTTGAAGAAGCTGCATTAGTTGACGGGACGACTCGACTTGGGGCGTTGTGGCGCATAGTCCTGCCACTGACTGCACCAGGAGTCTTTACCACCGCGATTCTTTCGTTCATCACGGTCTGGAACGACTTTCTTTTCGGTTTGACCTTGACGGAGGATTACCATGCACAGACGGTGACGGTGGCCATTCCACTCTTTAACGGAGAGCACCAGATTGCCTTTGGTGAGGTCTCTGCTGCCGCTATCATCGTGACCATTCCACTGGTGATTATGGTGCTGTTCTTGCAGCGGCGCATTGTATCCGGGTTGACTGCTGGGGCTGTGAAAGGATAAAGGTGTTAGCTCATGAAAAACGGCACCTGCAGAGTGCCGTTTTTCATCGATCGATAAACATTGACAACCAGGCAGTATCCGACTATACTTGCAACAGATAAAATGTCATAGCTCTCCAAGGGAGAGTTTATAGGGTCACGCAATACGCCATCTTTCCCTGTGGCGTCACAAAAATGACAAAACGAACAGCGCAAGAAAAGTCAATGTCCCAAACCCCTCGCGGGCAGAAACCTTCATCATCTGCGGTGAAAAAAGAGCATCGCCTATCACCAGTGCATCGCATACTGCGTGACGTGCTCAATCCACACCCCATTCGCTATGAAGGTGGCTGCTGGCCTACCGCTGTACCTCGCAAGTAATGAGCTGGCCTGGTATCAGGGAGCTTTCCACACCTGGACTGTGCCGTCGCCACTTACGGAGGCGATGCGTGCGCCGTCGGGTGACCACGCCACTGCATTGACGTCAAAGGAATGATGCCGATAGGTGAAGACATTACCGCCTGTGGAGGCATCCCACACCTGGACTGTTTTGTCAACACCGCCGGAGGCGATGCGCGTGCCATCTGGCGACCACGTCACAGCAAACACCCAAAGGGAATGACCACGATAGGTAAAGGCGTTCTTGCCTGTCGTGGCATCCCACACCTGCACCGTCCTGTCAGCGCTGCCAGAGGCAATGCGTTTGCCGTCGGGCGACCATGCTATGACATTGACAAGTTTGGGATGGCCAAAGTAGGTGAAGATGTGCTTTCCACCAACGGCATCCCACACCTGCACAGTTTCATCGTCTCCAGCAGAGGCAATGCGTGTGCCGTCAGGTGACCATGCCACGGTATTCACTACGTCGGAATGACCATGATAGGTGAAGAGAGTATCCCCGGTGGCGGCGTCCCACACCTGCACTGTCTGATCCCCGCCGGCGGAGACGAGGCGCGTGCCATCGGGCGACCATGCCACGGCCAGCACCCAGCCAGAATGACCACCATACACCAGCACGCTACCATTGGGAATAATCACATCCTCTGGCCCAACAACCTTGCAGACCTGCACCGTCTGATCAGCGCTGGCTGAGGCGATGCGCGTGCCATCGGGTGACCACGCCACGTTCAGAATAATTTGAGCATGACCATGATTAGTAAGCAAATGGTCACCGGTTGTGGCATCCCAGACCTGTACTGTCTTATCAAGGCCTGCCGAGGCGATACGCTCACTATCGGGCGACCATGCACCGGTCAGCAACCCACCTCTATGACCACGATATGTAGAATGGTCGCCAGAGGTGTATGGAAAGGGGGAGGAGACATTACGCTGAACTGGTTGGTTGTGCAAGCGTTGCAGCCAGAGTAGAGTTCCACCTGTTCCGAGCAGCCCAGCCAGGCCAAGCACAACCATGCGCCGCGATGGGCGAAAAGCATCCATGCACCCTGCTCCTTTGTTGGCTGGACACATACTACGAGGATTAGCAGCGCCGGTTGTATGGTAGCATCCAGAGCGAAAAGGTGTCAAGTGACTTTCTCCTGGGTAGCCTTGTCTCACAGTAGAGAACGTGATACACTACTATTGGCATTCAAGACGTTGCATCGTCACAAACGATAATGACAAGGAGGAGGCGCTTCCCCTCAAGCCTATTTACGGGTACGGGGTTCTGCGCCGATTATTTGTGGGAAAACAGATACTCGTTGTTGATGATAAGAATGAACTCCTTCATCTGATGCGTAGGGTCCTGGAGGACGAAGAGTACGAGGTCTACATTCTGCAAGATGGCAAAGACGCTTTTATGAGAGTTAAAACCCAGCTGCCAGATTTGCTGATTCTTGATCTGAAATTGGGCGATATCTCTGGACAGGACATATTGAAGCAGTTGAAGGCTGACCCCATCGTGGCGGAAATTCCTGTCATCGTTTACACAGCGGCAGTGCTTGAAGCCGAACAGGTGACCAGGTCGGTAGAGAGCAATCCAGACCTCTACCAGAGCGTACATGTCGTGCAAAAGCCCTTCGACCTGGAGAGTCTCCTTGCTCTTGTAAAGAAGACTCTGGAAGAGTCTGAGTAAAGAATGGAGGACAACGGTGAAATTTTTCTGGGGGGTATTTATAGGATTTGCGCTGGGAGTAGCTGTTGGCTTGCTGCTTGCACCTCAATCAGGTGAGGCGACGCTGGCACAGCTTAATGAGCAGGGCATTACCCTGCGCGAACGCACTGGCGGGCTGCGAGAGCAACTGCGTACCCGTGCCACCGAAGCGTTGGCTCAGGGCCGCGAACTGTACTCTCGTACCAAGGATGAGTTGACTGACCAATATAGCAAGGCAAAGTCAGGTCAATACTAGTACCACATCGAGCGAGGCAGGCAGCGCGGCAAACTCGCCTGCTGCCGGGACACGCAGGTACTCGGCATAGGACCCCCCGCCCCATGCCGTGCCATACACCTGGGCGTCTTCCCTGACCGCCCTCACCTGCTTGCCCACCTGGGCGACCGTGCCCGCGAAGTCCGACCCCATGATCGCCGGGAAGCTCAGGGGCACCCTCTGGGCATAGCGCCCTTCGCGGAAGCTGATATCGGCCGGGTTGACACCCGCCGCCCGCACGCGAATCAGCACGTCGTCGGGACCGATCTCGGGAATCGGCAGGTCCATGAACTGGAGACGCTCCTGTCCCCCATATGCATGAATAGCGATTGCTCGCATAGTACGCTCCTTTCATAGCATAGGTCAAGAGAGAAGCCCACGCTCCTCAAACAAGAGGGTAGAAGAATGCGAGGAAGAAGTCAGCGTGCATGAGATGGCATGTCACTTCAACCCACTTCACTTCTGGAGGACAGACAGCGGTGGAGCGTGAGTCACCTACTCCTTGTTGGTCAGCACATGTGCTATCATAGGGGGAAACCATCGTAGAGGTGGGAGGGAGTCGCTTGACCTTGCCCTCCATCCCACCCCAGACAGGCGTTGACCCGCATGCAGGGCACATCCGCTCGCTCTCAGTCGAGCTCTTATCCGGCGAGCCAACGACGCTCGCGTAGACTCTTCTTCAGATCGAAGTCACTGTACAACAGGTGACATTGCACTTCCTACTCGCTTCCTGGTGGTGCGCTGTGCTGGGTCAGGCGGAAGGGAGACCTCCAATGAACCGGTCCTTGTATGGGGAGCGCGACTATGCCTTCGGCCAGCGCATCCTGACGCTGCGGACACAGATTGGCCTGACGCAAACGGGCCTGGCCGAACTGCTGCATATCTCGCGGCGGGCGTTGACGGAATGGGAGGGAGGCCTCAGTTACCCCACAGCCGAGCATCTCCAACAGCTCATCGCGCTGGGAGTGCGAGCCTCGGCCTTTCCCGCTGGGCGCGAGGCCGAGGAGATCCGCGCGCTGTGGAAAGCGGCGCGCCAGAAGGTGCTACTCGATGAAGCCTGGCTCGCCAGCTTGCTCGGCCACACTCGTCCTGCGCTGACCCCGCTGCCCCCTGTGCCGCTGGAGGCGCCCCGACCAGGTGAGCTGCCCGCGGCTCAGCCAAAGCCTGCGCCACGACTGGATTGGGGGGAGGCGCTGGCGGTGCCCACCTTCTATGATCGCGAGCAGGAACTGGCGACGCTCGCACGCTGGGTGGTCGAGGCGGGCTGTCGGATGGTGAGCGTGCTGGGCATGGGCGGCATCGGCAAGTCGGCGCTGGCGGTGCGCGCCATGCAGCAGCTGGCGGGGCACTTTGAGGTGGTGCTCTTTCGCTCCTTGCGCGACGCCCCCTCCTGTGAAGCGTTGCTGGAGTCCTGTCTCGCGGTGCTCGCGCCCGAGCGGCTGGCTCTCTTGCCCCAGAGCCTGGAGCGCCGCCTGAGCCTGCTGCTCTTGGAACTGCGCAGCCGGCGGGTGCTGCTGGTACTCGATAACCTGGAAGTTCTGCTGGAAGAAGGCGAGGTGCTGGGGCGGCTGCATCCTGGCTTTGAAGCGTACGGGCACCTGCTGCGGCAGATGGCCCAAACGGCGCACCAGAGTTGCCTGCTGCTGACCAGCCGGGAGAAACCCGCCGCCCTGCGCGCCCTGGAGGGCAGCCGCACGCTCGTGCGCTCCTTGCGCCTCTCCGGGCTGGAGGCCACGGCCTGCGAGCAGCTCCTGGCCGAGCACGAGGTCACCGGCTCCCAAGAGGAGCGCAGCCGCCTGCGGGAGATCTACGCGGGCAACCCGCTGGCCCTGAACATCGTGGCCGAGACCGTCGCCGACCTCTTTGGCGGGGCGATCGACCCGTTCCTCGCTGGGGGCACGACCATCTTTGGCGGCATCACCGCCCTGCTTGACGAGCAATGGGCGCGGCTCTCCCCCCTGGAGCAGACGGTACTCTCCTGGTTGGCGATCCTGCGCGAGCCGGTGACCCTCGATGACCTGCTCGCGGTGCTGGTGGCAAGACTGGCGCACGTCCAGGTGTTGGAAGCCGTGGATGGGCTGCGCCGGCGCTCGCTGATTGAGCGGGGGCAGCGGGCCGGCAGCTTCACCTTGCAATCAGTGGTGCTAGAGTATGTGACCAGCCTGCTGGTCACCACGGCATGTGAGGAGATCGGGCAGGGGCGGCTGCTCCGGCTTCGTGAGCATGGCCTCTCGCAGGCAGGGGCCAAGGACTACGTGCGGCAGACGCAGCAGCGGCTGCTTGTGGCTCCGCTGCTCGCGCGCCTCGAGAGCGCGTCCCTGGGACCCATCGACGTGGAGGAACGGTTGCGCTTCCTGCTCGACCAGCTGCGCAGCTGGAACCAGGACGCTCAGGGGTATGGACCAGCCAACCTGGTGGCGCTGTTGCGTGTTCTGCGGGGGGATCTGCGTCGTCTGGATTTGTCGCGACTGGTGCTGCGCGGCGTGTATTTGCAAGGCGTCGAGATGCAAGATGCCAATCTGTCCGGGGCGCTGCTGCATGAGTGCGTCTTGACCGAGACCTTCGATGCCACCTTAGCGGTGGCCATCAGCCGCAGCGGACAGTACTGGGCCACGGGCAGCCAGCGGGGTGAAGTGCGGGTGTGGTGCGAGGCAGGCCAGACCCTGCATCTGGCCTGGCAGGCCCATACGGATATGGTCTGGACCCTCGCCTTTAGCCCGGACGAACGCACGCTGGTCAGCGGGAGCCTTGATGGCAGCGTCAAGCTGTGGGACGTCGAAAGTCGTGCCTTGCTCTGGTCGGGCAGGCATACCAAGGGCACCACCTGTCTGGCCTTTGCTCCTGATGGAGGTCTGCTCGCCAGTGGCGGACATGATGCCACCGTCCGGCTCTGGGATCCGAAGCTGGGCACCCCCCTCGAGGAGGTGCCGCATCCCGGTCCGGTCCTCGCGCTGGCCTGGAGCCCGGATGGGCGCAGGCTCGCCAGTGGCGACTTCGAGGGCACGATTCGGATATGGCAGATGCAGCAGACCAGGCCGGCTACCTGCGTACAGACGCTCTGGGGGCATAGCAACTGGGTGCGGGGACTGGCCTTTGCCCCCGACGGGAGCCGGCTGGCCAGCGCTGGCTGGGATGGCAGCGTCAAGCTATGGGAACTTGCCAGCGGACGCTGTCTGCAGACGCTTGAGGGGCATACCGAGCAGGTGCATTGCGTGGCCTGGAGTGCGGATGGAGGCACGCTGGCCAGTGGCAGCTTTGACCACACGATCCGGCTGTGGGATGGCCAGGAGGGCCGCTCGCGGGTGGTGCTGCAGGGACATAGCGCCGAGGTGTACGACCTGGCCTTCACCCCCGACAGCCGCCACCTGCTCAGTTGCAGTGAAGATGGCACCCTGCGGCTGTGGGACGTGGCGGGTGGCGAGTCGCTGCGGGTCCTGCAGGGCTACACCGCCGGCCTCTTCGACCTGGACTGGAGTCCGGACGGCACGCAGCTGGCCAGTGCAGGCGCCGATACCGTGGTGAGCCTCTGGAAGGTGGCCGGTGGAACGCTGCCCAGGGTGTTGCGCGGCCATCGCTGGGTCGTGTACGGCGTGGGGTGGAGTCCCGATGGCAGCCTGCTCGCAAGTTCCGGGTGGGAGAGTTCCATCCGGCTGTAGGACCCAGCTACCGGCACCTGTGTCCAGGTCCTGCGGGACCTCGAGCACCCCGAGACCA
>WNFA01004746.1_pt1 | contig 11338 bp, 4 predicted proteins | sample 5400481 | NCBI WGS metagenome assembly WNFA01 (sample SAMN13153340, study PRJNA577476) | soil metagenome | isolation source: 120 cm saprolite under Douglas fir tree site 2 hole 1 replicate 2 | place: USA:California | collected 2015-04-18
TACAACAATACCGCGTATGTCGCGGTGAATTTTGGTTTTGAGGTGCAGATTGACGAGACCGGCGCGCCCGATGGCGCCGACATCCACAAGACCGGCGCGATCTACCGGGCGGACGGCCGAAACGACAACGAATTGTTGACCTTGAAACCTGCGCGTCCCGTGGGGGAGTGGAACCAGTACGAAATTCGCGTGCAGGGCCAAACCTACACGGTCTTCCTCAACGGCGAGCAGGTCTGTTTGTTCAACAACCCGTATCCGGATCGAGGTCTGCCCAGTACGCCGAGTGTCCCGACATTCATCGGGCTTCAGACGCACAGTGGGCGCGTGGCCTTTCGCAACATTCGCATCAAGAGGATCTAACCGCAGTGGCTCTGCCGGCGCGTCGCGGTTTGGGACTGGGGTTCCGGCTTGTTACGAGCCGGAACCCCATACCTTCTTCGACAGGTTCTTGCGGCTGCGTCCCTCAGGACGTGAGGTACCACGGCACATTGATCACCACGATCCGCTGGTTGCCCTTCAGCAGCAGAAGCGCCTTCAGAACCGACGCTCGTTTGTTGTGCAACAGGTTGTGGTACCAGTGGCGCTCCACCAGTTCCGGGATCAGAACCGCAACCTGCTGGTTTGGGCAGGTCTGCTCGACCTCCAGAACGTAATCCACAATCGGCGAAAGGATGAGGCGATAGCGCGAGGGCAGGACCACCAATTGGGGTGTGGCCACTCCGGCTTGTCGGGTCGGTTCCTCGACGAACCGGCTCCACTCTTCGCGAAGAGTGACCGTCCCCTCGCCGCAGTCCACGTGCACGGCCCGGATGTGCGGAGAGATCTTGAGAGCAAAACGCAGTGCCTTCTTAACGATATGGTTCCAATCCCGAATCGGCAAGATAACCAGTGGAGGTGTAAGGTCATTCAGCTCAAGCGGGCATGCACTGCGAGTCTCCAAAGAGACTGCGTGATAGTGTCGCCGAACTGAACCCATCACCACGAGCAGCCCGGGGATCAGGAGCATCGTGACCCACGCTCCTTCCACAAACTTGGCCACTAGGACCACGACCACCGTGATTCCTGTGGCCACCGCTCCCAGACCATTCACAATCATGCTGCGCTTCGCGCCCGGACCGCCGACTCGTTTCCAATGGCCGACCATTCCCGCTTGCGAAAGTGTGAACGCCAGAAACGCTCCGACCGCAAACAAAGGGATCAGGCGATCCGTCACCCCGCCGAACAGAATCAGGAGCAGCCCGGCCAGGCCCGCTAGGACGTAAATTCCTTGCGAATAGACGAGCCTCCGGCCTCTGGTTGCGAAGGAGTGCGGGAGATAGTTGTTTTGAGCGATGGCCCGGCAGAGGCGCGGAAAATCGGCAAAGGCCGTGTTCGCCGAAAGCGCCAGGACCAGCAGGATCGAACCGATCGACACGTAATAGAACAATCCCTTCCCGGCGACGGCCGCCAGCAGCATGGGAAGCACGCTTTGATATCCGGGCCGGCCCGGGTCCGTAGCTCCAATCCCGTAGGCGCGGACCAGGTAGGCAATCCCGGCAAGCAGCACGATCAGAAGGGCGATGATGATTGTCAGAGTACGCCTGGCAGTGGGAATCACCGGCTCGCGAAACGCTTTCACGCCGTTACTCACTGCTTCCACGCCGGTCATGGCCGTACAGCCGCTGGCGAACGCTTGCAGCAGCAGCCACAGACTCGGCGCGGCGCTGGCCAGAAGAAGTCTTGGAGGAGCCACCACCGGCAACGGGTGACCTCCCGTCGCTAACGCTTTGAAAAAGCCGATCACAATGGCCACAAGCAGGCTCCCCACGAACAAATACGTGGGAGCCATAAAGAAAAGACCGGCTTCCCGGACGCCACGGAGATTGATCAGCGTGATGATCACCAGGATTCCGAGGCACAGCGAAAGCGTCCGTGGTTGAAGGCTCGGCACCGCGGACACTAGAGCGCCCACTCCCGCGGAAATGCCAACCGCGACCACCAGAATGTAGTCAATCATCAAAGCCGCCGCGCCCAACAGTCCCGCAGACACGCCGAGGTTCTGCCGCGCCACGGTGTAGGAACCTCCGCCGCCGGGATAAGCCTGGATCGTTTGGCGATAGGAGAAGTAAACGATGGTGAGCAGGGCAATGATGCTGGCGCTGATCGGGACGATATAGCTGATGCCTGCCGCCCCGAGAGGAATGAGCAGCGTCAGGGCAGCCTCCGGACCATACCCCGCGGAACTCAGCGCGTCCAAGCCAAAGATAGGAATCCCCGCTGAAACACCCACCTGCTCCGCTCGGGCTTCGTCCGACGCGAGAGGCCGGCCCAGCAGGAAGTCGAGAAAAGACATGATGCGATTCTCCTATAACTTGGCCGACTTGCATTCATGCGAATTTTGCATTGTTCCCGCGTGAGTCCCGGCCCACTGGCGCCGGATTTTACCCCTGCACTGTGGTCAAGGACTAGAGAGCCGAGGGAGGCGCAGCGAGCGGGGCGCCTCGATTTTCGCGCAGCAGAAGATGTGCGGCGCGGCACGGGCCGAGGCGCTATGCTCCCCCCTGTTTGCATCGTGTATACTGCCGCCGCGGCTGATTTCGCATCTCAATTTCGTAGGAGCGAGATTCGCGGGGCCGAATCCGAACGCCGCGCGGCTGCGACCATGCTTCCTTACATTCACCTCGGCCCGCTCACCCTGGGAACCTATGGCCTGATGTTGGCCACCGCCCTTCTGTGCGGTTTCTTCGTTTTACGAGCCGACCTGAACCGTCGCCGGCTGGCTGCTAACCCAGAAACCATCATCGGGCTGGTAGGCCTGGCGGGGTTGGTGGGTGCCAAGCTTTGGCACGTGCTGGAAAGCCCCGCTGATTTTTTCGCTAATCCGTTGCAAAGGATCTTTTCTTCCTCTGGCTTTGCGTTCTACGGCTCATTCCTGGCCGGCTTCTTGATGCTGGCGCTGCTGGCGCGGCACTATCGCATGCCGCTGCTGGTGATGCTGGATGTCGCCGCGCCGGCCGCGGCGTTGGGTTACGGCATTGGCCGCATCGGCTGCCTGATTTCCGGTGACGGCGACTACGGTATTCCCACGTCACTGCCGTGGGGCATGAGCTTTCCGAACGGGATCGTGCCGACTACCGAGCGCGTGCATCCCACGCCGATCTACGAATTTTTGGCTGCGGTGGTCATCTTCGTTTACCTGTGGCGGTTGGGGGCGCGATCGCTGCGCAAGCCGATGCCCGCTGGAGAAGTCTTCGCAAGCTATCTGGTCCTGACCGGCCTCGCGCGCTTCTTGGTGGAGTTCATTCGCATCAATCCGCGCTCCGTCCTGGGGATGAGCAATGCACAGGCGGTCAGCCTGATCTCGTTCGTGGCCGGTGGCGCGCTGTTCTGGGTGGTGAAGCGGCGATTCCAGCAGCACAAGCTGCATCCCATCCTGCGACACAAGACTGAGTAAGGCGACGTGCTTCAGACCGAGTACCACCGGCCCACGCCGGAGTGCCTGCATCCGGAGCGCTGGCGGATGTTCGACTCGATGACTGCCGAGGTAGAGGTGCTGGAGTTCCTCCAGTGCCTGGTCACGACAGTGAAGCCGCAGCTTGTGTTGAGACCGGCACGTTCGCCGGCGTCAGCACGGCCGGGGGCGGAAGTAGTGCCGCATCTCCTGCTTTTGGCATCTCTCAGGGCGCTGGATTAGCGGCTTGACAGAGGGTATGCAGGTAAGCCATAAAAGTGTCCGCCCACAGGGTCCAGGGAGTGGGAGTAAGCGTTCGGCGCGGGGGCGTTCATTCATCTGTGTTTTTCTACCAAGAGTGTGAGTGTTTCCCGACATCACATCCATTTGCTTCTGAGGGGGCAAAAATGAAACGCCTGACAGCGTGGGGTGTGTTTATTTTCCTTTTGGCGTTTTCCGTCGCTGGCTTGGCGCAGACCTTTCGCGGCACGATTCTCGGCACAGTGACCGACCAGACGGGCGCAGTGGTGCCCGGCGCCAAGGTGACCGTTCGCAACGTAGACACCGGCTTGACACGCGAAACGCAGACCACCGGAGATGGAAGCTATACCGTGCCCGAGCTTCCCATCGGGAACTACTCGGTAACGGTGGAAAAGAGCGATTTCCAGACCTCGGTCGTCACCGGGGTGCGCGTGGAAGTGGCGGGTGAGCGGCGGGTGGACATCGTGCTGCAACCGGGCAATGTAGCGCAGCGCGTGGAAGTATCTGGAGAGACGTTGCCGCTGACGGAAACCACCTCCACCGTCCTGGGCGGCACCATCGAGGCTGGGCAGGCCGTCAATCTTCCCGTGAACGGGCGCGACTACACGAAGCTGATTTACATGGTGCCGGGCATCGCCGGTTCTCCTGACCAGATCACAGACTCCCCAGGCTCGTTCGGAGTTTTCTCAATGAACGGGGCTCGCGGCCGCTCGAACAACTTCCTGCTGGACGGCACCGACATGAACGACGGCTACCGCAATGACCCGGCCATCAATGAGGCCGGGGTCTTCGGCACGCCGGCCACCATTCTTCCCATCGAAGCGGTGGCCGAACTCCGGGTGCTCTCCAATTACGAACCGGAGTACGGGCGCAACGCCGGTGCGATCATCAACATCGTCACCAAGAGTGGCACCAACCAGTTTCACGGCAGCGGGCTCGAGTATTTCCGCAATAACGCGCTCGACGCGCGCAATTTTTTCAACCCCAAGCCGGACCCGCAGCACCCCTTCCACAATAACCAGTTTGGCGGTTCGCTGGGCGGGCCCATTCTCCGCGATAAGACGTTTTTCTTTGTTGATTACGAAGGCCTGCGCGAGTCCGGAGCGCAGAGCAGCCAAGCCTGTGTGCCGACCGCAACCCAGCTAGCGGGAGCCACTAATCCGGTGATTATCAATTTATTGAAACGCAAGCCTTGGCCGGCTCCCAACATCCCGGGGCAGACCACGAATGACACGGGGTGCCCCGGCAACGCGAACCTCTCGGCTAGCACTCCTTTCAGGAATCGCGTGGACAGCATGATCGCCAAGGTTGATCACAACTTCGGCAAAAACTACCTGCTTACGGGCCGCTACTATTATGGCGATAGCGACCAGAGCTTCCCGCTCGCGCTGGTCGGCGGCGGTTTGCTTCCCGGCTTCAATACGGTTACGCCCACACGCGTCCAACTCGTCTCGATTTCTTTTGTGACCGTGATTTCCCCTACCATGGTGAACGAAGCGCGAGTGGGCTGGAACCGTTTCGCCGAAGGCTTCTTTCCCGAAGACCAGAGTTTCAACCCAAGCTCCATTGGGCTGAACACGGGGGTCACCCGTCCAGTGGATTTTGGCCTGCCGAAGATTTCAGTTGGCAGTTTCGCTCCGATCGGCGCCGACGCTGGGGATCCCCGCCAGCGCGTGGATACCAACTGGCACTTTATTGACAATTTTTCCTGGAAATTCGGTCGCCACGATGCCAAATTCGGCTATGAATTGCGCCGCACTTCGATCTCTCAGATCCTCGATCGCAATTTCCGCGGCAAGCTGAGTTTCAACACGCTTCCGAATTTCCTCAACGGCACGCCGACCGGCGGTGGCAGCCAGGCCACAGGCAACACCAACCGCAACACCTTCGAGAACAACTACGCCTGGTATGTGCAGGACAGTTTCCGCTGGACGCCTCGGGTGACCGTCAATCTCGGAGTGCGCTGGGACTTCTATGGCGTAATCGACGAGAAGCGCGGGCTGTTCACTAACTTTGATTCCGTGAATGGCTTGCGGCCGGTAGGTAGCCCGACCTTACCGCGGCTCTACGAGCCCGACTATAAGAATTTCGCTCCCCGTGTCAGTGTGGCTTGGGACCTCACCGGAAAAGGCAAGACGGTCATCCGCACCGGCTATGGGATCTTCTACGACGCGTTCTCCCAAGATTTCTTCATGGGCCATCTGCCATTTCCGAGTACTTTCGATCCTGGCCCGGCATACAGTGGAATTGGGCCCTCCGCGATTTCCTTCGGGGGCGCTGCCGGAGGAGCACTCAATTCCTCCGCGCCCGTGTACTCCGGCTTCTCTCCGATGACGGACGCATTCGCCGTGGATCGCAATATTCGCACGCCCTACATGCAGAACTACAACCTGAACGTTCAGCAGCAGGTGTTCCACAACGCCGTGCTGGAGGTGGGTTACGTGGGTTCCAACGGGCGCAGGCTCTTCCGCTTCCGCGATATCAACCAGCCGAGCCAGGCAACCATCAATGCATTTGATCCGACAGGCTTCTCAAGCTCGTGTGCGCCGTGCGTGCCGCGGCCATTCGCTCCGCTCGTCTATGTTTTCCAGCAGGAGGCTTCCGCCAATTCAAACTACAACGCTTTGCAGGTCACCCTGCGAATGCAAAGCTGGCACGGGTTGAATTCCACGCTCAACTACGTTTGGTCGCACTCGATTGACAATGCCAGTGATGGCGAAGATTTCGTGCCCAATGCCTCTCAGCCCAACAACAGCCTGCGCCCCGACCTCGATAAGGGCAATTCCAATTTTGACATTCGGCAGCGGCTGATGTGGAATTTCATCTACGAGCTGCCCAAGTGGAAAGGAAGCTGGTCGAAGTTGACCGATGGTTGGGGTTTAAACGGGGTGTTGACCTTGCAGTCCGGGCAGCCTTTCCACGTCAATTACAATTTCCAGGACGACTTCGACGGCAGCGGCTCACTCATTGGCCGCCCTGATGTTGTTGCTCCCATCGTGTACAACCGCAGCGACCCGAACAACTTCCTCGATCTTACCTCGTTCGCTGTGCCCTGCAGGCTGGGTACTGCTGCCGCTGCCGCTACGAACTGCCAGAGAGGTTCCTTTCACTTTGGCAGCCTGGGCCGCAACTCGCTACTAGGCCCCGATTTCCGCCAATTTGATTTTGCGATCTTCAAGAACACCTCGCTCTCCGAGCGGCTCACGATCCAGTTCCGCGCCGAATTCTACAACCTGCCTAACCATCCGAACTTCGCCAATCCCTACCTGCCTTCCTTCATCGCCGATGCGGCGTCCGGCGGCATTAGCGATGGGACGGGTCGCAGCATGGGCCACCTGGCGCTCGCGGCAACTGGGGATGTGGGGATAGGCTATCCCTTCCTCGGAGGCGGTGGGCCCCGCGGTATCCAACTTGCGCTCAAGCTGATTTTCTGAGCGTATAGAGGGCTCTGCATTCTCCGTGACAAACGGCGGGGCGGGCGGTAAATCAATGGAAATCGCGCAGCCCAATGAGGAGATCCATATGACACGACGCAATCCGGCTCTGGTGAGCCTGGCCCTGCTGCTCGCGGCCGCGCTCGCCCCGATTGGATCGGAACGAGACGCGTGGGCTGACGAGGGCATGTGGACGTTCGACAATTTTCCCAAGCAGCTTGTCCAGCGGCACTACGGTTTCACCCCGTCGGACGCGTGGCTCGACCACATTCGCCTCGCCTCGGTCCGCTTCAATAACGGCGGCTCGGGCGCCTTCGTCAGTTCGGAAGGCCTGGTGATGACCAACCATCACGTGGGCTCCGACTGCATCCACGAGCTGAGTTCTTCCACGCACGATTACATGGCCGAAGGTTTTTATGCGTCCACACGCGAGCAGGAGGCCAAGTGCCCCAACCTGGAATTGAACGTCCTGGTGGGCATCGAAGACGTCACCGCGGCGGTGAATGCCGCGGTAAGACCGGAGATGGACGCGGCGGCGCGCAACACAGCGCAGAAAGCAGCGATGGCGCGCCTGGAGAAAGAGTGCGCCAGTCGCACCGGATTGCGCTGCGACGTGGTCACGCTCTTCGAGGGCGGCGTCTTCGATCTTTACCGCTACAAAAAATATACCGATGTGCGCCTGGTGTTTGCCCCGGAGGCGGACATCGCTTTCTACGGCGGCGATCCCGACAACTTCACCTATCCTCGCTACGATGTGGACATCGCTTTTTTTCACGTCTATGAAAGCAACAAGCCCGCGCGAGTTGACCACTACCTGACCTGGAATCCCAATGGCATCGCCGAAGGTGACGTGATTTTTGTCTCCGGCAATCCCGGCTCGACCAGCCGCCAGGAGACGCTGGCGCAACTCGAATTCGCGCGCGATGTCCAGCAGCCCGAGATCCTGCGAGCGCTTCGCGCGCGTCTTGCTTTGCTCCGCCAGTTTGCCGCCCGCGGCCCGGAGCAAGCCCGCATCGCTCGCGATGAGATCTTCAGTTATGAGAACTCCATCAAGGCCTACGCCGGCCTGCAAGCGGGGTTGCTCGACCACAGCTTTATGGCCCGGCGCGCCGCCGTGGAAAAGGCGCTGCGCGATGCCGTCGCCGCCGACCCGAAGATGAAGCAAGAGTTCGGCGGCGCCTGGGACGCTATCGCCGCGGCGGAGAAGAAATATGCCGGATTCTACGTCGAGCACCGGCTCTTCGGCTTCAGGTTATTACAGTCGAAGCTTTTCGCGTTCGCGCGCGACTTGACGCGCCTGCCCGTCGAGTTGGCCAAGCCCAACGAGCAGCGGCTGCGCGAGTATCGAGACTCCAATCTCGATTCTCTCAAACAAGAGCTGTTCTCCGAGGCGCCGGTGTACGACGCGCTGGACACGATCCTGCTGACCCAGGGGTTCACCGAAATGCGCGACACCCTGGGGCCGGAAGACCCGACAGTGAAGCAAGTGTTGGCCGGGCGGGCGCCGGCCGATGCTGCCGAGGCTTACGTGAAAGGCTCCAAGCTGGCCTCGGTCGCCGAGCGCAAGCGGCTGTTCGAGGGCGGGCAGAAGGCTGTTGAGACCTCAACGGACACCATGATTGCATTGGCTCGTCTGGTGGATGCGAGGTCGCGCGAGCTGCGCCGGCGCCATGAAGATGAGGTGCAGGCCGTCGAGCGCTCCAGCGGAACCCTGCTGGCACGGGCGCTGTTTGCAGTGCGTGGCAAAGACACCTATCCCGAGGCCACCTTCACCTTGCGGCTCAGCTTCGGCGCAGTGAAGGGCTATGTGGATGAGGGGCGCCCGCGGCGGTGGTACACCACTTTCTACGGCCTCTACGAGACCTCGGTGGGCATCCCACCCTACAAGCTGCCGCAGCGCTGGCTCGACAAAAAAGCCGCGCTCCATCTCGATACGCCCTTCAATTTTGTTTCCACTCCCGATATCACCGGGGGAAACTCGGGCAGCCCGGTGATCAACCGCAATGGGGAATTGGTGGGGATCGTCTTCGACGGGAACCTCCAGCAAATTCCCAATGACTTCCTTTACACCGACGAGCAAGCCCGGACCGTGGCCGTGCACGCCGCCGGAATCCTCGAGGCGCTGCGCAAGGTTTACGCTGCCGACGCCGTGCTGCGCGAGCTGCGCTTCGCCGCCTCGCACTGAGCTGCGGCCTTTCAAGGGTCTGCCCTCAGCGTTTGCCATCACCATCAACTGACTCCCTTTAGCCTTCAGCTCTTGAGATTATCGCCCGCCGCTTGCCACGCTGACCCCTGAACACCTGCTCCGCCGGAGGACCGCCGTTTCGCGCCTGACGTGGGCGCTCCGCGCTAGTGCGTGGCGCTCGCGCTCAAATGTTTGCCGAACCACTCGACGTTGCGCTGGCCCACATCGAGCATAAGCTTCGGCTCCCGCGGCCCGTGCGGTGTCCGCGGATAAGTGACCATCTTCACCGTAACTCCTTGCCGCTTGAGCGCGTTGTAGAGCTCGTAGCCCTGGGAGATCGGCACACGCTCGTCGGCTTCGCCGTGCTGGATTAGAGTGGGGGTCGAGGCTCCCTTGATGTTGTACATGGCCGAATGCGCGCGGTAGATTTCAAGGTTGTCCCAAAATTCCGCGCCCATGTAGTCCGGGATGAAGCCAGGGATATCCGCGGTGCCGGTGAAGCTCACCAGGTTGGTCACTCCCGCTCCCACCGAGGCGGCCTTGAAGCGCTTGGTCTGTGTGATGATCCAGGAGGTCATGTACCCGCCATAGCTCCACCCCATCACGCCCAGCCGCGCCGGGTCGGCCACTCCCATGGCGATGACTCTGTCCACGCCAGCCATCAGGTCCCGGTAGTCGCCGCCGCCCCAATCCTTGTAGTTGGCGTAGCGGAATTTCTTGCCGTAGCCCGATGAGCCGCGGGGGTTGGCGCGCAGCACGGCGTAACCCTGCGCCGCGAACGCAGCCGTCGGGTACAGCGACCGGTTGGCGATGAAACTCTGCACGAACACGCCCGTGGGCCCTCCGTGAATCACCAGCACCAGCGGGTAGTGTTTTCCTTTCTCGTAGCCAACTGGGTAGGTGAGCAGCCCTTCGATCTCCATGCCGTCACTCGATTTCCACCGCACAACTTCGGTGTGCCCGAGCGGGTGGTGGGGCAAGTCCGCATTGGCTCGACTCACTTGCACCGGCGCAAAGCGGTCCAGGCGCGTAACGTAGACTTCCGGCGCGTGGTCGGCAGTTTGGGCGGTGAAGCCCGCCATTATGCGCGAGGAATTCAGATTGACGGCGCCCAGGACGCGGTCGCCCGCGTCGAGATCCGCCGGCGCGCCTCCATCGACCGGCAGCGCCGAAAGCCGTGTGACCGTGCCGCGGACCTCTGTGCAGTAAACCGACTTGCTGTCGGCCGACCAGCCGGCCAAGGTCGGCTGGCGGTCGAAAGTTTCCGCGAGCTCGCGAGGTTTGCCGCCTGTAGCCGGAACCACAAATATCGTCGAACTAAAACCCCATGTGGGTGGAATGTCGGTCGCCACGTAGGCAATCCAACGCCCGTCGGGTGAATAGAGTGGGGAAGTCTCCGCCGCGCCAGTGCGCGCCAGGGGCTTCACCTCGCCAGTGGCTACGTCCACCGTCGAGATGCTGGCCAGCGGCCAATCGTTGACCCGCGGCGTGGGCGTGCGCGTAAAGACGATCGTTTTGCCGTCCGGCGACCAGTCAAAGTCTTGGTCGTTGAAGCTGCCGCCGACGCTGAAATCGCCCTTGGTCAACTGGCGCGGCGCGCGCTTCCCCTCGGCATCTTTTTCGATCGGGACAACCCACAGCCGGTTCATCTTGAGATTTTCGTCCACCACCTTCGCATCGTTCTTTTCTTTCTTGGCTTTTTCCTCCGCCTCGGTGGGCGGGTCAGGCATCACGAAGGCGATCCATTGACCGTCGGGCGACCAATGAAAGCCGCCTGCGTCGGACTTCAGATCGGTCAGCTGTTCGGCCTCGCCGCCATCGGCGCGGATCAGCCAGAGGTTGTTCTTTTCCATCCGGCGCGAGGCAAATGCGATCCAGTGTCCGTCAGGCGACCATTGCGGGTTGTTGCAGGATTTTTCGCCGTAGGTGAACTGGAAGCTGGTCGCGCCGTACGCGTTGGCCATGTGGATGTGCGTCACCATCTCGCTCTTCTCTCCGGCCATCACCGGCTGGGTCACGGTGAAGACG
>WNFA01013229.1_pt1 | contig 11337 bp, 8 predicted proteins | sample 5400481 | NCBI WGS metagenome assembly WNFA01 (sample SAMN13153340, study PRJNA577476) | soil metagenome | isolation source: 120 cm saprolite under Douglas fir tree site 2 hole 1 replicate 2 | place: USA:California | collected 2015-04-18
GACCTGGTTGGCGACAAGTGGTCGTTGCTTGTGGTTCGGGACTTGCTCCGGGGTAATGTGACCTATGGAGAGCTGCAGAATTCGCCCGAAGGCATTCCCACCAACATTCTTGCCGACCGCCTGAAAAGATTGGAAGAGGCGCGCCTCATTGCTAAGTCTGCGTATCAGGAGCATCCCGTGCGCTACGCTTATGGGCTCACGGAAAAGGGAAAAGCCCTGGGTGACGTTCTGCTCGCGCTTGTACGATGGGGCAAGAAACACATACCGGGTACACGGACTCTGGAGAGTCCAGCGCTGCATTCCGTGCGAGGCCGAAAACCCACTAGTAAACAGGATCGAAAATCATAGCTGCGGTCGCCGGATGCCCCGTCCTCGGGTTGGAGGGCGAGTCTTTGATTCTCCTTCGTTTTCACCCGTCACACCGTAAATACCGCTTGACTTTGTATACTAAACGATATATACTAGTGTATGTTAACTCAAACGCCATTCGAACGGTCGCCCCTCGCTTCCGCTCCCCTTCCTCCATCTCCAAGCAAATTCCTCCCAACCCCCTTGCTTTCACATACATGCGCACACTCGCGCCCGCATCCCCTTACTTTTGACATACATCCGCAAAACACCCAGGGGTGGGGTATCTCCATTTCCGCCAAAAAGTTTAGCTCATTGCCGATCGATTCTCTGTCTCTCTTATTTTCTCCATCCGCTCTTCGTCCTCTACCTCCTATGCTTCCTCTACTTCCTCTAACTCCTCTAGATTCTGCACTTACAAAAAACAGGGGGGAGGGCCCCCCTGGGCTACCCAACTTGTCAACAAATCCTTCCCAAAATGAAAAACCCGCCCGAGTCGCCCAGCACCACTCCCGCGCCGGCGCAAGTCTCCGGCGAAGGCACGAGAAAGGCGCGAGCTACGAATTCGATCGCGGGCGAGTGAGGGACATTTGAATTGTTCGAATCTTAGGAAATTCTTAGACGGATTGTGTGCGACTCAAAAAATAATGCTCTCTTTTCCACAGCTCCGCTGCTATGCTTCCTCTTACCCCTTCACATTCATCCTCTCATTGTGTGCCATTCCCCCTTCTTGGCACGAGAAGGCCAGCCCTCATGAAAGTAGCAACATCGGACCGTCGTGTCGCTCGACGTCTCTCCTTTAAAGCTCCGTTGCGCGTGCGCATCTGGAAGAGCCCTTAATTCCCGGTGAATAGTCTCGCGAACAAGCTGATACGAGCGCTAAATCGGAGACTTTAAACATTGCGGATAGACTGGCCAACCATTCCGAACTTGGATTGGCAGCTCATTAGAAAGCATTGACCGACTATCTGGAGAAAGTACATGGCGTCCCCGCTTCGCGCATTGATCATCGAGGATTCAGAAAATGACTGCGGACTTTTGCTGAACGTCCTGCAACGCGGCGGCTACGACGTAACGCACAAGCGCGTCTGCACCCCCACAGCACTCACCACAGTGCTAGACGACGGCCAATGGGACATCGTGATCTCCGACTACTCCATGCCCAGATTCAAAGGCACCGATGCCTTGGCCATGGTAAGGAAAAAGGGCTTGGATGTTCCCTTTATTTTTCTTTCGGGCACTATCGGCGAAGAAATAGCAGTCAACGCCATGAGGGCCGGCGCTCAAGACTATGTCATAAAGGGCAATGCCGCCAGGTTGCTTCCGGCAATCCAGAGAGAATTGCGCGAGGCAGAGCTTCGTCGCGAACGCAAGCAGATCGAGCAACGCCTTCGACATCTTGAAAAGTTCGAGGCACTGGGAAAACTGGCTGGCGGAGTGGCGCACGACTTCAACAACGTCATCGGGGCCATCATGGGCTGGGCAGAGCTTGGGATTGATCGCGTGTCTTCTGGCAGCCCCGAAGCCAAGCTATTTCGAAACATAGGCGAACAGGCGACGCGGGCGGCAGGACTGACACGACAGCTCCTCGCCTACGCGCGGCGTCAGGTCTTGGAACCCAAGAACATCGATCTCAATCACATGTTGAACGAAACCACTACCCTGCTTCAGAAGACCATCGGAGAACAGATCGAAGTAAAGATGGTGCTCGCACCAGATCTTCAGATCACCCGAGCCGATCCATCTCAGATAGAGCAGGTGGTGATGAATCTGTGCTTCAACGGACGGGACGCCATGCCCAAAGGGGGGCAGCTTCTCATTGAAACCCGAAACGTTGACTTGGATTTCCACTTTTGCGAGCGGCACGCGGACACGCAGCCGGGACGTTATATCCAGCTTTCGGTCTCCGATACAGGCGTCGGAATGGACCCGGTGACAATGGAGCGTATTTTTGAACCTTTCTTCACGACCAAGGAGATCGGGAAAGGCACGGGACTAGGGTTGGCAACTGTCATGGGAATCGTCAAACAGCATGGAGGATTCCTCGACGTTTACAGCGAACCAGGAAAGGGTACAGCGTTTCGCGTCTATCTGCCGGCCAGTGACGGTGTGGCCGAACCGCTGCACCAGATGAACGATGCTCCGGTCCGAGGAGGGACGGAAACTATCTTGGTTGCCGAAGACCATGAAGGAATGCGCGAAATGGCGCGACAAATTCTTGAGTCGCTGGGCTATCAGTTGCTGATCGCTCGCGACGGAAAGGAGGCCGTCAATCTCTTTGCAGCGCATCGAAACAGCATTTCGCTGGTGCTGCTCGATGTGATCATGCCGAAACTCGACGGTATCGATGCTTACGAACAGATCTGCAAAGCGAAGTCCGGCGTGCCTGTCATCTTCACTTCCGGTTATTCCGATCACGGACCTACGCTCGCGTCCCTGACCCAGAAGGGCGCCGCCGTCTTGCAAAAACCATATGGCTCAAAGGTTCTGGCCCGAAGAGTACGAGAACTCCTCGACGAGGCCAAGGTTCTGGCGCCAACCACGGATAAGCTCTCACGCCTGTAAATGTCCACTCACTTCCCGCTCATCCGTTGTTGACCAGGCGGCGGCTCATTCATGGTGAGCCAATAAATCCCAAGATACCTCGCTGCCTCGACGAATTGAGCGAAATCGACCGGTTTGCGGACGAAGCTGTTCGCGCCGAGATCGTAACTCGCCATCACATCCTTTTCCTCCTTGCTGGACGTGAGAACCACGACCGGGAGGCGTCGTGTCCTTTCATCGGCGCGCATACGACGCAGAACTCCCAGACCATCAATTTTGGGCAGCTTCATGTCGAGCAACACGACGTCGGGCATGCCGGTTGGATCCCGGTCGGCGTGCGGACCGGTCGAATGAAGGTAATGGATAGCCTGCTCACCGTCGCGAGCCACCACGATTTCCTTGGTGACGTTGGATTTCTCGAACGCGCGCAGAGTCAGTTCGATATCGTTAGGATTGTCTTCCACCAGCAGTATGACGCGTTTCCGAATCACAGGCGGCCTCCCAGTCCAACAGACGGGATCGTGAAATAGAAGGTCGCACCATGGTCGACCGCGCCTTCGGCCCAAATGCGGCCGCCATGACGTTCAATGATGCGGTGTACCGTCGCCAGGCCGATTCCTGTCCCCGGAAATTCCGATTCACTGTGCAATCTCTGGAAGGGACGGAAGAGGTTTTCCGCATAACTCATGTCAAAACCCGCTCCGTTATCGCGAACGAAAAACACGGTACCTCCTTGTTTCTGCTCGGCTCCTATTTCAATCTGGCCCGCAGGTACTTTCGCTGTAAACTTCCATGCGTTTCCAAGTAGATTGTCGAAGGCTACGCGCATGAGCCGGCTGTCCGCCTCTGCCGGAAGTCGTTCTGCAATGCGCAGCTCCACTTTCCGGTTGGGATGTTGCTTCCCTAACTCTTCGAAGACGTCATGCGCGATGCCGGAAAGATCGATCCGATCACGCCTCAACTCGGCGAGGCCAACTCGCGAGAGCGACAGGAGATCGTCGATAATCTCACCCATGCGCTGCGCTGATTCACATACGCGGCGCAAGTAGTCCTCTCCTTTGCCATCGAGCTTGCCCGCCACGTCTTGGAGCAGCAGTTGGCTGAATCCGTCGATGCTGCGAAGGGGAGCGCGGAGGTCGTGTGAAACTGAGTAGCTGAACGCCTCCAGTTCGCTGTTCTTTCGTTCCAGCTCTTCCACGAAAGCAGCCCGTGTTTCGGCGAGTTCCCGAGCGGAGTTTGCTACCGTCACTTCCAGCTCTTTCTGCAGGAGCTGTTCACGAATGTTGCGGTTCTCATCCTCGAACTGCTTTCTGCGAAGCTGGGCCCGCACACGCGCGCGCAGAACTTCCAGATCGCTGGATTTGGCGATGTAGTCGTCGGCCCCGGCATTAATCCCCTCGATCATCGCGTCCTGCTCTTCAAGGGCTGTGTGCATGATTAGGGGAATGTCCCGCCACGATGCGGAACCTTTGATGCGCCGACAGGTTTCTTGACCGGAGAGCCCCGGCATCACGAGATCCAAGAGAATGCAGTCCACATTCTGAACCGCAAGCAGCTCAAGGGCTTCCTCCCCGGAACGCGCGGGAATCACGTCGTATCCTTCTTCCCGCAGCTGGGCGGCGACTTCGTGGAGATAGGTCAGGCTGTCATCGACCGTCAAAACGACCGTCAAAATCCTCTTTGGCCCCAGCAAACTGGAAGTGGAGCGAACTGCGGATGGAGCTCCGGACGAGCGCAAGACCGCCGTCACGCGCGCGAGAATCACCTGCGTGTCCTCTTCTTTTCGTACGTACGCATCGGCGCCCGCCTCCAAGGCTCTCAGCTCGCCGCTGCGCTCCTCGGAGGCCGTCAACAAAATGCATGGAGTGCTCCGCAGGGCGGCGTCGGCCCTGATTCTTTTGATCACCGTTGAACCGTCGATGCCAGGGAGTACCCCATCCACAACAATCACCGCGGGCCGTGCGTCCACCGCCGCCCGAAGCCCGTCTTCTCCGGTTCCCGCGGTGAGCACCAAATAACCGGAGGACTCCAACACGGACCTCAACTCTTCACGAAACGTCGGACTATCGTCAATGACGAGGATGGTTTTGGATTTTGGGGATTCTTTTGGAGGCTCTTTTTTTCGCAGCAGTTCGCGGGCGCGAGCCACAACGTAGGACTGATCGTATGGCTTTCCAACGTAGTCATCGGCACCCGTATGGAGCCCCCGGACGCGGTCTCTCACTTCCGCCTCGGAAGACAACAATATTACGGGAATGTCTGCTGAAAATGGAGTTGTTCGGATCTCCTGAAGGAATTCAATTCCGTCCCCGTCTGGAAGCAGCACGTCGAGGATGATCAGGTCGAAAGAACCCATCAACAGGACCCCGCGTGCCTCCGACAAACTCGAACACAGCGTGTTCACGAATCCCGCCACCTCGAAAGCTTCACCAAGATCCATACGGACGGTGAGGCTGTCGTCAACGATAAGAATGCGTGGCTTCAACCGTTTCTCCTCAGCTCCGCTTCGCGTGCGACGGCGGTCAAAGCGGGGGCAATTTGGTCCAGGGCCAGAATGCGGCATGCAGCTCCCATCTGGATCGCTTCCCGCGGCATGCCGAAAACCACCGATGTTGCCTCGTCCTGGACAAACGTTAGGGCGCCCGTATGCCGGAGAGCGAGCAGTCCTGCCGCACCGTCCCTGCCCATTCCGGTCAAAAGACACGCGGCGGTTTGGGTGCCCAGTTCCTTGGCGAGAGATTCAAACAGGACATCGACCGAAGGCCGGCAGGAATTCCGCTCCGGATCGCGCGTGAGCCTGAGTTTTCCGCGCTGGACAACCAGATGAAAACCTGGTGGCGCCATCACCATACCGCTCTGACCGAACCCAGGGAGATCTTCGCCGTCGTTGGCGTAACGAACCCGCAAGGGCGAAAGGCCGTCGAGCCACTCGGCGAATGCCGCGCTGAAAGGCTCACCGATGTGAATCACCAGAAGAATGGGAATCGGAAACCCAGCCGGGAGTCCGCGAAGTATCTCCACAATCGCGGCGGGACCACCCGTCGATCCGCCAATCGCGATAATGCTTTTTTGTGCTGAGCCGTTCGAGGTTGCCAAGTGGGCCGGAGTGGGGAGATTTCCTCGCAGCGGTCCAAGCCTGCCGCGAATGTGTGTGATGACGCGTATCCGGGATACGATCTTCACCGATGCCACGAGGCCGCGTTCCCAGACTCCGTCTGGGTCCTTGGCTGATGGTTTCTCGAATACATCCACCGCGCCCGCGGCCAGCGCGTCATATGTTTTGTAGAGTTCTCCGCGATTGGTCGACGCAGAAACGACAAGAATCGGTGTGGGACAGTAGGCCATGACGTACTCGGTGACCGCGACGCCGCTCATCACGGGCAACATCATGTCGAGCGTAATCACGTCGGGGCGCAAAGCCCGGCACAACTCAATCGCCCGTTTCCCGTCCTCGGCTTCTCCGGCGACCTCCAACTCTGGATCGGCGCTCAGCACCTCCACGAGGTGCTTTCGAACGGTGAGCGAGTCGTCGACCACGAGCACTCGTGTCTTCGCCATGTTCTACCCCACCAACTCGCGGGTCATCCGCAGTAGATATCCTTGGTCAAATTCGCCCTTCACGATGTAGGCCCGCGCGCCCACCTGCTCTCCGCGGCGCTGGTCTTCGACAGCGCTTCTCGATGTCACCAGGATTGACGGCACCGCGCTGAGACGCGCATCCGCCTGTGTGCGAGACACAAACTCAAAACCGTCCATTCCCGGCATTTCCACATCGACCAGGAAAAGGCCATACTGTTTCGCCCGCGCTTTTTCGAGGCCTTCTTCGCCCGAAGTCGCAAGCTCCACTTCATAGCCTGCTGACTCCAGAATGCTCTGCTCCAGCATGCGGGTCGTAAGCGAATCATCAATAACGAGCACGGAAGGGCGTTTGGCCGCAGCGACTTCGGAGCGAATCCCACGCCCGAGGTTCGCCGTCGCCACCAGCCCCTCTGGATCGAGAACAAGCTGGGGATCCCCCTCAGCATTCAGAGAAGCCCCAGTGACGCTCACCTCGGCCACAGCCAATGGCGGGAGAGGCCTTACCACGACATTTGCCGTACCCAGCAACCGATCGACGCCTATGGCAGCTGCTCCAGAGGACCCTTCCAGAACGATCACGGACCAGAACTGCCGCTTCTGGTCGTCCGCGTCTTTCTTGCGCAATGCTCTGGGCAAACTCAGGAACGGGATCAATTCCCCTTCGTAGACGATGGAATCCTTTTCCGCCGAGTGGGCAATGTCGTGATTCGCGAGCCGCAAGGTTTGGCGCACGGAATCCAGTGGCAGCGCGGCAACAATCCCACCCGCATCCACTTCCAGCGCGGCCAGAGAGGAGAGCGAAACTGGGACGCAGATTTCCAACGTCGTGCCTTTCCCTGCCTCACTGCGGACAGCGACTTCGCCTTTGAGCCGGGCTGCCGTCTCCCGCACCACGTCCAGCCCAATTCCCCGGCCCGAGACTTCATCCACGGCGCGGGTCGTGGTCACTCCGCCTTTCATGATGATCTTGACCGCATCCTCCAACCCGAGGGAGCTGACGTCCGAGGCTGCCACCAATCCTTTGCGAACCGCGACCTGGCGAATTGCCTCCACATCAATGCCGCGCCCATCGTCGTGGCAGAGGAAAGCGACACGCGTACCACGCTGTTCCACGCGCAGTTCGACACGTCCCTCGGCTGGTTTCTTGGCGGACAAGCGTTCCTGCGGGTGCTCGATGCCGTGAGCCACAGCGTTTCGAACCACGTGCAGCAGGGCGTCCCTCAGAGCCGCGAGCACGTGCGCATCCAGGCGATTCGCACCACCAAGCGATTCGAACAACACTTCCTTGTGAAGGGACTGGGCTGCGTCGCGAACGGCGCGCTCCAAAGACGAAAACACAGAAGATGCAGGCAACAATCGCAGGCGGTTGGCCGCATCGCGAACCTGCGTGAACTCCGCTTCCACCTGATCGACTCCGATGGAGAGGTTGCGTCCCAGGCGCTCCAGGCACGTGCGAAGATCCTCTGCCGTAGTGCGGACCTTCGAGTTGTTACCCATCCAGCGGTTCCCGTTGGTTTCGACCTTGACCTGCATCGACACGCTGTCCAGTAGATTGCCGGCCAGCTGGCGCGCGCGATCCAGAGTATCGAATTCCTGCCGAAGCGCCCGAAGTTGCACGGAGGCCTCGGAAACGCCTTCGAGTAGCCTGTCCATTTCCTCGATCTCCACGCGCACCGTTTCGAAGAGCTCTTCGCCCGCTGGTCGCGGCGTCTCTCCTCGCAGTTCCGCGAGTGACATATCCAGAGATGCAACTTTCCCGGCGATCGTATCCAGCAGTCCCAATACTTGATTGGTGCGCTCCTGCGGAATTACCTCATGCCCATCGCGATAGGGTGAGAAAGCGTCCTCGATGGCATGGGCACACTCGGCGATTCCAGACTGCTTCACCACGCGCGAGGCGCCCTTCAGCGTATGCGCCAGACGCAGGAGGCGTCCAAGGACCTCCTTTCGGCTGCCGCCTCGCTCCAGTTCGAGCACCGCCTGGTTGAGTCCTTCCAGAAGCTCGCGCGCTTCTATCCGGAAGTACTTGTACTGGTCTTTCGCCATCGTTTATGCGCTCGCCGTTGCTTGAATGAGTCGAATCAGATCGCGTGACAATCCCGCCAGCTGTCCTGCTGTTTGCAGAGTCTGGCCGGAGCTTACTTCGGTTTCCTTGGCAGCCTTTGCGACATTGGAAACCGCTATGTTGACCTGCTCCACAGCCGTAGTTTGCTGTTTCGTGCTGAGTTCGATCTCCCTCGCAGCCGCGGTGGTGGTTCCAAGCAACTCCGTGATTTGCTTGAGCGCAGCGGTTACTTCCACGAATTGCCGCGCGCCGAGGTCGACCGCCTTGGAGCCACCTTCGGTGGCCATCACTGTCGTGTTAACCGCCGCGCGAATTTCCTCGATGAGGGTCCGAATTTCCTTGGTCGAGCCGCCCACTCGGTCGGCAAGCTTGCGGATTTCGTCGGCGACGACTGCAAATCTCTTACCGGCGTCACCGGCGCCCGAAGCTTCGATGGTCGCGTTGATCGCCAGAATGTTTGTCTGCTCGGCCAGTTCGTTGATGATTTCCAGAATCCCGCCAATCTGCTGGGACTTCTTTCCGAGATCGAGCATATGGGTAACGATGAGATCGACCTGCCGTTTGATGCTGTTCACAGACTCATGCGATTTCTGTACAGTTGTGTCTCCAGATCGCGCCGCCGACGATGTTTCTTCGGCCACATGAGCAACGCGTTGCGCGCTCTCGGCGATTTGTCGCGAGGTCGCCAAAAGCTCGCTGATCGTCGTCGTGATTTCGGTCATGGCCGTCGCCGATTCTTTCGCGCCTGACGCTTGTTGATTGGCCGCCGATTGCAGTTCCGCCGAGGAGCTCTGAACGTGACGGACTGCCGCGCCAATCTGACCGCTGAGAGAACGGGTAATGAAAAAACCAGCGGCCGTGACAAACAGAAGGCAGACCACCGTACCGAAAATGATCGTCGACTTCGCACCGCTGGAGGCGGCCTCCACTTCGTCGGCACGCTGCTTGAGCAGATCCCGTTCCTCACGTTCCATCTGGGCCAAGACCAAGCGAAGGTCGTCCATGACCTTTTTACCCTCACCCCCGCGAACAACCTTGGTTGTGTCCTCAAGGTTTCCCTTCCTCCGCAGGTCGATTGTTTGTTTGAGTTCGGCGAGCTTCCCTGCGATGAGCGGTTCTGCTTCATCAATCCGTTTTTGCTGATTGGGGTTATCCGCGGTCAGCTGCCGCAGATCCTTTACGACGTTGTGGACGCTGCCGACCGCCGTCTGGTAGGGCTCGAGGAAGGTCTCGTCGCCCGTGATGACGTATCCCCGTTGCCCAGTTTCCGCATCCTTCAATAGGCTGAGCACCTCGGCGATATGTTCCAGTACCTGGTGGGTGTGGGTGACCAATTGGCTGGTGCTCGCAAGCCCGCTTATGCCGCGATACGCCACCGCGCCGATCACCGCCAACATTAAAAATGCAAGTGCGAATCCAGCTGCTATCTTTCGACCGAATGTCCACATGTCATCGCTCCTTCGAAACGCCGTCGTTACCGCAGCGTCTTTGAATCGTTTTTCTGATGAGAGGAATACTGACGACTGCGCGAACCATGTCCGTCGCCCGCACCACATGCTGAACGTGCGTGCGAGCTACGTCCTTTTGCTCGGCCGCGTAAAGTTGGGTCAGTGAAACTCGGACGTAGCCTTCGAAGTCGCTAAACACCAAGGCGACGGGATCTTCGGTTCCGCACAAGGCGAGCCAACGAATTCGCTCTGTTTCCGCCTTGTAGCCAAGGAGCATCGCCAAGCTGTACACGGGAACGAGGGCACCACGGATACCCGCTACTCCGAGCAGCTCAGGAATAGGGGATGGAAACGCAACAATTTTCCTGCCGGTGGCAAGGCCCGATATCTCGCTCACTCTAATTGCGTAAGCGTCCCGGGATATGCGGATCGCAAGCAGGTCTTCCGTCTTTTCCTGCGCACCAGAGGAAAGCGGGGCCGCTCGTGCTTGATCGAAGACGCTTCGCAGTTCCGCGGCCTTCGCAGTAATTGGCGATAGTGGTGTCAAGAGGTACCTCCACAGGCGCGAAGTTCCGCGCGGCAAAATTCGACGAGGGCTTCGCGGGTAAATCCACCTCCGAAGAGAAGAATGCGCGACGCGTCTTCGCGATCAAGAAGCGGTAGCGCTCGTCCAAGCTCGCGGCGAGCGGTCTCCACATCCGCCGAACGCTTGGCGACCAGCCCCAGGTGGAGATGCGGCATAGCAAACGCCGAATCCAAATAGGTGGCGGTTTGGTCGTGCTGTACGGCACCGGCCTGGTCGCCGGCATGCTCCCGGCAGAGCGCCATCAGGTAGTGGGCGCCAGCATTCAACTCATCCAGATTCAGGACATGGCGGCAGACCTTCTCTGCTTCCGGCAGATCCCCGCCGTTGGTGAGAAGCACGGCAATCAATAGTTGCGCATCCGGATCGTTCTTCGACTCCACTGGAAGAGCGCGAAGAAGGTCCATGGCTTCTGAGAATTTTTCTCTTCGCAACAACTCGATTGCTATTGTCCCGTCCCACGCCACTGGCCGCGGATTCGCTGCCCCTGCGGGTATTCTCACACCCGTCCTATTATTCCTTTCCGTTAGACTCGTGATGCGCTCGGATGCCCGGCGAATGGCGCTGAACCACGAATCGTTGGGCTCGACCAACTCCGGGGCGGGCCGGGCGGAATGGCAGTCCGCACCCTCTACCTGAGGAATCATCGTGCTCTCCGCCTCGTGAGACTCCCGCCGTTGGTAGTAGAAGGTTTCGTGCGTGTGCCGCAGATGAAATTCATGAGAGACCGCGCGGAGCGTCTCTGCGTGTCCCAGAAAAAAAAAGCCTCC
>WNFA01007129.1_pt1 | contig 11334 bp, 8 predicted proteins | sample 5400481 | NCBI WGS metagenome assembly WNFA01 (sample SAMN13153340, study PRJNA577476) | soil metagenome | isolation source: 120 cm saprolite under Douglas fir tree site 2 hole 1 replicate 2 | place: USA:California | collected 2015-04-18
GCCGCCGCCATCGAGACTGCCAGAATCGCATTGGCTCCCAGTCGTCCTTTGTTCTCAGTCCCATCCAGTTCGATCATTTTCCGGTCAAGTGCCGACTGATCGAGGGCGTCCATTCCGCCGAGCGCGCTCGCGATCTCGCCATTCACGTTCTCGACCGCTTTCAGCACTCCTTTGCCCAGGTACTGCTGCGGATCTCCGTCACGCAACTCGACCGCCTCGTGCTCTCCCGTCGAGGCGCCGCTGGGGACGATGGCCCGGCCAACCGTCCCGCCGTCCACCTGCACCTCCGCTTCTACGGTAGGATTACCCCGCGAATCCAATACCTGCCGAGCACGAATTTCACTGATATTTGTCATGAGGCCTTTCCCACCCTTCCGATCTGGTATGCGTTTCGTATCGTCATCCACCACGACCCGCGGACGGCCCGGCTGGATCGTCAATCGACGTCCCGTCAGATAGCCGACGCCTGTATAAGTCCTTCCCATGGGATGATTGCGAAACTCACGATTATATCGGATGAACCATCCACCGAATGTGACGATCCACCGCAACTGGCAACCCACTCCCCGCACGAGACATCTGTTCCAAATGTCGGCAAGGCCGTAGCCCTTACTCCTATGGTTCCCTTGTCCTTCCGCATGTTGTGCGCACTTGACGGCTGGGCTACAGTCAAAGCGACGCTCAGAGAATTCGGAAGCGGCTCTCGGAGGTAACGCTCAATGACGACAATGACGAAGCGAATGGTGCTCCCCGCAATCCTGCTGCTGGCAGCAATGGCTGCGGCGCAAACCAATCAGTCCGTTCCTGCCGGAACAGCCCTGATGGTCAAGCTCAACACGACCCTTGCGACGTTCAGCAACCGCGTCGGCGATCAGTTTCAGGGCAGCCTGGCCCAGCCGGTTGTGCTCAATGGCCAGACGATGATTCCCGCGGGAGCCAGGATCGAAGGCCGCGTGACCAAGCTGAGCGAGCCCCGCCGCATTTCCGGCAAGCCCACCATTGGAATCTTGCCCGAAGCTGTCATCATGCCCACCGGTGAGCGCTACTTCCTCGACGCCACGCTCATCGATACCAACCTCGGCCAAGGCAGTGACGTCAATGAAGAAGGCCAGTTCAAGGGTTCAGGCCTAGACCGCCGCGATAAGCTTGAAACCGGCGGCGGTGCAGCCGGCGGCATGCTGATCGGAGGCCTGATCGGCGGAGGCCCCGGCGTTCTGATCGGCGGAGCTGTCGGCGCCGGTTCCGCAACCGCCCATTGGCTCAGCAAGCATCGCTCGGCAATTCTTCCAGCAGGCACGGAGCTCACTCTGGAATTAAGAAACCTTCTCGTCAAGAATCGAAAGCCGGAGGCCAAAGCCTCCGGCTTTCCTGCTCAGATCGCGCCCTACGTCACCGCGTACAGCAAGTCTCCCTCGCTGAGCACCTGCAACTCAATCCATCCCTCCAGCGGAAGCGCATCTACCGGTAAGCGCTCTTGCCACAAGCTGAAACGTAGACGGAGTTTGCTGGTAGCCGCGGAAGCGGCAGCCTTGCGCTCCGCTGCGGTCGCGGCTCCCGGTGTGGCCAGCAGCCAGGCCAATGGCAGCTTGAATTCAAAGTTTCGCCGCAGCGCCACCTTCACGTTCTCATCGGAACTGGTCGACGACGCCAGCACATGTCCTTCGGCCCCGTTCTCAATCTTCCATTCCTTGATGCTGCGCTGGTGCACCGATGCTCCCAGCCGCAACGCGCGTCGCGGACGCGGCTCGCCCGGCGCCCATGACTCCAGATTCACCACGATCTCAAAGTCTGTCTCCGGCATCTTGTCTTTGAAGTCCAGGCGACCGTAGACGTGCGTGCTGTCGATTCCCGAGTACACCGAATCCAGCAGGAACTGCCTACCATGCATGGCGCCCGCGCGATGATCCGCGGTGTAAACCGCCGCCCCCATCCACTCGAAGTAGCGGATCTTGTCTCCTGTGATCTTCGGATGTATGTAAGCCGTCTGCGGCGTGAATGCCGGCCTGACCTCCGCTCCGGTGATCGGCAGCGCCAGGTAATCCGGCGGAGTCTCTCCCAACGCCTGGTAAACATTCGACAAATGTTTGCGATAAAGCTCGTCAAAGTCGCGGTCGTTCGCCGAATGGTGCTCCGGACCGTACCACCAGTTCCAGTCACTGCCCTCCGCGATCAGAATCTCCTCGAAGGCCAGCTTGCGCTGCGTCTCGTTCGCACGCGCCGCATTCTGCGCATAGAACTCGCGTGCGTTGTAGAGATAGTCCCAGGCGCGATTGTCCTCAGGAGCACCAATCCAAACGTTGAAGTTCGCATTGATCCAGGACCCCGGCACAATCGACTGCAACTGCCCAAAACTCTTATGCCGCGCAATTGCTTCGGAAATCGTCACCGCTTCCAATCCCCCCTCGCGCTGCAGCCCGTCATAGAAGCGCCGCAAAAACTCCCGCCCCGACTGGGGATAGTATTCCCAGGCATTCTCGCCATCGAGAATGATGGAGACCACCGCGTCGCGCCCCTGCGCCAACACCGGCTTTGCTGCTTCCTTGATGTTCGTGATCAAGTGCTTCGCCGCCTCCACCGGAGGCATGCCCGAGTAAACAAATCCAATTAGGTCAGAAATGGTGTGATCGCGAAACACCATGTGCATCGCAGTCGAGCCATTCTCGTAGCGATGAATGTTGTAGAGTTTCTCCCCCAACTGCGCCGGCAGCCGCCCGGAACTATCCCGCGCGAAGAACAGACCCGTACTTCTCCCCAGCACACCCTCGTCGGTCGCCATCCATCGAACGCCGAGGCTGTGCGCAATCGCCACCGCCTCCTCGGAAACGCTTCCCTCCGCAGGCCACACTCCCTTGGGACGCATCCCAAACACTTTCTCGTGCAGATCCAGCCCGCGCAGCAGTTGCTCCCGCGCATCCTCGGGATGACGAAACCGATTCTGCGGCAGCGGCAATCCCGCAGACGAGATCACCCCCGCATTGGTGTCGCAGACTAAAGGCAGGATGGGATGGTAAAACGGCGTCGCGGAGATCTCAATCGATCCCTTCTCTGCCGCCGACTTATAACCCGGAAGAACCTGCGCCATCAACTCCCGCTCCCGGGCAATCACAAACTTTTGATCGTCCAGCGAGTACTGACGCCCCTTCTGCACCAGGGCCGCGACGTCCTTCTCTTCCAGAAAAAACTCGTCGAACCAGGCAATCTGTGACAGCACCTGCAGGTCCGTGAAATCCTGCGCTGTGAAATACCGTTCGGCGCGCTCCGGCAAAGCCCCATGCTCACGAAACCGCTCCCACAACTCCCGGTATCGCGGATATCGCCCAATCAGATTCGTCGGATTTGCCTGAAACAAGTACTGCAGGGCAAACCGCCGCTCATCCGCCGACAAATCCTTCGCCGGCTTCGCCGCCACTTTCAGAAACGGATCCTCCGCCGTTCCCTCCACATAGTCCTGAATCTGCGTCATCAGCGACGGCACAACGTTGAAGTTCTGATGAACATTCGGAAACTCATCCAGCGACTTCACCATGCCGTAATAGTCTTTCAGGGCGTGCAGTCGCACCCAAGGCAGGCGGTATCGCCCTGAAACCAGGTCTTTATAAAACGGCTGGTGCTGGTGCCAAAGAAGAATCAGGCGGAGCGCTGGCATGGCGGAAAGTCAGTCTAGCATGGCGGATTTTCCCCACGGAGCAGACTCCAAGCCTTAATCCGAGTGCGTCATCCTGAAGTCCCGCGCTTTCACCAGCGGGGCGAAGGATCTCGCGCGCATCGGAACCGCCGAAACGGGCTACGCCTGTACCGCTAGAATCCAAAGCATCGCTCTTGCTACACGCTCGCCACTTCCCACTGGAACCTGCTGAATTCAGCCAGCCGTTCAAAATCCCGCGCGTTGGCCGTGATCACCCGGATCCCAAGTCGCCCCGCACTGCTTGCGATGAGAGCGTCATTGGTCAGTCGGCCCTGCCCAATCTGTTCGTAATCGTATTTCGCAGCCAGGCGAGCCAGCACTCGCCCCGCCTGAGTCCAGTCGGTGAGACTGGGCACAAGAACCCGCTTTGCCCTGTCAAAATCGTGCTCCAGACGCTCGAGCACACGACGAGCGCGTTCGTCGGCGCCGGCAAAGAGTTCTTCCAGCACAACCGCGCTCAGCCAGAGCGGTGCGTCCGCGGCGATGCGACGAAGGGCAAGAACCGCATCGTCCCCCCGGCGCAAAGCTGAGATGTAAATGGAAGCGTCGAACAGCGCAGGCTGCATCTACCCGCCCAGCGTGCCGTACACGTCTTTGATGTCGACGCCGCTTTTCACAAAGCGCTCCGTGGCCTCGATCGCGAGCCGGTTCTTCTCATGTTCGGCAATCGCCAGGTCCAAAGCGCGCTCGATGGCCTCAGTCTCAGTCTTCGCCTTCAAAAGTTTTTGAGCGCGCTTGATCTTCCCCGCGTCCAGCTGAAAGTGCTTGTGTGCGCGATTTCTTGACGTGGCCACAGAAAAGCCTCCAACGCTATATCAGGCTATCATTGTATGTACATAATATCCATCTTCATGTACATTCACGATGCGCTACGGCATCTTCCGGTACACTAGGTTTGAATCACGTTCTGCTAACGATGGCCCCCGACTCCAGTTCCGTGATCGCCCCGGTCAAAACGCCTCAGCTCCTGACCGATCAGGATCTCTACCTCTTCAACGAAGGCAGCAACTACCGCATTCACGAAAAGATGGGAGCCCATCTGGTCACGCACAACGGCCAACCCGGCGCCGTCTTCAGCGTCTGGGCACCCAACGCGCGCTCGGTCGCAGTAGTCGGCAGCTTCAACTCTTGGAACCCGATCCCCAACCGCCTCGAGCCACGAGGCTCCTCCGGCATCTGGGAGGGCTTCATCCCCGGCGTCACTAAAGGCGCGTTGTACAAATACCACATTGAATCGCAGCGCCACGGATACCGTGTCGACAAGGCCGATCCTATCGGCCTTCTGCACGAAAAGCCTCCGCGCACCGCTTCAGTAGTCTGGGACCTCGACTACGAATGGAACGACAGCGATTGGATGAAAAATCGGCACGCCCGCAACTCCCTGCGCGCCCCGCACTCCATCTACGAAGTCCATCTCGGCTCGTGGATGCGCGTCCCCGACGAACATAACCGCCCGCTGACCTACCGTGAGACCGCGCCGCGCCTCGCCGAATATGTCGAACGCATGGGCTTCACTCATGTCGAATTCCTGCCCGTGATGGAGCATCCCTTCTACGGTTCCTGGGGATACCAGACCACCGGCTACTTCGCTCCCACCTCGCGCTATGGCACTCCGCAGGATTTCATGTACCTGGTCGACTACCTGCACCAGCACGGCATCGGCGTAGTTCTCGATTGGGTCCCGTCGCACTTCCCTTCCGACGCGCACGGCCTCGCCTACTTCGATGGCACGCACCTCTATGAGCACTCGGATTCGCGCCAGGGTTTCCATCCCGACTGGAAGACGCACATCTTCAATTACGGCCGCTCCGAAGTCCGCAGCTTCCTGATGTCGAGCGCCATGTTCTGGCTCGACAAGTACCACATCGACGGCCTGCGTGTGGACGCCGTCGCCTCCATGCTCTACCTGGACTATTCCCGCAAGGAGGGCGAGTGGATTCCCAACAAATTCGGGGGACGCGAGAATCTTGACGCCATCGACTTCCTCCGCCGCTTCAATCAGGAAGTCTACAAAGAGCATCCCGACGTGCAGACCTGCGCCGAGGAGTCCACTTCCTGGCCCATGGTCTCAAAGCCGGTTTACGTCGGCGGCCTCGGCTTCGGCCTGAAGTGGGATATGGGATGGATGCACGACACGCTCAAATATTTCCAGAACGATCCCATCCATCGCAAGTATCAGCACAACCTGCTCACCTTCCGCATGATTTACTCGTTTCATGAGAATTTCGTGTTGCCGCTCTCGCACGACGAAGTAGTCCATGGCAAAGGCTCGCTGATCGGCAAGATGCCCGGGGACGAATGGCAGCGCTTCGCCAACCTCCGCCTGTTCTTCGGCTACATGTTCGCCCAACCCGGCAAGAAGCTCCTGTTCATGGGCGACGAATTCGGACAAGTCCGCGAGTGGGGACACGACACCAGCCTGGAATGGCATGTCACCCAATACCAAGTCCATCGCGGCATGCAATCCTGGGTCGAGCAGCTAAACCGACTCTACCGCAGCGAGCCGGCGTTGCACCTGCTCGACAACAACCCCGTCGGCTTCGAGTGGGTCGATTGCAACGACAACGCCACCAGCACGATTTCTCTGCTGCGCAAAAGTGAGAACCCGAAAGACACGGTGCTGGGAGTCTTCAACTTCACGCCCGTGCCTCGCACCGGATACCGCATCGGCGTCCCTCACGCCGGTTACTGGCGCGAACTTCTGAACAGTGACGCCCACGAATACGACGGCAGCGGCATGGGGAACCTCGGCGGCGTGCATGCCGAACCTCAATCCGTCCACGGCAGGCCATATTCCCTCCGCCTGACGCTACCACCTCTGGGCGCGCTGTTCTTCAAAGCCGAATAAAAGGGATGGAGCTCGAGTCATCTCAGCAGCCCGGGTGCTGTCCAAACGGAAGCCCGTATCGTCGCCCCGTTCTGATTCCCAAAACCAGCGACAAGTGAGAGAATTGCGCCCGGCTAATGGGTACAAGCCGCTGAGGTGGACATGCCGACTCAAACGCTGGATCCTACTCTCCAGGAATTCTTGCGAGGACGCTACATCGCTACCCTCGGGACCGAAAACACAGATGGAACTATCCACCTGACTGCGGTCTGGTACTTGTTTGAAGAAGGCTGTCTGTTTGTCGCTACTTCTTCCAAGAGCCGAAAGGCGCGCAATATCGCAGCGCGCGCGAAGGCCTCGCTGATGGTAGACGTTCGAAAGCCTGGCGCAGAGCGGGGAGTCGCTGCGGCAGGGAGAGCGGACTTACTATCAGACGATCGATCACGAGAGATCAACCGGCACATACACAGCCGATACATGAGTGCAGCTGCGATGTCCGATCCGCAGGTTGGGCCTGTGTTTGCCTCGTTTGATGACGTCACGGTACGGCTCAAGCCCATTTCGTGGACCCAATGGGACATGGCCGCGCTGGATGCCCAAGCCCTTGGAGGGCGACTGGGCGGAACGCCCGGATACCTGCTACCGCTCGATTGAGCATGAAGCAATGCGCACTTGGCGGCAACGGCCCTCCGGTCGGACGGCCAAGCCCGGCTGTTTTGTCGGCCCTTCTATCCCAATCGGAATTTTGACCAGGATTTTCACGTCGACTGTGATATCCATCACAGACTCGCAACCCTCCCTTTCGCTAATGACAAGAAGGGCCTCCGAAACAACCCCGGCTAAGGAACAGCATTCGTGGTAATGGGTCACCTTCAAATGACTCATTGCGCAAATTCGTAAAGGGTCAATGCGGGCCCTTGAGCCCCGAAGGGGCAACATTCGTTAGCCCAGTGCGTAAGCGCTGGGTCCGCACGCCAAAGATCGCGAGTCCCAAGTCCTGGAGGGACGGCACCAAGGCCCCACACTCACTGCACGAATCTGCTAGCGCTTTACGCAAGCAACTTCGTGTCCTTCGTGGTTGATGAATTTGGGACGCTACGGTGAACCCGTCGCCCCGCCCCATGCAATCTATGTCATGATGGAAACATGAAGAAACAAGCCTCCGACCAGCAATCCCACGATCGCCGCTACCAGGAGCGGAAGCGCGCCGAAGCCGCGAGGAAACCGCCCAAGAAAGTAGCGCCCCGTCCCGCAACGGCCGTCACAGAATCTCAACCGCCAGCCAAATCCTCGAGTTAAGCAGTCAGGCTAACCAGCCCGTGCTATCCTCGCCTCAAGCGCGTTTCCCATGCGGATTCTGACCCGCTACATCCTGCGCGAAGTGCTGGCGCACGCCCTGATCGGCGCGGCCATCTTCACCTTCGTCCTCTTCACCCGGGATCTCGGACACATTCTCGAACTGGTTGTCCGCGCCAGCGCCCCGCTGCCCAGCGTTGCGGAGATTTTCTTTTTCACCGTGCCGCTCGCGCTCACCTACACCATCCCCATGAGCGTGCTGGTCGGCATCCTGATCGGCCTCAGCCGCCTCGCCGCCGACAGTGAGATCACCGCCATGCGTGCCAGCGGCCTCGGTGTCTGGACTTTTCTGCGCATCCTCTCCGTCTTCGTGGTCGGCGCCTGGCTGATCGCCCTGTTCAACGGACTCTACCTCGCTCCCCGTTCGCAATCCGCGCTGGCACATCTCGAAGATCGCCTCAAAGGCTCGCAAGTCTCATTCGAAATCCGTCCGCGAGTTTTCTATGAAGGCTTTCCCAAAGCTGTCCTCTACGTGCAGGACGTTCACAGCGCGCAAGGCGCCGCCGTATGGAAGGGCGTCTTCCTGGCCGACGTCTCCGATGCCGCCAATCCACGCGTCACTCTGGCTAAAGAAGGCATCGTGGTCAGCGAAGGCAAAGATCGCCTCCACCTGCACCTGATTGACGGCGCCAGCCACGAGGCCGATCCCAAGCGGGCCGACCATTACCAGATCTCGACCTTCCAGCAAACTGACATTCCCATCGACCTGCCGTCGACCGAGAACAAGCCCGAAGACTCCGTCCCGGTCGCGGTCATGAGCACGAACAACCTGCAGATGCAGGCCAAACGCGTGGACCCGGTCCTGGCGCGCTACTATCTGATCGAGTTCCACCGCCGCTTCGCGCTCCCCACTGCCTGCCTGGTGCTCGCCCTGGTCGGAATTCCCCTCGGACTTTCCTCAAAGAAAAGCGGGAAATCCGGCGGCTTCGTTCTCACCATCCTGCTGGTCTTCGGTTATTACGCTGTCTCTCTGGTAGGGATATCGCTCGCCCGCCAAGGCAAGGTTTCACCCTGGCTTGGGGCGTGGTTCGCAAACCTGGTTTTCCTGGCGGGAGGAATCTTCCTGCTCTGGCAGGCCGAGAGGCGTCCCTTTGAACTGGCCGCGCTGCGTTTGCGCTGGAAGATGCAACCATTCCATCCATCCGCGCGCCGGACCGAGAATGTCTTCGAGCGCGTTGCCAACCGCCGTCGCATGTTCCGCGCCAGCTTCCCCACGCTGCTGGACGACTACGTCCTGCGCGACTTCTTCGTTTATCTGGGATTGATCCTCGCAACCTTCCTGGTTCTGACGCTGGTATTCACCCTCTTCGAGCTGCTCGGCGACATCCTTCGCAACCAGACATCCCCTCTCGTGGTCGCGGAATATCTGCTCAACGTAACTCCTTACCTGCTTTACAACGTCGCCCCGCTGATCATGTTGCTCGCCGTTCTGATCACCTTCGGCATCATGCAGCGGTCGAACGAGATCACGGTAATCAAAGCGACCGGCGTGAGCATCTACCGCGTCGTCGCTCCCGTTCTTGTGGCCGCGGCGTTCCTGGCTGTGGGCCTGTTCTTTGCCGACCAGTTCTACCTTCCCCACACCAACAAACGCCAGGAAGCGCTGCACAATCAGATCAAGGGACGTCCGCCGCAAACCTATCTGCGCCCCGATCGCAAATGGATCTTCGGCCGCAACAATCAGATTTACTACTACCAGTTCTTCGATCCCGACCGCGACCAGTTCGCCAACGTCACTATCTTCCAGCTCGATCCCGCGAGCTTCAGCATCACGCGCCGCATCCACGCCGAGCGCGCCCATTGGGCCGACAACCTCAATCGCTGGATCTACGAACAAGGCTGGGAGCGCACGCTGCGCGGCTCTGCCATCGCCGATTTCCGCCCCTATGAGGTGGCCACGTTTCCCGAAGTCAGCGAACCGCCGTCTTATTTCAAGAAGGAAGTAAAGCAGTATTCCGAAATGAACTATGAAGAGTTGCGCCGCTACATTCACGACCTGCAGCAAAGCGGCTTCGACGTAGTGCGGCTCAAGGTGCAATTACACCAGAAGATTTCTTTCCCTCTGATCACGCTGGTCATGGCGATTCTCGCGGTTCCCTTCTCGCTTTCTGCCGGCAAGAAGGGCCCCATCGGAGGAGTGGCGACCGCCGTGGGAATAGCGGTCGTCTACATCGTGGTCCTGAGGCTGTTTGAGGGGATCGGAAACGTAAGCCAGCTGCCGCCAGCGTTGGCAGCCTGGTCCCCCGATCTGATCTTCGCTCTGGTAGGTGGATATTTGATTCTGAAGGTGCCAACGTAGAAGCAGACCTCAGACGTCGGACCTCCGCCCGCTCAGATTGAAGTTGAGGTCCGAAGGCTGAGGTCCGAAGGCTGAGGTCTGGTTCAGACCTACTTAACTGCCACGCCCCAGGGAAAGTTGTCCGTAGTAGTGGCAGCCACCGGCGTTAGCACCCCGCTGGCCGGGATCAACGAGAACTGTGAGATCGAAGCCGAGTGATTATTCGTGACGAACAACCAGCTGTCATCCGCCCGGATCGCGATCGAAGCCGGATTCCCACCCGTGCCTATGGTAGTGAATGAGGTCAGAACCCCGGTCACCGGGCTGATCTTGTACCCGGAAAGGTTATTCGACAGCTGATTCACCACATAAACGAAGTTACCGAGCGGATCCACCGCCAGCGCCGTCGGCCCAGTACCCGCGGAAATCGGCGCTCCCGTCGAAACCAGGCTGCCATCCCCACTCTGGCAATTTGGCAGCAAGGTCGCATTGCAGATGGTGTAGCCACTCACATTGTTGGCGACGGCGTATTCGAACACTTGGTTATTGGCGGCGTCGGCGACGTACAGATTTTCCGTCGAGGGCGCAGTCGTTCCTGAACACGCGCCATTTTGACCGGGAAAGCTGGTCTTACTTACGTCAAGTGTCAACACATTCGGATTGGTTCCTCCCAGCACGGCAGGAACTGCAAATGGAGAACCAGCAACCTCGATGACGCTACCGTTGCTGACGGAGAACACGGAAACCGACCCGGCGACCGCGGCACCTGAAGAATCCGTCGTAGCCTCGTCTGCCACGAATAAAAACTTGCCAGACGAATCCATCGCGAGGGCGACCGGACTGACAATTCCGGCCGTTCCCAACGGCTTCATCGGGACTGGCGCGCCCGAAGATGTCAGGGTCCCGTCCGAATTGATTTTGTAACCGGCGATTGTTCCGTCGGCCAAAGAGACATATGCGAACGCCCCGGATGGGTCGAGGACGATTGCCTTTGGTTTGGCAGGAACCGCGGGCGATGTATTGATCTGCGCCGTGTGCCCGTTACTCAGATTGAAACTGAAGGCTTGCAGAACTCCGGAACCCTGGCTCGGCACAATCACCAAGCCGTCAGAGGACGCTTTATAGTGGCTGCCGCAAGCCACCAGCCAGCCTGTCGAAATCAAAACTATCAGCCCGAGCAGCCAGGTC
>WNFA01004752.1_pt1 | contig 11332 bp, 8 predicted proteins | sample 5400481 | NCBI WGS metagenome assembly WNFA01 (sample SAMN13153340, study PRJNA577476) | soil metagenome | isolation source: 120 cm saprolite under Douglas fir tree site 2 hole 1 replicate 2 | place: USA:California | collected 2015-04-18
CTCTTCGTCTGGAAGGCCGCGCTCGCGGGTGCAGGGCTCGTCGTCGGCCTCGCGGGCATGGCGCTGGCCGTGCGGTGGCTCGTGTGGATCGCGGTGGGCCTCGTGGGCGGAGCGTTTGTGCTCCGATTCGCCGCACGCCGGACCGGGGAACCAGGTTAGCCCAAGGAAGTGCCGAGGCGGTGCGCGGATGGGTCAGCCGCCGCACAGTGCTATCCGCTCCGCCTTCTGTGATTAGACACCGCTTTGTCCGAGTGTTTACCGGAGGAACGACCTGCCCCGCGCCGACTCCCTGTACGTGCATCAGGGGCCAATCCACGGCAACAGCGCTGCCTTTCCAACGGAGCCGTCGTAACGTCTACAAGCGGCTCGAAACCATCGCAGGGGGACACTTGTACAAATCACTGCTGCTTTCCATTAACGCACTCTGCGCCTCGATCGTGTGGGGGCAGTCACCTGCATCCTCGCCGGCACCCTCGCAACCGTCGGCACAAAGCAAGCTTTCGGTGCACTGGGAGGAACTGGCGGCGGCCGAGTTCCGCGACGCCATCGCCCGTGCGCAAGGCACGTGCCTGCTCCCATTCGGCATCCTGGAGAAGCACGGGCCGCATCTGCCATTGGGAAACGATCTGCTCAACGTGCGATACGTGGCACTCAATGCCGCCCAGCAGGAGTACGCCGTCGTCTTTCCCGAATACTATTTCGGGCAAATTTTTGAGGCGAAACATCAACCGGGCACGGTGGCCTACAGCCGGCGACTGCAGCTCGACTTGCTGCAGGAGACGACCGACGAGATGGCTCGGAATGGCTGCAAGAAGATCATCATCGTGAACGGTCACGGCGGCAACAACAGCCTGCTTCCCTATTTCGCGCAGTCGCAGCTCGACGCGCCGCACGAATACGTGGTGTACGTGCTGGGAATCACGCGCGGCGGGCAGGGCGAGCCGAAGCACAAGTCAAACCCGGCGACGGATATGCATGCCGGCGAAAGCGAAACGTCTATGAGCCTGATCGCCCGGCCTGACCTCGTGCACCTGGATCGCGCGCCGCAGGAATCGGGTGCCGATCAGGCGCGCTTGAAGCTGCCGGAAGGGCTGTACACGGGCATCTGGTGGTACGCGCGTTTCCCCAATCACTATGCCGGCGAAGGTGCCGTGGCATCGCGCGAGCTCGGCGAGTTCGAGGCGAGGGCGTGGATCAACGGTATCGCGCAGGCGATCCGCGCCGTCAAAGCGGACCAGGAGAGCCTGCGCTTGCAAAATGAGTTCTACGAGCGGGGCAAGCATCCGCTGGACACGCCGCAGTAGGACCGCGACGTCAGCAGGGGGTCGGGGAAGTCCGCGATTCCGGTGACCCCTTGGATCCTGGTGCCGGATCCTCAGCCGCTTGAGCAGAAGTTCCTCACCGTCTCGCTGTGTTGCTGGCGAACTCACGGCGCCGTGTCGCGCGGCCGGATCTCGTCCAGGAGATGCTGAAAGCTCGGTAGGGTGCGGAGTGGATCCCGGTCAGGCGTGTCGACGAAGCTCCACAAGCTCAAGCCACGCGGATGGTGGCGCACGTCGGCCAAGACGTCGACGCCGCGCTGCGGCTCACCGAGGAAGCCGTAGAGGGCGCTGAGCGCCAGGACGCGCGCCCTGAACGGCCGTGTCCACGCTGGGTCCGTGCGCACGTGTTCGACCCGCCGTCGCACAGCCGCTGAGTCCCCCCGGAGCCGGTCCACCAACGCGCGGGCGATCTCGGCCGTCGCCGCGGGCAAACCAGGGTCGGCGAGGCGCAGCGCCTGGTCGGCGTCGGCGCCAGCGCCCGCGAGCTCGCCGAGGCGCGCTCGCGCCGAGGCGCGCAGTGCGTAAGCAACGGCGAACCGGGGATCCAACGCGAGGACGCTGTCGGCCAGACGGCGCACGTCGGCATAGCGACGGGCGCGGTAGGCGATCAGGCCCAGACACCAGTACGTGACTGGCCGCTCGGGCTCGATCGCGAGCGCGCGCCGGTACTCCGCGGTGGCCGCGGAGTCGTGGCCCAGGAGGAAATGGTACCACGCCAGAACGTGGTGTCCCTCCGCGCTGCGCGGATCCAGCGTCAGGGCCCGCTCTACCGACGGGCGCACGCCATCGAGCGTCCAGGGGTTCCAGTGGCTGAGCAGATACGCGCGCGACAACCACGCGTCTGCACTCGCGGAGTCGAGCCGCAGCGCGCGATTCACGGCGGCGAGGCCGCGGTCGAGGATGGTGTCCAGCGCCAGGCCCCCGACATCCATTTCCCAGCCGGCGGCGATTGCGTACGTGTATCCGATGCGCGACACCGCGGCCGTGAAGCCGGAGTCGGCGCGCACGGCCGCCTCGAACGCATCGATCGCCAGTCGGGCGACGCGGCCGCTGCGCTGCGCAAGGTAGTAATTGCCGTGCAAGTAATTGTCGTAGGCCACCGGGCTTTGGGTCGGCCGCGTGGCGAGCGAGGCCCGCTCCGCAGGCAAGAGTCGACCGGCGATCGCGCTGGCCACGGCGCGAGCCACGTCTTCCTCGATCACGAGCACGTCGGCATCGGTGCGATCATACTGGTCGCCCCAGAGGCGATCACCGCTCCCGGCACGCACGAGTTCCACGGTCACCCGGAGACGCCTTCCTGCTCGCCGAATGCTGCCGCTCACCAGATGAGCCACACCCAACGTACGACCCGCAGTCGGTGGATCGATGGCCACGGCTCGGTAACGCCTCACGGCGTTCCGAGACTTGACGACGAGGCGGGCGATCTGCCCGAGGCGCGCGGTGATTTCTTCCGTGAGCCCATCGGCCAGGTAGGCATCCGCGGTATCACGCGAGAGGTTGTCGAAGTAGAGGACGGCGACGCTGTTCGGCGCCAAGCCGTCGCCCACCGGCATTCCGGACCCAATGCTCGGCCAACGCTGCCAAGCCCACCGCGCACCGAGTGTCACCACGATGACGGCCAGTCCGGCGATCACGGCTGTGCGAAGCCAGCTCCGCGGAAAGCGGCGCAGCGGCGGCCCTGCTCGCGTATCCAACGCTTCGGCGAACCGCGTGGCCGTGGGGAACCGGTCTGCGGGCGATTTGGCGAGGGCGCGCTCAATCGCGTGGTCAACCGCTGGTGGGATGCCTGAGCGCATGGCCGTGACCCGTGGCGGCGGTGCGGCGAGGTGCTGGTGCACGATGCTTTGGGCGGTCGGGCCGGTATACGGCGGCTCCCCTGCCAGCATCTCGTAGAGCACACACCCGAGGCTGTAGATATCGCTGCGGCCGTCGAGTTGCCGGCCTCCCGCCGCCTGCTCCGGGCTCATGTAGGCCGGCGTGCCGACCGCGACCCCCGTTTCGGTCAGGCGCGCGCCGCCGGCGGTCGTAATCGCCCGGGCGATCCCGAAGTCGCTCACCACGGCGTGCCCAGACTCGAGGAGGATGTTCTCCGGCTTAATGTCACGGTGCACGACGTGCTGGTGGTGCGCGTAGGCGAGCGCGCTCGCAACGCTGCGAGCGATCTCGACCGCGTCCGCAACTGGGAGCGGTCCCTCGCGGTTCAAGCGATCGCGCAGGCTCTTGCCGGCAACGTAAGGCATCACGTAATACAGCAAGCCTGCCGTTTCGCCCGAATCGTAGAGGGGAAGGATGTGCGGGTGGGCGAGACCGGCCGCGATCTCAATCTCACGGAGGAAGCGCTCGGGGCCGAGAGCGGCCGCGAATTCGGGCTTCAGGAGCTTGATCGCCACCTTGCGGTGGTGCTTCAGGTCCTCCGCGAGGTATACGGTGGCCATGCCGCCGCTGCCCAGCTCACGCTGGATGGTATAGCGGTCGGCCAGCGCGGTCTTCAACCACTCGATGGGATTCTGCACGGGACCTAATATGGCGGCTTCCGAGCCCGCCGGAGCCAACGCAGCAGACGGAGCGGCCCACGTCCCTGGCCAAACCGACCTATGGGGTGGTCCGTCCTGTCAGCTTGGTGACACGTTGGCCGGCTAGCTTTGAGGTCACGCCCCCCATGTCCGCCCGCCTGTCCGTTCCGTTCCTGGCCCTCGGTCTCTTTGCCATCGCGCTCGCGGGACCGCTCCGCTTCGCCGAACGCGGGAACCGCGAGCCCGGCAAGCCCGGGGCGAGCGTGTGAAGCCTGTCGATCGCTCCGGCGGATCCGTCGTGTGGGCGGCCCTCACGGTTGTCGTGTGGAGTAGCGCGGTCGCGCAAACGATCGGCCGGCCGGAATCGGGGCAGGCGTCCCTGCAGTTGGCGCAGGGCGTCATCGTCCAGCTCAACCCGTCACCGACGCTCTACCTCCCGGACCCCGCCAGCGGCATCGATGCCGTGGCGGTCGAGACCGGCCAGGTGCGCTGGCATGATACCATGGCGACTGTGCCGTTGGTGGCGCGCGGCGCCCGTCTGCTGGCGTTGGCCAGCCGTTTCCCGGGACGCAACGACGCCAAGTTCGTGTTCCTGGACACGGAGTCCGGGCGCATCGTCGCCGAGCTCCCGACGCTCGAGATCCCACATTGGGGCCCGTTGACGTATCTGGGTGGGCAAGGAAGCGAAGCCTGGTTTGCCCTCGAGGGCCGTTCCAAGGGCGGTCGTGATTTCCTGATATGGCGTTACCGCACGCAGCGGCGTGTCCAAGGGGCCACGCCGCCTAAGCTCGCGAGACCACTCACGGAGCGCGAGCCTGAAGACAGCGGAGTGGTGGAAGTCGATCTGGCAGCTGCAACGATGCACCCCACGCGCGAGACCTTCGCCGACCGGACGGTCCCAACCAAGCGGGACCGCGCGGGTGGGTCTGAGTGGGGACCATTTGAGATCGACGGTGTCCGGGTGACGCTGGTGCGAGCCGTGGGTCGAACGGCGACCATGCTGCTCCTGCGTCGCCGGCGCGGCGGGAAAGCGCTGTCGGACGTCGTTGTCTCGAAACGGCGCGCGAACGACTGTAGCCTCTCTGCATCCCTCGACTGGCATGACGTGCTGAGCGGGTGCCAGATTGCGGGAGCCCAGAACCCGTTCATGTACGCGCTCACGGTGTACGGCGCCGCGAGCGGGCAACGGATCGGTCATATCGTCCTCGACACCTGGCCGTCGTCGTTTGTCGTATGGAACAAGAAACTCGTGTATTTCTTCCCCTGGCATGTCGGGATGGTGGACTTAGGGTCAGGGGAACGGGCATTTGACCGTCCCACCCGAGATATCGCGGTTTACGAGCTGCCCCCGCCGTGAAGGGCGTCGTTAGCCCACGCCGCGACACGACAGACGCGCCGGTGGTGTAGCCGACGCGGGTCTCCGGCCTGTCAGCTTGGTGACAGGTTGGGCGTCTAGTTTTGAGGTCACGCCCACCATGTCCGCCCGCCTGTCGCTTCCGTTCCTGGCCCTCGGTCTCTGGGCCGTCGCGCTCGCGGGAGTGCTCGGCGCCCAAGCGCCCATCACGCGGGCCGCCGCGATCACCGCCGCCCTCGAGCGAGGGCCCCGCGCTGCGTTCGCCCGCACCGACACCGCGGCCGCGGCCGGCGTGCTGCACGGCGCCCGGCTCTATCCCAACCCGTCGGTAGCGGCGAGTTATTCGAAGGATGTGCCGCATTATCATGTGCTCGGCAGCATTCCCCTCGACTTGCCGTGGCTGCGCGCGGCGCGGATCGGGGCCGCTCGCTGGGCCCGCGACGCGGCGCGCTACGGTTTTAGGTTCGAGCGCGCGGCGATCGCGTTCGAGGCGGACACCGTCTACACCCGCGCGCTCGCCGCGCTCGCCCACGCGCGGCTCTCGCGCCGCAATGCGCGCGATGCCGATAGCCTGCTCCACATGGCCGAGCTGCGCCGGGACGTCGGCGACGTGAGCGAGCTCGATGTGCGGCTCGCCGCGGTGAATGCAGGACAGCTCGAGAATACGGCGGCGGGCGACTCGCTCAGCGCCGTAGAGGCCCTGCTCGAGCTCCAGCTCGTGATGGGCGATCCGGCCGAGGAGCCGACGCTCACGCTCGCCGACTCGCTCCTCCCTCCGCCGGACTCCGTGCCCGTTCCCGCCGGCCAGCCGCTCCGGGTGGCGGCGGCGAGTGCGAGTCTCGCGTCGCAGGAGGACGCCCTGCGGCTCGCCCACCGCAACCTGTTCGCGGCGCCGAGCCTGCAGCTCGGGTTCGATCACGGCGATCCGAGCGGGCCGCCGGGCCTGTTGCCGACCGTCGGCGTGTCCTTCCCATTGCCACTCTTCAACCGCAACGGTGGCGAAGTCGCCCAAGCGCGCGCCGCGCGGGATCGCGCCCAGGCGAACCTCGCGCTGGTCACGCGCACGGCCGAGGCGGACGTGGCGCGGGCGCGGCGCGAGCTCCTGGCGGCACGCGCGCGCCTGACGCGTGACCGCGGCCTCCTGGCGAGCGCCGACCGTGTGGCCGCCATGTCGCTCCAGGCCTACGCCGAGGGCGCCGTCGCCCTCCCCAATGTGCTCGAGGCCGAACGCAACGCCCGCGAGGCGCTCGGTCGCTACATCGACGACGTGGCGGCGGCGGACGACGTCGCGGCGGCGCTCGTGCTCCTCAGTGCGACGGTGCCCGCGCCATGAGAGTCGCGGCCCCGACGTCGAGCCTCCTCCTCGCCACGAGCCTCGCGCTCGGGGTCGGGGTCGGGGCCTGCCACGGGGCGGCACACGGTGACAGCGACGATCGCGGTACACCGGCCGCGGCCGATACCCAGGCCACGGTGGCCGCGGCGACCGCCGTGGCCCACGTGCAGCCGTTTCCGCAGGTGGTGCGCGCCATCGGCACGGTAGCGCCGCGACCCGGCCGATTCGCGGAGCTCGCAGCCCCGGCGCCGAGCCGAGTGGCGCGCATCCGCGTCGCGGCGGGCGAGCGGGTGGCGCAAGGCGACACGTTGGTCGAGCTCGAGCGGGCGCCGTTCGATGCGGCTGCGCAAAGCGCCGATGCCGGGCTCGCGAGCGCCGAGCATGCGTACGCCCGCGCCCTCCGGCTGGTGAAGGCCGGCATCCTGCCGCAAAAGGATGCCGACCAGGCGACCGCCGACCTCGCGCAGGCGCGGGTAGCGGCGGTCACGGCCCATCGCGCCCAGGAGCTGGCGACGCTGCGCGCGCCGCTCGCGGGCGTCGTCACCCGGATGAACGCCGTGCTGGGCGCCGCGGTAGATGCGAGCCAGCCGCTCGTGGCGGTGGCGGATCCGCGCACGCTCGACGCCGTGTTCAACGTGGCTCCCGGCGCCGCGGCCGCGGTGCGGGCGGGCGACTCGGTGGTGGTGACGGCGGGGGAGGGTGAGCAGGGCGAGGCCCTCGGGACGGGCGTGGTGACGAGTGTGGGCGCCGGCGTGGACTCGGCTTCCCGGGCCGTCCTCGTGCGCACGGCGATCGCTCATCCGGCTCGCCCGTTGCGGATCGGCGAGTCGGTGTTCGGCCGCATCGTCACGAGCGTGCACCCGCGGGCGGTGGTGGTGCCGGTCGCGGCCTTGGTGCCCGCGGGCGACGGCTATCAGGTCTTCGTGGTGGACAGCGCGGGGGTGGCGCACGCTCGGCCGGTCACGCTCGGGGAGCGCAGCGAGTCGCTCGTGGAGATCGTGCAGGGGCTCGCCGCCGGGGAGTCTGTCGTCACGACCGGTGCCTACGGGGTCGAGGACGGCGCAAGGATCACGCGGACGCCGCCGTGACGCTGTTCGACGTCCTCTCACGCCAGCGGCGGTTCATTTATCTGGTCATCTCGCTCTTGAGCGCCGGTGGCGTGTGGGCGGCGCTGCAGCTCCCGTCGGCCATCTATCCCGAGCTCAACTTCTCCCGTATTGCCGTCGTCGCCGAGGGATCGACCCTGGGGGCGCGGCAGGTGGTGTTCAGCGTCACGCGCCCGCTCGAGGAAGCGGTGAGCGTGGTGCCAGGGGTGACGCGCGTGCGGTCGCACTCGATCCGAGGCGCCGCCGAGATACAGATCACGTTCGCGCCCACCACCGACATGGCGTATGCCCTGCAGCTGGTGCGGGCGCGCGTGACGCAGGTCCAGGGGCAGCTGCCGCCCGAGCTCTCCATCCAGGTCGAGCGCCTCGCACCCTCGCTGTTCCCGATCGTCTCGTACAACCTCGAGGGCGGAGACCCGGCGACGCTGTATGACATCGGCCGCTACCAGATCAAGCCACTGATTTCCCGGGTCCCCGGGGTGGGGCGGGTGGACGTGCAGGGCAGCGACGTGCGCGAGGTTGAGGTCATCGCCGACCCCGCGCAACTCGCGGCGGCGCAGCTGACCTATCGCGACGTGGCCGACGCGATCCGCCAGGCGATCACCGTTCAGGCCGTCGGCCGCGTGGCCCAGGACTACCGCCAGTACCTGATCGTCACGGACCAGGAAGCGCGCAGTCCGGACGACGTCGGCGCCGTGGTGGTGCGCAACGGCCTGCGGGTGCGCGATCTCGCCGCCGTCCAGCTCGGCACGGAGGACCACGTGCGGATCATCGCGGGCGACGGCAAGCCGGCGGCGCTCCTGAACATCACGCGCCAGGTGGGTGGCAATACGCTCGCCATCGCCGACAGCGTGGCCGCGATCGCCGCCGCGCTCGCCCCGAGCCTCCCGCCCGGCGTGCACCTAAAGCCCGTGTACGACCAAGCCGCGCTGGTGCGCGACGCCGTCCGCGCCGTCCGCGACGCGATGCTCGTGGGGGCCGCCCTCGCGGTGCTTGTGCTGCTCCTGTTTCTCGGCCATGCGCGCATCACCGCGATCAGCGCCACGTCCATTCCCCTGACGATGGCGATCACGGTGTTCGTGATGAGTCTGATCGGGCAGTCCTTCAACCTGATGACCCTGGGCGCGATGGCGATCGCGATCGGCCTCGTGATCGATGACGCGGTCGTGATCACCGAGAACATCGCGCGCCACTTGGCGCTCGGCGCGGGCCGCGCGGCGGCGATTCGCGCCGCCGTCCAGGAGCTGATCTGGCCGGTCACCACGTCCACGATCACGACGGTCGTGGTCTTCCTACCGCTCGGGCTTCTACAGGGCGTGGTCGGCCAGTTCTTCGCCACGCTTGCCACCACGTTGACGATCGCGGTGCTCGTCTCGCTCGTTCTCGCCCTGACGATCATTCCCCTCCTCGCAGAGCAGTTCGTGACCGCGCACGAGGCGGCGACCGCGGCCCAGGGGTTCCTCGCTCGGGTCCAGCGGGGCGTCGACCGGCTCGGCCCCTGGTACGAGCGCGCGCTCGCGAGCACGCTCCATCACCCGCGCCGCGTCGCGCTCGCCGCCGTCGTGCTGGTCGGTGCCGGGCTCGGGCTGTGGCGCTTCGTGGGCACGGGCTTCCTCCCCGAGATCGACGAAGGGGCGTTCGTGCTCGACTACTTCACGCCGGGCGGGACGGCGCTCGCAGAGACGAACCGGGAAGTGGGTATCGCCGAGCGGCTGCTCGCCGCCACGCCCGAGATCGCGGGCACCTCGCGGCGCACCGGGGCGGAGCTCGGGCTGTTCGCCACCGAGCAGAATCGCGGCGACATCGTGGCGCGGCTGCGCGCGCCGAGCGCGCGCTCGCGGACCAGCTTCGAAGTGATGGACGAGCTGCGCGCCAAGATCGCGGTGGCCGTGCCGCGGCTGCACATCGAGTTCGTGCAGATCCTCTCCGACGTGATCAACGACCTAGCTGGGGCAGCGCGGCCGGTCGAGATCAAGCTGTTCGGCGAACAGCTCGACACCCTCGAGGCGTACGGCCGCCGGCTCGCCCCCGACCTACAGCGGATCGACGGCCTGCACGATCTCTATAACGGCGTGAGCGAGCCCTCGGCCGAACTCCTCATGCGGCTGCATCAGGCCGAGGCTGACCGCATCGGGATGACGCCGGCGGACGTGGGGGCCGCCGTGAGCGCCGCGTTTCTGGGCGTGCCAGCAGGTGAGGTACGCCTCGGGGACCGCCCGGTCGCCGTGCGCGTGCGCGCGCCCGATCTCGTGCGGTTCGACCCGCTGCGGTTGCGCTCCCTGCCCGTCGTGAGCCCGGGAGCCCGCCGCATCACGCCGCTCGGCTCGCTGGCCAGCTTCGAGCCCACCGAGTCCCGGCTCGGGCTCGACCGGGAGAACCAGCAGCAGATGATCGGGATGACGGCCGACGTGAGCGGGCGCTCGCTCGGCGCGGTGATGGGAGACGTGCGGCAGGTGCTCGCGGCGCATCCGGCGCCCGCCGGGGTGCGCGTCGTGCTGGGCGGTCAGTACGCCAGCGCGCAGGACGCGTTTCGGGCGCTGCTCTTGGTGCTCTCGATCGCGGTGCTCTCCGTGTGCGCCGTGATGGTGGTGCAGTTCGAGTCGTTCGTCGAGCCGCTGGTCGTCTTGCTCGTGGCGCCGCTGTCGTTCGTGGGCGCCCTCGCGCTCTTGCTCGGCACGGGCGTGCCACTGAACGTCTCGTCCTTCATGGGGCTGATTCTCTTGGTCGGCCTGATCGTGAAAAACGGCATCATCCTGCTCGACTTCACCCGGCTGCGGATGCAGACAGAGGGCGTGGCGCTCGAGGTGGCGATGCGTGAGGCCGCGCGGGTGCGGCTCCGCCCCATCCTCATGACCACCCTGTGTACGCTGTTCGGCCTCTTGCCATTGGCACTCGGCCTGGGCGCGGGGAGCGAGATGCAGCGTCCCCTCGCGCTCGCGGTGATCGGCGGGCTGGCACTGTCGACGCCGATCACCCTGTTTGCGGTCCCGATCCTGCTCGTCGCGATTCGGGGCCGGGACTTTACCCTCAAGGAGCACACATGAACCCGATGCATAGAGCCATGGGTCTCACCGTTCTCGTCTTCGCGAGCGGCGCCCCCGCCGCGCGTCTCAGCGCCCAGCAACCCGCCGCCCAGCAACCAGCCGCAGCTTATACGCGGAAGGTCCCGGCGAAGCTCCTGGCGCAGGCGAAAGTCACCGAGGACTCCGCGCGTGCAGTGGCGCTCGCGCGGGTGCCCCATGCCACGGTCACGGAGGTTGAGCTCGAACAAGAGCACGGCAGCCTGGTCTGGTCCTTCGACCTCACGGTCGCCGGGAAGCCGGGGATCGAGGAAGTCAACGTGGACGCACTGACGGGCAAGGTCGTCAGCGTCGAACACGAGGCGAAGTAGCGCAGTGGGCTGCGGACGGGCCGGCTCCGAGCGGAGCCGGTCCGGCCGCACCGCTGTCCGCATCCCACGGCGACCGCTTTCTGCCAGCGCCCGCGCCCGACGCTAGTGGCCGAGCGGGAACTTGATCGTGACGCCCGTGCCCTGCCCGAGCGTCGACGTCACGTCGATTCGGGCACCGTGCACTTGGGCGATCCAGCGGGCGATGGCGAGCCCCAAGCCCGCGCCTTCGACCTGGCGTCGCGCCGGCTCGGCGCGGTAGAACCGGTCGAACACGAGCGGCAGTGCGTCGGGCGGAATCCCGACTCCCGTGTCC
>WNFA01008938.1_pt1 | contig 11332 bp, 6 predicted proteins | sample 5400481 | NCBI WGS metagenome assembly WNFA01 (sample SAMN13153340, study PRJNA577476) | soil metagenome | isolation source: 120 cm saprolite under Douglas fir tree site 2 hole 1 replicate 2 | place: USA:California | collected 2015-04-18
CAAGACCTCGGAAAGGAGAGTCCGGAAGATCACTGGATTGTGACTCTGAAGGTGTAGGGCGATGCTGGGAGGGTTGTGCTGGCGATATCGAATCTGCAGTCGATGCTCCCGCTCAGGACGGCGAGTGTCTGAATGCAGAGCGGCCCAAACGTGGTCGAACCGAGAACGAAGGTTACGTTGAACTTTGTGGAAACTGGGGCACCGGAGGTTGCGTTCACCTGCACATCGTAGACGAAGTCTCCCGCGACAATGTTTGTATTTGCAACAGGATTGACGTTGAAGGTCGCAGGACTGCTGCAAGAAGTGCCGGCCGGGGATACAGCCGTCGCCGCAGCGGAGAAGCCCTTGTCTGTAACAAGAAGACCAGCGGGAAATTTCACCACAGAACCAATCTCAGCTTGAAAAGTACTCGAAGTCACGGAGATACTCGCAGCGAAAACAATAGCGACCAGGGATACGAGGAACTTGGCGACAAAGATCCAACTACCCCCCCTGCCTACAATACGGGATATCCGATGGACTTTGCCCAAGCTTTGTCTTTGCTAAGGTCTCCAGAGATCAATTTTGAGACTTGAGTAACCCAGTACTGACAAAACTGGTAACAAGTGTGAGTCTCCAAGAGACGAATTGTCGAAAAAAGAGAAAAGGAGGATCGAGCGGGTCATTGCCGACGAGTTCTGCGGTAGTCTCGTGTCCGCGGCAGTCACTAGTTCGAGTTGACGTAGATGTTCAGTGGAGCAGTTATGGGCCCGGCTGTGCCCAAGTCAATATAGAGAGTAATCGATGGCGTAGTCGAGCCAGTTACGCCGACCATAGTATAGGTTACTTGGGGAATTAGAGCTGTTCCCGAGGGCGCCGTTGCGCCGCTGTTTATCGTGATCTTAACTGCATGGGATACGGTGTCCCCGGAAGTATCCGTGACTTGGAGGGCTTCTACCCAGTGACCCACGACGAACGCCTGGGCGCTCGAGAAAGCGCTCTTGTTGCCGGACGTGAGGAAGTTACTCGTTGCATTGGTTGTTCCTGGAACGTTCGAGACGACCGATAGTCCGTTATCCACAATTGTCAGCACGCCGGTGGAGTTGTGCAAGAGACCCTGTTCGCCCCCGAAACTGGTCGTAGTTACGGTGATAGTTGCTGCAAAGACTCCGATGGCCATACCGACAACCGCGACCAGAACGAGCGATAGAGCAGGGACCTTCTGCGTTGTCAGGTGACTCAGTCTGATTCGAAAACTGCTCATTTTGACTCTTCGAGAACTGGCATTCTGAAACAGTTCGATAAGCCACACGTTACTCGCGTGGAGAATGCTCAGTAACCTAGTGTGGTCTACGAATATCGCTTCTTAATCCTCGTCTGTCCCGGTTCTCTCCACGTAACGAGATCTTCCCGGTTTCCTGAAAGGAAAACGGACGGTGGGAAGTCTGGGCTTGGAGTGCGAAATTCTTCCGACTAGCGGAATCCTTCCCTTTCTCTCCGGGGCTAGTCTCTGTTCTCCCAACTCCCACTTCTTGACGATCCTATCGTTGGCCTTGTCCACTTCTTCGATTAAGACGATTTCTCTGCCGTTATGGTTCAGGAGGGTGGATTCGATCTGCCGGGCGGAGTCGAAATCTACTTTCTTGTCTACGAGATCCATGTACACCTGGTTGAGCAGCTCGCGGTACGGTACAGGTTCTTGGTGGTGACTGATGACTTCGACTGCTGTTTTGAGCATGATCCTTTCAACCTTGGACGGCTTTGTGGGAACCCATTGAGGCTCTTCAGAGATCTCAAGAACGGGAGGAGCAATCGACTCTACTGCTGACTCATTGAGTGCGCTAGGGAGCCCTAGTGGCTGCGACAATACTAGTTCTTGCTCTGCCGGTGGCGATGCCGAAGGTTCGCGTTGAACCTCTTCAATGGGCTTTCTGAATCGGAGCTCAGTTTCAGGTCTGCCTTGAGTCCTGTAGATCACCCCAGCTTCCTCGATCGTGAAACCCGTGTTCGGCATCAGTCTCTGGAAGCGATCACCGACGCCGGTCGCCCAAGCGGGCAAGACTATTGACAGGCTCCCACCAGGCTCGACGGTATCGTAAAGTCTCTGGAAGGAGACTAACAGCTCATCGTCATTGAGCTTGTCCGGATCGGTCACCATTGGATTGAACGACTTGTCACCGCTCGAGAACCAGACATGCTGATATGGGGGAGTAAGATAGACATCATGAACACCTCCACCCGGAAGAAGAGCGGACAGAACCCTGAGGGCTCTCTCCTGGATCACTCGGACGATCCCGCGACCCATCACCAGGCTGAAGCCTAGGAAGCCTAGATAGAAGGGAATGGTGAACGCCCCAGTGATAAGAGGCCCCGAGTAGGAGACAAGGTCGAGACCCAGAATCATACCCTGAAGAGTCGTTGTCCCAGAATACGGCGGGATCACGCCGTAGGCGGCCAGGAATGCTGACTCTGCCCAGTAATACATCATGAGGAAGCTGAAGTAAAGCTCAGCCAGAGACGAGAGGCCCAGGTAAACGGCCAGGTTACGCCACCAAGCAGTGGGCCGAATACTGGCCGCGGCCAGGGCCAAGAAGCCGAAGAATAGGAGGATCCGAGTGAACGAGCCGAGACCATTTGCGAATGCAGAAGTCGATGGAAGTCCGACTGCATTGATGTGCAGGTAAAAGGGAGAAACCTGGATACTCAACAATCTCGAGTTCGTTGTCCCAGTAAGGATCCACCACGGCTCGCTGGTTAACGCGAGCAGCAACGTTACAACGGCTCCGAGGAGGACAAGAAAGTCTAGCCTACGTAAGAATCCGATTCTCTCGCTTGTGCTGTGACTCAGTCCAGATCCCGTCCAAACATGCAACGCACGCCCTGGATCCTATCCCGGGTCGTACCGGCTAGAAGTCGCTAGAAGCGTCGAATAGGGGTCCCGTTACCATTCGGGATTTTGTCCAGTCCGAGAGTTGCAGACTCTCCACGCTAGTTTGACGTGTCGTTTTCTATCGAGGATTCACTTGACGATCAACAATTTTCGAAAAATATGACTACTGTGCCTTGGCAGGTTTCTGCCGAGCAGTCGGGACCAGTCTTGGCTTGGAACGGTTCAACATTCTATTCGCCCAGTTCATCTGTCTCTCAAGATTCAGCGTGTACTCCTTCAGAATGTACTCTAGATCAACGGCCGAGATCTTGTCTTGTTTGGATTCCAGCATTTCCTGAGCCATCTGAAATTGCCGATTGGACCCGTCAACGAAGAAAGTAGCCAAGTTTTCAGGATCTATCAGTTCGATGAAAAGACGTCGCAGACTACCGAACCGCTGCTGGAAGTTTGCGAACATCTCCTTAGCGTGGACGAGAGACTCGACACCCTTTGGCGTAATGTGGTAGACTCGGCGCGTCGCCTCTTCGGATGGTTCTGGTTCTGCCTTGATGAGGCCCTCGGAAACGAGTTTCTTGAGGATCGGATAGAGGGATCCTGCTCCGGGTCTCCAGGCGCCTTCTGTCTTGCTGTCTATGTCTTGAATGATTTCGTAGCCGTGGATTGGTTTCTGAGCTATCTTGTGGAGAATGTAGTATCGTAGGAGGCCCTTAGGCGCGCTGTGGAGTCGATCATGAACACTAAAGCTTTCTTCTTGCGGCTTTGGCTGGCGCATCTTTTCTGTTCATGATGGCGGGTCGGATATAAGGTATATCGTATGCGATACAGAAACCGATAGCCAAAGGGCGAGCCCTGCCAGAAAAAACAGAGGGTTGGCGGGAGCGATCAGGCTTTGGGCGTAGCGGAAGTGTAGCTCGGAAGAGTTCTGGTCTTACCTCGTAGGTACTTGAATCCAGCGAAGCCGACCAGTATTGCGCCAATGCCACCGAGTAGGATTGCGACCGAGTCCAGCCAGATGCTGGTGAAGGTGGCGGTGTCAGTTCCGCCTCCGATGGTCGCGAGACTGCTCTGGGCGGCGTTAGCGTCGTTGAGCGCGTTCTGATAGTCTGTTTGAGCCGTGGCAAAGTCTCCCAATGAGTACGCGTTGTTTCCGAGAGACATCTGAGTATTGGCTTGAGCCAAGGAGGCTAAGGCGGAGCTTGTTCCGGGTGCCGGTGTGATAGTGCTTCCGAGAACGCTATTGAGCGAGGTGATGATTGCGCTGGCTTGTAGCTTGGAGTTGTAGCTGCTGGACTGGGCGCTTGAATAGACCGCAAGCGAGTGGTATGGATAGTTGTAGCTGTAGAAGGCATGGCACATCGCTGGAACGTTGGGAGGAGCATAGTTGTAGTCGTAGCAGTAGGTATACTGGCTCCATGTTGCGCCTTGGGCCATGTCCCATAGCTCAAGGGTCCAAGTGTGAGCTTGCAAGTTTAGAGCTGAGTATTGACCAGCCAGAGCAGGGATTGTGTAGGGGAGGGTGACAGTTAATGTCTGACCCGCATAGACGGCGGTGTCGCTGGTCGTGTTCTGGAAGTTTGTCATCCAGTCAAACTTCACGCCCATAGTCAGGTTGCGCTGATAAACATACGAATTCGCGGTAAAGATGACGTTGAAGGTCATGGTGTTACCCGCTTGCATGGCATCAACGGTGGTTTGGAGATAAGAGTCGTAGGTGCCACGCGCTGTTAGCCCTGTGACATTCAGGGTCTCGTTGTTATCGTCTCCATGTGCTCTCTGAACAGACATTGGAGCTACCATTCCCAGCAGTAGCACTGCGAGTATTGGAAGGAGGAACTTTCGATTCTGCACTGTTGCAACCTCAGACCATGGGGCACATGGAGACCCCTACAATTATCCGCTGTAACTATTGGGACGTACGAAAGGTTGCTACATCATGGTCGGTCCGCGCCGTATGTCAAGTGGGCCGAGACTCAAAGTTTTCTTCCGATCTTAGAACTCGTCTCTAGTAGTCGGACCCCACAATAACGGCAGGCTTGATGAGTACTGAAGACATTGCCTAGTTCTGGATCTCTGATAGTTATGATTCTCGATCTTTCTTCGCCAGTATAGGCTGGTCTCTCTCTTCTGATGCGCTCGAATCTTGAGTGTAGCGAAAGTCGTAAGCAGGGTGAAGATTGCCATTATGCTAATTGGGGCCGAGTTTTGAGGGCTGAGAATTTCGGCCAGAATCGTTACGAATCCGCCGGTTGTGACTCCTACGGGAATGTTGAGATTGTGAGAGACTGTTCCAGATGTTGCTTGGACAGTGATTGTGTAGTTGCCGAAGGCCGTGTTTGCTGGTGCCTGAATCGTCAGGTTCAGGTTCATGTTGCTGAAGAAGGTTAGTTGGACGATTGACGTGCTGAGAGTTCCGTTTGGACCTCCAGCCTGTGAGGTCAAGGTTAGGCTTACGTTTCCTTGGAAGAAGTTTAGACTTTTCAGGTTTAGTACTATTGTCGTGTTTGAGCCTGGTTTAAGGCTGGCAGAGTTTGGCGTCGCGGTTATGCTGAAGTCCGTCGCGGAAAGAGCTATGACGATTTGGTGTGAAAGTGTCCCATCACTAGCCATCACAGTAATCAGATAGTTACCGGCGGGGAGGTTGGATGGAAGCGAGATTCCAACCGTGGACAGCTGAGTTCCGTCCGAGGCCAGTGAGAACGACTGCGGGTTGATGGAGATTATCGGCAGAAGTGGGCCTGGAGGAGCCATTCTAAGACCGGGACGTCCTCCCCCGGCGCCACCTGACGATGGAGAGCTGGAGTCGGGTTGGACGGAGTAGGTTAGGCTCAGGTTTCCAGCATAATGGTTTAGACTTTGAACAGTGAGTGATGAGCTGCTGGTCGAACCAACGGTCGCGACCAGAGTTAGTGGGTCTCCTGCGAGATTATAGTCCAAGACGTGAATGGCTACCCCGATCGTGTGCGACAGCGAGCCCGAAGTCGCCTTGATCGTGATTGAATAGTTGCCCGACGTAGAGCCGCTGACATACATTGTTGACAGTCCAGAGCCCTGGATGCTAGCAGGGACCGCGGTTGCGGTTAGACCCATTGAAGGTGTAAGTAGAAGATTCACAATTCCACTGAATCCGTTTATCGCGCTCATAGTCAAGGTTGAATTGCCCGTAGCACCAGCTAGAATAGTGATAGATGGGTTAGCGACTATGGCAAAATCGACAATCTGAACATTGACAGTAGTTGTGTGTGTAAGGGTCCCACTTGAACTGCCTATCGTCACCGTGTAATTTCCAGCAGTACTTGCGCTAAAGGTTAGAGTGGCAGTTCCTGAACCACCCGGGAGACTTGTAGGATTGATCGACGAGGACAGTCCTGTCGTGCCAGAAGCAGAGAGGGATACGGTTCCAGAGAAATGGTTCAAAGGTGTGATCGTGATGATGGATGAGCCGTTGCTTCCCACGTTGATCTCTATACTAGCTACGTTAGCTGTGATAGCATAGTCCTGAACGAATATGACGATTGTCACAGAGTGTGAAAGGGCACCATTCCTCCCTGTGATAGTCAGTGTGTAGTTACCCGCGGCTGTCGCGTTGCACGATACAGTTGCCGTACCGGATCCAGTTACGCTGGTGGGACTGATTGCCCCGCATACAAGACCGGACGGCACAGTGTCAGTTAGCGAGACTATTCCGTTGAAGTGATTGGTTGCGGTGATTGTGATGGTTGAGGTAGCTCCAGTCCCAGCATTGACAGGAGCAGGGGAGGATGCGGATGCGTTGAAATCCCAGAACTGGAAGAGGGCCGTTGCTACGTGAACTAGCTGGCTGCTCGTCCCGGTTATGGTCAGTGTATAGTTTCCGGCAATGCTCGCGCTACACGAGACTGTCGCCGTCCCGGATCCTGTCAGGCTGGCTGGGCTAATGGCTCCGCAGGCTAGTCCAGATGGAACCGTGTCGGTAAGCGAGACTGTGCCTGAGAATCTGTTCAGTGCAGTCACACTGATCGTCGATGCGGTTGATGCGCCGATGTTGGTTGCCGCCGGCGAAGTCGCGGCTATGTTGAAATCTTGGAATTGGAAGAGAGCGGTCGCAGAGTGGACGAGGGAACCGCTCGTACCTGTCAAGGTGAGTGTGTAATTCCCGGCGACTGTGGAATTGCACGATATCGTTGCGGTGCCCGAACCATTGAGGCTAGCGGGAGTAATCGGTCCACACGTTAGACCTGTTGGTAATGTGTCATTGAGGCTGACTAATCCAGTGAATCCGTTCAGGGGGGATATCGCAATCGTCGAGCTCGTTGAGGTCCCCGCCTTCATTGGTGCTGGGGAGGAGATGGATATCGTGAAGTCTCGGAACCGGAAGGTCACGGTTGCATTGTGATTGAGAGGTGTACTGATTCCAGTAATTGTCGCGGTATAGTTGCCAGCGGCGGTGGCCACGCATAGGACGGTGGTGGAACCCGATCCGGTAACGCTTGTCGGAGTGAATGATCCGCAAGCAAGGCCGGTAGACGGGATGATGCTGAAGGTTACTGTTCCGGCGAACCCGTTGACGGGTATGACAGTGACAGTTGAAGTCGCCGATTGGCCTGCGTTCGCAGCTACTGGTGTACTGGCGGCGAGGTTGAAGTCTTGGAATCGGAAGAGGGCCGTTACCGAGTGGGATAGGGAACTGCTCGTTCCCGTGATTGTCAGTGTATAGTTGCCAGGGATTGTAGAGCTACATGAGACCGTCGCTGTTCCGGATCCTGTCAGGCCTGTTGGGCTGATCGTCCCGCAGCTTAGACCTGATGGTACGGAGTCGGAGAGAGACACTACTCCCCCAAAGTGGTTCAGCGATGTCACGGTCACGTTTGAAGTGGCGGATACTCCGACACTCACCGCTCCGGGGGGAGAATCGGTTATTGAGAAGTCTCTGAACTGGAATAGTGTTGTGGCGGAGTGGATTAGTGAACCACTCGTACCTGTTATCGTAAGCGTGTAGTTGCCTGCGATGGTGGCATTGCATGACACGGTCGCGGTTCCAGAGCCCGTAACGCTTCCGGGTGTTATCGCCCCACAGGTCAGACCTGAGGGAACAGTATCACTGAGGCCGACGAGGCCGGCGAAGCCGTTCACGGCGGATATTGTTATTGTTATGAGACGGAGAGCCCTGCGTTGCCTGCGGCGGGGGATGCTGCTGTTATTGTAAAGTCTTGGACTCTGAGGAGCGCAAGCGCGGAATGGATGAGCGATCCACTCGTGCCAGTCACGGTCAACGTGTAATTTCCGGCGACCGCCGCGCTGCACACGATGGTCGCAGTGCCGGATCCAGTAATGCTGGTGGGAGTGAACGCGCCACAAGTCAGACCCGATGGGACGATATCTGTCAGGCTCACGATTCCCGCGAATTTGTTGACCGCAGTAACCGTGATCGTCGACGTGCCGGAGGCGCCTGCGTTAACGGTAGCTGAACTGGCTACAATCGCAAAATCTCGGAACTGGAAGAGAGTGAGCGCATTGTGGACTAGCAAGCCGTTGGTTCCAGTTATCGTCAGAGTATAGTTGCCAGCGATAGTCGCGCTGCATGAAACCGTTGCAGTGTGATAGAGAGCCACTCGATCCGGTCACTGTAAGCGTGTAGTTGCCAGCAATGCTTGCGCTACAGGATACGGTTGCGGTGCCTGCTCCGATGAGGCTCGCTGGAGTCATCGCGCCGCAGGTGAGTCCTGATGGAACGGTGTCTGTTAGGTTAACGGTGCCGTTGAAGTGGTTCAACGCAGTGATGGTAATTGTTGAAGTTGCAGACTGACTCACATCGACGGCTGCGGGAGTGGTGGCTGATGTTGTGAAGTCTTGGAACCGGAAGAGTGCGGTCGTGGAGTGGGTTAGGGAGCCGCTTGTTCCGGTTAGTGTTAGAGTATAGTTTCCAGCTACCGTAGCGGTGCAGGAGACTGTCGCGGTCCCCGAGCTAGTGATGCTGCCAGGAGAGATTGCGCCGCAGTTGAGGCCGCTGGGGATTGTGTCGGTTAGGATTACCACTCCCGTGAAGCCGCCGAATGCAGTTACCGTTATGGTCGAAGTTGGCGATTGGCCGACGTTAGACGGGGTGGGTGAAGATCCTAGGATTGAGAAATCGGGAGCCGACGAAACCGAGACTGCAACGGTGGCGGAATGTGAAACGGAACCGCTAGTTCCTGTGACAGTCACTGTATAGTTTCCTTGGGCTGAGTTGGTGAGATTACAAGTAGATGATCCGGATCCCCCTGGTATGCTTGTGGGCGTGCAACTTACTGCGAGTCCTGTCGAAGGTGATGTAGAAGTAGTGAGGTTAACGGTAGCTGTGAACCCATTCTTGGCAGTTATCGTGATTGTGAAAGTGCCAGTGTTGCCGGCTGCTCTGAAGGAGAGGCTGGCAGAGTTAATCGTGAATGGTGAGGTTGATCCGCTGATGTAGAAGATTGAGCCGATGGGGTTAGGAGAGGACTGGATGAAGCTGGAGATGCTATCTGGATATGGTGCCGCCGCGATACTTACTAGTCCGGTCGTCTTGGTCCATGTGCTCGCTGAACCTGACCACTGGTCTATCCTCTGGGCTGTCGCGTTCAGGTAGAAGAGATCGAATAGATTGTCCCTAGCATCGTAGCTTGCCGAGTCGGGAAGCGAGTAGTACGAGGGTGAGAAGGCAATGGTCCCGGTGTGGGACTCACCGATACCGATGGTGTTGATTGTCCACGTTCCTATTGATGAGCGTGATGCGAAGTTGAACGTCTCTGTGCCGTTGTCGAAGTAGATGGCGTAGACGTTGGTTCCTGAGTTGAAGAGCCAAGCGTTGATATCATTCTTTGTAGTTGTGGATGATATCTGCTCGTCCGGGCCCCAGCTTGTGCCATCATAGAGCCGCCCATGAAGGTCAGCATTTCTCAGCCAGTAACTGGCGTATATCTGGCCGTTGCCAAGTGATGCTAGTGCTATGTGCCAGTTGTTCGAGTGAGCGGTCGATAGCGTAAAGTTGCCAGTCCAGACTGCATAGTTCGTCCCAGACGAATGGATGACCTGCGGTCTGTCAGTCCCGTTGCCCCCACAAGCGCCGTGGTTGTCGATCATGTACGCTATCCAGACCTGGCCGTTGCTGTCGACTGTAATCTCATCATTCGGATAATCACGGTTCGAGGCACCCACCGCGACTGTCTGTTCTGGCTGCCAAGTTATGGTTCCCGAAGTGTTGAGTGCTCCGAGGCCGAACTGGATCTTTTTTCCGCAGGTTGATTCGAAGCTGGTCTCGTTGTAGCGGGCGTAGAAGACGCTCGCCCCGTCCGTGTAGACGCTGAAGTCGCTATCAGTAATGTGAACCGGCACTCTTGCGGGCAGGGCCCACCTGGAACCGTTCGTGGAAGTTGTGTACGTTAGACAGCCGGTCTGGTGCTCGCAGGTGAATCTCGAATCTTCGTAGAAGAGCCAGATGAGTCCCTTGGCGTTGAAGGATTGAGCTAGATACGACGACTCGAAGAAGGTCCTATCGCCCGTAGAGTTGACGGCGACTGGAGTACCTGCTTGGGAAGAGACTTGACCGATAGCCAACGAGCCTGGATTCGCGGATATGACAAAATCTGGCAACACCACATTGAAGGTGATTGTCGTATTGTGGGACAGAGAGCCGCTAGAGCCTATCACGGTGACCGTGAAGTTTCCTGTCAGAGTGGATGAGAACGTCAGGGTGGACGTACCTGTCCCCTGCGCGCTAAGGGGAATGGAGCCGACTGGGGTTGTTAGACTCGCGGGACTCGCGCTGATGGTGAAGTTTGGAGCTTGGTTGTTGAAGAACTCAGCCATCGCGTTCGCATTCTGGTCGTTGGATGTGAGGGTTGCGAGGTTCCAGTTAGATTCTATTGTCTTAGTGAAAGAGTAGTGGTTGTACAGGTTGCCTGTCCCGAAGTTTGTCTTGGTGACTGGACCTGACCATGATGCGTATACGCAATCCTCTGTGCTGGGGAAGGGGCCTGGGCAGAAGCCGTTGCCTTCGTCGAAGGTTATGAAGAGGGCGGAGCGGGTGGTCGTGAATGTGCGGCTGTTGAGAATTGTTGGAACTAGTTTGGAGAGGTATGCGTTGCCGGGTCCGATTAGGGCGGATGTGCCGCAGACACTGCTGCCGCGCATGTTATCGCAATCGTTGGGTGTTAGCCACATGAAGTTCGGGGCCGGGGTGGTTGCGTTGTTCAGGTCGTTGACTAGCGCACAGTCGATAACGCTGCCGCAGATGTTGGGGTTTACGTTGACTAGCTTGTTGCAGCGGGCGGTGTTGTTGGTTATGTCCTGGAAGACGATGAACGGATTGTGTATTGCAGCGTAGGGCTCGGGCGAACTGAAATCGCATCCTCGTGGAAGAGTCTGGTTTTCAAAATAGCCCCTCCATGTTAGACCCGCGGCGTCAAAACGGTCCACGAGGTTCGGGGCCGTGATCGGAGAGGGGCAGCCTGAGGCGGTGCAGCCCTG
>WNFA01009563.1_pt1 | contig 11332 bp, 7 predicted proteins | sample 5400481 | NCBI WGS metagenome assembly WNFA01 (sample SAMN13153340, study PRJNA577476) | soil metagenome | isolation source: 120 cm saprolite under Douglas fir tree site 2 hole 1 replicate 2 | place: USA:California | collected 2015-04-18
TAGCTCCAGCCGAGAAAGCGGTAGGGTTTCAGCCGCTCCGGGAATAACAACGCCAGCAGGCCGGCGATCCAGATGGGGGCAGTCAACGGAAGTACAAGAAGCGTTTGCTGAAAGAAAAACTGCAAGGGAGGGAGCACGACGTCGCGGCCCTCGGCTTTGATGTTGTGCATCAATTCGATAAAGGGCCAGTGGTAGTGGATGTTCCATAAGAGGTTCGGGAGAAAAATTGCGAATGCCACAAGGCCCCCGAGCCATATCCATTTATTCGCGAAGACGCGACGTTGCTCGGTCAGGAGCAGTCCGACCACAATTCCAAAACCGAAAACGGCGATGGAATATTTTTCCTGCATCCCCAGCCCCGCGACCGCGCCGAACCAGAACCAGTAGCGAGGCTGGTTGCGTTTGATGGCGAGAATCGCAAAGTAGGCGCAGCCCATCCAGAGATTCGGTTCGAGGCAATTTGTTCCCAACAGGCTGCCGTTGGAGAGATATTGCGGCGCAATCAGAATCGTCACCGCGCTCAGGAACAGCGCGAAGCGGCGGCCGCCGAGCTCGCGGGCCAGAATGGCGGTCTGCACAACCAGAGCGGAGGAGGCGAGGGCGGGCAGGAAGCGAATGCTGCGGAGCGAATCTCCGAGGACAGTGCGGCTGATTCTGGCAAGAAATGGTATGAGCGGAGGCTGATCGACGTATCCCCATGCCAGGTGGTCGCCGCAGGCAAGGTAGTCGAACTCGTCCCGAAAATATCCGTATCGGTTGTTGAAGTAGCAGTGCAACACCAATTTCGCCAGGGCGATGGCGAGAACGACCAGCATGCCGCCAGCGAGGAAGGGCCGGTGGTCAGGTTCAGTCAACGCTGCCGATGGCGGAACGGTGACCATGAGGCAGCAAGGATATCCCAGAGGTGAAGATCGAGTCGAAAATCGTCGGCGCTGCCGTCGGGTGCTTGGTTCCGGTTGAAGACCTAGCTCTTGCAAGCTTCCAGCGCGCGCCCGAGTTCCTCGACTCCCCGGCGGAGCTCACGCCCGTCCACCGCAGCGAAGCCCAGCAGCAGACCTTGTTTCGAGAAGCGACGGGAAGCGTAACGACTGACCGGAATCACTTCCACTTCGCGCCGGGCCGCTTCCTCGGCCGCGCGGTCAGCACGAATGCCCGGTGCCAGCCAACCCACGGTCTGCAGTCCCGCCTCCACACTGGGAATTTCCAGCAGGCCTGGGAGCCTGGTGCGCGACGACTGCAAGAGCACCGCAAGCCGTTCGGCGTAGAGTTCGCGCATGCGGCGGATGTGGCGCGCGAAGTGTCCCTCGGTGATGAAATCGCAGAGCACAGCCTGATCGAGCAAGGGGGCGTGCCGCATGCTGACTGACTGACCAGCGGCAAAACCATCCACCATAGCGGGCGGTACCACCAGATAGCCGAGCCGCAGCGCGGGGAACAGAACTTCGTTAAAGCTGCCGGCAAAGATGACTACCCCGGCGCGATCGAGCCCCTGCAGCGCCGGGATGGGTCGGCCCGAATAACGGTACTCGCTGTCATAGTCGTCTTCGAGGATGAGCGTGCGCGAACGGCGAGCCCACTCCAGCAGCGCCAGCCGGCGGCGCAGGCTCATGGTCACCCCTAAAGGGAACTGGTGCGCAGGAGTCACGTAGACCAGCTTGGCGTGTTTCCAGCGCCGTTGGCCCAATTCCAGATCCAGGCCTTCAGCATCTACTGGTACCGGGCAGACTTTGGCGCCGACGGCGCGGAAGACAATCGCCGCGCCGGGATAACCCGGCTCCTCCACCCACACGGGATCTCCCGGGTCGAGCAACAAGTGTGCCGCGCGCTCCAGCGCTTCCTGCACGCCCGAGATGATCAGCACTTGCTCTGCTGAGCATTTCACCCCGCGGGAGGCGTTCAGATACTCGGCCACCGCCTGGCGTAGCGGACGATATCCCAGGGCCTCGCCTCCGGCCAGCAATTGCGTGGAGGCGCGGCGCAGACGGCGCGCGGCCACCTGGGCCCAAAGCGTAGTCGGAAACGCATCGAGCGCGGCCAGGTTGGCGCGAAACGCTCGGGTGACGCGGGGTTCACCGCCGCGAAACAGTCTCAAGCGCCGAGCGTAGGACGACCAGCCCACGCGTCTGGGTCCAGCGCTTCCTCCAGCGCTGGTGCGGGCCACCTGTAATAAGTCGTCGGGGAGCACCTGGCTGACGTAGGTCCCAGCCCCGATCCTGCCCTCCACGTAGCCCTCGGACTTCAGCTGCTCGAATGCGGTCACCACCGTGGCCCGCGAGAGTCTGTATTCCTGGGCCAGGTCTCGCGTGGCAGGCAAGCGCGCTCCGGGGGCGATCCGTCCGCCTAGGATGGCGGAACGCAGTTCGTCGTAGAACCAGCGGTAGAGTGGCGTTCCCGGCGTGGGCGCCGATAGGCTTAAAGGCAGAGATGTGGCCTGTTTAGGCATGGGTTTGGTGCTTGGTCGTTGGACTCCAGTCGTTGGCCATTGGTCGTTGGTCGTTAGCCAAACCTTCGTCGGGCTCACTGCGCGGCCAAAGCCCAAGGTTCTTGGCCAACGATCGACGATCACCGGCCACCGGCCCAAGTGGTATGGATAGAATAGCGTAAATGGACCTTTTGGCAAGTCCAATACTGAAATACCGTATAAGCTCAACGGTATTGAAGAGGAGAGAGATTCATGTCTCAGAACAATGGAAACTCGACCAGCTTGCGCCTGAAAACGGGCCTGGCGGAAATGCTCAAGGGCGGCGTCATCATGGACGTCACCAACGCGGAGCAGGCAGTGATCGCGGAGAAGGCCGGTGCGGTGTCGGTGATGGCGCTGGAGCGCGTACCGGCGCAGATTCGCGCTGAAGGCGGAGTGGCCCGCATGGCTTCGCCCAAAAAGATTCGCGAGATCATGGGGGCGGTTTCCATTCCCGTGATGGCCAAGTGCCGCATCGGGCATTTTGCCGAAGCCCAAATACTTCAGGAACTGGGCGTCGACTACATTGACGAGTCCGAAGTCCTGACCCCGGCCGACGAGGCCCATCACGTGGACAAACATGCGTTCACGGTCCCGTTCGTGTGCGGAGCGCGCAATCTGGGCGAGGCCCTGCGCCGGATCGCTGAGGGCGCGGCTATGATCCGCACCAAGGGAGAAGCTGGCACCGGCGACGTCGTCCATGCCGTCAAACACATGCGGCAGATCGTGCAGGAGATGAAGATTTTGACGGTGCTGGGCGAAGAAGAGCTGTATGCCAAGGCGAAAGAGCATCAGGCGCCGTACGAACTGGTGAGGATGGTCGCAAAGGCAGGGAAGCTCCCAGTGCCGAACTTTTCAGCCGGCGGAATCGCCACCCCGGCGGACGCGGCGCTGGTGATGCAGCTGGGCGCGGAGTCAGTGTTCGTGGGCTCCGGCATCTTCATGCAGGATTCGACTACTTTTGCCGATCCTGAGGAAGCTGAGAAGCGAGCCAAAGCCATCGTGCTCGCCGCCACGCACTGTCCCGGCGGGACGCCGGCGCTACAAACATCTATGCGAATTGGTGTACTGGCCCTGCAAGGCGACTTTGACGCTCACCGCAAACGGCTCGAAGAGCTGGGCGCCGAGGTTGTGTTGATAAAAAAGCCTGAGCAACTGGACGAGATCGACGGTCTGGTCATCCCCGGCGGCGAGTCTGGCACGTTTCTCAAGCTGCTGGGCGAAACTGGGTTCGAGAAGCTCAAGCAGTTCGTGCGAGTGAAGCCCACCTTTGGAACTTGCGCGGGCGCGATTCTGCTGGCCAGCGAAGTCGAAAACCCTAAGCAGGCGGGTCTCGGTGCAATCGATATCGGCATTCGCCGTAACGCTTACGGCCGGCAGATCGACAGCTCTATTCGTGAAGGCCGATTTGTCGACGAAAAGTTTGGCGATTCTCCCATCGAGATGGTGTTCATCCGCGCGCCCAAGATCGAGCGGGTGGGGCCTGGAGTCGACGTGCTGGCGACCGAAGGCGACGATCCGGTCGTAGTTCGCCAGGGAAATGCGATGGCGGCAACATTCCACCCAGAGCTTTCCGATGACACGCGCGTGCATCGCGCTTTCCTGGATATCATCCGAAACGGAAACTAGCCCGCAACCTCGGCCTCAATCACGCTAAACGGTGATTTGGTCGGAATAATTCTTGTCAGCCGGAAGCCAGCTTTCGCCAGCAGTTCCCGATATTCCCCCTCGGTTCGCTCACGGCCTCCGGGGAAAAACAGCATTTCGATGTCGATGACCTTCACGGGATGAGGCTGGTCTCCGGGAGGAACGACCATCTCCAAGAGGATGAGTCTGCCGTTCGGCTTGCCGTGCAGCGCGCGGCGGCAATGGCCCAGGATTACGAGCGCGCGTTCATCGTCCCAGTCATGAATGATTGACTTCATGACGTAGCAGTCGCCGCCTTCCGGCACCGATTGGAAAAAGTCCCCCACTACCGCCGGGCAACGCTGCGTCAGGCCCAAGTCCGCAATGCGCTTTTGCCCCCCGCTCACCACGTGATCCAGATCAACCAGCACGCCACGGAGCTTGGGATACTTGCGCAGAATTTCGCAGAGCAAATATCCGTGTCCGCCGGCAACATCCACTACCGTCGAAAAGGGCGAGAAATCGTAGACTTCCAGAACCGTCGGAATGGCCATGGCGCTCAGGTTGGTCATGGCATTGTTGAAACGCTCGTTCTCGACCTGGTCTGTCGGAAAATATTCGAATGCAGGCTTGCCGGTCACATGCTCCACGGTTGGCTGGCCTGTTTTCACGGAATGAAGCAATTCACTTGCGATCCGGAAATGAAACGGGTCGGCGAGCCAGAGCACAGTGTCACGGAGCGAGCGGCGCGCCTTGGACGAGAGCAGTTCGGCAGGCGGCGTCAAGCCAAAATGCCGAGGCTGGGTCTCAGTGAAAATCCCTGCCATGGCGAGCAGGCGCAATACCCGATAGAGCGCATCCTCGATGGTGGCAGTCTGCGAAGCCAACTCGGCAACAGGCCTGGCACCGTTTGCCAGAAGATCTGCCACTCCCAACTCTGCCGCTACCCATAGCGCCGAGGACATCACGTATCCAAATGAAAGCTGAAGAAGGTGCTGAGCCGGGTCGGGTTGGGCCGATAGGCGCTCCTGCGGTCGTTCGATCGAATGTGCCGACATGGACACCTCCAGGTTCTGGATTTTGGGGCCTGAAGATACTAACAAAATGCCCGGTCCAGCCGGCTGATAAGAACCCCCAGAAAAAAGTTCTTGACATGCGCACATATGTAACGGTATGGTTACGCATTATGCGGAACCGTTCGGTTACATATTCAGCGGATGCGGCCTTTCATGTTCTAGCCGATCCAACTCGCAGGGCGGTGCTGGACCTGCTGCGGCAGGGCAGCCAGCCGGCGGGACAGATCGCGCGGGCGTTCCCGATATCGCGACCGGCCATCTCCAAGCATCTGCGGTTGCTGCGCCGCGCCCACCTGGTGCAGGAGCGGCGCGAGGGGCGTCATCGTCTCTACCAGCTCAATCCGGGGCCGCTGAAAGCCGTGGATTCGTGGCTCGAGCGGTACCGGGTTTTCTGGCAGGCGAACTTGAACAGCCTCAAGGCGTTCGTGGAAACCGAGTACGAAAAAGAACGAGCTGGATCAAAGCGCCAAAAGTAATTCGGAATTAAATGTGGTTCCAATACTGCTGCTGTTTAAGGAGAAGAAATATGAAGTCAAGGTGCACCTCAATTTCCTTGCTGATTGTTCTTGCCGCCAGCTTCGCTTTCGCTGCGTCCGCCGCCAACACGTCTTTCGAACAACTCAAGTCGCTGGATGGGTCCTGGGAAGGGAAAGGGTCGAACGGCGAGCCAGTTCAGGTCTCATACAGGGTGACATCGAACGGGTCCGCGCTGATGAGCGAAATCAAGGGCAAAGAAGACATGATCAGCATGTTCAATCTCGACGGCGAGCGCTTGCTGATGACGCACTATTGCGCCGTCGGCAACCAGCCCCGCATGGTGGCCAGCCCTTCGCCCGACGGCAAGACGATCACGTTTCACTTTCTCGACGCTACCAATCTTGCCACTCCCGACGCCGGCCACATGAACCGCCTGGTTATCTCGATGGCGGACGCAAATCACCACACCGAAGAATGGGTGTACAACGACCACGGCAAAGAGATGAAGGAAGTCTTTGACCTGTGGCGCAAAAAGTAACCTAGGGAACCGATCGTGGGACGCGCGGGACGCCCGTCTTCCATCGAGACAACAAATTTAGACAGGAGAATATTGCATGGCAAGCGTCACTGTCACTCCCGAGCTGGACTCGGTAGTTGGAGAAATCTTCATCGCCGCGCCGCCGGAACGCGTGTTCCAGGCGCTTACCGATCCCAGGCAAATGCCGCAGTGGTGGGGTCAACAAGGGCTGTACCGCGTTACCGAGTGGAAAGGCGAGGTTCGCGTTGGCGGCAAGTGGTCGAGCGTCGGTGTCAGCGATGATGGCACATCGTTCCGTGTGGACGGCGAATATCTGGAAGTCGATCCGCCTCGCCTGCTGGTCCATACCTGGACAGGAAGTTACAGTCCGGTCAAGACCGTTGTCCGTTGGGAACTCGAGCCACGCACCGTTCATGGTCTGCAGCACGGCGGTCCGCAGAAGGTGGGTACCGGTACGCTGGTGAGAATTCGCCAGGAAGGATTTTCCGGCGCTCCCGATTCAGCGCGCAGTCATGCTGAAGGATGGACGCGCGTCCTGGGCTGGATGCAGGCGTTTGTCGAAAACGGCGAGACCATCGACGCCCGGAAGGCCTCGTAGGGTTCGCAGGAGTTTTTGTAGCGCCGCCGTTCCGGCGGCGCTACGCTTAAGCTGTGGCTCCGAATCTCACTGAGACCAGCTTGGAAACTCCCGGCTCCTGCATGGTCACGCCGTAGAGCACCGGCGCGATGCTCATTGTCTTCTTGCTGTGGGTGATGAGCACGAATTGGGTCTGGACCGCCATCTCTTTGACCAGTTCGGTGAAGCGGCCGATGTTGGCTTCGTCGAGCGGCGCGTCCACTTCGTCGAGGATGCAGAACGGGCTGGGCTGGTACTGGAAGATGCCGACCAGCAGCGCCAGCGCAGTCAGCGCCTTTTCGCCGCCGGAGAGCAGGAGTACGTTCTGCAGTTTTTTGCCGGGAGGGGAAGCTACCACGTCGATGCCGCTCTCCGCGCTGTTTTCCTCGTCGGTAAGCCGCATGAAGCCTTGCCCGCCGCCAAAGAGCTTGCGGAAGGTGGCCTGGAAGTTTTCGTTGATCTTTAGGAAAGCCTCTTCGAACTTCTGGCGTGAAAAGGTGTCAATCTCCTTGATCGTGGCCTGGGTGTTCTCGATCGAGTCGTAAAGATCTTTTCGCTGGGTCTCAAGAAACGCGTGGCGTTCGGCGGTCTCTTTATATTCCTCGAGCGCCATCATGTTGACCGGACCCATGGCGTCAAGCCGGGTACGCATCTCGCGGTAGATCTGGTCTTCCATGGTCAACTGTTCGCCGCGGGTGATGGGGATGGTTGTATCCGCCATCAATTCATGGCGCTGGACGCCGAGTTCATTCAGGCAGCTTTCGGCCATGTACTGGGCGTCGGATTGCAACTTTGCCGCCGCCGCCGAAAGCTCGGCACGGTGATCCCGGAACTGGTCGAGCGACTGGCGGGCGTCGTGTAACGTCTGATCAATTTCCGCTAGCCGGGCGCGGAGTTGGTCCGATTCGACTTGTAGCAAGCCATCGCGAGTCTCGCAGGCATTGTGCTCGGCGTCGAAATCCACCAGCCGGATGGCGATCTCCTGGTTCTCAGTTTCGCGCTGCAGGGTCTCTGCGGTTGAGGATTCGATCCGCGCCCGCAGAGATCCAACCCGCTCCATCATCTCCGTCACCAGCGATTCAATTCGCTCCAGCACGGCCACCGCCGCCCGATGGCGTTCTTCCAGGGTGGCAACTCGAGCGAGGCGCTGCGAGGCGTTCTGTGCGGCAGAGTCGCGCCGTTCGCGCAACCCGGACAGTTGTTCCTGACCGGTAGCCGCGGCGAGTTCGAGTTCCGCGCGCCTTTGTTCGGCCTCGGCGATTTGCGCTTTCAACTGGTCCAGCAGTGATCCCTTTTCGCTGCGCTCCGCCTCCAGGCGTTGCAATTCCTGGCGCGAGGTTTGCAGGCGCTCGCTCACCCGCGTGAACTCGGTCTCCAGTTGCTGCAGCAGGTGGCCGGAGGTCATGGCCTGTTTTTCCGCTTCGCGCTTCTCGCCCTCGAGGCGATCCAACAGGGAAGTCAGGTCCTTGATTTCCCGGCCCAGCGTCAGCGCGCGGGTTTCCTCATGGCGCAGCGCAAGTTCGAGTTCTGACAGAACGCGCAGCACATCGCGCAGCTCGCGCTTCATGGAGAGCGGTCCTTCGGCGCGCTGCTTGCCGCCGGTTACGGTGACGTTGTGAAAGCATTCGCCGGATTGCGACAGGAAGAACGCGTCAGGATTTTCCAGCGCCAGCGACCGCGCGAAGGCGGGGTCGGGCACGATATAGCCGTCGCGCAGCTTGGGAAGAATCACTTCCAGCGACCTTCCAAATCCGTTGAGCACGCGAATCGCGTGCTTCAACGGGACGATTGAGTGTCCGGGCGGTCCGTGGTGCGCATTCTCATCCACAGCGAAGGAAAATTTGGCCTGCGAGTCTTCGGGATGCACAAGGAATGTCGCGCGGCCGTCCACATCGGTGCGCAGAAGGCGGAGACCTTCATCCGCCGCATCCCAGGACTTCACCACGATGTAGTTCAGTTCGTCGCGCAGGAAGTCTTCAACCACGCCTTCATAGCGCGTCTCCACTTCGAGGAAGTCAGCCAGCACGCCCGCCGGAGCCAACCCGCTTTGCATCACTCCCGATTGGAACAGCCGGCGCACGGATTCTGTCGAATATCCGTGTTCAGCAATCACGGCCTCGAGCGAACCCTTTTTCCCGATGGCGGTGGCATACTCGGCGCGAAGGCTGTCCAGATGATTCTTGGCTTCCATCTCCTCGTGACGTTTGGAATCGAGCGATTGCCGGGCCTGGAACAACTCCTCGGTCAGGCCAGCCACGCGTTGCGATACGCTTTCAAATTCCAGACCTAACTGGCCGCGCTGCCCCCCGAAGGTTTCCATCTGCGAGGTTGCAGTAGTCAGTTCGATTTGAAGACGCTGAGCTTCGCGATCGACCCCGGCCAGGCGCTCTTCGACTTGCGTGAGTTGGTTGCGCAAGTTGGAAGCGATGGCCACTGCCTCCAGGATCGTGCCTCGAGATTGTTCCTGCTGGCGTTCGAGGTCGGTCAGGGCAGCGGCCGCTGCCGCCGCTTCCTGTTGACTCTGCGCCAATTCCTGTTGCGCTGCCGCCAGGTCGCCCGCCGCCGAGTCCAGTATCTGGCGGTTGGAATCGCGTTCTGCTTCGAGGGTGGCAAGCCGGTGCTGTGCTTGTGACAATTCGGCCTCGGATGATGCGACTCGCACCACTAACTCCGCACAGCGCTCTTCGTTGTGCCGGCCTTGGGCGTGGGCCCGGTCAGACTCCAGTTTGAGCTGGGTCAACCGCTCCCGGTTCTCGCGGACTTCGGTCTCGATGGCGTAGCCACGCTGCGTGCGCTCGCCGTGTTCGGATTCGAGTTGCTGAACCTTCTCCGCCTGATCGCGGATCTCCTGCGAGAGGGTATTGATCTGGGCATCAAGGGCGGCGCTTTCCTGGTCCAGTTGGGCGAACTTGCTGGCCAGAACCAGGCGCAGCTTGGCGCGCATCTCCTCACGCAGTTTGGCGTAGCGCTCCGCCTTGGAAGCCTGCCGCTTGAGCGAATTCATCTGCCGCGTAACTTCCTCGAAAATGTCGTTCACTCGCGCCAGGTTCTGCTTGGCGTCTTCGAGGCGCGCTTCGGCAAGGCGCTTTTTGGTCTTGAACTTGGTGATGCCGGCGGCTTCTTCGATGATGGCCCGGCGATCGGTAGGACGGCTGCTCAAAATCTGCCCGATGCGACCCTGCTCGATCAGGGCATACGACTCCGGCCCCAGTCCCGTTCCCATGAACAGTTCCTGAATGTCACGCAGGCGGCAAAGTTTTCCGTTGAGCAGGTATTCGCTTTCGCCGGAGCGGAACAGGCGCCGGTTAACCACGATCTCGCCCGCCTTAAACTGTTGCTTGAACTGTCGGCGGCGAATCTTTAGCACGACAAGGGGCCCAGCAACTTCTGATTCGAGGGAGCGCCGGGCGCCCTCGCCCGGCTGGACGGGCGGGACGCCCAGCTCTCCATCAACTTCTTCCGCTTTCCCCGGCCGCGCTTCCTCGGTCAGGCGCTCGGTCTCCTCGGCGGCTTCGGCGCGCATTTCAGTTTCATCCCAGTCCTGTGCGGCCGCCGGCATTTCATCCTGGATTTCCACTTCGGTGGGCTCGTGCGCGTCAGCGCCGTCATACACTTCAGGATCGATCAGCGCATACGACTCCGGCCCCAGTCCCGTTCCCATGAACAGTTCCTGAATGTCACGCAGGCGGCAAAGTTTGCCGTTGAGCAGGTATTCACTTTCACCGGAGCGGAACAGGCGCCGGTTGACCACGATCTCGCCCGCCTTAAACTGTTGCTTGAACTGTCGGCGGCGAATCTTTAGCACGACAAGGGGCCCAGCAACTTCTGATTCGAGGGAGCGCCGGGCGTCCTCGCCCGGCTGGACGGGCGAGTCGCCCGTCTTTCCATCAACTTCTTCCGCTTTCCCCGGCCGCGCCTCCTCGGTCAGGCGCTCGGTCTCTTCGGCGGCTTCGGCGCGCATTTCAGCTTCATCCCAGTCCTGTGCGGCCACCGGCATTTCATCCTGGATTTCCACTTCGGTGGGCTCGTGCGCGTCAGCGCCGTCATACACTTCAGGATCGATCAGCGTAAGCGACACTTCGGCCATACCGGTGGGCTTGCGATCACGAGTGCCGGCGAAGATCACATCTTCCATGCGCGAACCGCGCAGAGTCTTGGCCGACTGCTCGCCCAGCACCCAGGAGATCGCGTCTGCAATATTCGACTTGCCGCAACCGTTGGGGCCGATGATGGCTGCGATGCCGTCCCCGTGAAACTTGAGTTCGGTACGATCGCAGAACGATTTGAATCCGAGAATCTGAAGCCTTTTCAGTTTGAGCAACTTCTACTCCTTGTGGGCCGAGGTTATGTGGCCAAGCTCGTGTGGCGCGGACCTGTCCTGAGCGAAGTCGAAGGAGCCCTTGCCCGCGTGACGGACTGTGATATCGATGCGTTTAAAGTCAGCCCAGGTTAATGAAATGGATTCCTCCGCAAGTCGCTCGGCAAAATGCCGTCCCAGGCTGGATGGGGCGAGGCACAAATTAGAGCTACTGTAACGG
>WNFA01004753.1_pt1 | contig 11331 bp, 10 predicted proteins | sample 5400481 | NCBI WGS metagenome assembly WNFA01 (sample SAMN13153340, study PRJNA577476) | soil metagenome | isolation source: 120 cm saprolite under Douglas fir tree site 2 hole 1 replicate 2 | place: USA:California | collected 2015-04-18
CGATGCTCAGGCTGCTTCGCCAGCGGTCTCTAGGCTGTCCGACGAGTCGCTTGGTGCGAGGCACTCGCGTCGGCGTGGCGGTCTGCGGCCGGTTTTGTGGGATGGGGCTTGCTGATGGTGTATCAGGTGCTGGCCTAGCCGCGCACTCGCGGGCGGTGGATAGGCTGACTATCTAATCAAACAGTGCGCTCCAATCAATCGGGACGTCCTCGACGGCGATTTGCTCTTCGCTCCACCCCAACATCGGTTCCTTCTGCTCCTTCGTCGCGCGCCCCACCGTAACTCCGCACAATACCGGGAATCCCTCCTTTGCGAGACGGCGATACGATCCGATCATCTGGCTTCCGGTGGTCACGACGTCATCGAAGATGACCGCCGGACGGCCAAGCTCGGGCGATCTCGCCGGCATCCTCGCGCTCACGGCCGGCAGAAAAAACCCGTCACGGGGGACCGTGACGGGCCGCAAGTAACGCTCATTGCCGGGACCCGCAACTGCCTTAACTTGCTCCTCGCCGGGCGCTGCAAGTCCTAACACCGGCCGGATGAGGGTTCAAAGCGGGGACCCGCAACCGATTTTATCTACTTTTTGTCGCCGTAGGACTCACCTCAAAAAGACGGGCCCAAGCAAGTGGGTAGGATCTTCGGTCCGAATGGGTATTGAGATCGGTATTGAGTGCAAGATTCGGCACTCAACGATCGTTGGCGGAGACTCGACCTACCGCACCGCGACCGCTACGCCGGCCAGCGCGACCGGAAATGACCAGGCCCAATCTCCCAGCAAGGAGACGGCCGCGGCGGCCACAACGCAGCCCACGAGAAAGCCGAAGAGGAGATGGAGGGACCTTTTTAGCCGCTCGCTGGCGCCCTCCATCAACGGCTGGGTTGGCGACAGCGTGTCCAGCAGCGACAGAACGGTGTTGGTCAAATTGCCGGTCATAACGGCCGTTGACAGCGCGCCCGGCACCGCCAGGCGCAAGAGAGCATACTGACAAGCCATGGCAGAGACGGCGATCATGACGGCTATACCGGCCATCAAGCCGTGCGGACTGGCGGAAGGGTTGGTGACGACGCTGAAGATCAAAACGCCAGCGAGCAGCAGAAACTGAATCAGGAGAAGCAGCCGCGCCAGGCTCGGACCACGTCTGCGCGACGCCCCCGCAAGCAGCCAAATGGCCGCGATGGCGAGGATGAAGACGGGAATAGCCAGAGCCTGCGCCAGGTTCAGCGGTCCGCCACGCACCAGCACAGCCGCGAGCACCACGAGATTGCCGGTTATGTGTGCGGTGAAGATATTGCCGAGGGTCAAAAAGCCAATGAGGTCGACCATGCCCGCGATGACGCTGAGCAAAGTCGGAAGCCGCTTCTCCAATCGCGACAGCGACGAGGCGTCATCCGATGGGTAGGGCCAAGGATGCGTGGCGTCGGATTCTGTAGTGGACATCGGCATATTCCTTCGTCCCTCAAGACTTCGCTGGCATCGCTCTCTCGCCAAGGCGATCGATGGCCATCTTCGAAACGATGAGGCCGAAGCTCATCGCTAAAATGATCGAGATGGCGGTCATGCCGTCGGCGATTGTCGCGCTTATGAGCTCCAACGTCGTATGCGAGCCATCGGCAAGTTGAAGAAGGCCGCTAGCCATCCGGAATAGGAAGACGCCCGGCATCATCGACACCACAGAGGCGAAGCCGATGGCCGCAAACGGCATGTGCCAACGGCGCGCGACCGGGGTGAGGATCAGCCCGACGATGAGGCAAGCCAGGAAGGCGCCGGTCGCGGCGCTGGCGCCAAGCACGCTAAGCGCCCCCCATCTTAGCGCATGGGCCAGCATGCCGACCGCCACCGGCCAAGTCAGCATATGCAGCGGCGTGGAGAAGAAGACGCTGTAGGATGCCACAGCGACGCCGGCGGCGATCATGTCTTGCCACAGGGGCACGGCCCTGCCGGCCTGGCCTACCGGTAAGGAGACGCCGAGAAGGGCGAGCCCCAGCAGCAGTCCCGTCGAGATCGCCACAATCACGAGCCCCGCATAGATCAGGCGGGCGGCGCCGAGATGGACGCGGCCGTTGATGAGGTCCAACGCGCCATTGAGCACATGCGGCCCCGGCACCAGGACCATGCATGGGCAGACCGCCACAAGGCGCAGTGACGAGCTCAGCTGATACCGAACCGCCAGCGCGCCGATAACGCCGGCGAGCAACGCCGCGCAGAATGGTTGCAGGAAGACGTTTGCACTGTATTGCGCCAAGCTGCGGCGCAGAATGGCACCGGCCGCCGCGCTCACGAATATGAGCACCGCTGCGGGTAGATGTTGGACACCGAAGAGCACCGCCAACGCCACAGCACCCGCCGCGGCCGCGAGCGCGAATAGCCATGTCTGCGCCGGTGGCGCCCGGGAGATCGCGTTGATCGCCTCCATTGCGGCGGGTGGCGCAAGCCGACCAGCGCCGATCTGCTCTATTGCCCGCATGGCGGAGGCCACGCGATCCATGTCGACGCCGGTAGGATCGGCCGCCACTGCGGAGATCAGTCTGGCGTTGCTGTCCCCGGCCTGCAGTTGCAGCTCTCCCCAGCGCGGCATGATCTTGGCGCGCAGTCCGAGGGTGTCGCCGAGCCGCGCGGCCGCAGTCAAAGTCTGGTCTGTGGATTGGCCGTTGACGTAAAGAACGCGGGCAAATGCGAGGACAAGATTGGAACGCTCCTCCAATGTCATATGAGATTCTCGCAATCCGTGTTTTCGAAAGTGGCAACCGCCTTTTGATCCGAAAGAGCGCCACACCGGCGGAAGGAAGCCGGCCCGAACCCACCCGAGCCGGACTCAACCTCGGAAATGTCGACGCTCAATGCGGGCCCATGGTCTAGGCGCCGGTCGCCACATAGGGCTTAACCATTTTTCTCGGATCGACGACGCGATCGAATTCGGCCTCCGTGACAAAGCCTAATTGCAACGCGGCCGCCTTGAGCGTGAGATCGTTGTCCATGGCGTGATGAGCGATTTTTGATGCCTTGTCATAACCGATGACAGGCGCAAGCGCCGTCACCAGCATCAGCGAACGCTCGACGTACTCGTTGATCTTCTTCAAATTTGGCTTCGTGCCCTCGACCAGGAACTTCCGGAAGTTTACGCATCCATCGGTCATGATCGTAATGGAATGGGTGATGTTGAAGATGATCAGCGGCTTGTAGACGTTCATTTCGAGATAGCCGCCGGCGCCGCCAAAGCCCACCGCGACGTCATTGGCCATCACCTGCGCGGCGATCATCGTGAGCGCTTCGCACTGGGTCGGATTGACCTTGCCTGGCATGATCGAGGAGCCCGGCTCATTCTCCGGGATCGCCAATTCCGCAAATCCGGCGCGAGGTCCGCAGGACATCAGGCGAATGTCGTTGCCGATCTTGTATAGCGACACCGCCAGGGTGCGAAGCGTGCCGGACAACTGGACCAGTGCGTCGTGGGCGCCCTGCACCGTGAATTTGTTGGGCGCGGTTAGAAAGGGCAGGGCAGTGAGCCTGGCGATCTCGGCCGCCGCCGCCTCGGCAAAGCCGGGCGCCGAGTTGATGCCCGTTCCCACCGCCGTACCACCCAGGGCCAAGCGGTACACCCCTTGCAGGGCTGCTTCGATCCGCTCCAGATCGTCCGCCAACATCCCGGCGTAGCCGGACCATTCCTGGCCCAATGTCAGCGGAGTGGCGTCCTGCATGTGGGTCCGCCCGATCTTGACGATATCGCTCCACGCCTGAGCTTTCACGCTGATCGCATCATGCAAGGCCGCTACCGCGGGAACCAGGCGCTGCTTCACGTTGACGGCGGCTGCGATATACATGGCCGACGGAAAAGAGTCGTTCGACGACTGCGCCATGTTGACATGATCGTTGGGGTGAACCGGCGCCTTGCTTCCAAGCGGCGTGCCCGCGAGTTGGCAGCAGCGGTTGGAGATCACTTCGTTCACGTTCATATTGAACTGGGTGCCGCTGCCGGTCATCCACACATGCAACGGAAACATGTCGTGATGCTGGCCGGCGAGGATTTCGTCGCAAGTCTGAACGATCAAGTTGTAACGCTGATCGTCGAGCCGCTTGCCGGCGTGGTTCGCGGTGGCAGCGGCTTTCTTCAAGGTAGCGTAGGCGGTGATCATTTCGCGGGGAATCAAATCCCTGCCGATGCTGAAATGTTCGAGCGAGCGCTGGGTCTGAGCACCCCACAGTTTGTCTGCAGGCACTTCAACCACACCGAGGCTGTCGGTCTCTTTTCGCATGTCGGTCATGTGATGTCCCTCCGGATACGAGGTTCGACGATGCTGTTGGCACTATATCACAGACGGAACTCCCCCAAATCCTCGCAGGCGCGCGACGGTGGACCGTATTGCCGCGATGGCCTTCCCCCCGCTTGCACGGGCGCGACGGAAAGAGCACGATTCGATCAGACCGGACACCGATCTAGACTGCGCGCCTAAGCGGCCGGGCAGGGCCCCACCAGAGGCCAGGGAGAAAGCCATGATCACCGCGGATCTCAGCGGCAAGGCGGCGCTGGTCACGGGCGGCGCCTCGGGCATCGGGCTCGCCACGGTCGAGCTTTTGCTCGCCTGCGGCGCCGCCGTCGCGGTGAACCATCTGCCGGACGACGCGCGCGCCCGCACCGAGCTCGATCGGTTGCGCGCGGGCGGCGGTGCGGTGATCGCCGCGCCCGGCGACGTCTCGCGGCCGGGCGAGGCGGAGGAGATGGTGCGCGCGGCGATCGACGGGCTGGGACGGCTCGACATCCTCGTCAACAATGCGGGGACGCCGGGAACGAGCGCGCCGATCGCCTTCGCCAATCTCGACGCCATGACCGAGAAATTCTGGCAGACCATCCTCGCGACCAATCTGCTCGGCCCGTTCCGCTGCAGCCATGCCGCCGCGCCGGCACTCCGGCGCGCGCGGGGCGCCATCGTCAACACCGCGTCGGTCGCGGGGCTGGGGCGGGTCGGCAGCAGCATCGCCTATGGCGCAAGCAAGGCCGGCCTGGTCAACCTGACGCGCTCGCTCGCGGTGGCACTCGCGCCCGAGGTGCGCGTCAATGCCGTGGCGCCCGGCTTCGTCGCTTCGCCGTGGACCCAGGCCTGGCCCGAGGAGCGCAAGCAGGGCTATGTCGGCGCGACCTTGATGAAGCGCGCCTGCACGCCTTCCGACATCGCCGAGGCGATCCTCTTCCTCGCCGCCGGCAGCGCCATGATCACCGGCCACACCTTGCCGGTCGATGGCGGGCTCATCTAGGCGCGTACGCGTACGCGCCGAGGGCCGCGTCAGCTGCGGCCAATGAAGGTTTTTGAAACCGGCCGTGAGAAGCACAGGACCGCCTCGCCGTAGGAATGCTCTACCGCGACGCCAGATGGCGGCGGACCAGTCGGTATTCGTGCCAGATCAATCCCATCACCATGACATCGAAGACCGTCAACGCGATCAGGCCGAAGCCGTGCGTGTACGAGAAACGGTAGAGCTGGTAGACGATGAAGAGGCCAAGGACGAGAAGAGAAACAGGATAGGCCCAGAGCTTATTTCTAAGCAAACCGATGACGAGGAACACCTTAATGACGCCGTGGCTGAGGAGATAGAAGGCATAGAAGTGCCGGGTGCTGACGGTAAAATTCTGCGCTAGGCTCAAGAGATGTGCTGCGACAAAGTCATTCGGATCTTCGATCAGCTCCTCCTGGGTGAGCGCATTGACCAGACTTGTGATGGCGCTTGTGCTGACGAAGGCCAATACAACGCCGCCCACGCACTCGACTAACGCATGAGCCCCTTTCAGCAGGACACTGATCTCAAAAATCTGGTGGATGCGGCGTTCGTTCATGCATGCCTCGAGTCGATCGTTAATGCAGAGAGAGCAAACGATATAAATGGATCAGGCTATCACCGAGTGGATCAATTCCTTCGCCGGCAGCAATGCCGCGTTGGATTCCATCATGATCATGGCCACCAAGGTCGGCCTTCCGCTCCTCGTTGCCCTTGTTGTCGCCCAATGGTGGAGCAAGACCGATCGGATGCATGTCCGGCATACCTGCATTGCCGCCGGGCTGTCCTTTCTGATCGGGCTTGGCCTCAATCAGATTATCATCCTGTTCGTCCAGCGGGTCCGCCCCTACGACGCCGGCGTCAGCCACCTGATCATATCCAAGAGCGCGGATTGGTCGTTTCCGTCCGATCACGCCACGGCGTCGGTCGCCATTGTCGCAGCGTTTGCCCTTCATGGCTTGCCCCGTCGCACGCTTCTTTTCGGACTTCTGGCATTGCTGGTCTGCTGGTCGCGCATTTTTGTCGGCACCCACTATCTGACCGATGTCCTCGGCGGCAGCCTCGTGGGCCTGGTCGCGGCCGTGCTGGCATGGGGATTCTTTCGGGAAGGATCGCGGCTCGATCGCTTTGCCACCAGGATCCTGTGACATGGCGAGATGCCGATGGCCGGCGAAAAGCGGCTGTGGGGGTCAGAAAGGTCTAAAGGCCATGATCACCGGCCACACCTTGCCGATCGATGGCGGGCTCGTTTAGGAGCGCGCACCCGTACGCGCCGCGGGCGAAGACGCTGGGAAAGACCGTTTCGTGCGGCCGAGATTTCGCGCTAACGTTTGACCAACGGAGGGATCGCCCAATGACCGACGAGCTCGTCTTCTATACCAATCCGATGTCGCGCGGCCGGATCGTGCGGTGGATGCTCGAGGAGATCGGGCAGCCCTATCGCACCGAGCTGCTCGACTTCGGCGCGACGATGAAGGCGCCGGATTATCTCTCGATCAATCCGATGGGGAAAGTGCCGGCCATCCGGCACGGCGATACCGTGGTGACCGAGGCCGCCGCCATCTGCGCCTATCTCGCCGATGCCTTCCCCGAGGCCCGTCTGGCGCCGCCGCAAGGCCATCGCCTCCGCGGTCCCTATTATCGCTGGATGTTCTTCGCCGCCGGTCCGGTCGAGGCGGCGGTGAGCAACAAGGCGATGGGCTTCGTCGTGCCGGCGGGGCGCGAGGGCATGGTCGGCTACGGCTGCTTTGCCGATGTCATGAAGGCGCTCGAGAGCGCGGTGTCGCAGGGCGACTATCTGCTGGGCGACAGCTTCACCGCCGCCGATGTTTATGTCGGGTCGCAGATCGGCTGGGGCTTGCAGTTCGGCTCGATCGAGAAGCGCCCCGGCTTCGAGCGGTATTGGCAACGTCTCGCCACGCGGCCGGCCGCGCGGCGCGCGAAGGACATCGATGACGCGCTGACGGCCAAGCAGCAGCAGGGGCAGCGGGCCCGTTAAGCAAGCCGACGCCACATCGGCAGCGTCGTCTGGAGATCCCCACAACCGGGCGAGGCGTTGGCTCGCCATGGTCTCCGGCGAGGCGCGCGCGATGAGGCCCTTCGCCTGCGCGCGGCAAGTACGCCGGCTCTCAGGCTTTCTTGCGCGCCTCGCGATTGCCGATGATGCGCCTCACCTCGTTGAGGCTGGCCTCATAGAGCCCGGCGACCTGCTCCGGTGTCATTCCATAGGTGACCAAGGTCCGGATGCGCCGATGTTCGGATCCGGGAATGGTGGCGGCTCGCTCTGTCGTGGCCTGGCTGATCTCCGGCGCGGCGACAGCTGCCGCGGGCTCGGGGCGGGGTTCCGGCTCCGCCTTGGAACTCATCAAGATGCGCGGCTTGCGCTGCGACGGTTGCTCGCTTGATGGCGGCGCATCGGTCGCTGGCGGCGTATCCGTCGCCGGCAGCGGACGCTCGATCGCCGCAGGTCGCTCCTTCGGTTTGAATAGAGCCTCGGCCGCATGGCGCGCGCTGTTCACTTGCCGGCTTTCACTATGAGCATCGTCGGTCGGCCGACCGGCAGACCCGCTCCATGGGCGTTCGTCAGGCAAGGTCGACCCTCTCGCTCGTTCGATGGCACACGCGGGGGAAAGCGCATCCGTAATATGGGCGTCGATATGACTTTGAGCAAGTGTCGATATGACTTCGAGCAAGTATAGCGAGGCCTCTGCTCTCTGGTTGGGCGCTTCCGGTCGTGAGATGTCTTCAAATCGTCTGGCCAAAGATGCGGGATATCCAACGCGCGTCAGGCCTCCCGACTGAAGGCGCCAGGATGCTCGCCGCTGCCGATCTTCGGTCCGAGCCCCTTCGCGTCGCCCGTCGCGCCGACACATTCATCGGTGGCGGTTCATCGCGTTCGGGAGGCGTCGGGATCGGCTCAGGAGGATCCTCGATAGGCGGGGGAACGTCGTGGTCGGGGTGCTTTTGCGGATTGCCGGGCGGCTTGGGCTTCCCCGGCTGTTGGTGGGCGCGTTGTGCGCCGGCGCGCGGTCCGAACATCATCGTCGTCATCCGCATCATTTGGGCGGGCCGTCAGGTCACCCGCCGACCTCTGCCGTTTCGTCGGCCGCAACTCCGCCAAGGATCGCCCGTGCGTGACACCGGCCGCGCGATCAGCGAAGCGTTCACCTGTTCTCTGCCAAGGTCAACATATGGTTGCGCAAGGCGGCACCGCCCATTGGACGGCACACCATCGCGAACATCGGCGATTCCGCCGGAACGCTCCTCCCGGCCGCTTCGTTGGCTGAGGCACCGGTGATCCACTCGGCCGCGACGGCCAAGGAGGCCGTCCATGCCCGCAACCCTCACCACCGCGGTGATCGACGCCCTGCGCGGCGCGCCGGCGAAGGGGATGCTCGTCGATGTGTTCCGCTTGCCGCGCGGCGCCGGCGAGCGCCGTCACCTGCGCACGATCGAGACCAACGACAAAGGCACCGTCGACGCGCCGCTCATCGCCGGCGACGATCTGGTGGTGCCGGCGACCTATGAGCTGCTCTACCACATCGGCCGCTATTTCAAGGCGCAGCGCGCGCCGCTCGAGGATGGGCCGTTCCTCGACGTGGTGCCGGTGCGGTTCGCGCTGACCGACCCGAATCGGGCCTGTCACCTGGCGCTCATGGTGACGCCCCTGTCCTATGCGGTGTACCGGGCCTAGGCGGCGCCCTGGCTGTGCACTTTTCTTGTCTGGACAGCGGTTTATACCCATGTCTTGAAGGCGCGTTGCAGCGCCGGAATAGCCCCAGGCCGCGTCGGGTTGACGGCGGCGCGCGCGCCGATCATACAAGGCGCCGGATTCGCGCATGGTGCGGCGCGGAAGGCCGGGGCGACCCGGCGAGCGACCAAGCTCAGCGGCACGACGATCGAAGGGTGAGCGGCCCGCGCCGTGACCGGCGCCGGGCGCGTTGGAGAGAGTTGCGCAAGATGAACGACCTCGTCCTCAGGCATGGCCTCGCCTTCGAGGATCTCTACCGGCGCGACGGGCTGGCCCGGCTCGACGGCCACTTCATCGCGCATCTCCAAGCCGCCGATGTCGCCTTGCACAATCGGCTGGTCACGGCGCGGCGCGACCCGGCCGCGCTCGAGCGCAAGGCGGAATCCGATCTGCTGGTCGATGTCGCGCCGCATCTCGAGGATTTCATCGCCGATCTCTTCGGCATCGTGCCGGAGATGCGGGCGCTCCAGGCGCGGCACGACGCGCTGGCGCCGATCCACACCGTGAAGCGCCTCTTCGTGCAGCGCCGCGCCGTCAAGGGCATGACGCAAGAAGCCGCCGCGGCGATCGACGGCGAGGGCCTCGCGCGCGAGCTCGAGCGCCGCTTCGGCGAGCCGTTCGGCGAGGAAAGCTACGCGCGCCACGTGGCGCGCTGGCTCGATGCCGAGACAGAGCATGCGCCGGCGCTCGCGCTTGCCGCGCGCTACGCCGCCTGGGCGACGCTGGCGCCCGAGGGGCGCCGGAAGCATCGCCGCGGCGTGCTCTTCAAGGTGCCGCACAAGCTCGACCTGAACCATCTCGTGCCGGTCGAGACCGTGGTCGAGCATGGCGTCGCCATGCTGCGGCTGCCGCCGGAGCAGTGGCGCCGGCGCGAGGGCTTTGCGTTGACCGATCCGGGCATGGACCTCACCGGCGCGCTCGATCAGGCGAATTACTGCATCTGGTGCCACAACCAGGGCAAGGACAGCTGCGCCAAGGGCCTGCGCGACAAGAAGACCAACGCCTTCCAGAAGAGCGTGTTCGGCGTGACGCTGGCGGGCTGCCCGCTCGACGAGAAGATCTCCGAGATGAACCTGGTGAAGGCGCGCGGCAACAGCGTCGGCGCGCTCGCCATCGTCGCCATCGACAACCCGATGGCGGCGGCGACCGGGCACCGCATCTGCAACGATTGCATGAAGGCCTGCATCTATCAGAAGCAGGAGCCGGTCGACATCCCCCAGGTCGAGACGCGGACATTGAAGGACGTGCTGGGCCTGCCCTGGGGCTTCGAGATCTACGGCCTGCTGACGCGCTGGAACCCGCTCGACATCCGCCGCCCGCTGCCCAGGCCCCAGAGCGGCTACAAGGTGCTGGTGGTGGGGCTGGGCCCGGCCGGGTTCACGCTCGCGCACCACCTGATGAACGACGGGCATACCGTGGTGGGCGTCGACGGGCTCAAGATCGAGCCCTTGCCGCCGGACGTCGCCGGAATCGGGCGGCATGGCGAGCGGCGCCCGTTCCGCCCGGTGCGCGACGTCGCGGCGCTCACCGAGGCGCTCGACGATCGCGTCATGGCGGGCTTCGGCGGCGTCGCCGAATACGGCATCACCGTGCGCTGGGACAAGAATTTCCTGAAGCTCGTCCGGCTGCTGCTGGAGCGCCGGGCCGAGTTCACCATGTTCGGCGGCGTGCGCTTCGGCGGCACGCTCGGCGTCGACAGCGCGTTCGATCTTGGCTTCGACCACATCGCGCTCTGCGCCGGCGCCGGGCGGCCGACGGTGATCCCGATGAAGAATGGCCTCGCGCGCGGCGTGCGCCAGGCCTCGGATTTCCTCATGGCGTTGCAGCTGACCGGCGCCGCCAAGACCGACAGCGTCGCCAATCTCACGGTGCGGCTTCCGGTCGTGGTCATCGGCGGCGGCCTGACCGCGATCGACACGGCGACGGAATCGCTCGCCTACTACCCGGTGCAGGTCGAGAAATTCCTCGGCCGCTACGAGGCGCTGATCGCCGAGCGCGGCGAGGCGGCGGTGCGCGCCGAGTGGGACGCCGAGGAGACGGAAGAGGCCGACGAATTCATCGCCCATGCCCGCGCCCTCCGCGCCGAGCGCGCCGCGGCCCAGCGCGAGCGCCGGGCGCCGCGGCTGGTCGATCTGCTCAATGCCTGGGGCGGCGTCACCATCGCCTATCGCCGCCGCCTCATCGACGCGCCGAGCTACACGCTCAACCACGAGGAAGTCGCGAAGGCGCTCGAGGAAGGCATCCGCTTCGCCGAGCTGGTCGCGCCTGAATCGGTCGAGGTCGACCAATACGGCCACGCCGCGGCGCTGGT
>WNFA01004757.1_pt1 | contig 11330 bp, 9 predicted proteins | sample 5400481 | NCBI WGS metagenome assembly WNFA01 (sample SAMN13153340, study PRJNA577476) | soil metagenome | isolation source: 120 cm saprolite under Douglas fir tree site 2 hole 1 replicate 2 | place: USA:California | collected 2015-04-18
GCCCTTGCACAATGGGCTGCGGTACTCGAACCTGGCACGCATCAACGACCAGCGCGTGGCGCGGGCGGTGTCGACGGTAAATGCGGCGCGTTTCGGTACGGGGCCGGTTCGGCCCGTGGCCGCAACTCGGGAGCAATTGAGGGGCGCCCGCATGATGACAGGCAATCTGCCGGTCGTGCCGTCACGGTCCAGCTTGTCGGCCAGCGGGCGACCAGCTGCGCCGTCAACGGTACGGAACGGCCAGGCGCAGCGCTTCTTTGGCAATAACCGGAGCGCGGCACGGCCGGTGTCGTTCCAAGAGCAGACGGCGAGGCTACAGCAATCCATGCAGCGGAGCCGTGTGACGCCGATCGAAGCTGGAGGTCGAGTGGCTGCTAACACTCAAGGTGCACGCGGCACGGCTGCATTCGGAGCTTCGCAGAAGCCGAGCGCGGGCATGCCTCCGGCGCGCGGGATGAATCCTGGCGGTATGAATCCTGGTGCGCGGAATGCGGGTAGCCAGGTAGCGACTCCGCAGAATGGAAATCGCGGAGGGTACCGTCCATTTACGCCGAGCAACAATACTCGGCAGTCAGGACCGGCGAACATGCCAGCGCAACGCAATGCGGGTAACCAGCCAGCGGCTTCGCAGAATGGAAATCGCGGTGGGTATCGTCCGTTTACGCCGCCGAGCAATAACACTCGTTCGTCGGGACCAACCAACATGCCAGCGCAACGGAATGTTGGCCCGGCGTCTTCGGCAGAGAACGGGAACCGTGGCGGATTCCGTCCATTTACACCGCCGAGCAATAGCACTCGGCCTTCGGGACCAGCCAACATGCCAGCGCAACGGAATGTTGGCCCGGCGTCTCCGGCAGAGAACGGGAACCGTGGCGGATTCCGTCCATTTACACCGCCGAGCAACAACACTCGGCCGTCAGGGCCGGCGAATATGCCCTCCCAACGGAGCATGAGTTCCTCGGCGCCGGCTGAAAACCGCGGTGGGTACCGTCCGTTCACGCCACCGGCTCGCAGCGAGTCCATGCCGGCGAGCCGGAGCAATAGCGGTGGATACTGGAACCGCACAGCACCCAGCACCGCCGCGCCGCGAGGGAACAACTCGCCTTCGGGTGACTATGGACGCGGGTCCTCTCGTCCGCAGCTGGATATGAGACAGCCGGTGGTGCAGCCGCGGTCTTCGGACAGTCACGGAGGCTATCGCGGTTCGCCAAATTATGGTGGCTCTCACGGCTCGCCCAGCTACAGCGCGCCGCGCAGCGCTCCCAGCTACGGTGGTGGTGGACACAGTGCGCCCAGCTACGGCGGTGGGGGTGGCGGGCGTAGTGCACCCAGCTACGGCGGCGGCGGTGGCGGCGGGCACCCGTCGGGTGGCGGAGGTGGAGGCCATCCCAGTGGTGGTGGCGGTGGCAGTAGCAGTCGTCCCTCAGGTGGCCACCACTAATCTGAGAGGCGAGGTATGGCAAACGATGCTTCTTCGGAAGGTTTGAACATTGGCAAGTTGATGTAAACGAAGTGAAGGTCAGAGGCGAGGAAGGGCGGGCTTAACGGCTCGCCCTTTTCATTCTCCAATTCGCAGCGCTTCACGGTCGAGCGTAGGCGGGACTGTCTGGTTCGGGACGATCGTAGTCACGGCCGTACTTGTTTTTGTGGGCAAGCTCCAAGTTCGATTCGGACAGGCTCACGGTGCCGATCGACGTCTCCCCGGCGGCGATCGTGATTTCGCGACTCAACGCGCGCAAGGCCTCGGGCACGACCGAGGGATGGAAGATCTGCAGTTCGTATCTTCCGGGCGGGACGTTGGCGATGTTGATTTCACCGCCCTTGTCGGAGATGGCGTAATACGGCGTGTTGAGGGCAATGACCACGGCGCTCATCTCGGCGTGAATATTGCAGAAGATGTAGGAGATTCCCGGCTTGTCGAATTCGACAAAGCGAGTCGTCCCACTTTCGTACAAGCCGAGATCGAAGCGCTTGCCTTCGAAAAGGGAAAAGACGTTGTGAAAGAAGGGATCGTGGTTGGGGAACTCCACCTTGCCGCCAACCGGAATTACGAGGAGTGGAGGGTGGAAGGCCTTATCCTTCTGGATGAGCTTGGGGATCTGTTGCTGCCGGGGCGATTCAGAAGGGGTGCCGCCGACGGGAGTGAGCCATATAACCGCCTGCGACGCGTCTTTCAAACGATGACCCGTTCTACTCAACTCCACATGTGCTCGGAGGGTTGCCTGCTGTGCCGGAGCGAGGATCGATCCCAGCAATAAGCTGGCCGCAAGCCATCGGGATTGAGCGGTGCCCCGCATCTTCAGAAAAGTATACCCATGGCGAGATTGACCTGGTTGGTCACGCTGCTGCTGCTATAGACGGGGAATGAGCGCAGCCGTCTCAGTTCAGCAGAAAACAGCAGGTCGGATCGCGGGCGGTAGACGAAGTTAGCCAGCATTCCGCGGTTGCGGCCGAGGATGGTGCCGAAATTATTCGCGTCGGTGGCAAAGCCGCGCACATCGGCCGCAAAGGCGTTGTCGTCGGAGAAAACTCCGTTGAGCTCCAGCTTGGGCGTGAGCTGGAATTTGAGCTGGCTCCATCCGCCGATGTCGTTCAGACCACGGATGGGACTGAATACTGAGTAGGGACTGCCGCCAAAAACAACGGAGAGGCCTTGCGCTGCGCCGAGGCCGCCGATACCGCGTCCGCGGTAGAACTCTCCCGAGAATGCCACGCGACGAGAGATCGGAATTTGCCAGTCGAGCATTCCGGCCCAGGCATCAGCGTACCGGTCCCACGTCCAGTTCTGGCGGCCATAATAGCCAGCAACAGCGAAGGTCAACGGATGCTCGAACACAGGACGGGACCACGCGGTGCGCACTCCGTATGCCGGCTGGCCGGAAAACTCCCCGGCATGCGCGGCGCGATAAAAGGGATCGGGTTGATACTCCCAATCGAGATTATCGAAAATTCCTCCCTGCAAGGTCAGCGTCTGCTGGTAGGAAAGATCGATGCGATGTTCAATTCGGAGCTGCGGCGTCCAGCCCCAGAGATTTCCGGCGTAGGCAAAGGTGGGTATTGCCAAGGACGCGAAGGAAGTTGGTGAAAGGGGCGAGACGAACAGCGAGTCCTGGCCCGCGACCACCGAGGTGTGCTCCCAGTTGAAGTGCAGGCTGGCGGTCTGCAAGCGGACGGTGCCAAAGTTGACACCGTTGCCGGTCGCGGCAAATCCTCCGGCAAAATCGAACTGGACCTTTGCCGACGTCTTGGCGCCGGCTAAAGTGGGCCCAAAGATCTCAAGGCCGATCTCGGACTGCCGCATGGTGAATCCAAAGGTGGCCCCGGGTGTCATGAAATGCGTGTGCTGGGCGAAGGTGGGGATATCCAGATTGTCCGAGGCTCCTTGATTTCTGAACATATTCATCAGCACGATGCCGGAGAGGCGGGCTCGATATTTGGATGCGGTCTCGACCTTGGTCTGATATTGCTCGTCGACCTTGGAGCCGAGCAGCGAAGTTGAGTCTTCCAGCTTCTGGACCCGTTCCTCCAGAGTGCCAGAAGATGGTTCAGCGGCAGATTGCGCGGTGGGAGCATCTTCGCCGGCAGCGGGTGCATTGAGTCCGTAGGGCGAAGGCTCCGATGAAGCCTGGGTGGGCCGATGAGTGGAGAGAGCCGCGGGCCGCTCCAGAAGGCTGCGTGTGGATTGCAGTTCCTGGCGCAGTTGCTGCATCTCGGCGCGCGACTGGGCGTTTTCGGAGCGCATGTCGTCGACGAGGGCGCGCAACTGGCGCACCTGCTCCTGCAAATCGTGCACCGCGTTCAAGGTGCCGTCATCTTGCGTTGGAGGGGAACTGGCCGGTGGCTGCTCCTGTGCTACCACAAGGCCGGCGCCGAGAATGAGAACCGTGGCCGAGAAGACGGCTCCACGAACCGCAGAAGTCCTTAGGCTTTTCACACCCCTCCTCCTGCACAACATCCGGGTCAGCACACAGGAGTCGGAACAGACGGATCGCCGGCCTACGTGCCCGAATGTCAGATTGAATTGTCACTTGCATCGGCCGCCCGCTTGGCGGGTACCAGAGACGGTACACCCAGGGAGTTTTCATTTGCGCTGTGGAACTCGTCCATCAAACGTCCAGGCAGCACAATACGGAAAACAGTTCGAGCGTCCGGCGTACGTTCCACAAAAATCTCGCCGCCATGATCTTGAACGATCTTTTGCACGACCGCTAGTCCCAAGCCAGTGCCATTTTCCTTGCCATAGCTCACAAAGGGATGAAACAGCCGGTCCCGAATGGACTCCGCCACGCCGGGTCCATTATCCGACACGGCGATGGAAATGGAACCGGCGTTCTCGCTGATCAGGACCGAGACCCGTCCCCCTGACGTGGGAGCAGCTTCGCAGCCGTTCAACAAGAGGTTGTACAGGGCCCGCTCCAGCTTGCGTGGATCGAACCAGGCGGCGTCGGGGCCGTCACACCGCACCTCGATTGAGCGTCCGTGATGGCGGGGATGCAAGCGGACGGCCTGGACGGCACGCTGCACGGTTTCGGAAACACTTCCGTAGGCCGGGTTCAGAGACTCCCGGGTACGGGCAAACTCAAGCAGAGAGTCGATGAGATCGGTCATCAGGTTCACTCCGCTCCGAACTTCCTGATACAGCTCTTCACGTTGGGCGGGAGAGAGATGGCTGTCCACCAGAAACTCTGAATTGGCGACGATGGCGGCGAGCGAGTGGCGCAAATCGTGGGAAATCGAACTTGCCATTCGGCCGATAGTGGCTAGCTGTTCGGACTCGATCAGGTCGCGCTGACTCTTAAGCAGGCTGGCGCGCATGCGGTCGAAGGCGTGGGTTAATTCCGCCACCTCGTCGCTGCCGCGGGCATCGAGGGGGTGGTGGAAATCGCCGCGCTCCAGGGCTCGCACGCCGCCAACCAGTGTTCCCAAAGGCCGCGTAAACGTGTCGGAAATGAAAAACACCAACCCGCTCCCGACCAGGATAGCCGCGAGTCCCAGCAGGAGCAGCAGCCGGTTCAGGTGAGTCTCGAATTGGGCCGCTTGATCGTAAGATCCCAGGACGGTAAGGCGAACTGGCGTGGTTTGCCGGCCCGACAATTCGAGCACAGTGGCGAGGAAATGCTCATCGCCGACTTCGATATCGCTAGGCTCGCCGCGGGCGGCTCCAGTCACCAGGTTTTGCACGCTACTGCTTTGCATCTGCGCCGGAGTCAGAGTCGTGGCCACAACTTCGCTGCCGTACGAGAATGCGACCTGGCTGGCGGCGACCTTGCTGACTTCACGAGCCAGACGGTCGTCGATGGCATAGCCCTCGACCAGAAAACCCAGCAGACGCCCGTCGGCTTTGGAGCCGAAATAAATCGGTTGAATGAAGGCCTGATAAAGATGATTGGCGTCGAACCACCAGTGGCTGGGAGTTTCCTCATCGAGCGACTGTTTGAAGTATTTCTCCGCGGCTTCGCGGGTGAACCCTGGAGCCCGGGTGTGCAGACCCACTACTTTCCCGCTGCGGTCGACCAGAACGAACAGGTCGCTGGGCGCGATTTGCCACACATCCTGGGAGGCATCTTGAATAGTGACCGGATCGGTGCTGGTCATGAGGGCGCGGGTGATGGGAAGGTTGGCCTGTAGTTCCACCATACGCGTGAGCATGGTTTCACGTTCCTCACGGAAATTCTGGAAGGTGCTGACCGAATCGCGCAGGTTCTCGACAATATCCCGGCGGACATTATTTTGAACGCTGTGTCGCACGACCAGGAGGCTGGTAGTCGTCAGGCCGGCCGTGATCACCAGCATCGAGAGCAGGAAGCGCGTGCGCAACCGCAGCCGGGGCAGGAGTGCAGCTGCGGGCTGGGTCTGGTTCGTTGTGCGCGGGCGTTTCGGGAATGAGTTCAAGACGAGCTCAGCGAACGAACTTGTATCCCATCCCGTGTACCGTGCGGAAATGCACCGGGCTGGATGGGTCTCGTTCCAGTTTCTGGCGAAGTTTGAGAATGTGGTTATCGACCGTACGGGTCGAGGGATAGTTTTGATATCCCCACACTTCATTCAGCAACTCGTCCCGACTGATAACGCGGTCCGAGTTCTGCACCAGGAACTGGAAGGTTTTAAATTCTTGAGCGGTCAGAACCACGGGATGGCCGTCGCGCTTCACTTCCATCTTCTTGAAATCCGCGGAGATGCCGTCGAAGTTCACGACGACAGGATCGGGGGTACGCGCCGTGTGACGGAGCGCGGCCCGGACCCGGGCCAGCAATTCGCGGGGACTAAACGGTTTGGTGACATAGTCATCGGCGCCCAGTTCGAGGAGCAAAACTTTGTCGGAGACGTCGCTGGCGGCGCTCAGGACGACAATCGGCACGGTCGGCGCCTGGGCCTTGATTTCCTTACAGACGTCGCTGCCGGACAGTTTGGGTAAACGCAAGTCGAGAACAATTGCGGCCGGAGAGGAGGCCTGGAAGCTGGCCAGCGCTGACTGGCCGTCGGACTGGACCTCTACCGTGAATCCCTCGGTCTCGAAGAGGCGTTTGAGCGCCTTTTGCACCGCGGGATCATCTTCTACGACCAGGATTCGTCCCGTGGCGCGCGCAGGACTCGGGGAATCGACGGCTCTGTTACTGGCGAGTGGCATGGCAAGGTGACCCATAAGGAACCATCCTGATTTGCGGGAGGGCTTTCCAACTTGCCTTAACTACTATACCGGAAGGCCCCGTAATTCTGGAGCTTACAACCATTTCCAGGCGGACGGAGGGCAACTGCGTGCGGTTTGACAATCTTTTTACAATTTAGGCGCCCTTTGCCGAGAGATTGCGGTCACGATCGTGCTTGCGTCGCGCGCGTCAGCAGCCGCATATTTTCCGCCCAACCGAGCAGGGGCGGAAGGGTCTGAAGGCTCCTGCGACTCCGTTTCCGTTGTTGGTCCTAGGATTTTTCCGGAGGACTCCTACTGGAGATTCCTGATAGACGAGCAGGCGGAATCGCCTTACTGTAGGCCAGTTTCGCGGTGGCGGCCCTCCCCTTGAGGTTCGATCCGCCAACTGGAGACAAAATCTTTGAGCGCCCTCGTTAAGCTCCTGTTGTTCTCCCTTACGGTGCTTTCAGCCGTTTCATTGGCCGCGAGTCCGATGGCGGCACTAAATCACCAGAGCGGAATGGTCGCGACCATGAGCATGGGATCGGCCCCGATAAGGTCGGAACTGTTGGAGGTTGGCGGAGAGTCGATGAGGCGCTCGTTGTTTGAGAACGGGCACGAAGCAGTGAGGATCCCCGCTGTCGCACTCTTTTCTGGATCGTTCGCCGGTCCCGCAACTTCGACATTGACGATCATAAGCAATGGGACTCAGCGGTACACCGTGCCTGGCGGGTTCATCAACGCAGTCGGAGCGCTGCCTTTCAACGGGACGAAAGTACAGATGGACTCGAACACAGAGAACAGTTTTTCGGACGGCCTGACGACCGCTGCGAGTGGGTACTCTTACATTGGATCGGTACCGGAACCGTCGATGTGGGTGATGGTCGGGACGGGATTGCTGGGTGTGCTGACGAAGGCTCGCCAAAAGTTCTCCTAGTCGCACCCCTGGGCAAACACACGCCCGTTGCCAAATGGCAGCGGGCGTTGTTGTTTGTATAGCGCGATCGCCGAGACTTCTCGAAAACAACTTGCTCCAGGCCGCGGCACGTGGACACCAGGGATTCGCCAGCCCGCGCAGCAAAGGCGTGTCGTAGAATTGAGTTCTTGCTTTCCCCTTCTGCATCAGGCCGATTGCGCGTCGTGCTGGTGAATGCGCGCAATCCTCTCAACATCGGCGCAGCAGCTCGCGCCATGAGCAACTTCGGTTTCCAGCGGTTGCGCGTCGTGAATCCCTACGAAGTAGCATTTCTCAAGGCTCGTTCTGCGGTGAATGCAGCGCACGTGCTCGCGGAGGCGGAGCAGTACAGCAGCGTCGGCGAAGCGGTTGCCGACTGCTCGCTGGTTATCGGTACTACGGCGGTGCGGCACCGGGAATTGCAGCATCGGCTGCGAAATCTCGACGCCGATGCCGGAAGAATCGTGCGGCAGCAACTCCAATCTGCTCCGGTCGCGCTCCTTTTCGGTTCTGAAAAAGTTGGGCTATCGAATGAGGATCTCAGTCATTGTCATTGGCTGATTCGTATCCCAACCCATCGAGCGCATATTTCGATGAACCTGGGACAGGCCGTGGCAGTCTGTCTTTACGAACTGACACGCTCGGCTACGGCAGACAGGACTGCTGACGAGTCCAGTCCTGCGACCGCCGGAGAGATCGAGCGTCTGACCAAAGCTCTGTTCAAAACCCTGCATGTCAGCGGCTATGTAAAGCCGGAGAACGAAGCCTCGACGAAGGAGAAGGTGCGGCGTTTAATCCGCCGGCTCAGTCTGCAGTCTCACGATGCTGAGGCATTGCTTGGCATGCTGCGACAGATTCTGTGGAAGTTGGAATCTGGCGCCGGAAGTCGGGACAAGTAGTCGGACTAGCGATCTGCACGCACCGGGGAAACCTCGGTGGCAGAGCGTCCGAACCGAAAGCGCAGAAGCCAGGCGCTGGGAGTGGTCTGACCGTTGACTTGCGGCGGCTTGAATTCCCATCGGCGCGCGGCCTGCAGGGCGAGGCGGGCAAAATACTGGCTTGGTCCTGGTGAAGTAAGTTTGGCCGACGTAACTTTGCCGGACGGGTCGACGTCGACTCGCACACCGACTCTGATTTTGCCTTGAATCGTATTCCTCGCACTGCGTGAGACGTTGGGCAAGACTTGCCGGACTACGTCCCCATTGGCAGACACAGCCTTGGTGGAATCGTCTGCGGGCTTCGGACTCGGGGTAGGCGACGGTTTTGGAGGAGTTTCAACTCGTTCGATTTTGACATCCGTTGTCGCCCGTTGGTTCCTATGGAAGAGAATCGGCACAAGGATCGCGGCCAGGATGGCCACCGCTGTAATTGGCAATAGGAGATGCCATTTCGGACGCTTGGGTTCGTGAGTGGCCGTCGGTTCGACAGGCAACTGGCGGTGCTCGACCGGCACCGGAAATAGCGCCGACCGCAACTCACTTCGGATGTCTGCGATCGAGGGCCGTTGTTTAGGATCTCGGTGCAGGCAGGCGCGGGCAATGTTGCCGAACGGCTCGGGCAGTGTGTTCGGTACTACGGGTTCGCGTGTTGCCAGGGAAGAGGGCGGATGCTGGGTCAGAGCCTCGACTATCGTCATGCCAAGCGACCAAAGATCTGCGGAAGGGCTGATCGCCGCAGTCGCGAGTTCGGGCGCGTCGTAGACAGTCCGGGCCTGAGCCTTATCGCTCGCTTGTCCAGCTGGATACAGGCGGTCGACGGAGAGCTTCAACTGATCGCGTGCGGCCTGAATGTTCGATGGCTTGAGTGCCGCATGGACGAATCCCTTCCCGTGCAGATAGGAGAGCGCGTCCAGAGTGGGCGACAGAAGTTCGGTGGCTTCGGCGGTTGATAGCGGGCGCTGCGGAAGGATCTGCGACAAATCCTCCTCGGCATATTCCATGATCAGATAGAGGAGCTGCACACCATCGATCTCACAACGGCCCATGTCGAACAGTCGGAGCAGGTGGGGATGAGACAACCTCAAAGCTGGCCGCCAGCGAGAGAGTTGATCGACATTGAGAGTGTTGGCGGTAATCAGTTTGATGGCGGCTTTCTGCTGAGACCCACCCAGTTCTGTCAGGAATACAGTGCTGTGATCGGAACTGCCCAGCCACTGGCGCAGCGGGAACTTTCCGTCGATCACGTGACCTTCCCACGATTTTCGTAGAGCGGGACTATTCATGTACGGCAACTCGTGAACAACATTCTATTCCAGTCGAAAAAAATCGAGGCTGCCCGGACGGACATTGGCCGGAAGAACAGGGATATCCTCATCTAAGGCGGTTACCCGGCATGCAGCGAAAAATAGAAGACCGAGCCGCGGCCCACCTGGCTGCGAACTCCAATCTTACCTCCGTGCAGTTCGATGATCGCTTTTGCGATGGCCAGGCCCATGCCGGTGCCCTGGATGGTCGTTCTCTGGTTTCGGCCTCGATAAAACTTCTCGAAAATCATGTCCTGCTCCATGTCGTCGATTCCAGGACCGTGGTCGGCAACGCTGGTGACCACCTCACCGCCTGGGCCGAGTTCTGCGATGACGTGGATGGGGGTCCCGGAGGGAGAGTACTTTCCGGCATTCTCCAGCAGATGGACGAGGACCTCTGAAATTCGCTCGACGTCCATCTTGACCCTGGGCAGGTTCTCAGGCGCTTTCACTTCAACCGGGTGGTGTTGGAGTGCTTGCCGCGTCGCTTGAATTGCGGCGTCGATAGCTTCGCGAATCGAGTGTTGCTCGAAGTGGAATTCGAGCTGGCCCGCATCCAGTTGGGCGACCTCGGCGGCTTCTCCGATGAGGCGATTCAGGCGGTCACTCTCCTCATTGATCACGGTAAGCAGCTCCTGGCTCTGGGTTTTCTCAAGGTGAGTGTCGGAAAGTAGGGTCTCCGCGGAGGCCTTGATTGCGGTGAGCGGTGTGCGAAATTCATGGGTCACGGAATCGAGCAGAACTGAACGAAGCCGGTCGCTTTCCCGCGCCGCCTCGGCGCGCGTCAACTTTTCGACAGTGTGAGCGCGCTCGATGGCGATTGCCGCCAGACTGCCGATTGCTTCCAGGGTTTCGCGTGAAAGGCCGCATCCGGCAAGCCCGACCGCGCCGACGGAACGCACGCCCATTCTTAACGGCATGTAACACATGCGGTGCTCGCGGTCGAGCACCGGCTCTCCGCGGCCGCTGATCGCCTTCAGTTGTTCAGTGGGGAACAGCGACTGGCTCGCGGCATCGTAAAAGTAGGTTTCCTTTCCTTCGACGAACATTGCGGCGCTGTCTACGCCGAAGGATTCAACTACGTATTTGGGGATTGAGTTCAGGAGTCCGTAAACATTGTCACTTTCCAGCAACTGCTGAGTAAAGGTGTAAAGACGTTCCACTTCGCTGCGTCGCTGGTCGGATTGCTGCGCTTCCCGGCGCGCTCTCTCGGAGAGTTCACTGGCCACGACCGCGGTGAAGAGGAAGGCGAACAAAGCGATCCAATTCTGCGGATCGGCGATGCCAAACCCATACAAGGGCGGGAGAAAGAAGTAGTTGTATCCCAGAGTTGCAAGCACGGCGGTAAAGATCGCGTAACGGAGTCCCCAGACTGTCGAGATCATCAGGATCACGAGCAGGAAAGTGAATCCCACAGTCGTCGGATTTACGCGCAGCCAGCGGAAGTAGACGAGGATCACGAGCGACACAATTGCGGCAGAAGCCCCGAAATGTAATATCTGATA
>WNFA01005188.1_pt1 | contig 11325 bp, 13 predicted proteins | sample 5400481 | NCBI WGS metagenome assembly WNFA01 (sample SAMN13153340, study PRJNA577476) | soil metagenome | isolation source: 120 cm saprolite under Douglas fir tree site 2 hole 1 replicate 2 | place: USA:California | collected 2015-04-18
ACTCGCGGAACGAATACCGAAACCCCAAAACAAAATCAAACCCAAATACCATGTGCCTGCCGATCACCCTTGGAGAAGACCATGGAAGCGGACATTTCTATCTTGCGAAAAACCGGACATTTCTACTTTGCGTTGACATGAAGATAGATAGGTTGCCCCGATACGGAGTCCTCAGTTGACGAAGAATTTCTATAGCACTCACAATCCTCGGTCAGGCCACTTGGTGGATGGTCGGCTAACAAGAAGTAATTCGATTCCTTGCGGTTTGCCCGTCATCCGCCAGATGGTCCGGTCTGCGTAGCTGTGGCAACCTAGGTTGCTGGAAGCAGCGGAGGGTGACCTCCGCTATTGACGCGGCTCTGTTTTCAGTCACAATGATGGCCAATTTTTGCATTGAGGAGTTTCCCATGCGACGCCTGAGCTCTATTCTCGCCGTCATTCTGTTTTTCACCGCGACCTCACCTGCACAGCAGCCCGATTTGAATCAGCTCAAACGTGAAGCGGTCAGCGAAGTGGATTCCATGCAGGCGCCCACGCAGCAGATGGTGGACGAAATCTTCAGCTACGCCGAGCTGGGATTTCAGGAGCACAACACTTCGCGTTACGTGACCGGCATCCTTGAAAAAAATGGATTTGTGGTGCAGCGCGGTGTCGCGGGCATACCCACGGCGCCAGGTGTGGCTTACCATGATCCCCTTGTTCCAGGCGCTCCGGGGCACGGCGAGGGACACAACTCAGGCCAGGCAGTAAATGTCACTGCGGCGCTGTCAAGCTTTGTCACCAGCTACGGCGAGGGAAACACGGGATTAGTATCGGTGCAGTACTTTTTCCATGGCAAAGCCGCGCATGCGGCTGTCGCACCGTGGGAGGGCAGGAGCGCACTGGAAGCAGTAGAGCTAATGGACGTCGGCTGGAATTTCCGGCGTGAGCACCTGCGCTTGGAACAGCGATCGCATTACGTTATTTCAAATGGCGGCGACCAGCCTAATGTAGTGCCGCCCGAGGCAAGCGTCTGGTACTACTTCCGGGAACTCGATTATCCGCACATCAAAGATCTGTACGAACTCGGCAATAAAATGGCGCAGGCCGCGAGTATGATGACAGATACCAGCGTTACGCAGCGCTTAGTCGGCTCGGCGTGGCCCAGGCACTTCAACAAAGTGATTGCCGAGGTGGAACACAGAAATATTGAAGCGGTCGGCATGCCGGAATGGGCCGAAGCTGACCAGATCCTGGCTCGCGCGGTACAGAAGGAAGTCGGAGCGAAAGAAACTGGTTTGAAGACTAAAGTCGAAGAGCTCCGCCTGCCGCGCGAGAACATGGGTGGTCAATCCGACGATATCGGGGACATCTCGTGGAACGTGCCAACGGTTTATCTGCTCTATCCGGCGAACATTCCTAACCTGCCGGGGCATAGCTGGCCAAGTGCAGTCGCCATGTCATGGCTACTCCTATCGCTCATAAGGGTTCAACTGCAGGCGCGAAGGTGCAGGCAATGACGGCCCTTGATTTCCTCACCGCGCCTGCGCTGGTAGAGCAAGCATGGACGTACTTCCGCGATGTACAGACGAAAGAGATCAAATACACGCCCTTCATCGGACCAAACGACAAGCCCGCCATCGAATTTAATCGCGACAAAATGGAGAAGTTCCTGCCTGAGTTGGAGAAGGCTTACTATGACCCGGCGCGTTACAAAACTTACCTCCAGCAGCTAGGAATTCAGTATCCGACGGTGAAGAAGTAGGAATTCACGATTACCTGTTGAAGCAATCCGTGGCAACTCCCTAGTTGTCGGCAACTCTCACCTAATCGTGTTACGTCAGAGTTGCCCGTCATCCGGGAGCGTGACAATGCACGACCTTCGTCGCACCGTTCGTTGGCGTACTTTGCGAGCTACAACCACTGCTGAAACTCAGTCTTCGGTTAAAAAAATTGTGGTTGTGGCTCAATTTCAGAAGCGTCACGGCAGCAGGGCGAGGCGCCGTAACAAATCTTGGAAGCGCTGATCCGAGCGAAAGCGATCAAATACGGGATCGACAGCGAGATACGATATCCATACGGCATGCTCATCAAAGGCGGTCTGAAGCCACGCGAAGGTCTGCTCTTTGTCGTTTAGAGCAGCGTAGATTTGCGCCAACCCGTAAGGTGATACATAGCGCTCACTAGAAACCCTTTGTAGCTGACCAATAATCCGAAGGGCCTCAGCCTTCCTCCCTGCCGAGGCATAAGCAACCCCGACCTGAGCCAGATAAAGTGGGCTATTTCCGGAGAGGCCAGCCGCTTTCTTCAGCTCAGCAAGGCCTTGCTCGTGCAGTCCCGTTTGTATGTAACTTTCACCGAGCAGAAGATGGGCAGCCGCGAAGTTTGGGTCTAACTCAACTGTATTCCGGCCTTGCTCAATGGCGCGGTCATATTTGCGTGCGAGGTAGTAACGTAGCCCCACCCAGGTGCCGATCATGAGGTTGAGCGGATCGAGCTGCAACGCCTGTTTCGCCTCGAGCAGCGCCTCGTCGTGCCGCCCTTTTGCCGACAAATTATCTCCGTACCAATGGTGTGCATTTGCATAGTGAGGGTCCAACTGCAACGCGCGCTTGAACTCTCTCTCTGCTCCAGGCCAATCCAGCATGTGGTTAAGAACCAGACCCAACGACGCGTGAGCCTCAGCGGACTGTGGGTCGATTTCAATGGCTTTAAGCGCCGCGGCATTAGCCCTTGGAAGTGTCTCCGCCGGAGAGTTGAAGCCGTGCCATGTGAGCCCACTATTGCAATCTGCCAATCCCGAGTAGGCTGCGCCGTACGCTGGATCTGCATTTATTGCTTGTTGGAAGTAAATCGAGGCCTTTTGCATGCCCTCGGCAGTCCGCTTGTTCCAGTAATAGCGGCCTTTCAGATAAGCTTCATACGCCGCAGGCTCTAACTGACGCGGTCTTGCCAGCCGCGTCTGCTGTTCCGCCGTCAGAGTAATGTGGATTTGGTCGGCGATGCTTCGCGCGACCGAATCCTGCAAGGCAAGTATGTCCTTCAGTTCGCGGTCGTAGCTTTCAGTCCAGAGATCGGTTTGGTCTCGGACCTGAATCAACTGAACGGTGATACGCACGCGATCGGGGGCGCGCCGAACGCTGCCCTGGAGCAGATAGTCGGCGTGCAGCTCTTTCCCGATTTGGCTCACAGCCATGCTGCTACCTTTGTACTTCGCAACTGAACCGCGGGCAATAACACTCAACCATTCTGGATTCAGCTTGCCGAGCTGGGCGATCATTTCTTCAGTCAAGCCGTCGCTAAAGAACTCCTGGTCGGGATCATGGTTCAGGTTGTCAAAGGGCAGTACCGCTAAGATGGCCTTCCCAGAAGATGGCCTGGTACCCAATGCGGATCGGTGCCACGCCGCATATGCCAGAACTACGAGCAACGAAGCGGCAGTCAAGCCGATCAAAGCAGTGCGGATAGTGCGTAAACCAAAACGCAACGGTGGTTGGGAAGAACGCTCTTGCACCGCGCTTACAGGACTGAGAAAGCGATAACCGTGTTTTGCGACTGTCTCGATAAATCGAGGATTATCCGCTGAATCTCCCAGAGCTTCGCGCACTTTCCTGATCGCGTTATTCAGGCCCTGATCAAAGGCGACATAAACATCGCTCGGCCAAATTTTCTGGCGTAAGTCTTCCCTTGTGACCACCTGACCAGCTTGGGCAACCAGCAATGCGAGCACTCGAAATGGCTGCTCCTGCAGCTTGACCTTCACGCCCGCCTTGTGCAGTTCGCGGGCTTTCAGGTCGAGTTGAAAGGTACCGAATCGAACCATATCCGCGAACGGAGTCGGAGCTTCCATACTGGGTCGGTAAGGAAAGCTAGGTTACCTCAGAAGAAACATTCGTCCAAGCACCTCCACGAGTAGGTTAGGCGAAACAGTCATGCCATTGAGGAATCAGGGACTTAGCCGGATATAAGAAATTCAGGAGAGGAGTATTTGGAACTTGCGTCGCCTATGCGCCAAAGTGCGGTCCTGTGGTGATATCTGAAAGGAGCTTATATGAACCGATTCCCTCCCAATCGAATAGCAATCACTGCCTTAGTAGTCTTGGCGCTTTTCGTTTGTGTCGGCGCTCAGCACACAGGCAATCAACCTGAAACAAGGTACACCATCACTGAGCTCGGCATGCTAGGGGCTTCGTTTAATGGAGCGCCGAACATTGACAACGAGGCCCTGACCGGACGGTCCACACAGGACGACGACCAGCCAGCCCAGATCAACTTTGTTCAAGGCAAAGTCGCTTTTGAGTTCGTGGGGCAGGTGACGAACTTTGGTCCCACACCCGCGGCTCCGCTAGGCACCTCAAACCAGTACGGCTATCTGACCGTGGTACGAGGAATCGACAATGTGTTTAGCGGCAGTCCCCACAATGAAGCGACTGCGGTGCTCACCTTTTTCAATGAAACGACCACTACGGAATCCCTCAGTAACGGGCCCCTGCGCTTCGTCGATCGGAACGGCACAACCACGATCTATCTGAACAGCGCCCCCCGCGAGCTTCGCGAACGCCGATTCTTTCCGATCCGGCATCCCAGTTCAGATTTCGAACTTACACCAGCAAGGCATAGTGGATCCGGTTGCAGGCACATTCACCGCCGTGTTCGCCAACACCATCTCGTCGACAAGCGCGTTTGCTATTAACGGCACAACGTTCACGCTCGGTCAGAAAGGACAGCCGTTTCGTGCAACGGTCACGGGCCATGTGAATGCGACACCCCCGCCAAATGGCCAGTTTGGTGGGTACGCTGTAGGCGTCGACGAAGAATAGCTGGATGACATTCCGATGAGTTCAGACTGCCGTCATGGGATTCGGCGTAAACAGCCCTTTAGTTCTGCATATAAAGAGATATTTGCCTGAGAGGAAGGAAACATCCATGAAGAAAATCATTCAATGCATGCTCGCTTTAACTGTCTTTGCGACCGCCTTCGTGCCGAACGCCAAAGCGAACGACCCAATCGCGGATTGGAACGCGATCGCTGAGACCGCAGTGAAAACCGCCAAGCACGCGCCGCCTGTTGCCGCGCTGGATTTTGCTATCGTGCATTTGGCAATCTACGACGCGGTTGAGTCGATTGACGGCCGGTACGAACCGTACCACGCCCTTGTGCCCGGGGCGACCGGCTCGCTGAGCGCCGCAGCGGCCAAGGCCGGCCATGACGTCCTTGTTGGGCTCTTCCCGACCCCGACACAAATCGCCGCGTTGGACTTGGCCTATGAGAATTACCTCACGGCAAATGGCATCGACCCATCGGAACCCGGAGTGGCCGTAGGCGCGCAAGCTGCGGCTGGTATCCTAGCGCTGCGCTCGAATGATGGGCGATTTCCCCTTAATCCGCCGCCCTTCCTCGGCAGCACCGCAATCGGCCAGTGGAGGCCCACGCCTTCTTTCTTGCCTGGGCCGCCACAGCCGTTCGCACCGGGACTCACTCCTTGGGTGGCCACTGTCACGCCGTTCACAATGAATAGCAACTCACAGTTCCGCGTTGATCCGCCACCTGATCTAACCAGCGATGTCTGGATGGCGGACTACAACGAAGTGATGGCAGTTGGCTCGCTGACCAGTACTACGCGCACTCCCGAGCAAACTGATATTGGCTACTTCTGGGCTGATAGTGGTCCGGTGTTGTGGCAGAATGCCCTGCGCTACATTTCGCGAAACTACTTGAATGACATTGGCGACTCGGCTCGCATGTATGCGCTGGCTGAAGCCTCGCTCGCCGATACTCAGATTGCCTGCTGGGACACCAAGTACTCTTATAACTTCTGGCGACCTGTGACAGCAATCCGTGCGGGTGGAGGCAACCCGGCCCTAGTTGCGGATCCTGCTTGGCAGCCACTCATCAATACACCCAATTTCCCCGAGTACACTTCCGGGCACGCCTCCACTAGTGGCGCGATTTCTCACCTGCTGCGGCTTTTCTTCGGTACCGACGAGCTGAATTTTCAAATGACCACGACTAACCCGAACGCCCTGCAGAAGACCCGCACCTTCACCCACTTTTCGCAGGCGGAGGAGGAGGTTGTGAATGCGCGAGTCTACGTCGGTATCCACTACCGCAACTCGGACACTACCGCACGAGCTCAGGGCCTCCGCGTCGCGAATTGGGTATTTAAGAACTATTTCCGCCCAATCGGCGACCCGCGCTTCGGGCCGCAGTAGAAGTCGGACACCATTGATTGAAATAAACGTTATGTCAATCAAGAAACTCGACAGGTGATCAGACCCAAATGCCGACGGGCTTCGCCTTCCGTCTTTGCAGAAGATACCGATCCCTGGCTGCGCTTAATGTCAATGTGGGCATACTAGATGAGTCTTCGTTGTGCACTCAACTCCGATTAGAAAACGTGAGGTTGACCAAACTCGCTCAACTCCCGGATTGTCGGCAAACCGGAATGTATGGTCCGCCGCTTCGCCGCAACCGAAAAGTGAGTGTCACAAGGTTGGTCTGCGCAAATGTATACGGCCTTTATTGGAGTGAATCACTCCTGGCCAGGATGGAATGCGCTGCGCTCTCTTCCCCATTAGTAATTCAGTCTCGCGAGAGACTTCTTCCGGTTACGGGTTTGGAGAGCGCCGGGTTCGACCGTTGTGCCATCTCCTCATTCGCCAGCAGACCTGGCAAGAAACCACAATCTCCGAGGGAATCGCTAAGCTGCAGCTACATCGGCTAACACCGGGGGCCGATATTGTTCATTCTTCGCGAGCACGGCCCAGGCCACGCGGGCGAGTATACCGAGCAGCTTTTGCTTGCCGCCGGTGGAGTGTTCACGCGGAACTAACCCCATCCAGGCGCAATCGCGCGTCAAACAGGTTATCCGCTCTGCGCAACTCAACCTCACCGCTTGTTCCATCAGCGGCCGCGGTTAGTGCGGCGTCCGAAATGCCGACGGACAAATAGTGCAAGTCGTCGGTTCGAAACCATTTCTCAAAGTAACGAGGAACCAGGCTTATTTCGCCCGCATCGTAGGTGAGTCTTATCATCTCAGAACGGCGCAAGCCCAATTCAAAGGAACCAGGCCGCAACGCCATGGCGAGAACCGCCTGATGCTTCACCCACATGCGCGGCTCTCTGACAGACTCAGGTGCGTTGAGTTCAACCCTCATCTCTACCTCACTCCTCGCTTCGTTTGATGCTTGTTGCTAAACGGAAGTGACTGCTTTCCGCAAGAAACGACGAAACGCCCCCACTGCGATGGTCGGCCTGGCGCACCGTGACGAAACTGTGCCCGGTAGGAAGAACCCGCGTGGTCGAGTCTTATTCCGCGCGAGAAGAACGTAGGTCACGGCGCTACGTGTGCTTGTGATTGGCGCCGCGCAGAACCGCATCCTCAACTCCCTCAGACGCGCGCTTTGGCAGACTCCATTCCGGGCCTCGCATAAGGAAATCGATGCCGGATACAGAGCTTTGTGGCGATGAGTGACTGGCTTCTGATCGAGCGGAATATCAGGGTCGATCTCGCCGCCGATGTCCGAGAGCAGGCGAGGAAGATCAAGGCACCGACATTGTCAATCACCGGGAAATACGGCCAGATTGTGCCACCCTTCTATACTCAGGAGTTGGCTGATTTGATTCCCAGTGCAAAGAGGGCCGAAATCCATTCCGGACACTTGTCTTTTCTCGAAAAACCAGTCGATCTAGCCTCGGCGATGTTGACATTTCTACTTGAGAAGCATCCATAACAGTTACGCGAAGCAGCTAATTGAGAACATCGAGTGGCGCAAAAAATGGGCTGAGAAGGTGGGTCTCGAATTCAGGCTCCCGAGCCTGCCGCTCGGAATTGGCCAACTTGGTCAACTTTCCGAAGTCAAAAATCAGCCCGCAAAAGCCGCATAGTCATAGGTAAATGTGGGAGATGTTTGGCTCCCCGGGCTAGATTCGAACTAGCAACCCTTCGGTTAACAGCCGAATGCTCTACCGTTGAGCTACCGGGGAACCGCGCAACATATTTGTTTTCATTCTAGTACAACCATCGAAATGATGCCAGTTCAGCCGTTGGTTCCAACTTCGGTCCAACGGCGTGATTTGTCGAACTTCTTTTGGTGAAATCAAAAAAATCGGATGCCTGATTTTCAAAGACTTAGATGTAATGTTCTGCGAGAAATTCACGATCATTCGGCACCACACCGAATGCTCTTTTCCTATGCAGAAATGGAGCTGAGCGCGGCTGATATATGGGATTCACTTCTGGTGGCCACACAACGGGTTTGGGCCGGGCCCCAATTTAGGAAATTAGAGACTGTAGCTTCTCGTTTGAGTCATTGCGATCACTTCAAACCGCTTTTTCCAGCCAAATGGATTATCTCCGAGTTGCCCGTCATCCAGAGAGAATCAACTGGAACCAGCCAGCTCGAGAGTCCCGTCTGTTTACTGTCAATGCGAGCGGCTACTGAGTGCGAAAGAATGACCGGTTGTGTCTAATATCATCTTGGAGGCTGGAACGGGCGACACCTCAGAAGTGTGGAGCGCCGTGCAAACGGAGGTCGAGAAATTTGCAAATGTCTGTAGCTACGACCGTCTGGGCCTGGGGAGAAGCGACAAGCTCGCCGTGGCGCATACGGCCGACGAAATCGTTGCCGACCTCCATGGACTTCTGCACGCCGCTTCTATTCGTGAGCCGTACGTATTGGTCGCGCACTCCATTGGCGGAATCTATACTCGCAAGTATGCAGACCTTTATCCGGCCGAAGTCGCAGGAGTGGTGTTGGTCGACTCCGCGCACGAAGAGCAATTCACATGCGTCGCGCAGATTTCGCCGGAATGGGCTAAGCGCATTAGCAGCCAGTTCCCGGTGGACGAGCAGCGCTCGCAAGGATTCCTACCGGGAAACGAGCGGTTGGGCTGGCTTACGTTCGCTGAACCGCTTCAACTTCTGATAAACGCGCATCTCGTCAGTGGTTGATTTTCCTGACGAGATGCCGACTTCTCGGTACCTATCTTGATCGCGACCTGGAAGTTCTTGGACTCTGGAGCATTTGGACAAGACTGGCAAGATCTCTACCAAACAGATGTTTCTTTGAGGGCCCGATTTCGATCTGGCCTATGAACCCTAAACCTGCAACATCGGTTGACTGCTACTGATGGGCTGGGACCACTTCTTACTGCTGGGTGACGTCGGCGCCACCCCGGTGTATCTTGTTGAGATGCTTACGAAATTCGATCAGGCAACGGATAGTACTCATACGTTGAACGTCACTTACGTGGACGACGCCGGACAGTGATGAGTGGCAAGGTCCAAAGAGCGGTCGACGACGGCCAATGATCTGCCCGATCTTTCAGCTACATCTTCCATCCCGGCTCGCTTCGACGAGACCGATTACCTGCGCGAATGCCACGAGGGCGGAACGAATCGCATGAGACATACACGAGTCCGAGATCACACCTGATTCATCAAGGTTCTTGCCCAGAAGTGGCACAGTAATGGAGGCATCGCTAACCAGCCTTGCCGTCATCACTTTGAGCGTCTCCTTGAGAGATGTCTCCGCAAATGTTGCACGCGGCGAAGCGCTGAAAAGCGCCACCGGTTTCTCATATAACTCTCCGCTCCTCACCAGCCAGTCCAGAGCGTTCTTCAGGACACCCGGAACTCCGTGAGCGTACTCTGGACTCGAAATCACCACGCCGGAAGATTTGCAAACCCGAGAGCGAAAGTCTGTCACTGCGCTCGGCACGGCATCGTTATCGAGATCAGGGTTAAAGTGGGGCAGGCTGGCAAGCTCGCGATAGACGATGACCTCGACATCTTCCGGAGCCAAAGCCGCCGCGGCGTTTAGAAGAATCGTGTTTGAGGAAGCGGTGCGGAGGCTTCCAGAAATGGCAAGGATTCGCATCATTTCACTTCGACAAATTCGGGATGGCTGCCCCAGGGGTCAAATGGAGCGGCTGCTACCATGCCGGGGCGACACCGGCCTCCCCTCGTCTATGTTCTCCCTGTAATAGTCGCCGAAGTTTTTTGCGAGCCTTGTGCACCTGTGATTTGGAACAGCCGGTCGAGCAACCAACGAGTCCGGCGATCTCGCTGTGCTGGTATCCAATGACGTCGTGCATCAAGAAAAGCTTTTTGTAACCGGCCGGCAATTTGCGGATCGCGCGCATGAGGTTCAGCCTGTCGATCGCACCTAGTATCGAAGTGTCGCTGGAACCGTCTTCAAATGGACCTTCGCCATTTGAGCTGTGGCGCTCCAAGTCTTCAACTGGGATTTCGGCCGGTTTATGCCGGCGTATATGCATCAAAACAATGTTCACGGTCATCCGATGCAGCCAAGTTGAAAAACCGGACTCACCGCGGAACGTGCCGATCTTTCGAAAGAGCTGCAAGAATGCTTGTTGAGTCAAATCTTCGGCTTCCGCAGGATTCTTGATCATGCGTAGGCACAGGCTGTAGACGCGCCTGCAATGCGCCTTGTAAAGGAACTCGAAAGCGGCGTCGTCGCCGGCCTGGGCCTGCTTTATGGCTTGTGCCTCGGTCAAGTCACTCGCTGTCTGTTTTGCCGTTAGGTTCTCCATATCGCTCCTTCTAAAAAGTAGGTCCAAGCGCCAACCTGCGCAGACCCTCAGAGTCGTTCCGTTCCCTGGCTCTCCCTCAAGAAATCGTCCCAACAGTCTCCGGTTCGAAACCTGCGGTGGAAGAAGTGGTAACCCTCCTCGCCGGGAATCTTGAAGCAGACGTAACCGAAGCCTTCTCCCGAGACAATGGGCTGCTTACATTTGCTACAGACGACGACTGTTCCGAATTTCACCGGTCACCTCCTCAGCTTTGCTTGCTCTTCCTTATAGGACAGCTCATTTCGTAGCGTTTCCAGATCCTTGTCGGCTTTGTGCAAACGCGCACGAACCTGGTCGATCGCGCGGAACACCGCCAAGTCGTAGACTCCGACATTCGTTTCAGTTTCGTGTTCTCTCAGAAATCTCTGGATGACCAGCATTTCCTTGTCGATCGAATCTTGCGGAGAATCCTGCGGCAAGAATTTGATTTGAGTGATGAAGTCATTCCACGCGAGATTCCGCGCAATCGGAACGAGAGCTGGGCCTTCTTTTGCATAGGTGATGTAAACGCAGATAGTTGCGAAGCTCACCGGCACCAGGGTTCGAAAAAGCAAACTGCGTAAGGTGTTCATGTAGATTTTCTTCCTTTGCGGGAGCTCCTTTTGTCACAGGGGACCTGCTCCGTCCGACTACTCGGATGAAGCTTTTTGGACCGAGCCACAGTGAGCTCATGACGCTTTGCTATGAATTCCAGAAGTTCCTCGCCAGACCGAAATCGCAGCTCCGTGCCGGAATCAACTTCCTCAACC
>WNFA01004759.1_pt1 | contig 11323 bp, 10 predicted proteins | sample 5400481 | NCBI WGS metagenome assembly WNFA01 (sample SAMN13153340, study PRJNA577476) | soil metagenome | isolation source: 120 cm saprolite under Douglas fir tree site 2 hole 1 replicate 2 | place: USA:California | collected 2015-04-18
GACCGTTGTCATCCGAACCTCCCCGTAATGTACGCCTCGGTCCGCTCTTGCGTCGGTTTAGTGAACAGCTCTTCGGTGCGCCCGATCTCGATGAGGTCACCCAAGTAAAAGAAGGCCGTGTAATCGGAGACGCGCGCGGCCTGCTGCAGGTTGTGCGTCACGATGCAGATCGTGTAGCGGGTCTTGAGCTCGTGGCACAGCTCCTCGATGCGCTGCGTGCCCGCGGGGTCGAGCGACGCCGTCGGCTCGTCGAGCAGCAGGACTTCGGGCTCGGGGGCGAGCGCCCGCGCCACGCAGAGGCGCTGCTGCTGGCCGCCGGAGAGCGCGAGGGCGCTGTGCCGCAGCCGATCTTTCACCTCGTCCCAAAGGGCGGCCCGGCGCAGGGCGCCCTCGACGGCGGCATCGACCTCGGCGCGGGGCCGGCCGCCGTTCACCCGCAGCCCCGCGGCGACGTTGTCGTAGATCGACATCGTCGGGAACGGCGTGGGCCGCTGGAACACCATGCCGATGCGCCGCCGCAGCCGGATCGCGTCGATGCTGGGATCGTAGATGTCCTCGCCGTCGAGCAGCACTTTGCCCGTGATCCAGCCTCCCTCCGAGAGCTCATGCATGCGGTTCAGACAACGCAGGAACGTGGTCTTGCCGCACCCGGACGGGCCGATCAACGCGGTGACCGTGTGTCTGGGGAACATGAGCGACACGTCCTTCACCGCGGCCCGGCGTCCGTACAGCGCCGTGAGCCGCACGGTCTCGAGCTGCAGCCGGGCGTCAGCGGGCGGCGCCATGACGTTGCCGAATCGCCCAGCGGGCGGCGAGGGAGAGGAGCAGCACGAGTCCCATCAACACGAGCGCCGCCGCCCAGGCGAGACGGTGCCACTCGTCGAACGGTCCGGTGGCGTACACATAAATCTGGAGCGACAGCGTCTGCATGGGGTGCAGGACGCTCGTCGAGAAGTTCAAGTTGCCGAGCGCCGTGAAGAGCAGCGGGGCGGTTTCGCCCGCGACGCGCGCGATGCCCACCAGGCAGCCGGTGACGATCCCGGCGAGGGCGGTGCGGGCGATTACGCGGAGCGAGGTGCGCCAGCGCGGATAGCCCAGGGCGAGGGCGGCCTCGCGCAGCGAGTGGGGGACGAGCCGCACCATCTCCTCGGTGGTCCGGGCCAGCATCGGGACCATGAGCACCGCGAGCGCCACGCTCCCGGCGAGCGCGGAGAAATGGCCCATCGGCTTCACGAGCCAGGTCCAGGCGAAGATGCCGACCACGATCGACGGGGTGCCGTTCAGGACGTCCGCCACGAACCGCACGATCCAGCCGAGCCGGCCCGACCCGTACTCGGCGAGATAGAGACCGGTGCCGATCCCGATCGGGAGGCCGATGAGCGCGGCGAGCCCGACGATGATCCCCGTTCCCACGATCGCGTTGCCCACGCCGCCGCCGGATTCGCCTGCGGGCACGGGATTCTTCGTGAAGAAGCTCCAGTCGAGCGAAGAGGCACCGCGCGCGACAAGGTCCCCGAGAATGAGGACGAGCGCAAGGACGGCGAGGAACGAGAGCAACGCCACGAGCCCCGTCATGACGCCGCTGGTGAACCGTCGACGCCAGCGCCGCACGCTCACAGGGCCCGACTCCCCACCGCCGTCCCGCGGGCGACGCGCCAGATGAAGAGCCGCGCCAGGGCGTTCACGACGACCGTGACCACGAACAGGATCAACCCGACCTCGAACAACGCCGATAGATACAGATCGGTCGTGGCTTCGCTGAACTCATTCGCGATCGCCGCGGCCATGGTGTAGGCGGGCTGCAGCACCGAGAGACCGATGTCGTGCCGGTTGCCGATGAGCATGGTCACCGCCATCGTCTCGCCCAGCGCCCGCCCCAGGCCGAGGATCACGGCGCCGATCAGTCCCGCGCGTCCGTAGGGGACCACTGCGGTCCACACGGCTTCCCAGCGCGTGGCGCCCATCCCGAGCGCCGCCTCGCGCTGACTGACCGGGACCGCCAGCAGGACCTCGCGCGAGACGGCAGCGATATACGGCACGATCATGATCGCGAGAATCACCGACCCGGCGAGGAGCGAGTTCCCGTAGAACACACCGCTCAGGAACGGCGTCCAGCCGAGCGTGGCCCGGAGCGGCGGCACCACCACGGTGCGGAGGAACGGGATCAGCACGAAGATCCCCCACAGGCCATACACCACGCTGGGGATAGCGGCCAGGAGCTCTACCAGGAACGCGACCGGCTGCCGTAGCCACTTCGGGGCGAACTCGGTGAGGTAGATCGCCACGCCGAGGGAGAGCGGGACCGCGATGAGCAGGGCCAGGAACGACGAGACGAGCGTGCCGAAAATCATGGGTGCCGCGCCGTAGATGCCCGCCACCGGGTCCCACACGGAGGTCCACAGGAAGGGGAGAGGCCGAAGCGCCGGATCGCCGGCCAGGCGCTCACCGCCAGCTCTCCCACGAGCGCGAGCAGGAGGAGAGGCAGCGTTACGGCCAGCACGGTGAGCAGGGTGCGGTACAACCGGTCCGCCACGTTCGTGCCCCGGAGCGCGCGCCAGCGGGGCTCGGGGGCCGCCACGGGCTGCATCGGGACGGTCGTCATGGGCGGGAACGTATCCGGCTTCTGTCACGAGACTGTAACGGCGGGGCACAAGAAGAGCCCCCCGTAGGCGCATACCGCCGTACGGGGGGGAGCGGCAGTCGGATGGAGGGTTACCGAGCTGCCGTCGTCCACACCGGCTTGCCGCCGGCCTTCACTGCCTTCAAGCGGGCTTCGATCCACGGCGCGAGCTTGGTCGGGAGTGGCGCGTACCCAAGCTTGGGCGCCTGCGCCTGCCCGGTGGTGAGGGACCACCACACGAACTTCACGAGCTCGCGGGCTTTCGTGGCGTCCGGATACTCCTTGCGCACGAGGAACCAGGTGAAACTCGAAATCGGGTAGGCCTGGGCTCCCGCGGGGTTGGTGAGCGACACGCGGAAGTCGGTGTCCGGTCCCATGTCACCCATGGCGCCTTCGGCGGCCGACGTCACCGACTCGAGGGTCGGGTTGATGAAGTTGCCCGCCTTATTCTGCACCTGGCCGAACGCCATCTTGTTGATGAGCGCGTATCCGAGCTCGACGTAGCCGATGGCGCCGGGCGTTTGGCGTACCGTTGCCGCGACACCTTCGTTGCCGCGGCCCCCGAGACCGACCGGCCAGTTGACCGACGTGCCTTTGCCCACCTTCTGCGCCCACTCGGGACTGACCTTGGAGAGGTAGTCCGTCCAGATGAAGCTCGTGCCCGACCCGTCGGAACGGTGGACGACGATGATGTCCTGGCCGGGCAGCGTGAGACCCTGGTTCACGCTTGCGAGCCGCGCGTCGTTCCACTTGGTGATCTTGCCGAGGAAGACGTCCCCCAAGACCTCGGGTGTGAACTTCAGCGGTGCGGACAGGCCCGGGATGTTGTAGGTCGGCACGACGGCGCCGAGCACGGTCGGGATGTGGAACACGTTGCCCTGGATTGCCGTGATCGCGGAGTCGGTCATCGGCGCGTCGGTGCCGCCGAAGTCGACCGTCTTGTCGGAGAACTGGCGGATTCCGCCGCCCGAGCCGATCGACTGGTAGTTGATCTCGACGTTGTCGAACTTCTGGTTGTACGTCAGGATCCACGTCTGATAGATGATGTTCGGGAACGTCGCGCCCGCGCCGGTCAGGCGCACCTGCCCCGCGAGCGGAGCGGCGGGGGCGGCGACGAGGCCGAGGGTGGCTGCGAGAATGAACTTCCGCATTACCTGAGACTCCTTAGAAGTTGGCCTGCCACGAGAACTTCACTTCCCGCAACGACTGCGACGCGCCCGTGGCGTCCTTGTACATGTAGAGATCGATGCCGGCGCGCAGCTCGACGCTGTTCGCGAAGTACAGGTTCAGGACCGGCGTGATCAAGATGCCCTGATCGTTGGTGACGCTGGTGTTGGGATCGGTGTAGTCGAACCGGATGGCAGGCTCGACGATCTTGATGAGCCGCGTATCGGACCCGGTGGTGAGGATGCGGTAGGCGCCGATCACGTGCACCCCGCGGAACGTGACGATGTTCGAGTCCGCGCTGTTGCGGAGGTTGGCGGTGTTGCGGCCGGAGTTCACGCGGAACCCCCCCGAGACCGGCACGTTGTCGCCCGTGGCGAAGTCGGCGATCACGTGGAGACCGGGCCGGAATCCGCCCCACTCGGCATCGAGACCGAAGGCCGTGGTCCGCTTGGACGAGTCGGGGTAGTAGGTGGGGGTGGCCGGCAACGGGCCGGCGGGGCAGTTCGAGCAGATGGCGCGATCGCGCGAGCCGAACGACGCGCCGACCTGGAGCTGCGGCTGGTTGTCCTTGTTCAGCAATGCCGTCGCCGTCGCCCGAGCGAAGAAGCTCTTGGCGTTGTTGACGTCGACCGCACTCTCGCGGGAGCCGCCTTGGATGACGCCTTTCACGAAGAACCGATGATCGCTGCTTTCGACCTCAATGCCGGCGCCGAGGTCCTGCGACGCGTAGCCGTTCTGCACGAGCACGTCGTTCAGCGCCTCCTTGCCCGACAGCTTCAGCACCCGCAGCCCGCGCTCGATCGACAACAGGTTGTTCGAGCTGTTGAGCTCGTAGCGCTGGAACGGCGACTTCTCCTGGCCCGCCACGACCGCGACGTTGGGCGTAAGGCCCACGCGGAGGAACGCGTCACGCATCCGCAAGCTGCCCATCTCGAAGCTCGGCTGGATCACCAGGTTGATATTGTCGCCGAACCGCACGTTGGTCTGGATCCGGAGCCGGCGGATCTCGAAGATGTTGTTCACGCCGGACTTGCTGTAGTTGGCGCTGGAATCACCCGACGAATAGCGATACTGCAGCTGAATCCGGCCCTGCACCTGGATATTGGGGGCCTGGGCCGCGGCGACGCTCGCGACGAGCATCAAGCCGGCTGCCAGCCCAACGACATGCCGTACATTGGCTCTCACCTGCGCAGCTCCTGGTTGGACGTGGACGGACGACCGTAACATCATGCCCTTCGGCGAGGAAAGAGGCACGCCGTCGGTCACGCTCTTGCTGGTGGCGTGTAACGGATCCGTAACGCGGCAGCTGGCCGGGCGGCGGCGCGACGCGGCCGCCACACCACGGTCGGTGGGGCCACGAGGCCGCTGGGGGGGCGGAGCTCCGCCGCGAGGGCCATAAGCTCGGCGGGGAGGGAGCGCGCGAGGCGACGACTGACCAGGCGCCGAAACAGCCGCTCTTGGGTGGCACGCGCTACCCGGGCGAGCGCCAGCAGCCCGCTCGTTGCCGGTCGGGGGCCGCGTGCGGCCGGGCCGCGATCACCACCCACCGCCAGCTCGTGGAGCCGGCGCGTGCGCTGCGCCGCCGCCTCCGCCGCCGCGTCGCCCAGCCGGACGATCACGACCTGGAGGTCGTGGAGATCGCCCAGGAGCTGCTGCACCTGCTTCAGGCGCCGCACCACGGCTGCGGCCGGCTTGGCCTCCCGGACCACGGGCTCGAGCAGGTAGCGCGCACGCTTCACCCGAATGCGCGCGGCGTGCGCTTCGGCATGGTTCACAGGCGAGCGGATCAGCGCCAGCCGCCGCTCCAGGTCGCTTCCCTGATCCTCGAGCAGCTGAGCGACCAGCGACGCGAGCGACGCCGGCAGCGTCGCATCGGGCGGCGGGACGGACCCGAGCGCTCGGCGGAGCCGACGCGCCAGCCGGTCGAACTTCGGCGCGATCCGCTCGCAGATGTCCTGATACGCCCGCTCGCGGCGTTGCGTGAGCTGGCTCAAGAGCCAGGGCACGCCGGCGCGTCGCGCCGGCGGGAGCTCGGTGCGCTGGCGCTCCAACCAGGAGATCTGGACCTCCACGTCGCGCGCCTCGCCGGTTGCGCGGGCGAGGTCGCGCAGCCGGCGGCGCAGCTTGGCCGGCACCACCGCCTCGAGCTGCGGCTGATACGCGCGCAGCGTGCTGCGCAGCCGGCGCATCGCGACCCGAAAATCGTGCAGGGCCTCGGCGTCCCCCGTGTCGGTGAGCCGCTCCCGCGCCGCGGTCGCGGCGTCGAGCAGGCTCAAGGCGATGCGGCGGGCCGCGCCTGGCGCCGGCGTCGCGAGGAGGTTGTCGGGGCGCTTAGTCATGCGCGGTGCCCAGCAGCCGGAGGTGTTTCGGACCGAGAAACCAATCCAGCGTCGCCGCGCCTCGCCCCACCGGGCCGGGGAACTCGAGCAAGCAAGCTGCGCCCTTGCGCAGCTCCAGGAACGGCCCGTCCGCGTCGGCGAGCAGCGTGCAAACCAGTCGGCTGAGATCGGGCTCGTGCCCCACGACCGCCACGCTGCCGCGCGCGTGCCGGCCCGCGAGCCACCCCACCACGCGGTCCACGCTCGCGCCCGGCGCGAGCTCCGCCACTCGTTCCACGGTCAGACCGCCGTAGGCGTTGCCGATGATCTCCGCGGTATCGAGCGCCCGCTTGTAGGGGCTCGCGGCCAGTACATCGAGCTCGGGAATGAGCGCCTTCAGGCCGAGGGCGGCCCGCTCCATCTTGTGCCGTCCCTCCGACGTGAGGGGCCGCTCCGCGTCGTCCTTGTGCGACCGTGCGAACCCCTCACGATCTTCGGCGATGGCGTGCCGGACGACGAGGAGGCGCACGGGGGTGGGGCTCAGGCGGGCGCGGGCTCGCTGTGCGAGGCCCGAGGGGAGGGCCGTCGCACGATCGGGACGAACGGTGGGCGGACGTCCGTGCTCTCGCGGGCGGCTTCGCGCGCCAGGGTCTGGAGCGCGACCTGGGACCGCAGAGGCGCCTCGCCGTCGGCGGGGGTGCGCCGGCGATAGGCGCCGTCGGGCAACAGCTCACGCACCTTGGCGGTGTCGTGCAGGATGGGCTGCAGGATGTCGCCGACGATCCGTGCCTGGAGCGATGCATCTTCGATCGGGAAGAGCGTTTCGATCCGCCGCCAGAAGTTGCGCGGCATCCAGTCGGCGCTGGCGAGGAAGACTTCGGGGTTGCCGCCGTTCTCGAAGTAGAAAATGCGGCTGTGCTCGAGGTATTTGTCCACGATGCTCGTGACCCGAATGGTTTCCGAGACGCCCGGGAGCCCGGGGCGCAGGCAGCAGATGCCCCGGACCACGAGCTCGATGACGACGCCGGCCTGCGACGCCCGGTACAGCGCGTCGATGACCGACGGCTCGACGAGCGCATTCATCTTCACGATGATCCGCGCGGCGCGGCCCTCGCGCGCATTGCGCTCCTCCCGCTCGATCAGGCCGATGATCTGCTCGCGCATGCCGACGGGCGCGACGACCAGCTTTTTCCAGCGGTAGCCTTCGGCGTACCCCGTGAGCAGGTTGAACAAGGCGCTCGTATCTTCCCCCATGTCGGGATTGGCGGTGAAGAGGCCGAGGTCCGTGTAGACCCGCGCCGTGGTCGGATTGTAGTTGCCGGTCGAGAGGTGGACGTAGCGGCGGATCCCGTCGCCCTCACGACGCACTACCAGCGCGGCCTTGCAGTGCGTCTTCAGGCCCACGATGCCGTACACGACGTGGACACCCGCCTGCTCGAGGGTGCGCGCCCAGGTGATGTTGTTCTGCTCGTCCATACGCGCCTTGAGCTCGACCAGCGCGGTGACTTGCTTGCCGTTCTGCGCTGCCCGGGCGAGCGCCGAGATGATCGGGCTCGCCCCGCTCGTGCGGTACAAGGTCTGCTTGATGGCCAGGACTTGCGGGTCATCGGCCGCTCGCTCGATGAAGTCCACCACGCATCCGAACGACTCGTACGGCAGGTGGACGAGCACGTCGTGCGAGCGAATGACGTCGAAGACGTCACGGCCCTGGGCGAAGGGAGGCGCCACGCGCGGGACGAGCGGCTCGTCCTTGAGCGCGGGGAACCCGTCCAGCCGATGCAGGCCCGCGAGCGCCGTCAGGTCGATCGGTCCGGGCACGCGGTACACGTCGCGGGCTTCGAGGTCGTGCGCCTCCGTCAGCATCTCGACGAAGGCCTCGTCGGCGTCCGCCGAGATCTCGAGGCGCACGGGATCGCTCCGCCGGCGCTGACGCAGGCTCTCCTCGATCGTCTCGAGCAGGTCTTCGGCGTCCTCCTCCTCGATCGTGAGGTCGGTGTTCCGCGCGACGCGGAACACGGTGTGGCTCACCACGCGCAGCCCCCCGAACAGCTCACCCAGGTGGCGGGCGATGATGTCCTCCAGCAGGACGAAGCGGACGCGCCCTTCGCCGTGCGTCGACACGATCACGACGCGGTCGAGCACCGCGGGGACCTGGACGACGGCGAAGTGGCGCCGCGGCTTCGATCCGCCGTTCCGACGCTCGATCACGAGCGCGATGTTGAGGCTCTTGTTGTGGACGTGGGGGAACGGGTGCCCCGGGTCGATGGCGAGCGGCGTGAGCACGGGGGCGATGCTGGCGCGAAACAACGTGTCCACGTGCCGCCGCTCGGCCTCGGTCAGGTCGTCCAGTCGCACGCGCTCCACGCCACCGCCCGCGAGGCCGGGGAGGACCTCGTCGTTCAGAATGCGGTACTGCTCGGCCACGAGCTCGCGGGCGCGACGGTCGATCGCGGCGAGCTGCTCGGCGGGAGCCATACCGTCGGCCCCGTAGTCCTGCGGCTCCACCCCGGCGTACACCTGCTGCTGCAGGCCCGCCACCCGGATCTCGAAGAACTCGTCCAGGTTGGAGCTGAAGATCGCCAGGAACTTGAGCCGCTCGAGCCACGGGTTCGAGGGGTCGGCGGCCTCTTCGAGCACCCGCGCGTTGAACTCGAGCCAGGACAGCTCGCGGTTGAGGTAGTGATCCGGCGGAAACGCGGGCGGGACGCGATCGGGCATGATCAGCTCCGGCCCTTGGGCCGGGACCACGCGAGGTCCAGGTCGCTGCCAAACGCGCGCTCGAACAGCGCGGCTTTCCGCTTGGCGTCTTCCAGCTCGATCGAAGGATCGCGGGCGGCGACCGCATGGATTCGCACCCAGCCGTCGCCCATGCGGGAACGGACGCGGGTGATCGCCTGGCCGTGGGTCCGATCGAGACCGTCGGCCACGCGCAGGATCCCGGCGAGCCGTCGGACGAGGCGGCGCTCGCCGCGGTCGAGGCGGGCGAAGTTAGCGTGCGACTTCTTGGGGAACGCGCGGCGGTGATAGCGCGCGACGTTGGCGATCAGCTCGATCTCGCGCGCCGAGAAGCCGCGGAGGTCGCCGTGCATGATCAGGTGGTACGCGTGCTTGTGGTGCCGTTCGTGATTGATCAGATAGCCGATGTCGTGCAACAGCGCGGCGGCCCGGACGATGTCGGCGCCGGCGGGCGGGAGCGCGTAGGCGTCCCGCAGCGCCTCGAAGATCTCGACCGCCAGGCGGGCGACCTGCTCGCAATGCCGCTCGTTCGAGCGGCACTTGCGGGCGAAGCGGCGCGCCAGCTCCAGGCGGTCCGGCGGTTGGGCGCGGCTCGGGGGCGCGACCCCCGACAAGTCGTCGATCATCGACAGCAGCACGCCGTCGCGGACGCCGCGGTCATTCACGAGCACGCGCTGGCTGCCGAGCCACCGCGTGAGGCGTGCGATGACGGCCACGCCGGCCACGATGATGTCGGCGCGCTGTGGATTCAGGCCCGGGATCTGGCGGCGTGCGTCGAGCGGCGTCTCGCGCAGCCGGGCCAGGAGGCGCGTGACCTCGGCGCGGCTCAACTGATAGTCGCGCGCGCCGGTGACCTTGCCGTCCCGCTCCGCCTGCGCCATCTCGGCGAGGTTCGTGAACGTGCCGCCGCTGCCGATCATCACGTCGGCCGCGAACGGCGGCTTCCCGATCCCGTCCTCAATGGTTTGATCGATGGCGCGACGCAGCGCCTTCCAGTGTTTTTCCTTGAGCGGGTCGGACTTGCAGTAGCGTTCGGAGAGGCGAACGGCGCCGAGCGGGAGCGACACGACCTGCTCCACGAGGCCGCCCGCGGCCAGGATCACCTCGCAACTGCCGCCTCCGATGTCCACGATGGCGGTCAACTGGTCAGCCAGATCGTAATGACGGCTGACGCTGCGGAACGCGAGCCGCGCTTCCTCCTCCGCAGGCACCACCTCGAGGCGCACGCGATGGCGGCGCCAGGCTTCGCTCACGAAGTCGCGCCCGTTCGCGGCCTCCCGCACCGCGGCGGTAGCGATCGCTCGCAGCTCGGCGACCCCGAACCCGTCCGCGATGGCCTTCATCCGCCCGAGCGCCTGCAGTGACTGCTGCATCGGGGCATCGCCAAGCCGGCCGTCGCGATATAGCCCGCGTCCCAGGCGGGTCATCTCCCGGTCCTCGTCCAGCACGCGATACGTGCCGTCGGGCTGCACTTCCGCCACGACCAGGCGGATCGAGTTGGTGCCGATGTCGATCGCGGCGAGGCGCGGGAAGGCGGACGGCTGGGCGGCAGGCTTCGCCGGGGCAGGGGGTGCCGCCGGACGCGCGCCTGTCGTAGCTGTTGCAGTCACGATGCAGCCGAGGGGGTGGAGGGTACGGGCAACGGGATCCCCGCTAATCCTATCCGGGTACGGCGCTCACGGAAGATTACCATTGTCACAATCGTGCAACGAGTGACAATCGTGCAACGAGGCCGGCCGGCGGAACTTCATGCGGCGCGGTGAGATGCGTGCGCCATGGCTGGTTCCCGTGTGCTACGCTCGCCGCGCTCCCGATTCGGCGCGGCGGAAGCGGTATCCCGCTCCCCGGACCGTCTCGATGCAGCGGCCGGCGGCGCCCAGCTTGCGGCGCAGCCGCTGCAAATGCATGTCGACGGTCCGCGTCTGCACGTCCGGCTGCGCCTGCCAGACCGTCTCGAGCAGCTGCGCGCGGCTCTGCACGCGGCCTTCGCGCTCGATCAGCGTGTGCAGCAGCTTGAATTCCGTGGTCGTGAAGTTGACCTCGGCGCCGTCCACGAAGACGCGATGCGCCATCTTGTCGATCAGGATCCGTCCCGCGCTGAGCCGGCCGCCGGTGGCGAGCGCCGGTGCCCGGAGACGGCGAAGGATGGCGCCCACCCGCAGGACCAGCTCCGGTGGGGAGAACGGCTTGAGGATGTAGTCGTCGGCGCCCAGGGCGAGCCCGCGGATACGGTCTGCCTCGTCGCGCCGGGCGGTGAGGAGCAAGACGCCGATCTCGCGCGTTTCCTCCCGGCGCCGCAGCTCGGCCAGCACATCGAAGCCCGACACATCGGGAAGCATGAGGTCGAGGACGATGAGTGCCGGCTGCTCCTCGCGCGCCGCTTCGAGCGCGTCCCGCCCGCCCCCGGCGGTGGCGACGCGATACCCGGCCTTCGCGAGGTGGTAGGCGACGAGCGCGGTGATGTCGGGCTCGTCGTCGACGA
>WNFA01005067.1_pt1 | contig 11323 bp, 11 predicted proteins | sample 5400481 | NCBI WGS metagenome assembly WNFA01 (sample SAMN13153340, study PRJNA577476) | soil metagenome | isolation source: 120 cm saprolite under Douglas fir tree site 2 hole 1 replicate 2 | place: USA:California | collected 2015-04-18
TTAGACCCTTCGCGAAGACGTAGGTTCTGCTCCCGGCGCCGAGCTCCGGCGCCGGGAGCAGACGACGCAGCCGCTACTTCCTCAGAAGAGGCGTTCCCACGCCGACGCTTGCTCCGACCGCCGGAAGAATCGGCAGCGGCAGCTTCACCCCGAGGGTCACTCCGACACCGCTCCCGCTCGTGCCAGCGCCCACGCTCAGTAAGGGCTGGCTGCCGGTTCCGCTTCCCACGCTCACGCCCACGCCGGAGTTCACGACCGGTGTGGTGAGGCCGACCGCCAGGCTGGAGCCAACGCCCGTGCTCCCCGTCCCGCTGATGCTCCGGTCACCACTGAGGGTGCCGGTATCAGCAGATTGGGCGGATAGCAGGGCTTGCGCGTCCAGCTCCGCCTGCCGGGTCGCCTGCTGCACCGCCGCGGTAGCGGCGGCGGATGGTGCGGTGCTCGGCACGATCTGGAAATCCGCGGTGAGCCGTTTCGCGTCGTCCGGGCTGATCGGGGCCGGGCGCGACAGGGCATTGGAGCCGATGGCCGTCACCGCCTGACGCGTGCCCACGTCTCGACGACTTCGCCCGGCTTCATCAAGCCCTTGGAGACCGCCACGGAGATTCGGCCGGCGCCGAGCTCGATGGTCGAGATCCCCGGCACCTCGGTGATGGTCAGGACCGAGCGCTCGCGCGCGGTCACCGTGGCCTTGCCGCCGAGCAGGACGCGAACGATCGAGCGCTCGCCGGTGGTGATGCGGTCGTGGAGATAGACGCCGTCCTTGAACCGGAGCGGCTGCGGCTGTGGCAGCGCCAGGCGCGCCACCGTCGCCGTGCCCTCGAGGTTCGTCACGATGCCGACCCGCTCCTGGGCGCAGGTCGAGGGCGGCAGCGAAAGCGCCGCCGCGCCGGTGATCAGCAGTGCTCCGATGACTCGCTTCGCGAGACCCATAGTCTCCTCCGCCGCCGGCGCCGCCTCGAGCGATCCCTGGGCGCGCGGCGCAGAGCTGATGGAGCAAGCGAAGTGCCACGAGATTCCGGATTTCCGATAAAATAGAACCGAAAGGTTCTAATGGATTTGGACCACCGGTGACGAAGACACCGCTGGCCACCCTCGAGCCAGAATGTCAGCTTCTGGCCACTCTGGCCGTGCCAGAACACAATTCCGGATTCTTGCGTTCACGCGCGGGTGGGACTACCCTCGCCCTCACTCGCGATCTCGTGGACCGCCAAAGGAGCCGGACATGTCGCTCAGCGTGATGTCGGCCGACAGCCACATGGATCTCATCTACCTGCCGCCCGACACCTTCACCTCGCGCATGCCGTCGACGTGGCGCGACCGCGCGCCTCAGGTCGTCGAGCGCGACGGCCGCAAGGTGTGGGTCTCGGGCAACGCCGTGCTCGGACCGTGGGGCGTCTATGGCCCAGGCGTGACCGGCGGCCGGCGGGGCCGCATCCTGGCCGAAGCGGGATTCGCCTCGGGCAAGCAGACGCGCCCGTCGAATCCCCTCGAGCGCCGCGAAGATCAGGAGCGCGACGGGGTCGAAGCCGAGGTGATCTACGGCATCATCGGGATCTCCCGCGGGCTCTTCACGCACGGCGGCATCGCCGACCACGAGACGCTGGCGGCGGTCTACCGCGCGTACAACGACTACATCGCCGACTTCAACCGATCCCAGCCCGGCCGCTTCTTCGGGCTCGGCTGCTTGCCGAACCACGACGCGCAGGCCGCCGCCGACGAGGCGCGTCACTGCGCGGAGCTCGGCTTGCGTGGCGCCGTCTTCGTTCCGTGGGGCTCCGCCATGCCCGTGTGGCACGTGATGTGGGAGCCCCTGTGGTCGACCGCGGAAGACGCCGGCCTCGTCATTTCCTTTCACGTCTTCGAAGGCGGTGCGACGACCGTCGGATACGACGTCAAGGGCGTCGTCTCGAACCCGGCGTCGACCGGCTCGTGGACCGTCGTCGCGCCGCTCCAGATGGACGAGATCTGCGCCTCGGTGATTCTCTCCGGCGTCTGCGAGCGTCATCCCAAGCTGACGCTGGTGCTCGGTGAGAGCGGCATCGGCTGGCTCCCCTACATGCTCGAGCGCCTCGACGATACGTACGAGGAGCGGCTCGCCGATGACCTCGGGCTCAAGCTTCCCCCGAGTGCCTACTTCAAGCGCCAGATGTACGCGACGTTCCAGAAGGACTTCCACGGCGTGCGCGCGATGGCGGAGATCGCGCCCGACAACGTCATGTGGGGCTCGGACTATCCGCACCGGGACGGCACGTGGCCGTTCTCGAGGAAGGCGATCGAGGAGCAGTTCCGCGGCATCGACCCGGCGATTCAAACAAAGATGCTCTGGGAGAACGTGCGCCGCGTGTACCGGATCGGAGAACGGAGCCCGGTCGCATCTGTCTCAGGCCACCCTCGGTGAAAGCCGTGCTCATGGACCCCGCTACAACAAAGACGGTCGTCGCGCCCGGAGGCGAAGGCATCGGCGACGATCCTCTCCGCCGTGATGATGCTCGAGCACATGGGGCCCGCGGCCGAGGCCGGACGGCTGGAAGCCGCCGTGGTGCGATGAACCGCCGTCCCGTTTGATGCGGGACGCCCGGCGCCGGCGGGAGATCCGGGACTACTACCTCGGGATCTCCCCCGACGAGATCACCTCTCACCTCACCCCGTCGTCCTTCGACCTCTGGGACTCGGTCGCCCGGTACCGGCGCGAGCTCCAGATCGGCGCCCGCTGGCTGGAGATCGGCGGCGGCATGGGCGACCTGGCGGCGGCGGCCCTCGATCACGGCTACGACGTGCTGATGACCGACATCCAGGCCGAGCTCCTCGACACGGCCGCCGCGCGCCATCCACGACTCCGGACGCGGCTTCGGCGCGCCGACATCTTCGACGCGCGCGACGTCGCCGCGCTCGCCGCCCAGGGCCCGTTCTCCATCGTCGCGGCGGTCGGCGCCGTGCTCAATCACGCGCGCGACCAGAGCGAGCTCGCGCACGGCTTCGACCACCTCGTGGCGCTCGGCGAGCCGAGCTCGCTCCTGGTCGTCGACCTCATGCTGAGCGAGATGTTTCCCGGTCATCCCGCGTCGGTCTGGGCCGACTTTCTGCACGTCCTGCCGGGCTTCGGCGATCTGGCGCGACTGACCAGAGCGTCCGGGCTGCACGTGCTCGAGGCGCACTCGCTCTATCACCGATATCCGCCGACCGCCACGTTCGACCGGGAATTCGACGAGCGGATGCTGCGACTCTTCTTCCACAAGCGGATCCCGGCCCGCCCGCCGCGCGGAGCGGCGCGCTCGCTGGTCAGAGAATCGCGACGTGCACGACCTGCCCCTCGGCGACGAGTGCCGAGCCCCGCCAGCGATCCACCCGGAACTCGGCGAGCCGCCCGACGCCGGTCCCGCGCCTGACCGAGCCGGCGGCACCCACGGCGGCGCGCAAGAGGTCGTCGAGCATCGCGCGCAGCCGGCGCTCGTCGGCCTTGTCGCCGAGGTTCCGTCCGTAGGTCTCCAGCGCGTCGGCGCGAAGCAGCTTGGGCCACTCGCGCGCGAACAACGACGGGTCCTGGAAGAGATCGAGCCCGACCAGCGTCTCGGCGACGAAAACCGCGGCGCCCTCGGCGCCGGAGCGCTGGTCCAGCGCGCCCTCGACGTCCTTCTGATGGGCCTGCATGTCGGCCTTGTCGTGGATCGCCTGGTAGCTCCCGGTCGAGGACGGCGCGGCGGCCCGTGCCGCGTAGCGGTCCACTTCGGCCCACACCTCCCGCTGATCGCTCCGCTCGAGCATCCTCGAGCGAAGCTGCGGCGCTGCGACGGCGCCTCGCGTCGTGAAGTGCTTCGCCTCGCCGTTCCATCGGCCCTGCTCGACGCAGTACACCGGCAGCGTCAGCGGTCCGCTCCGCGGCGGCACCAGAACGTCCTCGACCACGATGCGGTGCTGCTTGCCGCCCAGCAGGATCTCGCCGGCGAGCAGCAGCACGTGGACGGGCCCGCGGTTGTCAATCACGAGGCTCGACACCGTGGCCTGGTCGCGCTCAGCGACGGAGAGCGCGCCGCGGGCGCGCGCCTCGTCGAGCGTGCGAATGGCGAACGGCGCCCCTCCGCGCGGGGCGTGGAGCCAAAAGACCGTGAGTCCACGGTGCGCCCGCCGCTCGCCGACGCGGACCCTGTCGAGAAACCGTCGGAGCTCGGGGCCGGCCTCGTCGCTGGCGACGGCCGGCTCCCCGGCGCCCACCTCGGGCAGGACTCGGATCCGGTCGGCCCGGGCGGACGTCGCGACGGCGACACCCGCTCCCACCCCCAGCACCTGGATGAAGCCTCGCCTGGTCATGCCCGTGCCTCCTGGCCCGTTGGCTCTCCGCGTGTTCGGTTCGTTCGCCGGAGTTAGACCGGCGAACGTCTCGGTGGTTCCCAGCCAGGCCGGGCGGAGGCCGTCGCCTTGCCCGACGGACGGCGCGCTGCGATAATCCCGCCGCAACCGACTCGACCAACACTAAGGAGACGGGCCATGCCGAACATCACGATCCAGTGGTACGCCGGGCGCACCGACCAGCAGAAGCGCGAGATCACCGCCGCGATCACCGAGGCCATGGTGAAGATCGGCAAGACGACTCCGGACCAGGTCCACATCGTGTTCCAGGACGTCGAGAAGGCGAACTGGGGCGTCAACGGCAAGCTCGCGAGCGACTAGGCGATGCCGATGGACTCGCGCCCACGCGGCCTCGCCGAACAGCACGACGCGGGCCTGATCGCCCGCGGGAGTTGCTCCGCAAGGCGGCCGAAGGAACGCAACGTCGACGCCAAGTTCGCCTCTCGTCCCAGTTCGCTGTCGACACGATCCAGAAGCACAAGATCCAGCCTCCGGGCGTGACGGGCTGGAACGACGCCGGCAACAGCGAGGGTAAGCCGAACACCTACCTCCAGCGGTACATGGTGGAGGGGCTCACCGCCGGGAGCGTGAAGGGATGAAGTGTCCGATCTGCCAGCAGGACAACCCCGACGGCGCGCGGTTCTGCAACGGTTGCGGGACCCGGCTCATTGCGGCGACGCCGTCTGCCGCGCCGCAAGCCTACACGCCGGCGCATCTGGCCGAGAAGATCCTGACCTCCCGCGCCGCCATGGTCGGCGAGCGCAAGCAGGTCACGGTGCTGTTCGGCGACCTCAAAGGGTCGATGGAGCTCCTCGCCGACCGCGACCCCGAGGAGGCCCGTCACCTGCTCGATGCCGTCGTCGAGCGCATGATGGAGGCGGTCCACCGGTACGAGGGCACGGTGAACCAGGTGATGGGCGACGGGATCATGGCGCTCTTCGGCGCTCCGGTCGCGCACGAGGACCACGCCGTGCGCGCGTGCTACGCCGCGCTCCGGATGCAGGAGACCGTCGGGCGCTACGCGGAGCAGATCCAGCGCTCCGAAGGGATCTCGGTCAAGATCCGGGTCGGGCTCAACTCCGGCGAAGTCGTCGTGCGCTCGATCGGCAGCGACCTTCACATGGACTACACGGCGGTAGGTCAGACCACGCACCTGGCGGCCCGCATGGAGCAGATGGCGGACCCCGGCTCCATCGTCATCTCGCCGAGCACGCTCCGGCTCGCCGAGGGATCCGTCCAGGTCACCCCGCTCGGCGCGCGGGTGGTCAAGGGACTCGAGACAGCCCTCGAGGTCTCCGAACTGATCGGCGGCGCGCCGACCCGATCGAAGCTCCGGAGCACCGACGCCCAGCAGCTCTCGCCGTTCGTCGGGCGCGCCGCGGAGCTCGGCCGCTTGCACGAGCTGCTGGAGCGCGCGCGGGCCGGGCAGGGCCAGGTCGTCGCCGTCAGCTCCGAGGCGGGGCTCGGCAAGACGCGCCTCCTCTACGAATTCCTCCGATCGGCGAAGATCCAGGCGTGGCGGATCCTCGAAGGCCGCGCGCTCTCCTACGAGCGGGCCGCCTCGTACTTGCCGATCATCGAGATGCTCAGGACGTATTTCGAGCTCGACGCGCGCGATCCGGCCTCGCGCGTGGCCGAGCGGGTGACCGCGACCGTCAGGAACCTCGACGCCGGGCTCGGCGACGCGATCGCGCCGATCCTGTCGCTCCTCGACGCCCTGCCGGCGGACGATCCGTTCCGCGCGCTCGACGCGCGCGAGCGGCGCGGCCGCGTCCTCGACGCGCTCACGCAGGTGATCATGAAGGAGAGCGAGCGGCAGCCCCTCGTGCTCGTTCTCGAGAATCTCCAGTGGGTCGATGCCGAGACGCAGGCGTTCCTCGACACGCTCCTCGACCGGCTCGTGACCGCGCGCCTCCTGCTTCTCGTCGACTACCGGCCCGACTACGAGCACGGCTGGACGAGCCGGCCCGGCTTCACCGAGCTCCCGATCGATCCGCTCTCGCCCGCGGGCGCTGACGAGCTGCTCCGGACGCTGCTCGGCGACCAGCGCACGCTGCGACCGCTCCGGGAGCATCTGATTCAGCGGAGCAACGGCAACCCGTTCTTCCTCGAGGAGATCGCCCGGACCCTCATCGAGGCGAGGCTGCTGGTCGGCGACCATGGCGCCTACCGTCTCGCCGGCCAGCTCGGGATGCTCCAGGTGCCGGCGACGGTCCAGGCCGTCCTCGCCGCCCGCATCGACCGGCTCCCGCACGAGGAGAAATTCCTGCTCCAGTCGTCGGCGGTGATCGGCTCGGACGTGCCCCAGGCGCTCCTCGAGGCGATTGTGGAGGGCCCCGCCGCCGAGAGGGTCGGCCGGGCGCTCGCCAGTCTGCAGAGCGCGGGGTTCCTCTACGAGGCGAGTCTCTTCCCCGACGTCGTCTATCGCTTCAAGAGCGCGCTCACGCGCGACGTCGCCTACGCGAGCCTGCTTCGCGACCAGCGCCGCATTCTCCACGCGCAAATCGTGGAGGCGATCGAGCGGCTCTACCACGACCGGCAGACGAGCCACGCCGACCAGCTCGCGTTTCACGCCTCGCGGGGCGAGGTGTGGACGAAGGCGCTCCCCTACAACCGCCAGGTCGGCGCCCGCGCGATGCTGCACGCGGCAAACGCGGAAGCGGTGCAGGCGTTCCGGGACGCGCTCACCGCGCTCGGGCATCTCCCGGAAACGCGGGAGACGGGCGAGCAAGCGATCGACATACGCCTCGACCTGCGGCCTCCGCTCCTCCAGCTCGGCCGACTCGAGGAGGTGCTGGCGGTCTCGCGGGAGGCGGAACGGCTCGCCACCGGCCTCGGGGACGAGCCGCGACTGGCCCGCGTCTATACCTATCTCATCAACTACCACTTTCTGAAGGGCGAGACGCGCCAGGTCCTCGACTACGGACAGCGCTGCCTCGTCGTGGGCCGGGCCACCGACGACCCGGCGCTCCAGGGGCTCGCCCGCCAGTACATGGGCCAGAGCTATCACGCTCAGGGCGACTACGCGCAGGCCGAGCGCACGCTCAAGGAAAACCTCGCAGCGACGGCGCGCGATCAGGCCACGACCTCGTACGTCGCCTCGTGCGGCTGGCTCGCATTCAGCCTCGCCGATCGCGGCGCGTTCGACGCCGCCAACACCTACCTCGCCGAGGCGCAGCGCGCCGCCGAGACGACCCAGCATGCCTACAGTCAGCTCATCGCCTGGACCCTCATCGGCCTCGTCTGGATCCGGCGCGGGCGCCTGGCGCGAGCCGTGCTGCCCCTCGAGCGCAGTCTGGAGGCGTGTCGTCGAAAGCACCTGACGGTGTGGCTGCCGATCCCCCTGTCACTGCTCGGCCTGGCGTTCGTCCGCATGGGCCACGTGCACGAAGGCCTTCACCTTCTGGAGGACAGCGTCACGGTGAGCCGCGAGCTGGGGATCCGGGCGTATCTCTCCGCCTGGCTCGTCAACCTCGCGGAGGGGTTTCTCGCGGCCCGGCAGCAGCCCCGTGCGCTCGAGACAGCGCGCCAGGCCCTCGCCCTCGCGCTCGAGTGCGGGGAGCGTGGTCACCAGGCGCAGGCGCTCCAGATCCTCGGTGACATCGCCGCCCGCGGCGCGCTCCCGGACCCCCGCGAGGCGCGCGAACAGTACGCGGCGGCGATGCGCCTCGCCGAGGAGCTCGGGCTCCGTCCGCTCGCCGCGTCCTGCCACCTGAGTCTCGCCGCCCTCGATGCGCAGACGGGCGACGGCGACGGCGCGGCCCGGCGCCGGGCCCTGGCGCAGCGAATCTTCGACGAGCTGGACATGCGCTCAGCGCAGGAGCAGGCCGAGAAAGAGGTGATGGAGCTCGGCCACCTCTTCATCGTGGCGCGCTCGCAGGCCGACCTCTACGATTTCCTGTCGCAGGAGCTCTCCGGCGCCGAGAAGATCAAGGTCGTCCTCGATCGGCGCCGCGGCGATCAGCGCCAGCGATTCGAGGAGCTGACGGAGGAGCGGCGCCGCGCCGAGCGCCGGCGCGAGCAACTCGACCAGGACCTTCGCGACTGGGGCTTTGCGGTGGCGCCCCGACGGCACGAATGACCGGCGAGCTCCACGAGACGTGCGCGAACCTCGACGCCGACCCGGGCGTGCGCGTCCTCGTCCTGAAGGGCGCCGGTGACCGGGCCTTCGCGAGCGGCACCGACATTCGCCAGTTTCTCGACTTCAAGACCCGCGAGGACGCGCTCGGCTACGAGGCCCGCCTCACCCGAGTGCTAGCGAGACCGGCCGGCATGAGCAAGCCGACGATCGCCATGCTGCAAGGCGACGCGATCGGCGGCGGTCTCTTCATTGCGCTCGCGTGCGACCTGCGGCTGGCCGCCCCGCACGCGCGCTTCGGCGTGCCGGTGGCCCGCACGCTCGGCAACTTCCTGGCACCCCTGAGCCTGTCATTATTGGTCGCCGCCCTCGGTCCCAGCCGCGCCCGCGAGCTCGTGCTCACGGCTCGCCTGCTCGATGCCGCCGAAGCCAAGGGGGTCGGGCTGATCAACCGGATCCATTCGGCGCCGGAGCTCGAGTCACGCGTGCGCGAGCTCGCCGCAAGCCTCGCCGAGCTGGCGCCGTTGACCCTCGCGGCGACGAAGGAAGCCACCCGCCGAAGGCGTGCGCGCCTTTCTCGAACGGCGCAAACCGGACTGGCAGGGCCGCTGAATCGTGCGAGCCGAGCAAGGGGGTTCAGCGGGACACCGGACGTAGCGAACTTCAGCTGCTGGAAGGACGAACGCTGGAGAATCTCGTCGAGCGGGCTGGAGCGGCTGGGGACGAGAGTCAGGCCCCCAGCTGGTTGGCGGGCGTCCCGAAGTGTCGGCGCGGCCCTCGGCCGGTCTCGCCTCCGGATACCACGTCCCGCCGAACCAGCATCTAGTTGTTGCTCGTCATGTTGAGAATGCGGCCCTCGAGCTGATGAAGGAGCGGGACGTACTCATCGCTGCCGCAGGACGGGCAGGTCGGGTCGCCCAGCTCGAAGCACTCCTCGCACGCCACGCAGACGGCGAGGCTTCGGAGCGGCATCGGGACTCGCGAGAGCGTTCGAACCATCGTGCTGATCATGGCCTTTCACCTCCTGCATGAGTACTAAGGCAAGGGCGATACCAAGCCGTTGTCGATCCACAACTATCCATGGCTATGGATGTTTTTGCCATTACCTCGGTTCGAGCCAGTCGCCGATGGTGCGGTTCTTACCGCCGCGTGATGGCCGGGCCTGATCAAGCCTGGTCCACCCCAGCCGGTGTTCGAGTGGCGCAGAGAATCGCGCCGGTCTACATTCCCCGCTGATGACGGGAACGCCCGATGGGCGCTGGGTGAAGATCGCGGGTGCCGCGTTGATCGTGTTGGCGTCGCTCGTGGTGCTGCGGCCGTTTCTGGTCCCGGCCGCGTGGGCAGCCATCCTCGCTTTTGCGAGTTGGCCGCTCTACGCCAGAATCGAGCGGCGCGTCCGCGGTCGCACCGGCCTGAGCGCCCTCTTGATGACCGTCTTCATGGTCCTCGTCGTCGTCGTTCCCGCCGTGCTGGTATCACTGGCCCTCGCCGCAGAGCTTCAGAGCGCCTTCGCCGGTTTCAAGGCCTGGATTGCCGGCGGCCCCTCGGCGGCTGTGGCGGCATTGCGCGAGATCCCCTGGGTCGGCCGGCGAGCCGTCGCCCAGATCGAGAGCCTTCAGGCGAATCCGTCCGCAATGGAGCAGTGGATGCTCGCCCGCACAGGCCTCGTCGTCGGTGTCGTCGCGAGCACTCTGGGTGATCTGGGACGTCTCGTGATCGACTTGGTCCTGACCCTTCTGACCCTCTTCGTTTTCTACCGGACCGGAGACGGTCTGGTCGCGCAGATCCAGAGCGCGGCACGTCGCCTCGCGGGCGAGCGTGTGGATGTCGTGCTCCGCACGCTCGGGGAGACCGTTCGCGCGGTGATGTACGGGACTCTCGCGACCGCGCTCGCCCAGGCGCTGCTCGTCACGCTCGGCGCGTGGGTGGCGGGGCTCGGCTCGCCGGTGTTGCTCGGGGCGCTGACCGCGCTCCTGGCGCTCACGCCGGTCGGCACACCACTCGTCTACGTACCGGCCAGCGCCTGGCTCATGCTGCAGGGACGCGTCGTCGCCGGCCTGCTGCTCCTGGGGTGGGGAGTCCTCGTCGTCAGCATGGTCGACAACGTGATCCGGTCGTGGTTTCTGCACGGCGCCGCACGAGTACCGTTCCTCCTGGGATTCTTCGGCGTCCTCGGTGGCCTGCTGGCGTTCGGGCCAATCGGACTCTTCCTCGGACCGATCACCATGGCGCTCCTGCTCACGCTCTGGCGGGACTGGACTCGGGCCGAAACGACGGCCAGCGGGACGACGTAAGGCACAGCTCGACGGGCTCCTGAGGTCGCGATTCCCGCCTGCGGCGCCGGCGCTCGGTCGTATCCCGGGGCCCTGTGCGCCTGGAGGGCTGGTTCGCTGCGCTGCTTCGAGCGCCGGGGGCTTCCGGAGGGCCAGTGGCGCGGCCGGCCTCCCCCCACTCGTCACGAGCGACGCGTGTTAGAATTCCGGCAATGCGATCGCGTGTGAGCGTCCGGTGAGCCGCGGGGGTCACTACGGCTTCGAGCGGCGGCGCCGGGCCGACATCCAAAAGGCGAAGCAGGAAGCGAAGCGACAGCGTAAGACGGAGCGTGCGGAGTCCGGCGCCGTCGGGCCCGAGGTAGGCGAGGCACAAGACACCGGCGCGCCGGACGGTATGTGGGAGTGGTTCTCACCGAGCCGAGGCCGCGCCGTCACCTCGCGGCCCGGCACGCGGCCCGACCCCGACCCGCCTGACGACTGGATCCTGTTGACCGACGTCGAGCCCGACGCCCGGCCGGAGTAGACTACTTCTTCGCCGCGTCGGCGGCCTGAAAGCCGATCTTGTTGTGCGTTCCGTCGCACATCGGCTTGTTGGAGGATGAGCCGCACCGGCAGAGCGCGATCC
>WNFA01006050.1_pt1 | contig 11322 bp, 12 predicted proteins | sample 5400481 | NCBI WGS metagenome assembly WNFA01 (sample SAMN13153340, study PRJNA577476) | soil metagenome | isolation source: 120 cm saprolite under Douglas fir tree site 2 hole 1 replicate 2 | place: USA:California | collected 2015-04-18
GTGTGAAACGAAACGGCCCGCCCGAGCGTCAGAGTAAATATCCGGGGCTTGAACACCCTCGGGTGGAGAACTCACAAGGAAGTGCAGCCGGGGCCTCGGGGTGATACCTCGAGGCTCTTGCTGTGTTGGGCCCAACCGCCGCCCACCTTCCTTGAAGATTCTCCCCGAATGGCCCTCGAATGTTCCCTGGCAGCGAGCCCGCCATGCGGGCGAGCGAAGGGGAGGCGCGAGCGGAGCCGCCATGCGGCGCAGCGAGTCCCCCGCCACTTGAGGGGCGAGAGGGAGCCCGAACCCCCGCAGTCCCCACGAACCCATGTGCTGACCATGTGCTGAACCACCCGGGATCACGGTGTGCAAGGGCAGCTAGAGGTGATAGCCGTGATGACTCCTGAGAAAAGCAGGGCGACTGATTCCACTCCGGGAACTCAAAGGGTTACGCGCGAACTGACTGGAAAGACTGAGGCCCGGCTCTTCACCGGGCCTCGATTACGAATCAGCTGCTCTGCCACTGAGTTACACCGGCACCGGATGATCACGCTAGCACAACTCCCCCGCGCGGGCGAGCGTCCGCCGCGCTCGCGGGAGTGATAGAATGCCCGGGCATGAAATTTCTCTGTCTCGACTGCGACGCGCCGATGAAGCTGCACTCGACCGAGGGGCCCGATGAGGGCTCGCTGACGGTCACCTTCCGCTGCCCGGAATGCGGATTCCGTGTCGCGATGCTGACCAATCCGTTCGAAACGCAGTTGGTGCGGAGCCTCGGCATCAAGGTCGCGCCGGAGACGGCGCAAAGCGGCCGGGCGCCGGAGACGGCGCCGTTCGAGCACGTGCGCACGATGATGACCAACCCGCGCGCCGACGTCTTCGAGGTCGAGGTCGGCGCGGGTGCAGAGACTGCCGGCTGTCCCTTCGCCGCCATGGTCAATGAGGGCGCCACGGCCGTACCGGCTGCCGTCGTCTGGACGTCCGAGGCTGAGGCGCGCGTCGAGCGGGTTCCGTCGTTCATCCGGCCGATGGCCCGGCGCGCCATCGAGCGGTTCGCCGCCGAGCGCGGATACTCGACCATCGACGCGACCGTGATGGACGAGGCGCGTGGCGCGTTCGGGATGTAGCCGCTCATGACAAAGGCCGACCTCGTGGTGCGGATGGCAGCGGCCGCCGGGTGGCCGAAGTCGGGCTCCGAGCGGGCGCTCCGGGCGGCGCTCGCGGGGATCCGCGCCTCGCTGAAGCGGGGCGATGCGGTCACGCTCGTCGGCTTCGGAACGTTTTCCGTCGCCCGGCGCAAGCCACGGACGCTGAAGAACCCGCGCACGGGCCAAGCGGTGACGGTCGCCGGGCGGATCCCGCGCTTCAAGCCGTCGAAAGAGTTGAGACAGGCGGTCCGCTGACCGGCTTTTTCCTTGCCGGCCGCGCCGCGCGCTGGCTAGAATCGGTTCCAGTGCACCGGGGCCGCGCGTTCGCCGTCCTGGCGGTCCTTGCCGCCGCCATTGCTCCCCTTACCGCGACCGCCCAGCCCGGGCGGCCCGTTGCCGACGGACGCCCACCCGCACTCTCCGCGGAATCCGTCTTGCTGCTCGATCCCGAGGGCCGGACGCTCTTCGCCAAGAATCCCGACGAGGAGCGGGCACCCGCCAGTCTCGTGAAGCTGATGACGCTCTACCTCGCGTTCGAGGACATCGAGGCCGGGCGCGCCGAACTCGACGAGCTGGTCCCGGTCAGCCGGTACGCCGCGTTGACACCGCGAGCCCGGATGGGCCTCCGCGCGGGCGAGTCCGTCCCGCTCCACGTGCTCCTGGAAGGCGTGGCGATCGCCTCGGCGAACGACGCGGCGACGGCGCTCGCCGAGCGACTCGCCGGAGACGAGTGGAGCTTTGTCGGCAGGATGAACGCGAAGGCGCAGGAGCTCGAGCTCCACTCCACGCGGTTCGCGAACCCGCACGGGCTCCCCGATCCGGCCCAGCGGAGTAACGCCCGCGACCTCGCCCAGCTGATCGCCCGCCTGCTCCGGGACCACCCCGCGTCGCGGCCGATGCTGGGCGGGCAGACGTTCGTCTACCGGGGCCGCGTGTACGCGCGCCACATTCCGCTGTTCAACGACCCCCTGGGCGTGCAGGCGCTCAAGACCGGATTCACGCACGAGGCCGGCTACAACCTCGCCGTGTCGGCGTGGCGCGACGGGCAGCAATTCGTCATGGTCGTCCTCGGCTCGCGCACCCGGACGGCTTCGTTCCTCGACGCGAAGAAGCTCCTGAAGTTCGGCTTCGTCGAAGCCGGGCTGGATAGCCCCCCCGAGCCCCGCCCGCCGAAGCGGCCGGCCCGCACGCGGCGCACGACCCTCACGCAGTGAGCCCGATCCACGGCTACGTCTTCGACGCGTACGGCACGCTCTTCGACGTTCACTCGGTCGTCGAAGCCGGCCGCGCGATCACGGACGATCCGGCGACGCTGTCGGCCACCTGGCGGCAGAAGCAGCTGGAGTACACGTGGTTGAGGGCGCTCATGGGTGTCTACGCCGACTTCTGGGCCGTGACCGAGTCGGCGCTCCGCCACACCATCCGCCGGCTCGGCCTCCCCGCGACGGAGGCGCAGGTGCGGCGCCTGATGGAGGCCTACCTCTCGCTCGCCTGCTTCCCCGAAGCGAAAGCCGCCCTCGAGCGCCTCGCCGGCCGGCCGCGCGCGGTGCTCTCGAACGGTGCGCCGAGAATGCTGGCGGCCGCGGTCGCCTCGAGCGGGCTCGCCCCGCATCTCGAGCACGTCATCTCCGTCGACACGGTGAAAACCTACAAGCCTTCGCCGCTCGTGTACGCGCTCGGCCCCGCAACGCTGGGAATTCCGGCGGGCGAGCTTCTCTTCGTGTCCTCGAACGGCTGGGACGTCGCCGGGGCGAAGGCGTTCGGCTATCGGGTCGCCTGGTGCAACCGCACGAGCGCGCCCGAGGAGGAGCTCGGCGTACGCGCCGACGTGGTCGTTCCCACGCTCGACCTGCTCCCTCGCTGAGATCTCGCCGAGGGAAAAAAGAAGGCGGCTCGCCCGACGCGAGCCGCCCGTGACGGCGTGAAGAGTCGGCCTCGCCCTACTTCTTGCCGGCCAGCTTCTTCCGCTTCACGTAGGCCCAGATCTTCTTCGTCATCTCGGACGGCCCGATCGGCGAGCCGCCGAAGATGGACTCGGCCGAGTCCTTGCAACCCTTGAAGGTGATCGAGTACCCTCCGAACGCCTTCTTCCCCTTCGCCATGACCCCTCCTTACCTCGTGGTGGTGTCTCGCTCCTGACTGCCTCGGGGGTATTCCTACCACACGGACGAGGGGAGCAAAAAGAAAAAACACCACACCTTGGGGCGTGCCGCCGAGGAAAACGATACCCAGTAGGGGTATGGGGGCTCCGGGGCGGCCGGACGACCCGCTCAGTGTGTCTGGAACGCGGGCAACACGTCGCGGGCGAACCAGCGGAGCTGCTCCTTGAACTCCTTCGCCGAGAGGCCCTCCGCCCAGTGGATCATGAAGTCCTCGAGCCCGGGATACTTCGCCGCGACGGACTTGATGCCCTCGATCACGTGCGCCGGCGGGCCGCAGAACCACGCCTTCTGCTGAATGCCGTCGGCGAGCGAGGGCACGCGCGCGGGCGCGCCCGGCGTGCCCCACGTACGTCCGTGCTCGTCGGCGTAGCGCACGAAGCCGAAGGGCGCGAACCACTTGTAGCGCTCGTCGTGCGACGGCTCGACGCGACGCTTGGCCTCTTCCGGCGTATCGGCGAGGTAGAGCCCGGCGCCCCAGATCATGTCCTCGCCGAGTTGCTTGGGACGGCCGTGCTTCACGCAGGCGTCGCGATACGCCTTCACCACGTCGTCGAGGATCTTCTCGCCGTTGAGGGTCACCATGGCCTTGAAGTTCTTGCTGGCCATGTAGTCGATGGACTTGCTGCTCGCGATCGGCATCCAGATCTCGACGGGCAGGTGCCTCGGCCGCGGGACGCAGGTGATGTCGGTGAGCTGATAGCCGCGGTACTCCACGGGCGGCGGACAGTCGTAGCGCTTGCCGTGGTGGCTGAACGACTCCGCGTTGAAGCACCGGAGCAGGAGGTCGATCTGCTCCTCGAACAGCTCCCGGTTCGCCGCCTGATCGATGACCGGCGCCCCGAACGTCTCCACCTCGCGCGAGTGATACCCGCGCCCCACGCCCATGATCACGCGACCGTCGGTGACGATGTCCGCCATCGCGTAGTCTTCGGCGAGGCGGATGGGGTGCCACATCGGGACCACGTTGAAGGCGCAGCCGAGCTTGAGGCGCCGCGTCTGGGTGGCGAGCCAGAGCGAGAGCTGGACGAGGTTCGGGAAGCACTCGTAGCCCTCGCGCTGGAAGTGGTGCTCGGCCGTCCACAGCGCGTAGTAGCCGAGGTCGTCCATCAGCTGGGCGACGTCGCGCGCGGCGAAGAAGGGCTCGCTCAGCCGCTCGTTGCTGTAGCGCCGGGCGTTGGCCGGCGTGCCCTGCAAGCCGATGTTCTCCAGGTCGACCTGGCCGACGTAGAGCACGTGGAATCGCTTGATCATCGCGCTGTCCACCCTCCGTCGATCACGAGCGTGTGGCCCGTGACGTAGTCCGCTTCTTCACTCGCGAGATAGCACGCGGCCGCCGCGATCTCGTCGAGCGTGCCGCGCCGGCCCGCCGGCGTGATCGCGCGCACGGCCGCCTCGTCCCCTCCGACGCCCCGCATCTCGGGCGCGTCGGCGCCGAGGATCCGCGTCGAGTTCGCGCGCAGGCCCGTTTGGATCGCGCCGGGGCAGATCGCGTTCACGGTGACGCCGCGCGCGGCGTACGTGATCGCCAGCTGCCGCGTCAAGCCGACGACGCCGTGCTTGGACGCGGTGTACGCGGTGCCGCCTCCAGAGCCAACGAGCCCGGCGACCGAGGCGATGTTGATGATACGCCCGCGCCCACGCGGGAGCATCTCGGCCAGCGCGCGCTTGCTGCCATAGAAGCTCCCGGTGAGGTTGATGCCGATGACGCGCTCCCAGAGCGCCGGCGTCATGCCCTCGGCGGACTCGTAGCCGTCGAGGATCCCCGCCGCGTTGACCATGATCCCGAGGGGGCCGAGCTCGCGCACGGCCGCCGCGACGGCTCGGTCCACGTCGTCCCAGCGGCTCACGTCGCCCTGCACGAACGTCGCGCGCCCGCCCTTCGACGCGATCGCGGTGACGGCGTCCTTGCCGCCTTCCGGGAGGAGATCGAAGATCGCGACCGTCGCGCCCTGGGCCGCGAGCGCGTGGGCGATGGCGCGCCCGATGCCCGAGCCGCCGCCCGTGACGAACGCGCTGCCGCCGAGAAGGCTCACGCGCCGATGAACTCCACGATCGCCCGCGCTGCCGACTCCGGCGTCTCGTGCAGGACCATGTGGCCCCCGGGCAGGAGGCGCAGCGCGGCGCCCTTGACGCGCCGCTGCCACTCGTCGGCGTAGACGAGCGGATTCGCGCGATCGGCGTCGCCCCACAAGAGGAGGGTCGGCGCCCCGATCCGATGCAGGCGCTTCTTCAGACCCTTGTCGGGGATGGGCCACGCGAACTTCGCCATCGAGGACCGCCGCTGGATCGACTCGACCTCGGCCGCGAGGCTCTCCTGGTCGCTCCCCGGAAGCGTCGCCCACTGGCGGGCGACGCCGGAGGTCGGGTCGTGCCAGAGGATCGGCGCTAGCTCGTCGGAAGGCAGGATCAGGACGTCGGCGGACGGCGCGTCGTCGCGCCAGAGGCCGAGGGGCGAGATGAGCGTGAGGCTCCCCGCGCGGGCCGGAAAGACCGCGGCGATCTCGGCCGCCATCATGCCGCCGAACGCGTGGCCCACCATGTGCGCCCGCTCGAGCCCGAGTGCCTGCAAGAGCTCGTCGTAGGCGAGCGTGAGGTCGAGGAGATCGTCGAGCGTCTCGATGCCGGTCGAGCCCGACACCCCGGGATGAGACGGCGCGTAGACGGTGAACGTCCGGGCGAGGAGATCGAGGAACGGCGACCAGGCGCTTCGCTCGTGGTACGAGTGGAAGTAGACGAGCGGGGCCCCGCGACCGGCGGCGAGCACGCGGAAGGTCACCGCGCCCCCGCGGATCTCGACGGTGCGATCGTCCGGCATCACGCCGCTCCGTCGGGCCCTGGCGCGCTCACGCCGACCCGTTCCGGGCGCCCGAGGGCCACCAGCGGTCTTTGTAGCCGGGCCAGAGGTCACGGACGTGCGGCATGACCTCCTTCGCGAACAGCTCCGTGTTCTTCTGCGCCAGTTCCTTCGGCATGCTGCCGATCTGGAGCAGCACCATCAGGTGGCCGACCCGCAGGGTCTTGATGCACTCGGTGAGCTGCTGCCGGACCGTGGCGGGGCTGCCGGCGATGACGTAGCCCTGGTCCACGTACTGGCCCCAATCGAGCGACTGGCGGACGCGACGTGCCGCGGCCCCGACCTGCGCTCTCGTCCCGCTCTGCACCGTCTTCACGGTGCGGTAGCCCGGCGCTTCGGCGAAGCCTTCCCAGACGTTCAGGCACTTCTGGTAGAAGTAGTGCACGTGCGGGAAGTACTCGCGCTCGGCCTGGGCGTCCGTCTCAGACACGCATACGAGCTGGAGGAACCCCGCCCGGAACGGGTTGTCGTCGGCGCCCACCCGGGCACTTGCTTCCCAGAAGCCGTCCATCGTCGCCTTGCCGCGCTTGTAGCCGAAGTACGAGAGGTAGCAGTAGACGTAGTCGAGCTTCGCCGTCCACTCCCACGTCTCGACGCTGCCGCCGCCGGGAATCCACACGGGCGGATGCGGCTTCTGCAGCGGCTGAGGCCAGATGTTCGCGTAGCGGACCTGGGTGTACTTACCGTTGAAGGAGAAGACCTCGGGGCGCGTCCAGGCCTGCATGACCAGATCGTGCGCCTCGTAGTACCGGTCGCGCAGCGTGGCCGGATTGATGCCGTAGGCGAAGTTCATGTCCATCGACGTGCCGACCGGGAAGCCCGCGACGAGCCGGCCGCCCGAGAGCAGGTCGAGCATCGCGAACTCCTCGGCCACGCGGAGCGGCGGGTTGTACGCGGCGAGGCTGTTGCCGAGGACGACGATCGCCGCCTGCGACGTTCGGCGCGTCAGCGCCGCCGCCATGAGGTTCGGCGAGGGCATGAGCCCATACGCGTTGTTGTGGTGCTCGTTCACGCAGAGTCCGTCGAAGCCCTGCGCCTCGGCGAACTCCAGCTCGTCGAGGAACTCGTGATAGAGGCCGCGGGTCTTCTCGGGATCGTGAAGATGGTGCGGGACGTCCACCCAGACCGACCGGTAGCGCTGCTCGAAGTCGTCCGGCAGGAACCTGTAGGGCATGAGGTGGAAAAAGCAGATCTTCATGGCGCCTCCGGGTGCCGCCGATGATAGCACGGCGGGTTCGATCAGTATCCCCTCGTGGACGTTGACGCAGGCGACGACAACGTCCTACTCTGACCCTGATGATGCACGCGCGCTCGATCCGCATGCGGCGCTGGAGTCGGTGGGAGTACGAACAGCTCGTCGAGCGCGGCTTCTTCCGCCCCGACGAGAGGCTCGAGTTGCTCGACGGCCTCATGCTGGTGAAGGAGCCCCAGAGCAGTGCCCATATGACCGCCATCCGCCTCGTCGAGGACGCCCTGCGGATGGCTTTCGGGACGCGGTGGGACGTGCGCACTCAGGGACCGATCGCGCTCGATCCCCGGTCGGAGCCGGAGCCGGACGTCAGCGTGGTCCGCGGCTCGCCTCGCGACTACCGCGACGCGCATCCCACCAGCCCCGCGCTGGTGGTCGAGGTCGCCCTGGCCAGCCTGCGGCTCGATCGGACTCGCAAGTGCCGCGCCTTTGCGCGAGCCGGCGTCCCCGAGTACTGGATCGTCAACCTCCTCGACCGGGCACTCGAGGTCCATCGAGAGCCCGCGCTGCTCGATGCCGCGCGCCGTCGGTGGGGCTATCGCTCGATCCAGGCGCTCGGGCCTGACGCCGTTGTCAGCCCGCTTGCCGCTCCGGCCGCTCGCGTCGTCGTGGCCGACCTCCTGCCGTAGGCGCGCCGTCTCGCGGAACGCCGCGCCGGTTCTCACTACCATCCCTCGCGCAGGCTGAAGTCGCTCAGTGAAGTCACCCGCGAAGCGTTTCGCTTGAATGCCGGTCCGATCCGGCGTAGCCTACGGCCGAGTGCTGGTTCGATCACCGCGGGAGCTCGGGGAACCGGGCTGAGAGGGCGGCTCACCGCCGCCGACCGCATGAACCTGACCTGGTTAATGCCAGCGAAGGGAGGCCTCCTATGCCAGAGTCGCGTCCGACTTCTCAGAAGGTGTACCTCCAGGGGTCTCGTTCCGACGTCCGCGTGCCGATGCGGGAGATTGCGCTCTCGGGCGGCAATCCGCCGCTCCGCCTCTACGACACAAGCGGTCCCTACACCGATCCCAACGCCGACCTCGACCTGAAGCGGGGCTTGCCGCCGCTCAGGCTCGCCTGGATCCTCGGCCGCGGTGACGTCCAGGAGCTGCCGGGCCCGTCCTCCGCGTACCGCCGGAGCCGCGAGGAGAATCCCGCGCTCGGCGGCGTCAGGTTCGCAAGCGTGCGGCGGCCGCTGCGCGCGAGTCCCGGCCGGTGCGTCAGCCAGATGCACTACGCTCGCCGCGGCGAGATCACCCCGGAGATGGAGTTCATCGCGCTGCGCGAGGGCATGGCGCCCGAGCTCGTCCGCGACGAGGTCGCGCGGGGCCGCGCGATCATTCCGTCGAACATCAACCACCCCGAGACGGAGCCGATGATCATCGGCCGGAAGTTCCTCGTGAAGATCAACGCCAACATCGGCAACTCGGCCGTCGCCTCCTCGATCGAGGAGGAGGTCGACAAGATGACGTGGGCGACGCGCTGGGGCGCCGACACGGTGATGGACCTCTCGACCGGCAAGAACATCCACGAGACCCGCGAGTGGATTCTCCGGAACTCGCCGGTGCCCATCGGCACGGTGCCGATCTACCAGGCGCTGGAGAAGGTCGGCGGCAAGGCCGAGGAGCTGACCTGGGACGTCTACCGCGACACCCTCATCGAGCAAGCGGAGCAGGGCGTGGATTACTTCACGATCCACGCCGGGGTGCGGCTCCCCTACATTCCGCTCACGGCCAAGCGCGTGACGGGAATCGTCTCGCGCGGCGGGTCGATCATGGCCAAGTGGTGCCTCTCGCACCACCAGGAGAGCTTCCTCTACACCCGATTCCGCGAGATCTGCGAGATCATGGCGGCGTACGACGTCGCCTTCTCGCTGGGCGACGGTCTCCGCCCCGGCTCCAACGCCGACGCCAACGACGAAGCGCAATTCGCCGAGCTCGACACGCTCGGCGAGCTGACGACGATCGCCTGGGAGCAGGACGTCCAGGTGATGATCGAGGGCCCCGGCCACGTGCCGATGCACCTCATCAAGGAGAACATGGACCGTCAGCTCGCGGTGTGCCACGAGGCGCCCTTCTACACGCTCGGCCCGCTGACGACCGACGTGGCGCCGGGCTACGACCACATCACCTCGGCGATCGGCGCGGCGATGATCGGCTGGTTCGGCACCGCGATGCTCTGCTACGTGACGCCGAAGGAGCACCTCGGCCTGCCCAACCGCAAGGACGTGAAGGACGGAGTGATCGCGTACAAGATTGCCGCCCACGCGGCCGACCTCGCCAAGGGCCATCCCGGCGCGCGCGACTGGGACGACGCGCTCTCCCGGGCCCGCTTCGAGTTCCGCTGGGAGGACCAGTTCAACCTCTCGCTCGATCCCGAGACCGCGCGCGAGTTCCACGACGAGACGCTGCCGGCCGAGGGCGCGAAGATCGCCCACTTCTGCTCGATGTGCGGGCCGCACTTCTGCTCGATGAAGATCACGCAGGACGTCCGCGACTACGCCGCCAAGCACGGCATCGCGGAGGAGACGGCCGCGATCGCGCAGGGGCTACGGGAGAAGGCGGAGGAGTTCAGGAAGGGCGGCGGAGAGATCTACCGCCGAGCGTAACAGCGCGGGCTACTTCGGACCCGTTCGAATCGCTCGCGCAGTTCGCGGAGCGCGAGGAAGGTAGGCGCATCTACTGAAGGTAGGCGCATCTACTAGCGTCGTCCTTTACGAAGGATACGAGCGCGGGCGGCTGATGTCAGCCTGGCACTCGCCCCGGCGCTGCCTCTGGAGGCGCTCCAGTTGGGCGATCGCCGTGTGAAACTTTCTGTCCATGGCGCCCTCATACCGCAGGATCGTTTCATTCGTGGAATCATCCAGTATGCCCGCACGTGCCGACACCTGATCGCACACTGTTGCCTCTTGAGCCTCCACCACCTTTCTTTGCCGGCGGAACTTCTTTTGAGTCTCAGCGATGAATCCAAGAATGGATTCACGCAGCTCCTTCTTCGCGGCGTCTGTGACCGTCGTCGCCCCTCGCATCGCGTCGAGATCCTCGTCACTCCACTGCCACCCCGCCTCGAGCCAGGCGATGCTCTCCTCCGAGAGCTTGCCGTCATGGCGGATTTCTCGAGCGATGTCGTCGAACACCTCGCCGAGGCGCTCCAAACCCACTACGGTGCATTGCAGCTTGGATATGTCTCGCTCCGCTTCTTCTTGCTCAATCTCGCCCTGCTTCAAGTGCACGTCGATGCGCGCGAGATTCATGCCGATTTCGATCGTGGCCGCTTCCGCGCGTACCGCGCGGCGGCGGCGCCAGTAGGTGCAAGCGATCTCCTCGACGAGTAACGCTTCGAGCATCCCGACCGGTTGGAGCGACTCCGCGAGCCCAGCCCAGAGTCGCTCATATTCTGCTCGGTCCTCCTGGGGGAGGACTACCGCGTTGGCCAGTAATCCGTGCTTAAGCGCGTTCCACCTGATCGCGTTCTTGCCCTCGACGGTCTTCGGCCCCGTCGATCGCCGTGCGTTTCGCCGATTCGCCTCACGCTGTTTCATGGATACCAGTTTCGCCATCGTGTCTTCCTTTCGGCCGGACATCCCATGCCGGCGTCTTAATGAGCACTCGACCCTAACTACAACCCTCTCCCGCACCAAAAAAATGGGCACGCTCTTGTCGGGCGAGCGTGCCCATCCTGTGTCGTGCTGTGTGTCGTCTTGCTACGCGACGTCTCGCTGGCCGACTGTCGCGAGTAGACGACCTATAAAATTCTAGCAGCGGCAGTCCGAGCCGTCAAACGTTGTCTCAATTGCCGGCGCGCCGCTGGCCGTCTCCTTGACAACATCGAACCGGAACTGACCGTCGCCCGTGGCGGTCACCACGAGCCGCCCTCGCTCGTACGGCGCATCCGTCTGGTCATGGCACCAGCGGCAGAGCGCCACTAACTGATCGAGGTCGA
>WNFA01009988.1_pt1 | contig 11322 bp, 12 predicted proteins | sample 5400481 | NCBI WGS metagenome assembly WNFA01 (sample SAMN13153340, study PRJNA577476) | soil metagenome | isolation source: 120 cm saprolite under Douglas fir tree site 2 hole 1 replicate 2 | place: USA:California | collected 2015-04-18
CTCCCCGAGCGAGAGTCGCACGCGCTCCTTGTCCAGGGGCACGACGACGCCACCATCGACCTCGGCTACGAGCAGTCTGATGGTGTTCGAGCCAACGTCGACGACTCCGATGCGCACTGCCCCGAATCGTAGGTTCCCCGCCGGAGGGCGCCTTGAACCTCGTAGAGGCTTGATGTGAAACATCTAGCCGCTACCGGCCGCGAACGCGGCCGGCTTTAGGGGTCTTAGCGCGCGCCGGAATCCGTGCGAGCGGATTCCGGCACTTGCGCCAACGATTACCGCGAGCGCGCGAGCGAGACGCGCCGCCGTGCGCGACGCATGAGTACCGCTTGTGCGGAACGTGGGCGATCCTCCTTCTTGGGACTGATGCGATGCCAGATGCCGTCGGAATCGAGCTCCCACGAAGACGCCGTATCGGAGAGCAGTGCATCGATCGTCGCTGCGAGCTCGCTCTGCGCACCGATGTCGCCGACTGGCGCGACGACCTCGACACGGTGATCGAGGTTGCGCGGCATCAGGTCGGCGCTACCGAGATAGAACCTGCTCCGGTCGCCGGACTCGAAGTGAAAAACGCGACTGTGCTCGAGGAAGCGCCCGAGCACGCTGCGCACGCGGATACCGTCGCTCAGGCCCGGCACTCCCGGTCGCAGCGAGCAGATGCCCCGCACGAGCAGGTCGATGCGCGCACCGGCCTCGGACGCGGCATACAGCTCATCGATCACCTCGGTATGCGTCAGCCCGTTCACCTTGATGCGAATCCGGGCCCTCCGGCCGTTGCGCGCCGCATCGGCGACATCGCGGATCTCCTCGATCAGGCGCTGCCGCAGCGTGAACGGCGCGACGAGCAGCTTTCGGAAGCGCGCGGGGCGCCCGAACCCGGTGAGGTAGTTGAAGAGGTCCGCGACGTCGGCGGCGATGTCCTCATCCGCCGTGAAGATGCCGAAGTCCTCGTATGCCTTCGCGGTCACGTTGTTGTAGTTCCCCGTGCCGAGATGGACGTAGCGGCGCAGCACGCCGCTCTCCCGCCGCACGACGAGCGTCGTCTTGCAGTGGATCTTCAGCGAGGAGAAGCCGTACACGACGTGCACGCCCGCCTGCTCGAGCGCGCGCGACCACACGCTCTGCTTCCCGTTCTCCGAAGCTTCGATCAACGCGGGCACGAGCGGCGTGTCGTCGCTCGTGCGATACACGGTCGACTTCAACGCGATCACGCTCGGATCGGACGCGGAGGTGTTGAGGAACGACTCGAAGCTCGCGGCGAACGAGTCGTACGGATGGTGGACGAGCAGGTCGCCTGCGCGAATCGCGGCGAACTGCTGGCCGTCGTCCAGGAGCGCGAGCGGCGGCCGTCCGACCGGGATCCAGTCGTCGACCTTCAGCTCCGGCCGGTCGAGCTTGGTCAGCTCGGAGACGTCGGCGAGATCGAGGGTGCCATCGATCCGATACACGACGTCGTCGGCAACGCGGAGGCCGTGCTGAATCCGCTCCTGCATCGCGGCCGACATCGATCCCGAGACCTCGACGCGGGTGATCTCGCCGAAGCGCCTGCGGCGCAGCTCGAGCTCGACCGCCTCGAGCAGGTCGTCGGCCTCGTCCGACACCTCGAAGTCGGCGTCGCGCGTGACGCGGAAGACGGAGCGCTCGAGCACGTCCATCCCGGGGAAGAGCGACGGCAGGAAATGCGAGAGCACCTGCTCGAGCGGCACGAAGCGGTCGCCATTGCCGACCGAGAAGAAGCGCGGCAGGCCTTCGGGAACCTTGACGCGTGCGAAGCGCTCCTCGCCGTCCTCCGGATCGCGCACGAAGATGGCCAGGCTGATCGAGAGGCCCGAGATGTACGGAAAGGGCTGTCCCGGCCCGACCGCAAGCGGTGTGAGCACCGGGTAGATGTCGCTGGCGTACCGCCGCTCGAGCTCCCGTCGCTCCTCCTCCGAGAGCTCCTCGACGCGCGAGATGACGATGCCCTCGGCGGCGAGCGCCGGACAGAGCTCGCGGGACCAGACGCGCGCCTGTTCGGCCAGCAGCTGGAGGACGCGCTCCCGCGCTTCGCGGAGGGCCTGCTGCGGGGTGCGCCCGTCGGGCGAGCGAACCGTGATCCCCGCGGCCGCCTGGCCGCTCAGGCCCGCGATCCGCGTCATGAAGAACTCGTCGAGCATGTGCGAGCAGATCGAGCAGAACCGCACGCGCTCGAGCAGAGGCAGGTCGGAGTCCTCCGCGAGCGCGAGCACGCGGGCGTCGTAGTCGAGGAACGACAGCTCGCGGTTGATCAGGCGATCGGCCGCAGCTGTTCCCCGCTTTTTCGGCCGAACGGCAGCCATCAGAACATCCTATTCTTCATCTCGAGAACCGCCAGAGGGTGACGTTCCGGTAACGGTCCGGGATGCTTTCTGGTTACGTGACGGCGAAATAGATCGCGCTCGCAGCGCCGGCCGCGAGGCAGTAGATCGCGAACGGCACGAGCGTCTTCGTCTCGAAGTAGCGCATCAGGAAGCGCACGGCGAGATACGCAGTCGCTGCCGAGCAAAGGGCGCCCACGAGCGCCGGCCCCCGCACGCCGCGAGCGTCCGCCCCCGCAAGATCCGGCAGTTTCAAGAGAGCGGCCGCGCCGATGATCGGCGTCGCGAGCAGAAACGCGAACCGGGCCGCGTCCTTGTGCGAGAGGCCGACAGCGAGGCTGCCACCCATGGTCGCGCCCGACCGCGAGATGCCCGGGATCAGCGCGAGCGCCTGCAACGAGCCGACGACGGAGGCGTCACGCCAGCTGACCTGGCGCGCAATCCGGGTGTCGTCGTCCTCTGCTGTCTCAGGCGCGCGCCGGCGCAGCGCTTCGGCGCCGAAGAGCAGTAGGCCGTTGAGGAAGAGGAAGATCGAAGCCGACTGTGCCGAGGCGAAGACACTGCGCAGCTTGTGCTCGAGCAGCAGCCCGAGAATCCCCGCCGGGATCGTCCCCACCACGAGGAGCCAGCCGAGCTTCGCATCGGCATCGTCAGGCGCGATGCCGCGGTCGCGGAGTGACCGTCCGATGCCCTTGACGATGCGCACCCAGTCGCGCCGAAAGAAGAAGAGCAGCACGAGCGCGGTCGCGAGATGCGTCGCGACGAGGAAGGTGATGAAGAACTTGTCGTTCTGGTGAATGTGCCAGCCGACGAGCCTCGGGAGGATGACGCTGTGCCCGAGGCTCGAGACGGGAAAGAGCTCCGAGACGCCCTGGAGCAGGCCGAGCATCGCGCCCTGGAAGTACGAGATCGGATGTCCCACGCTTAGGAGGGTCTGGCGAAATAGTGGTTGAGTCGCGCGGCCGCGCTGGATCGCCGCGCTGCGGCGTCCTCGGTCGCCCCGATAGCACCACTATCGGGGCCCCCTGCGTCCTTGCATCGCGACGACCAGCACCCCCGCGCAACGAACACCATTCCGCCAGACCCTCCTACGCGGACGAGCGAGCGGTTCGGGGGCCGGTGTTGAACCACGCGAACACGAGGCAGGCGACCCCGACGAGGAACGCCGCAATGCCGTGCTTCGTGTGGTGGTGGCTCGATCCCGCCTGGTGGCCCGGGAAGAACGACGGCAGCGACTTCGCCGGCTCGGCCCAGTACACGATCGCGATCGCGATCAGGACGATGCCGACGACGATGGCGAGGATGGCCCAGAGGCGACGATTGCTCATCGCCGGAAAGTCTAGGAGGTCGTCGGGTGCGAGGCGTCGGAGAACTCGCGGAACTCGGCCGTGAGCAGATACGCGGTCTGCTCGCCGATATCGACCGCGCGGTCGCCGATGCGCTCGAGAGTCCGCGCCACCACGACCATTCGCAAGCCCCATTCGCGGAGCGAGGGCTCGGCCATCACGTCGACAAGCCGCTCGACGAAGCGGCGGTTGGCGCGATCGATCAGGTCGTCGAGGTCGACGAGGCTCTCGGCGCCGACGAGATCCCGCCCCGAGAACGAGTCGAGCGCAACGCGCAGCATCTCCTCCGCCCGCTCACCCATGTCGGTCAAGACGTCGACGAGGGCGGGATCAGGGTCGACATCGGAGACGAGCTTCGAGAGCTTGGCGATCGTCACGCAGCTGTCGGCACTCCGCTCGAGCAGCAGGTTGATGTGGATGATCGCGAGCAGGAGCCGGAGATCACGAGCAACGGGGGTCTGGAGCGCGAGCAGCGACTGGATCAGGCCCTCGATGTTGAGGAACAGCGCGTCGATCTCGTCGTCGAAGGCAATGACCTCGTCGGCGAGCTCGACGTCCCGCTCCTTGAGCGCACGCAGCGCACCGCGGACGGCCGTGACGACCCGCTGACCCTCCTCCTGGAGCTGAGCTTCGATCCGATCCAGCGCGTCGTCGATTGCCACCGCGACACCGTACACGCGGCCAGGGGTGCGTTTTGAGGGTAGGTCACCACTTCGTCACCAGACCGCAACGGCCCCGTATCCCACCCATCCCGGGCCGGGTCGTACGTTGCCCCCGAACCCCGAAGAGGAGAGAGAAACCATGCCGAAACTTGGCAACCAGATTCGTATGCTCAGCATTCTCGCCCTGGCCGCCGCCGTTGCGGCCGTCGCGGTCTCCGCCGCCGGGGCTTCCCCTGCGCGGCACAGCGGCACCACGATCTCGGGCGCCGGCAGCTCGTTCGTCTCGCCGCTCGTCGCCCAGTGGATCACGCCGATCGGTGCCGCGTACGGCTATGAGCTGCAGTACAGCGCCGTCGGCTCGGGAGCAGGCGTCGCGGCGATCACCGCCCGCACCGTCGACTTCGGTGCGAGCGACGCCCCGCTGACACCCGACCAGTTCACGGCCTGCAACGGCTGTCTGCAGATCCCCTGGGCGCTCGGCGCCACCTCGGTGATGTACAACCTCCCTGGCGTCAAGAACTTGCTCCACATGGACGGGCCGACGCTGGCGAAGATCTTCATGGGCCAGATCACGACCTGGGACGATCCTGCGATCGCGAAGCTCAACAAGGGCGTCAACTTGCCGAGCACGAAGATCTCGATCGCCCACCGCTCCGACAACTCGGGCACGACCTTCAACTTCACCGACTACCTCTCGAGCGTCAGCCCGTCCTGGAAGTCGCAGATCGGCTCCGGCGTCGCGGTCAACTGGCCGGTCGGCTCAGGTGGCAAGGGCAGCTCCGGCGTTGCGGCCCTCGTCTCGCAGACTCCCGGCTCGATCGGGTACGCCGACGTGTTCTTCGCAATCCACAACCACCTGAGCTACTTCGCGATGAGGAACCGCTCGGGCAAGTTCGCGACTCCTGGAATCCGTGGGATCGTGGCGGCCGCCTCGAGCGACCAGAAACCCGACGCGACCAACGCGCTCTCGATCGTCAACCCACCGAAGAAGTACTTCAACGCGTACCCGATCTCGACCTTCACGTACGTGATCGTCCCCCAGCAGTCGAGCAAGGCAGCCGACCTGAAGCACTTCCTCTTCTGGGCAGTCACGAAGGGACAGACGTACGGGCCGAAGCTGCTCTTCGCTCCGATCCCGAAGCCGGTGCTCGTCGTCGCAGAGAAGACGATCGCGAAGATTCACTCGTAAGGGTCGAGTGACCTCACTCGATCTCACGGACGACACCCGCCGCCCCTTCACGGGGCGGCGGGTGCGCTTCGGCGACGTTTCGCTCCAGGTTGTCGCAGGCGCGGCGGCGGCGGGGACGACTGTTCTCGTTGCACTCATCGTCTGGAAGGTGATCGACGGCGCTCGGCCGGCGATCTCCCACTTCGGCCTGGGCTTCGTGTCGCGCGTCGCCTGGAACCCCGTGCTCGGCCACGAGCTCTACGGCGCGGGCAGCTTTCTCTTTGGCACGGCCGTCACCTCGCTCTTTGCGCTGGCCCTGGCGGCACCGCTCGCGATGGGGATCGCGCTCTTCCTCAGTGAGCTCGCACCGCGAGGGATCCGGGCGCCCGTTACGGCGCTCGTCGAGACGCTCGCCGCGATCCCGAGCGTCGTCATCGGCCTCTGGGGCATCCTCGTCCTCGGTCCGGCTCTGCGCACCAACATCGAGCCCGCGTTGCACAGCGCGCTTGGCTTCATCCCGATCTTCGGCGAGCCGGGGACGGGCTCGAGCATGTTCACGGCGATCATCGTCCTCACGATCATGATTCTCCCGATCGTCTCGAGCATCAGCCGGGAGCTGTTCCTCGGCGTACCGCACGAGCTGAAGGAGAGCGCGCTCGCGCTCGGCACCACGCGCTGGGAGATGGTGCGCGGTGTCGTGTTTCCCTATGCGCGAGGGGGCATCACTGCCGCACTGATCCTCGGTCTTGGACGGGCGCTCGGAGAGGCAATCGCGGTGACACAGGTCGTCGGCGACGTGGTCGGCATCCACGCAAACATCTTCTTCGGCGGCGACACGCTCGGGAGCAAGATCGCCGAGTCGTACCAGGGCTCGTCGACGAACCTCCAGACCGCCTCACTCGTGTACCTCGGGCTGATCCTTCTCGTGTTCTCGCTGGTCGCCCACGTGTCGGCACAGTGGATCGTCCGCCGCGTCGCCCGCAAGCACGGCATCACGCGCGGAGGGCACGCGTGAGCTCGCACAACCTCACCGGGCCCGGGCTTCGCCTCGACCGGCTCCCGCAACGACGCAGGGTGAACCGCCTGATGGAAGGGCTCGCCTGGCTAGCCGCCGCGATCGCGATCACGATCCTCGGGATCGTCGTCTTCTCGGTCGCGCGGAAGGGAGCAAGCGAGTTCAATCTCAACTTGCTCACGAAGAACCCGATCGCGTTCAGCCTCACGAACGCGCCACAGGGGCTTGCGAACGCCTTCGCCGGGTCACTCGTGATCGTCGCCCTCGCAACGGCGATGGCACTACCGGTCGGGATTCTCGTCGCGATCTATCTGAACGAGTTCGCGCCTGCAGCGATCAGGACCTCGGTCAGCATGGTGCTCGACATCCTCAACGGCGTGCCGGCCATCGTGATCGGCATCTTCGTTTTCGGACTGCTCGTCGCCGGCCACGGGCAGAGTGGGGTCAAAGGAGCCTTCGCCCTCGCGTGCCTGATGCTGCCGCTTGTTGCGCGCGCGACGATGGTGGTGCTTGCGCTCGTGCCGAACTCGCTCCGCGAAGCGGGTCTCGGCCTTGGAGTCCCCCAGTGGCGGACGACGCTCAGCATCGTGCTCCCGCAGACCGTCGGCGGCATCGTCACCGGCACGGTGCTCGCGGTCGCGCGTGTGGCCGGCGAGACCGCGCCGCTCCTCTTCACGTCCTCACTCGTCGGAACGCAGACGAACTGGAACCCGCTCCACGCGCTGCAGACCATTCCCCTCGCCATCTTCGAGCTCTCGGAGTCGCCCGACCCGGCCGACCATGCCCGCGCCTGGGCGGCAGCGCTCGTCCTGATGATCTTCATTCTGCTCGCCAGCCTCGGGGGACGCTGGCTTGCGACCCGGAGTCGCGCCAAGATGCTCGCCCGCTGATGGAAGGAGACGAAATCATGTCGACTACGATCGAGCCCACCGTGCGAGTCGAGACGACCCGGCGACAGCCGATGCCGCCCCGTGAGCGGCTCGAGACGACCTTCCGCGTCGACGGCCTCGATGCGATCTACAGCGGCAAGCCGGCGATCAAGGACGTGACGATGGACATCTACAAGAACCTCGTCACCGCGATCATCGGGCCGTCCGGCTGCGGGAAGAGCACCTACATCCGCTGCTTCAACCGCATGAACGACCTCATCCCCGGGTTCCAGCAGACGGGGACGATCACCTTCGAGGGACAGGACATCTGCGCTTCGAACATCGACCCCGTCGCAGTGCGCCGCAACATCGGCATGGTCTTCCAGCGTCCGAACCCGTTCCCGAAGTCGATCCACGACAACGTCGCCTGGGGCTTGAAGGTGCTCGGGATGAAGGACGATCTCGAGGACCGCGTCGAACGCGCGCTGACCCGAGCCGCGTTGTGGGACGAGGTGAAGGACCGGCTGAAGGCGAGCGCGCTTTCGCTCTCCGGCGGGCAGCAGCAGCGGCTGTGCATCGCCCGAGCGATCGCCGTCGAGCCGGGCGTCGTCCTGATGGACGAGCCTGCATCGGCGCTCGACCCGATCGCAACACAGGCGATCGAGCAGTTGATGCACGAGCTGAAGAGCGAGTACACCTTCGTGATCGTCACGCACAACATGCAGCAGGCCGCGCGCGTCGCGGACATGACCGCGTTCTTCTCGATCTCGCAAGGGGAAGAGGGCAGGCGCCACGGCGAGCTGATCGAATACGACGCGACGGAGAAGATCTTCACCGCGCCCTCCGACAAGCGGACGGAGGATTACGTAACAGGACGTTTCGGTTAGGCGAGCACCGCGCAGGTCTCTTCGGAGAGGCAGTTGCGGGTTTCACGGAGAGCGAGCGGCTCGATGAACGATCTCACGGCTGCGTCGTCATAGCGCGCGAGGATCGCGTCGAGGCAGGCGCGGATCTCCTCTGGACGCCGCTTGGCATCGAACTCTTCCGCGAGCGTCGGGAGTAGCCGCTTGAGGCGGCGCTCGTGAGCGGTTCGATCGGCTCGGATGTCCTCTGCGTGGGTAGCGATCAGGTTCTCGACACGCTTCCTGATCTCGTCGCGGATGGCGCGCACCTCAGCGAGTGGCTTTCCCGCCGGATCGTCGACGTCCCAGTCCTCGACGACGCCCGGCACGTAAGGACACGTGTCGAGGCAATGCATGGTGATCGCCCAGTCAGCGTGAAGCTGCATCTCGACGTCGATCTTCTGTGGCTTGCGCCCCGAGACGTCGAGCCCCACCTCGCGCATCGCCTCGACGACTTCGGGCCAGATCGCGTCGGCCGGCTGCGATCCGGCCGACTCCGCCCGCAGATCGGGCGGCGCGAGCTGCTCGAAGAACGCCTGCGCCATCTGCGACCGGCCGGCGTTGTGCGTACAGACGAAGAGCACGTAACGCATATCTCCTCCTTGTAGTTGGCGCAAGCGCCGGAATCCGCTCGCGCGGATTCCGCCACGCGCAAAGATCCCTGAAGCCGGCCGCGTTCGCGGCCGGTAGAGGCTTGATGTTTCACATCAACCCTCTAGTCGAGCTCGGCCAGGAGTTGCTCGACCCGCGAGTCGATGTCGTCGCGAATCTCACGCACCTCCTGGAGCGGCCGCCCCTTTGGATCCGGGAGCTGCCAGTTGACGTAGCGCTTGCCGGGGATGAACGGGCAGGCGTCGTCGCAGGTCGCGACAATGACGTCGGCCCATTCGACGTCGGCGTCATCGAGCTTGTGCGGGATGTGATCGGAGGCGTCGATGCCGACTTCCGCCAGCGCCGCGAGCACCTCCTCGTGTGCGGCCGCGCCAGGAGCGCTGCCGGCGGAGCGCGCGGCATGGCGATCGCCTGCGTCGCGGCGAAAGAGTCGCTCCGCCATCACCGAGCGCCCACTGTTCGCCACGCAGACGAAGAGAACCTTGGTCACGCCGTCACGGCCTCGCGCCGCACGAACTGGTAGGCGACGCCGCCGATCGCCGCTCCGACGAGCGGCGCGACGATGTACAGCCAGAGCGCGTGCAGATCGCCCGACACGAACGCTGGGCCGAGCGAGCGCGCCGGATTCATCGACGCGCCGGTGACCGGACCGCCGAACATCGCATCCAGGCCGACCGTGCCGCCGATCGCGATCGCGGCAGCCTCGCCAACCGCACGCGTGTCGGTCGCGACGCTCATGATCACGAACATGAGGAAGAACGTCAGAATCGCCTCCCAGAGGAAGGCCTGCGCCTGCGAGCCTGCCGGTAGCGTCGCGCCGATGTGCGCGCGATCTCCCAGCGAGCCGCGGAGAATCGCGGCAGCGATCAGCGCACCGGACACCTGAGCAGCCCAGTAGCCGAGCATGCGCGTCCACGAGAAGTGGCGGGTGAGCGCAAATGCGAACGAGACCGCAGGATTGAAGTGCGCACCCGAGACGTGGCCGACGGCGTAGATCATGACCATGATCACGAGCCCGAATGCGATCGCGACCCCGACGTGTCCGAGCTGGTGTGTCTTGTCGTCGACCATGATCGCGCCCGCTCCTGCGAACACGAGCGCGAACGTGCCGATCAGCTCGGCCACGAGCGCCCGCACTAGCAGCAGCCTTCGAAGTCGACGAGTGACGCGAGGCGAGAGCAGGCGACAGGCTCGATCGAGAAGAAGCTCCACTTCCCGCGCTCCTCGCGCCGAAGAAGTCCGGCCGCGACGAGCTTGCGCAGATGGTGCGAGACCGTCGGCTGGGCCAGCCCGAGACGGTCGACGAGATCGCAAACGCAGACAGGTTCGCCCGAGCTCGCGAGCAGATTGACGATCCGGACGCGGGCCGGATCTCCGAGCGCACGGAAAAGCACGGCAGTCGCTTCCGCATCGCGGCGCGAGAGCGTGGACGAGGCGATGGAGACCGTCATCTCAAATCGAAGTATGACGATTTGAGCGGCGGCGACATAATCGAGCGGCCGGTCGGTTCGCCAAATCGGCCAAGGCGCGCGACTAACGCGTCGCGAAGCGCGTGTTAGACGCGCGCGAACGAAGCGAGGCGGGGATGCCGAAGGCACCACCGCCCGCGCGGGGTAGGCAACCCGTCCACAGCGCTCGTGGTCGAGCGACCTCACAAGCGCGGAGGCGAGACCGCGTCTCGCCGCAGCGCACGCACGCGAACGCCTTGCGACGGACGAGGAGGGGGCTCGTGGGGGAGCCTACCTTGCGTTATCGCAAGAACTGACTACGGTGAGGGTAGAGCCGCTGAGGGTGGGCCTCGGGGGCGGTCGGAGGTGAGCGGTGTCGCCAGCCAAGAAGCCCAGGAAGCCGATCGCGATTTACACGCGCGTGTCCGAGCAGGGCCGCCGCTCCGATGAGGAGTTGCTCTCGCATGAGATCCAGCGGACGAAGGTCGAGCATGCCCTGGCGTCCAGGGATCTGGTCGCGAGCTCGGAGGTGTTCGAGGACAACGACCGCAGCGGAGCGACGATGCGCCGCCCGGCGTTCGACCGCGCCGTCACCGGCGTGCTCGAGGGTGTCTACGGTGGGATCGCGGTGGCGAGGCTGTCGCGTTTTGGTCGCAACACGCGCGGCGTGCTCGACCTGATCGAGCGGATCGAGGCGGCGGGTGGGACGGTGATCTGCCTCGATCCTCCGGTGGACACCTCGTCGGCGGCGCAGCGGTTTCTTTTGACGGTCTTCGCCGCGTTGAACGCGTTGGAGCGGGAGCAGGGTGTCGAGCAGGCCGCGCTGGTGGCTGAGATGAAGCTGGCCGAGAATAGAGCCCTGGGCGGGACGGCCCCGGTCGGATACGACTTCGAGGTGACCGGGAAGGACAGCAACGGCAAGGACGTCGTCGGCTGGCTGGTACCGAACGAGGACGCGCCGGTC
>WNFA01022335.1_pt1 | contig 11320 bp, 6 predicted proteins | sample 5400481 | NCBI WGS metagenome assembly WNFA01 (sample SAMN13153340, study PRJNA577476) | soil metagenome | isolation source: 120 cm saprolite under Douglas fir tree site 2 hole 1 replicate 2 | place: USA:California | collected 2015-04-18
ATCTACAAAACGACGGATGGAGGAAAGACATGGTCTCAGGCGCTGAAGATCAATGACGACACCGGCGTGAGTGACATCGCGATGGATCCGGTGAGTCCGGACACCCTTTATGCCGCAGCCTATGAGCGGCGGCGGACGCCGTATGGATTCAATGGCGGCGGGCCGGATGGAGCGATTTACAAGACCACCGATGGCGGAGCAACGTGGAAAAAACTGACGAAGGGTTTGCCCTACGAAAACGGTGGCGATACCGGACGCATCGGGCTGGATGTTTACCGCAAGGATCCGAATATTGTTTATGCCCTGGTGCAACACGAAAAGGGCGGAATCTACCGCAGCGAAGACAAGGGCGAGACTTGGAAGAAGATGAGCGATACGAATCCGCGGCCTTCGTATTACAGCCAGGTGCGCGTTGATCCGAACAATGATTTGCGGATCTGGGCGCTGGGCGCGCAGATGTTCTACTCCGAGGATGGCGGGAAGACTTTTTCAACGCAGCGCGTGCACGGAATTCACGGCGATTATCACGCGATGTGGATCGATCCGGCGGATTCGAATCACATGATTACGGGGTCCGACGGCGGCATCCACTGGAGCTATGACGCGGGGAAAACCTGGGACTTCATCAACACCATCGCGATCGGTCAATTCTATGAAGTGGGGCTCGACAACGAAAAGCCGTATCACATCTGCGGAGGCTTGCAGGACAACGGGAGTTGGTGCGGGCCGGTCCAGACGCTGACGCGCGACGGGATTGTGAACGAGGATTGGCAGGTGATTCACGGCGGGGACGGCTTTTATGCGGCGGTCGACGTGGTGGAGCCGTGGATCGTCTACACGGAGTCGCAGGACGGGAACATCGACCGGCGCAATCTGCGGACGGGCCAGCAGCGGTCGATCCGGCCGGAAGCGAAGGCCAGCGAGCCGCATTACCGCTTCCAGTGGAATTCGCCGGTGGCGATTTCCGCGCACAGCCACACGACAATTTATTATGGCGGGAATTATTTCTTCAAATCAACAGACCGCGGAGATACCTGGACACGTCTCGGCGGGGACATGACGACGGGCGTGGATCGCAACAAGCTGCAAATTTTGGGGAGGACGCCGGATAAGAACACCCTGTCGCGGCACGACGGAGTGCAGGAATATCCGACCATCACGACGGTCAGCGAATCTCCGCTAACGGCAAATGTGCTGTGGGTAGGGACCGATGACGGCAACCTGCAGGTGACGCGTGATGGCGGAAAATCGTGGAAGAACGTGGCGGCGAACGTGCCGGGCGTCCCAAAGGCAACGTATGTGAGCCGCGTTGTCGCGTCAAAGGTGGGCGAAGGCGCGGCGCTGGTTTCGTTCGATGGGCATCGCGGCGATGACTACCGCGTCTATCTTTTTGCGACCAATGATTACGGGCAAAACTGGAAGGCGATTCGCAACGGGATTCCGGAATCGGCGGGGAGCGTGCATGTGGTGCGGGAACATCCCCGGAGCACCAATCTCCTGTTCGCGGGCACGGAGTTCGGTTTGTGGGTCTCCTGGGACCGCGGAGCAAACTGGACCGCGCTGAAAAACAATTTCCCAACCGTGCCCGTGGATGACATCGAAATTCAAGCGCGGGAGAACGACCTCGTGCTGGCGACGCACGGGCGGTCCATCTGGGTGTTTGACGATTTGACGCCGATCGAAAAGATGGACGCCACCGTGGCGGCTTCACCCTTGACCTTTTTCCCGCCGCGAACGGCGACCTCCTGGAACGTGAGCAACCGCCGCTGGAGCGCGGGGCAGAAAATGTTCACGGCAAAGAATCCGGCGTACGGGGCAATTCTGAATTATTACCTGAAGGAAGCTGTGCCTGCGGAGGCCCCGAAGAAGGACAAAGATGACAAAGAAAAGAAAGACGCGGCCGAGCCGAAAGATGCCGCCGCAGAGAAGAAGGAAGGCAAAGTAAAGATCACAGTGCTCGATAAGGACGGGAAGGTGGTGCGCGAATTCGACGGGCCGGGCGCGGCGGGTGTGAACCGCACGAACTGGGATCTGCGATGGAACCCGCCCGCGGAGCCCACACCGGAACAGCAGGAAGCGATCGCGGCGGGGTTTGGTTTCGGGCCGCGCGGACCTCTGGCCGAGCCGGGGGAATACACCATCAAGATCAAGGCCGGCGACAAGGAAGCCACGCAAAAAGTCACCGTGGTCGAGGACACCCGGATTACGATTTCCACGGCGGACCGGGCGGCGAGGCGCGAGGCGATGGATCAACTCTATGCGATGGCCAAGACCACCGCGAAGGACCGGAGGACCATCGAAGGCATCCAGACAGCGCTGAAGACGGCGCGGGAGCAGTGGAAGAAGGATGCAGGGAAACCCAACATGGCGAAGATTCCCGACGACATCGTCAAGGCCGCAGATGAGCTGCAAAAGAAAGTGGACGCTGCGGCGGCGAAGTTTATCCGCGAGCGCGAAGGACTGGGTAACGCCGGGCCGCCGCTGGAGTGGAAGCCCGATCCGCTGCCGAATCAGGTGCAGGAACTGCTGGGGGACCTGGATGGATTTGCAGGTGCGCCTGGCGGGCAGCAGAAAGAAAAGCTGGCGGAATTGACGCCGCTGGTGAATGAAGCGTCGGCGCAGGTCAAGAAGATTGCGGAGGAGGATCTGCCCGCGTTGAATAAGAAAATGAATGACGCGGGGATTCCCCACATCGTTCCCGCTCCGCCACAGCCGCGCGGTGGACGGGGCAATGAAGAGGAGATTCCCCAGTAGCACTCGCTCCTGAGAAGCGCGGAACATGTTCTCCCTTTGCCGAGGAGACCCCTTCGGCCCGCGTGCGTCTAACAGGCCGGCAGGGGTGTATCATTCGGCAGGCCGCGAGCCCCCGGCTGGCGGATCCAGAAACTTCAGTTCAATTCTTCGATAGACAGCACGGAGGAAAAAAGCATGAGCGCAAAGCAGCCAGGTCTGCGCGGTGTGGCCGCGTGGTTTGTCGTGCCGGCGATAGTTCTGGCAGTCTTTTTCGGAAGTTTAACCGGGCCGCCCGCAAGTGCGAAGCAGCCGGATGCCGCTGGGCAGGAGCAGGACAAGAAGGAAGAAAAAAAGGACGAGAAGAAGGAAGAGAAGAAAGGCCTGCCGCTGAAGTCCGACCGCAAGATCGAGTTCACGACGGATGAAGGCACGTGGCTTTCGCTCGATGTCTCGCCGGACGGAAAGACCATCGTATTCGAGTTGGTGGGCGACCTTTATACGCTGCCGATCGCAGGCGGGCAGGCCAAGCTGATTTCCGGCGGAATGGCGTTCGACAGCCAGCCGAAATTTTCTCCGGATGGGCAGTGGATTACCTTCATTTCCGACCGCGAAGGTAGCGAAAACGTCTGGATTATGCATCCGGACGGGACGGGCGTGAAGCAGGTGTCGAAGGATCCGAATAACGATTTCACGTCGCCGAGCTGGGCGCCGGACGGGAAGTATATTTTTGTTTCAAAAGCCCTGTTCGGCATCGGCTCGAGCGAAATCTGGATGTACCACGTGGACGGCGGCTCGGGCGTGCAGATCACAAAATCAAAGCCGACACCGACAACGCGGAGGCAGGAACGTCCGAATGCCATGGGTGTCGTAGCTTCTCTGGATGGGAAGTATCTGTATTATGCGGCGAAGCTGGGCTCGTTGTATTACAACCAGCAGCTGCCGACGTGGCATATTGCTCGCCGCGACCGCAAGACCGGCGACGAAGACGACATCATCAATCAGATCAAGAGTGCATTCCGCCCGCTGCTTTCCCCGGACGGCAAGCAAGTTCTATATGTGACGCGATACGAAACGGAATCCGGATTGCGTTTACGCAACCTGGAAACCGGCGCGGACCGCTGGGTCAAATATCCGGTGACTCACGACGACCAGGAGTCACTCTTTACCCGGGATATTTTTCCTGGCTACGCCTTTCTGCCCAGCAGTAAAGAGATCATTTACAACCAGGATGGGAAGATCAAACGGCTCGATCTGGCCACGGGAACTGAAAAAGTGATTCCGTTCACGGCGCAAGTGTCGCAGGAGCTGGGGCCCAAGCTGGATTTTCCTCAGAAGGTGGAAGAAGGACCGGTGAAGGTGCGGTTGATCATGAAGCCCCAGGAATCGCCTGACGGAAAGAATCTGGCGTTTTCCGCCATGACGCACCTCTACACCATGGAGTTGCCAGCTGGAAAACCACAAAGGTTGACCAGTGGAGATGCGCGCGAATTTCAGCCGGCATGGTCGCCAGACGGGAAATCCATCGCTTATGTAACGTGGTCGCGCGAGGGAGGACAGCTCTGGAAAATTCCGGCGACAGGTGGAACGCCGGTACAGTTGTCGAAATCCCTGGCGGTATATAGCAACCCCGCCTGGTCGCCCGACGGCGCAAAGATCGTGCTGTTGCGCGGAAACGCCTATGACCGTGAAAACAGCACGTTCGACGGCGGGCAGACGGCGAATGCCGACCTTGTTTGGATTCCTGCGGAGGGCGGGGAAGCAAACCTGATTCTGCCGGCGCGCGGTGCGGGCGGACCACACTTCACCCATGAAAAGGACCGCCTCTACGTCTACACGCCGCAGGGGTTGGTTTCCTTGCGCTACGACGGGACAGACCGCAGAACGCACCTCATCGTGAAAGGGCAGGGACTGTACTCGGCTGAAGAGCCCGTTCCGGCTAACGATATTCAGCCCAGTCCCGATGGACAATGGGTGCTCGCGCACGTAATGAATCAGCTCTATCTGATTGCCATGCCGGTGGTGGGCGGAGAACCGCCGACGGTCAACGTGACAACGCCGGCGGTCCCGGCAAAACGTCTGACGGATATCGGTGCGGATTATGTCGCCTGGGCCGATGGTGGCAAGACCATCACCTGGGCCGTGGGCGCCAGCCTTTTCCGCGAGCCGCTGAGCGCGATTTCCTTCGAGCCTCCGAAGGACGAAAAGAAAGAGGGCGATAACAAAGACAGCGGCAAGAAAGAAGCCGAGGCCAAGAACGCGGAGAAGAAAGACGAAGCACCACAGGCAGCCGGCGCGAAGAAAGACGATAAGAAGGAAGAGAAAAAAGCAGAAAAGAAGCTGAAGGAGCAGGAGAAGGAAGTCCAGGAGATCGCAGTCAATCTCGAGGTCCCGCGCAAGACGCCAAGGGGCACGATTGTGCTGCGTGGCGCGACGGTAGTGACGATGAAGGGCGAGGAAGTCCTGAAGAACGCCGACATCGTCGTCGAGAACAACCGGATCAGGAGAGTGAGCGCGAAAGGCAGCGCACCCGCGGGCGCGAAGGTTTTCGATGTGCGGGGCAATTCTCGACACGCAGAATTGGTCGTTCCTCGCCAATCTGGCGTACGGCGTGACCGCCGGCCTGGACGTGCAGACCAGCACCAACGACATGTTCGCGTATCAGGACTTGGTGGACAGCGGCGACATCCTCGGATTGCGCGCGTTCTCGACCGGGCCCGGCGTTTTCTCCGACAATAACTTCCAGTCCGCCGAGGAAGTGAAGGGCGTGTTGACGAAGTACAAAAAGTATTATGGCACGCACAACATCAAGAGTTACGTCGTGGGAAATCGCAGACAGCGGCAATTCATGGTGCAGGCCTCCAAAGAGCTGGAGATGATGCCCACGACGGAAGGTGCCTTGGACCTGAAGCTGGACCTGACGCACCTGATCGATGGTTTCCACGGAAACGAACACACGCTGCCTATCACGCCGCTTTACACCGATATGATCCAGATGTTTGCAAAGTCGGGAATCGCGGAGACGCCCACGCTGATCGTGAATTACGGCGGGCCGTTCGGCGAAAACTACTGGTATGAGTCCAGCGAAGTACACGACGACCCCAAACTGAATCATTTCACGCCCCACCGGATTATTGATCAGAAAACGAAGCGGCGGCCCGAATGGTTCCGCAAGGACGAATACGAGTTTCCCAAGCTGGCGGCGCAAATGGCCAAGCTGGTACGCGCGAATGGTTTAGTCGGCGTGGGCAGCCATGGGCAATTGCAGGGGCTCGGCTATCACTGGGAGCTGTGGATGCTGGCGAGCGGCGGGATGACGCCGCTGGAAGTGCTCCGCTGCGCGACAGTCAACGGATCGAAGATTATCGGGCGCCCACAGGACCTTGGCTCCATCGAGCCGGGAAAACTCGCCGACCTCTTGATCCTTGATAAGAACCCGCTCGAGAACATCCACAACACCAAGACAATCCACTGGGTAATGAAAAATGGTGAATTGTTCGAAGGTGACACGCTCAATCAGGTGTGGCCGGAACAGAAGACGCTCGAGCCGCTTTGGTTCTGGAACAATTACGACGAGCCGAAGGCGGGAGAACCCCTGAGTTACGGCACTACCGCACAGCCCTGAGGCAGTGACCGGTGATGGGTGGCTCAGGACTGGCGAATTGGCAGAGCCCCGCGAGTCATCATTTGCAGTTTATTTTTCTGACTTGGCCTGAGCCCTCGTCTGTGTGGATTGGTACCACTCAACGGTGCGCGCCAGGCCTTCTTCAAAGCCGACCTGGGGGTCGTACCCGAGATATTCCCTCGCATGTGCGATGTCCGCCTGAGAATCGCGGATGTCACCATCGCGCGGTGGGTCGTATTTTGCTTCGAGCGTCTTGCCCGTGAGTCTTCCAAGTGCTTCGAGCACTTGATTGAGAGAAACGCGCCCGCCACATCCGACGTTGAAGACTTTTCCGCTCACGTTCGGAGCTTCGCATGCGAGAAGATTGGCCTGGACCGCATTCTCGACGTAGGTGAAGTCGCGCGTCTGCTCTCCGTCTCCGAAAACGACCGGCTGGGTATTCTCCAGGAACGCCGTGCAAAACTTGGCAAGCACCCCGGAATATGGCGAACCGGGATCCTGGCGCGGCCCAAAAATGTTGAAATAACGGAGCGCAACGTTTTCCAGACCGTAACACCGGCCGAATGTTTGGCCGTAGAGTTCGCCAGCGTACTTGGTGACACCGTAGGGCGAGATCGGCTGCGGTTGCATGGTCTCGACTTTGGGAAGAGTGGGCGTCTCTCCGTAAGCCGAAGACGAAGCCGCGAACACCACGCGCTTCACCTTCAGTTCTTTCGCGGCAACCAGAACATTTAGCGTGCCTTCGATGTTAATTTTGTTCGTTTCGATAGGGTCTTTCACCGAGCGCGGTACTGAAGTTCGGGCGGCCAGGTGTAGCACGTATTCCGCTTCGTACATGGCTTTCCGCACGACTTCGATGTCAGTGATGCTGCCTTTAATGAACGTAATCTTGTTGCGGATTTCGGCGAGGTTGTCTTCCTTGCCAGAAGATAGATCGTCGAGGACCACCACGCTATGGCCGCGGCGTACAAGTTCGTCCACAGTGTTCGAGCCGATAAAACCGGCGCCGCCCGTAACAAGGTAGCGCATGCCGGAAGTCCCCCTAGCTCTTGCGGCCGCCCTGCGGCCGGGTATCAGTGCTCCGAACAGCAGATTGCCGCCGCAGCAATGGACGCAGGCCCGGGAAAGACGACCGGCCCGCGTTTTGGTACGCTCATAGTTCGCGGCGAGCCGGCAAACGAGGCCGGATGAGTTCCGCTTACGAGGAGATATTGTACGACGGAAGCCCCGCGGACAAGGGCGGTTTCGAAGGAGCGTCACACAAAGAGCATGGGCCATAGGATGACATTAGGGATCGCAGCGGTGGCGGCGCTGGGTTGTGCGGCAGGAACGTTTTATTGGCTGCATGCGCGCTTAGACCAGCCGGCACCTGCGGTCGCGTCGGAAGAATTGTCCGGTTCGGATAAAACGCACCTCGCGGACAAAAACGCGACCGCTGCCGTCGAGGCTGCTAGCGCTTCTGCCGTGGCAGACAAGGCCGCCCCTCCCATCGTTGCGGGGCAGGCGCTGCGGGCCGGAGAGGCATTGGACTACACGGCAAACGTCTCCAAGCTTTCCAACGTCGCCAATTTGACGCTGCGCGTTGTGGACCGGCGGGATTTTCTGGGGAAGAGTGCCTGGCATCTGCAGGCGCTCGCCCACACGGAGAATCCTCTCCGCATGGTCTTTGAGCTCGATGATCAATTCGATTCTTATAGCGACGTCGGCACACTCACGAGTTTGCAATACGAGATGCACTTGAATGAGCGCGGGCAGAAGGTGGAATCCGTGCAGCGCATGACGGCGACCGGCAACGAGCCCGCGCCCGCGAATGCCACGGCCGCGCGAGTCCTGCCGGGAACTCGCGATCCCCTCGGCATGATGCACTATCTGCGTAACGTGGATTGGCCTTCAAGGATCGACGTTCGAGTGTTCGACAACGGCGTGGAGATGAAGGATGCGTCTTTCATTCTGTACCTCGCCAATAATGCCGCGCGAACTCCGGTACTGCTTGAGGCCACCATGCCCTTTGCGACCGCGCGCGTGGAGTTGATAAAGGCAAAATAAGAGGTCCCCAGTCGCCAGTTCCCAGTTGACAATGGTTCTCCAGAACAGAAGTCGCAAGGATGCAAGGAATTCCCGCATGCAATTTTTGTCTCCCCGTTTCCTGCTTTTCAACGATTGACTGTTAACTGTGGATCCTTCGGCGCGGCAATTCTCACCCTCAAGTTTGTCGCTCGATGAGCGAGCACACGATGTGGCCGATGGTGATGTGCGCCTCCTGAATGCGCTGGGGATCGCGTGAGGGAACGTTCAGGAGTAGATCTACTTTGCCGGCAAGCTTGCCGCCGGTCTCGCCGGTCAAGGCGGCCAAATAAGCGCCACGAGCGCGCCCGGCTTCCACCCCGCAAAGAATATTGGGACTGTTCCCGCTGGTGGAAAGTGCTATCAAGACATCTTGCGCGAAGACGAGAGATTCAATCTGCCTTGAAAAAATGTGTTCGAAGCCGTAGTCGTTGCCTGCCGCGGTAAGAATCGAAGGATTCGTACTGAGCGCGAGCGCGGCCAGGCCTTTGCGCTCGGTGCGCAGCCGGACCACAAGTTCCGCCGCCAGATGCATCGCGTCGGCAGCGCTGCCGCCATTCCCGAAAAAAACAAGCTTGCCTCCGGCCCGCAGCGCGGCCGCGCATTTCTCCGCAAACTGGGCAATCCGCCCGACCAGTTCGCCGGAAAAGTTCTGCTTGATGCGAGCGCTTTCCTCGATCTGGCGCCGGATCTCTTCTGCGGGAGACGCCATGGCATCCCTAGCAGAGAACGATTTTTTCGCGGTGGCGCATGACGCGGCGCGTGGCGTTGCGTGTGTCGACCACGAGCTTCGCGGCGTCCACAATCGCCGCGTAATCGTAGCTTGAATGATCGGTGGCGATGATTACTGCGTCGTAGCTTCCGAGCGTCTGCGAATTGAGCGGCACGGACTTCATGTTTTCGTAATTGTAGTGCCTCATCTTGTGGAGTTTCGGAAAATAGGGATCGTTGTAATCGAGCAAAACGCCCCGCTGCTGGAGGAGCTGCATGATTTTCAGCGTCGGCGATTCGCGCAAATCATCGACGTCCTTCTTGTAGGCGACCCCGAGCACGAGAATCTTCGAGCCCTTCATGCTCTTCTTATGATCGTTCAGCGAGTTGGAAATGGCCTCGACGACGTGATAGGGCATCGACGTGTTGACTTCGCCGGCCAGCTCGATAAAGCGCGTCGCGAAATCATATTCGCGGGCCTTCCAGGAAAGGTAGAACGGGTCGACCGGGATGCAGTGGCCCCCGAGGCCGGGCCCCGGATAGAACGGCATGTACCCGAAGGGTTTCGTCGCCGCCGCGTCGATCACCTCCCAGATGTCAATCTTCATGCGCAGGCTGAGCTGCTTGAGCTCGTTGACGAGCGCGATGTTCACGCAGCGAAAAATGTTTTCGAGCAGCTTGGCCATTTCCGCCGCTCGGGTCGAGCTGACCGGCACGACGCGGGCCACCACCTGCGCGTAGAGTGACTGTGCGGCGCGGCCGCTTGGCGGATTCAGGCCTCCGACGACCTTGGGAATCTGAGCCAGGCCGAACTGCTTATTCCCGGGATCTTCCCGCTCGGGCGAAAAAGCCAGGAAAAAATCGCACCCGGCATTTTCGTTTTCCGGACCCGTGGCGATGGGGCAGCGCAAGCCGCTCTTCTCCAGGATCGGAAGAACGAGTTCCTCTGTCGTGCCGGGGTAAGTGGTCGATTCGAGTACGACCAACTGGCCCTTCTGGAGGTGCGGGTAAATGGATATTGCCGTCTGCTCGACGTAACTCAGATCAGGTTCGCGGCGCTCATCGAGCGGGGTCGGCACGCAGATGATGATGGCGTCGGCATCCCTCAATTTTTCGAAATCCGTGGTCGCATTGAAATGCCTGCTGTTGACGAACTGCTGGATCTTGTTCTGAGGGATGTGCTCGATATAGGACTTGCCCGCGTTCAGCATGCTCACCTTGTGGGAATCGGTGTCGAAGCCCGTAACTTTGTGCCCCGCTTCGGCAAAGCGCAGAGCTAGCGGCAGGCCCACGTACCCGCAGCCGATGATGGCGACCTTGAGCTGGGCGCCTTTGAAAAATTCGGGTTTCCGGTCGATTGGCATGGGTCCCGTTGCACTCCTCATAGGTGTGGCCCTGGCCGCACCGGGTCAAAGCACTTGCGTTTTCTTGGATACTGCGTTGTTTGTGACCAGCCACCAGGCCGCAGGGCCGACGTGAAAAGACATGTCAATATAGCAGGTTCCGCGCAAACAAAAAAAGGCGCGACCTCTGGAGTGTTACAGCTTGTGCAAGAGAGGTTGCCGCGGGAAGCCCGACAGAGGAAAATAGGGGTGATTCATCTACGGGTTCCCAGCGAGTGCTTCAGGCAGTTTGATTTCCATGATAATCATCATTCTTTTGCTGGGGTTGGCTGTTGGTGTGCTAGTGGGTCTTCTGGGCATTGGCGGTGGCGTGGTGCTGGTGCCGGCCCTGGTCTACCTGTTGCATATGGATCAGCACCTGGCGCAGGGCACTTCGCTTTTTATTCTGCTACCGCCGATCGGATTGGGTGCCTTGCGCGAATACTGGAAGCAAGGCCAAGTGGATTTGCGGGCGGGGCTCTGGTGCGCCCTGGGGATGTTGGTAGGCGCGTACGCGGGCAGCTTGATCGCGCTTCCCATGCCCCCCCGGAATTTGAAGGGATTGTTCGGCTGTTTCCTCATGCTCGCGGCACTGTTGCTCTGGAGAAAGACTCTGCAGGAAACCGGGTGCGCCCTTCGAGGGGAGGAGAAGGCTCGTGGCTGAAGGGATCGCGCGCGACGCAGGAATTTTGGCGCTGGCCTGCGCTTGCGGAATTGCCTCGGGAATGTTTGGTGTCGGTGGTGGCGTCTTTCTGGTGCCTCTTCTCGGGCTGCTATTCTCGTTCAGTCAGCACCGCGCGCAGGGCAC
>WNFA01017074.1_pt1 | contig 11318 bp, 12 predicted proteins | sample 5400481 | NCBI WGS metagenome assembly WNFA01 (sample SAMN13153340, study PRJNA577476) | soil metagenome | isolation source: 120 cm saprolite under Douglas fir tree site 2 hole 1 replicate 2 | place: USA:California | collected 2015-04-18
CGATATTTTGACGGCAAGCTGCAACGCCCACACATCGGCTGGAGCAATCGAAGCTGGCGGCGGCAGTTCGGCTGCTACGATCCCGGGCCAAACCACATCTTGCTGAACCGGCGCATGGATCGCCCGGGTGTGCCGCAATTCGCAGTGGAATATGTGTTGTTTCACGAAATGTTGCACGTGAAGCACCCCACACGGCGTTCCGGCTGCAGCCTGGTATCGCATTCCCGGGAATTTCGCGAGGAAGAGAAACGCTTTGCGGAATTTGCGCGAGCGCGGCGGGTGCTCGACCGCCTGGCGCGCTAGTCGCCCCTCTTCATCGTCCAGGGGAGGGAAAGTATGGGCAGAATACGGATCTCAAAAACCTGGGTAAAGAAAGTCGCGCGCAAAAATAAAGGCGCCGGCTATTTTCCGGCAGCGACTATTGCGTTTTATGGCCCAGACGCCGGCCGTGCCTCGAAGGTTGCTGTCGGCATTTTCCTCCAAAAGAGTGACGATCCGGCTTTTCTGGAAAAGTGGTATTCCGATGAAACTGATGTGCGCGCCGACGAAGACATCGGCAGGGATATTCTCGAGCTTTTAAAATCGCGCGCGGTTACTTCCTGCATCGTGACCGATCGCATCATCGGATGTCCCCATGAGGAGGGCATCGACTATCCCGAAGGCAAGTCCTGCACGAAATGCCCGTTTTGGGCGGGCCGTGATCGATTCATTCACGAACGCATACAATGATCACGCAAATCCTAAAGTAGGTCTTCAACCGCCACGCTGCCCCTTGCCTTTCTCAATTTCCGACCGAAGCTTTGCAATTTTTTTTCGCACTTTCTCGGCGTCGTCAGCTCGTGGCACCAGATCCAGGTAACGTGAGTACGATTTAAGGGCCTCCTTCTTCAGGCCTTTTTTCTCTTGCGCGTCGCCCAGATAGCGGAAGGGAATTGCATAGCCCGGCTTGGCAGTGGTCGCATCCTGAAAGCGATCGATGGCCGCGTCGATGTCGCCTTTCCTCATATAGTACTGGCCGACTTCAAGGTCTTTTTCAGCGCGCAGCGGATCCCAAGTGGGTTGGTCTGGCGCATTCTGCGTGGCGCTATCTGGTTTTTTCTTGGCATCCGGTTTCTTCGGCGGCGGTGCTTCGGAAGGCTTCGATGATGATTCGGGTGCCGGTTCTTGCGCGTGCAGCATTGGCCCAGCCACAAAAATGATGACTCCCGCCGTGGTTAGCATCCAATGAATTAGCGACGTGCGCTCCATCTCCAGCTCAGTTCCAGCCTCTCTCCGCTATCGGATTCGCTCTAGTATGATGGAAGTTGCATGGAAATCGGAACTCTAAGCTCCGAACGCAATTAGCACCTCATGGAACCTCGCGAAAAAGCTGCTGGCCTTCCGGAAACCGCCGGCGTGTACCTGTTCAAGGACGCCGTCGGCACCGTGCTGTACGTGGGCAAGGCAGGGTCCCTGCGAAGCCGCGTCCGCTCATATTTCCTCGAGTCGCGCTGGATGGACGCCAAGACCGGTTCGCTGGTTCGCGAGATCGCCGACCTGGAAACCATCGTCGTCGACAACGAGCGCGAGGCATTGGCGCTCGAAAATAATCTTATCAAGCGCTACCACCCTAAATTCAATGTTCTCCTGCGCGACGATAAGACCTATCCGTATATCAAGTTCACCGCGGCCGAGAAGTATCCCCGGGTGTACTTCACTCGCCGCATCAAGAAAGATGGTTCGCTTTATTTTGGGCCGTATTTCCCAGCCAGCCTGGCGCGCCGGATCCTGCACTTCATTCACAAACGCTTTCTCGTGCCCAGCTGCACGGTCGACCTGGACCGTAATCACCCGCGCCCTTGCTTGCAGTATTACATCAAGCGCTGCCAGGGTCCGTGCGTTGCGGGACTCACCAGCGATGAGCGCTACGCGGAAGCGGCGCGTGACGCGCGATTATTTCTCGAAGGCCGCAGGCACGATTTGATGAAGAGCCTCGAGCAGCGCATGGCCACCGCTGCCGAACAGGAGCTTTTCGAGCAGGCCGCCGCCTATCGCGATTTGCTGCGCACATTAGAAGATATCGAGGAGCGCCAGCGCATCGCCTCCGCGCAAGGTGACGATACAGATGTGTTTGCGTATTACGCGGATCGCAGAATTCGATCCCCACGAATTTGTGCCATCACTGCTCAAGCAGTTTTATTTGGACGCCGAATATCTACCCAAAGCGATTCACGTGCCCATTGATTTTGAAGATCGCGCGCTCCTGGAAGAGACGTTGACCGAGCGCGCAGAGCACAAGGTGGAGATTTTCACGCCGCAACGCGGAAGCAAGCGCGCGTTCCTTGATCTGGTTGAAAACAACGCAAAGCATTCCTTTGAGCAGCGCTTCCGTGTACTCAAACCCACGTCCAAGGCCATCGGGGAAGCGGTGCAGAACGCATTAAATCTGCTGGAGGAGCCGCGGCGCATCGAAAGCTTCGACATTTCGCATATTCAAGGAACGGATACGGTAGCTTCGATGGTGGTGTGGGAAGACGGCCGAATGAAGAAGTCGGATTATCGCAAGTTCATCATTCGAGGCGATGCAGGCAATGGCGCATCCACTGAAGCCCTACCGGTGCTCGGCCAGAACGACGATTTCGCGAGCATGCGCGAAGCAGTCGGTCGCCGTTACCGTCGCGTCCTGGAAGAGAAGCGGCCGATGCCTAGCCTGATTTTGATCGACGGCGGCATCGGCCAGTTGCATGCCGCGGCGCAAGCTTTGGAATCGCTGCAAATCATCAACCAGCCGATTGCCAGCATCGCGAAGAAGGAAGAGATTCTCTATATCCTGGGCCAGGAAGATGAACCATGCATTCTGGACCGCCACTCGCCGGTTCTGCACTTGATTCAGCAGATTCGCGACGAAACGCATCGTTTCGCCGTAAGCTTTCATCGCCAGAGGCGCGGGAAACGTCAGACCAAGACAGCCCTCAGCGACATTCCCGGCGTTGGCCCGCGGACCACGCAGAAACTCCTCCGGGAATTCGGAAGCATCGCAAACTTGCGGCGAGCGGGCCGGGAAAAGCTCAGCCGAGTGGTTTCGCCTAAAGTGGCCGAAGCCATCCTCACACGTCTAGATTCAGAAGTAGCCGCAGATAACCTGAAATAGGCGCTGACAGCGGTTAGGCCGTATTGCGCCCTGCAACCTGCTGTGCTAGGTTTCCCCAGGAGGTTTCTATGGCCGATAACGTGGGATCCAAGGTGAGTTATTTCCTGGTAGGCCTCGGAGTTGGTGCGTTGGTTGGAGTTTTGTTCGCACCCAAGTCCGGCGAAGAGACGCGCGACCTGCTTTCCAAGAAAGCCGATGAAGGGCGCGACTATGCGCAGCGCAAAGCGCGTGAACTGCGGGAGCGCGCGGATGAGCTGATCGAGCGCAGCAAAGACGTGGCGGTCCGTAAGAAGGATTCGATTTCGTCAGCGGTGGAAGCAGGCCGCGAAGCCTATCTTCGGGAGTCGGCAAAGTCCTGACCAGCTAGGTCCGACCGCACAAAGCTTTGCGCCTTGCGGTCAAAAGGCGTCGCACGAGCATCTTACGAGTGAGGCGACCCCGACGGGGCGCTTGGGGTGGACTATGGACACCTGGGTTCAGATCTTCGTTGTGGTCGCAGCGGTGGCGATTGTTATTCAGACGGCCATGCTCACCGCGCTGTTCCTGCAAATGAAGCGTCTGTCGGAGCGCTTGGAGCGCTTCACCGGTGAATTAGAATCACGCCTGACGCCAATTCTCAGCCGGGTACAGATCTTTTTGGAAGATACGCAGCCTAAAATTTCGGAAATGGTCGCGGATGCGTCGCACGTGGTGTACCTGGCACGCGCGCAGGCGCAAAAAGTCGATCGCGTTTTCACCGAGGCTTCCGACCGGCTCCGAGGACAATTGGTACGCGCTGACCACATCCTCACCGGCGCGTTGGAAGCGGTCGAGGATGCCGGCAGCAAATTTTCGCACAGGGTTTGGAGTCCCATGCATAAAGTGTCGGCTCTGGTGCAAGGGATTAAAGTAGGAATAGATTTGCTACGTGCGCGACGCACAAACCGACGACCGGAAGGGCCGCTAGAGCAAGAAGAAGAGCTTTTTATTTAACAGAGGAAGAATTTTCTGGGCAGGCGTTTCGCGCGCCTGCCCTTTTCTTGCCTAGCGAATCCACCCACCGCCTAAGACGCGTTCACCGTCGTAAAATACCGCGCCCTGCCCGGAAGTAATGGCCCGCTGTGGCGTATCAAATACAATCCGCACCTGCGTGGCATCGAGAGCAGTGATCGTAGCTTCGGCGGGAATGTGCTTGTGCCTGATCTTCACGCTCGCCCGTAGGGACTCGCCGGGAACCTCCAGCGAAATCCAATTCACGTCTTGCACTTCACACCTTGTGGTGCGCAAAGATTCATCATTCCCGACCACGACGCGGTTATTCTCGCGATCGATGGCGACCACGTAAAACGGCTTACCCGCCGCAAATCCCAATCCCTTGCGCTGCCCAATTGTAAAATTGTGCACGCCGTTATGATGGCCGACGACTGCGCCATCTTCCGTGACAATCTCTCCTTCACTGTTCGATAGCGCCGCTCCCCGTTCACGCGAATAGGCTTCGATAAATTGAACGTAATTGCCATTGGGAACGAAGCACAGCTCCATGCTTTCCGGCTTGTCGGCCACCGGCAAATTCGCCAGACGCGCCGCAGCGCGCACCTCGTCCTTGCTCAATTCGCCCAGAGGGAACTCGCTGCGCGCAAGCTGCTCCTGAGTCAGGCCCCACAGAAAGTACGACTGGTCTTTGCTGTCGTCGCGTGCGCGCCATAACTCCCAGCGGCGGGTCTGGTCGTTCCGGCGAATACGCCCGTAGTGGCCGGTAGCCAGTCGTTCGGCGCCGATTTGGCGAGCCATACGCAGCAGCGGCTCAAACTTTACGTCCGTATTGCAATTAGTGCACGCGATGGGCGTGCGCCCGGCAAGATACTGATCCACGAATGGACGAATCACACGCGCTTCAAATTGCTGCTCGAAGTTGACCACATAGTGCGGAAAATTCAGGTGCTGCGCGACCCGCTTGGCGTCGTAGACGTCGTCAAGCGAGCAGCAGCGGTGCTGCGCCGGTCCATCTCCTTGCAGTTCGGGCAAGCGCCTCTGATTCCAGAGCTGCATGGTTAGCCCGATGATCGGATGTCCCTGCTGCTGGAGCAGAGCGGCCACAGTTGAAGAATCGACGCCACCGCTCATTGCGACCGCGACCAAACCAGTCTGGATCTCTTCAGCGGCCGGCAGGGTCTCGAATTGACTTGCGGTACTCATGCTCTATCCATTTTACGGGAAAACTGCCATTCGGTGCGCAGCAAGTCTCTTGACTTGCGGTGGCACGCTTGCGTTCTGGTGAAGGAGAGGTGCGACGGCGATGCGCGGCCTTTACGAGCGAGTCGCCGCCTCCTTGCGGTAGGTCGGTGAAAGCTCGCGGAGCTGGTCGACCGCCGCAGGCACAACCTGCAGAGCAAACTGGATGTCCGCAGCGGTCGTGTGGCGACCAAGGCTAAAACGCAAGCTAGCGCGTGCCTCGTCGGGCGTAAGGCCGATGGCAGTGAGCACATGCGAAGGCTCGACAGCTCCGGACGAGCATGCCGCCCCTGTCGAGCAGGCCAGCCCCTTGAGATCGAGGGCAATGACCAGCGCTTCGCCCTCCAGCCCCGGAAAAGTTATATTGGCCGTGTTGGGAGTGCGCGGTGCGCGCGCGCCGTTCGCCTGCGCATGCGGAACACGGGACAGCAAGCCTTGCTCGAGTTGGTCGCGCAAGCCAGAAATGCGTGCCGAATCCTCCGCCAGCGCCTTCCCGGCAATCTCCGCGGCTTTGCCCAAGCCGACAATCCCGGCTACATTTTCGGTGCCCGGCCGAAACCCCCGTTGATGATGTCCGCCATAAAGAAGCTGCTGCAAACGCGTTCCTCCGCGGATGTACAAGGCTCCGATGCCCTTCGGCCCATAAAATTTGTGGCCTGAAAGCGCAAGCAAATCCAGGCGAAGCGCGTTCACGTCAATCGGAAGCTTTCCCGCCGATTGCACCGCATCCGTGTGAAAGTAAACGTCCGCCTCCACGGCAAGGCGGCCAATTTCCTCGAGCGGCTGCACGGTACCCAGCTCATTGTTGGCGTGCATGACGGTAATCAGCACGGTTTCTTTGCGGATGGCCCGCCTCACCTGGTCGAGGGAAGCGAGACCCTCGCGGTCGACGGGCAAATAAGTGACTTCTACGCCACGCTTCTCAAGAGCCTGGCAAGTATTCAGCACCGCTTCGTGTTCGATGCTCGTCGTGATGATGTGCTTGTGAACAGTGGGACTTCCCGCGGAGCCCGTTGCCCCAATGGACGCCTGTACGACACCAAAAATTGCCTGATTATCAGCTTCCGTGCCGCCACTGGTAAAAACGATTTCCTGCGGACGCGCACCGATCAGCGCAGCGACTTGCTCGCGCGCTGTTTCCACCGCACCGCGCGCTCTCTGCCCAAAAGTGTGGATCGAAGCAGCGTTTCCGAACTCCCCGGAAAGGTACGGGAGCATGGCGTCGAGGACATCCGGCTCGACGGGCGTAGTGGCGTTGTGATCCAGATAGACGCGATTCATGGCCGTGCTAACAGGATAGGCTTGCCTCAGCTGGACAGCAAGCGGCACTACAACTCAGAGACAGCAAGAGACAGAATGATGCCTCGGACGATCAAGGCACACTAAAACGGAACGATCGACGGCGGAAGTCCTAAAGAGATGGTGCGTACCTGGGGTCAGCAACTACATCGAGCGAATCTTCATGTAGCGCACCAGATCCGGCAGCAAGCTCACCGCCCCAACTACCCCCAAAACGACAACAATGGTCGTGACGACGGTTTTCGTATAGCAGCCCTCCCATGGGACTAATTAAACGCCGAGCGCCTGACTGGCAGCCTCGCGGGGACTCTTCAGCTCAACACACACATCAGATTTGGAGCCATACAGGGAATCAAGCAGTGGGTGGAGCGGTCAGACCGGATCAACGAGCTAGCGTGAGTAGCACGGTGTTCAGTTCCATCAAGTCGGCGTCCACTCGGTAGAAGCCGGAGCGCCACTTCGTATCGGCTTCCTCAGCGTCTACTTTGAGGACGGCGAAGTCCTGCGGGGCGCCATTAGCGAAGCTAGGAAACTCGTCGCCCAAATAGGTGATATGCCCGGGAGCCGCGAGATGCTGGCAGTCTTCGCGATTCAAGACAGCCCGTAGCATGCCCTGGTTCTTGGTATGGGGCTGGCAAAAGTAGAGGCTCGCCATACCAATCATCATCGGCACAAGGTAGCGAAACTTGAATGGTACGGGAGTCCTAAGTTGTACGTAAGAGTGACCCTGCACACGCGCAGCCGCAGTGGTCCGGCGCTCGCGGCTCGCCCAAGTACCCTAATATGTGGTAGTTACGACGATGCCGAAGCCTTTCTTCGCTTGACGCGAAGAACTTCCCCCATTAAGTTAAAAATCCTTAAGAGATTCGGGGCCCAACTCGAACCGTTTGCGAGATAACTACGAGCTAAGAAACAGCCCTCTTCTCCTAATACAAAGCTATTATCCTCAAATTTTTCTATAGCTTACAGTGAAATTACGCGTATTACCCATCGGCCCCTCTCACCGTCTCATCTAAGAGATCAAAAACTTCCTTCAAGGAGCGCTGAAAGAAATTTCAGTCTCTGCAGGGAAAATTAAATGGGAGCTAACAAATGAAAGTGTCGAGGAACTTGTTTAGCATCGCGCTTGCGTCTTTGCTGCTAGCGGCCAGCGCCTTTGCGGCACCAGCAAGCAAAGGAACCCTCAAGCTGTTTGAGCCGGTAACCGTGCAGGGCAAGGAATTGGCACCCGGGAAGTACACCGTGGAATGGAACGGAGAAGGCCCGAACGTTCAATTGAACATCGCCGATGGAAAGAACGCCGTGACCGCTATTCCTGCCCGCATTGTGCCGGTTAGTACGAAGAATCGAACCAGCGGCTATGCCTCCGCAAAACAGCAAGACGGCCGGAGCGAGCTGACCAACGTATTTTTCGAGGGCAAGGCTTTCGAGCTGCAAATCGGGGAAACTGCTTCGCAGGGAGGGCAGCCAGCCGCAAGCGGTAGCAATCAGTAGCACCTATCCCGATCTTGAGAAATGCTTCGCGCCGCGACCAGTTTGCGCTAAACGGCGGGATTGCTCGGCATCGGGTCGGCGGAAGGCTTCGCTTCGCAGCCATGAAATTGATCGACCTCTGTAGATCCTGCCAGGGCCGTGGTGGACGAATTGCCGCTGGAGACTGCTTTTGCGATCTCATCGAAATATCCCGTACCCACGAAGCGCTGGTGCGTTACGGCGCGATAGCCAAGTTCCTGCGCAGCGAACTCTTCCTGTTGCAGCTTGGAATATGCGGTCATGCCCGCCTGAGAATAACCGCGCGCCAGGTGGAACATGCTCATATTCAGCGAATGAAATCCCGCCAGCGTCACAAACTGGAATTTGTAGCCCATTTTGCCAAGCTCTTGTTGAAAGTTAGCAATCGTCACATCGTCAAGCTTCTTTTTCCAGTTAAACGATGGCGAGCAGTTGTATGCCAGAAGCTTGCCGGGGAACTTTGCGTGGATGGCGTCGGCGAATTTCCGCGCCTCAGCAAGGTCCGGCGTCGAGGTTTCGCACCACAGCATGTCCGCGTAAGGCGCATAGGCCAACCCGCGAGCGATGGCCGCGTCAATCCCGCCGCGGAATTGAAAGAACCCTTCCGCCGTGCGCTCACCGTGGATGAACTCGCGGTCGCGCGGATCGGCGTCGGATAAGAGCAAGCCAGCCGAATTCGCATCCGTACGCGCAATCAGAATGGTGGGCACGCCGCAAACGTCGGCGGCCAATCGCGCGGCGGTCAGCTTCTCAATGAATTCGCGGATGGGCACAACCACTTTGCCCCCCAGATGGCCGCACTTTTTTGCCGAAGAGAGCTGGTCCTCGAAGTGCACGCCGGCGGCGCCCGCCTCAATCATCGCCTTCATCAACTCGTAAGCGTTGAGCGAGCCGCCAAAGCCCGCCTCCGCATCAGCCACGATCGGAGCGAACCAATACAAACCGCCTTGCTGGCCTTCCGCGGATTCGATCTGGTCAGCGCGCATCAGGGCGCGATTGATGCGCTTCACCAGCGCGGGCGCGCTGTCGCAAGGATAGAGGCTCTGATCCGGGTACACATCTCCCGCTGTATTGTTGTCCGCGGCCACTTGCCAGCCGCTGCCGTAAATCGCTTTCAGGCCCGCCTGCACCATTTCAATGGCTTGATTCCCGGTCACCGCGCCAAGAGCAGGGACGTACGCATCCGTTTGCATCAGGTTCCAAAGACGTTCAGCGCCCAGTCGCGCAAGCGTGTATTCGATCTGAATAGTGCCGCGCAGGCGGAGCACATCTTCGTAGGAATATGGGCGCGTGATTCCCGACCAGCGTGGATTGCTGGCCCAATCGGCCCCATTGGCCAAATCAGAATGGCCGTTCTGTTTCTTGTGCCCGTTTTTGCCGTTCACTGCCATCGCGTCTCCTTCGTGCTAAATCGCATCACGCTCAAGCCGGATTGAACTCACCGCGAAGAATCATCTCTTCGCTCAATCGCCGGGCTTCGCGAAGCTTGGCTCCTTGCTCTTCAATGGCTTGGCCGCCGGCTTTCGTGCCTTCTTGCTGCAGTCGCTCCAGCTCTTGATCAAAAAGCTGGTGGATCAATTCCGGCGTGTGGCGAACTGCCCGCCCGTCCTCGTCCAAGACATCCACGGCGTCAGCATGCTTCATGCGTTGCGCAATCATCAGCCGGTAAATCCGGTCGGTGGCCAGGTCTTCCATATAGCCGTCCAGCAGGCTCGCGCCACGGCCGTTCAACACTCCGTTGCGATAACGAATCACGGTGCGAATCGCCGCCCGCGTGCCAGCCAGGGTGCGCTTGCCGACATCGGTCGGCAGCGGGCGAAGGTCCGGATGTGGATTGGCATCCTTCGGGCGAGCAGCCAGTTGATTGGGAGCAGGGAACTGGGTCACAGCGATTTCGTTCTGGTCGGGATGGCCAGTCCACGCGCCATCCATCAAGCACGAAGCCTCGTTCTTCTTGTCCTCGGCCAGAACTGCCAGCGCGCGGGCGTTGAGCTCCGGATTATCGCGGCTCGGATAAAGAGCGGTCATACCGCCAATGGCCAGCATCCCGTGCTTATGGCAAATCTCCGGCATCAGCGTGCGCAAATTCTGAAAGAAAGCCACGTTATGCGGAATCGTGTTGCGGTCCGGCAAAACCCATTCCGGATTTTCCAGGTTGAAGTGAATCAGGCTGGCCATGTAGTCCCACCGGCCCAGATTCAATCCCAAGATGTGCTCGCGCAGATTCCAGGCAAATTCTTCCATCTGAAACGCCAGGGGATGCGCCTCGACCAGCGCCATACACTTGATGGAGTCCGCCGGAACGCCTTTGGCGCGCGCAACCATCTGGAAGAGATCGCGCCACCACAGCGCTTCATCCGCAGATTCTGATTTGGGGATGTAAAAGCAGAGCGGATGCTTCAGCGCCGCGAAGTCCACCTGATAGGCAATCATCGCCACATCGAACAGCGAAGCAGGCAGCAGTTCGCCCGGCAGAACGCCGGCTTGATGCAAGTGCAGTCCACGCGGCCGCGTAAACAAGACCGTTTTGCTCGGCCGAATCTCGACCTTGCGATCGCGCTTTTTGTCAAAGAAGGTCAGCCGGCCGGCCAGCGCTTCCAAAACATTATGGATTCCAGTGGTGAGATGCTCCCAGGCGTTGGCGTTGGAGTCTTCCAGGTCCAGCATCACCCCGGGCGCGCCGGAGTTCAGCATCTTCACGACCAGCTCCGCGTCGTCAGCAGGGCCAGTCATCTGGTTCCGTTGATCAAAGCACCATTCCGGCAGCTCGATTTGCCAGGCTTGCATGGTCGAGACAGAGGGCGGCAGGAAATTCGGTTGCTTGCCGGCATGGGCTTCCTGCAGCGCCGTTTCTCGACGCGCCACCAATGCGCGCTGGCGTAACGTAAGCGCGGCATGCAACGGCGACAAAAACTCCAAGAATCCAGTGGGCAAATCGCGAGTCGCATCAAACCCGGCCGGCGCCGCGTTTACGGGCATGAGCCGGTCCGAAAGCGAGATCGGCGTGATTGAGAGGCCAGATTTGGTGCTGCTGGTCGCCATCAGTTCGTGCTCACAAAGCCGCCCAGCCCTCCAGCCGGGTACTAGTAGCCACTCCAAACCGAGGCAATTGGAAGGCCAATGCCATACCTCGCGGTCCCACTAACCTGCTCAGAACAAATCAGAT
>WNFA01008276.1_pt1 | contig 11317 bp, 16 predicted proteins | sample 5400481 | NCBI WGS metagenome assembly WNFA01 (sample SAMN13153340, study PRJNA577476) | soil metagenome | isolation source: 120 cm saprolite under Douglas fir tree site 2 hole 1 replicate 2 | place: USA:California | collected 2015-04-18
AAAACATCCGGCGGCGAGTTCCTGGGCGGTACCGATTCGTGCGCAAATGCCGTTGCGACGAGCAGCAGGAAAAAGACTAGGATCTGAATGACCTGCATCGTCAATGAGCCTAGCACAGCAAGCGAACTTCGGTGCCGTCTCCCTGCCGGAACTTCGTATTAAGAGGTGGTGGCACGTTTTCGTCCCCACGCTGCCTCTGCACACGCTCCAGTTGGTCCCTGGCGCGATAGAGTTGCGTGTGCATGCGCAGGTGGCACATCCTGGTGGCCTGAAATCTGATCTTTCCGTGCCGAATGGGAAAATTCGCGTGCAGAATACGAGATTGCCAATGCCCCCGAAACAGAGTACATTCCGATTACTTCGACAATTCCCGCTGCAACCGGGGAGGTTTTATGTTGGGTAACTTGCTGTTCCGGATGGTACTAACGCCGATCCTAACTTTGAATCTTGTGATCGGCCCGACGCTTCTGATTGCGCAGCAAGCTCCGGCTGACGTTCCAACGCTCACGATTCGGGCCAACACGCGCCTAGTGGTCGTCGACGTGGTAGTAACCGACAAGAAGGGTCAGCCAGTCGCCGGTTTGAAAGCCGAGGATTTCACGGTTGAGGAGAACGGAAAGAAGCAGAAGGTTTCCGTCTTTGTGCCGCCCGGTACGGCCAATCGCACTGCTGGCACTCCACCGCCGCCCGGTGTCCTTTCGAACCTCCCTGAGAATTTGAGTCCGGCGGGGGTCCCCACCGTCCTGCTCTTGGACGCAGCGAACTCTCCATTTAAAGACCAGGCGTACGCGCGTTCGCAGATGCTGAAATATGTATTGGAACAGGCACAACTAGGTCGCCCGATAGCGGTCGTCACGTTGACCGACCAATTACAAGTGCTCCAACAATTCACGAGCGACCCGCAGGTGCTAGCTACCGCGATCAGGAAGCTGAGACCTCAGGAGCCGATATTGCAACCAGGGGCGCCGGCGCCGGAATCGCATGGCATAGCAGCGGGCCCCGGAGGCGGCGTCAATGCCTCCGTAGTTTCGGCCGTGGCAGCCGCCCAGGCTTTCATCGATATCCAGGTCGGGTACAACCTGCAGCGTCGCACCCTGATTACACTTGAGGCGATGAAGGCGCTGTCGCGGATGCTGGGCGGGTTGTCTGGACGCAAGAACGTCGTGTGGCTCACTGCGGCGTTGCCATTCGATCTGATCCCGGAAGACCGCAACGTCACCGACGCGGAACTGCTGGCGGACCTTCCGGGTCAGGGGCGACAGAGGTCGGTGAACGTCAATGCGGCTGGTTCGCAGGCTGCCGAGTCGCGGACCCTGTATGCACAAGAAATCCGCGAGGCGGAGGCGCAGTTGGCGAGCGCCAATATCGCGATCTACCCGGTAGACCTCCACGGCTTGGTCAGCGGAATGGAGAGTTCGGCTGCGAGCGGTGGATCCGTATTCAACGATTCCGCTATCAACGACCGTGTCATCGCCGGGCTAACCAGCATTCAAGCCAGCCAGGGGACGATGAGGGAAGTAGCTGCACAGACCGGAGGCAAGGCGTATATCAATCAAAACGAAATCAAGGAAGGCATTGCCTTGGCGGCATCGGATGAAAAGGCATCCTACTCCCTCGGCTACTATCCGGAGAATAAGAAGTGGGATGGAAAGCTTCGCAATATCAAGGTCAAAGTCGCTCAGGGGGACACGCAACTCCGTTACCGCAAAGGATACTTTGCGATTGAGCCCGGCCCAAGTAAGGACCGCAACTTTGAACAGGACGTTGCCGCTGCCCTGCAGGTGGATGCGCCCGCCACCCAGATCTCATTCCGCGCGCAGGCTAAACCTACCGATCCAGGAAAGGTAAAAGTAGTATTCCTGGTAGATGCCCACACCCTGACTGCCGAAGATTCTGGTGGCAGCAAGAAGATGAACGTGGCATTTTATGCCAGCGTTTTCGGCTCGAATGGCAAGAGTCTGACGACGCGTACTGTCAAGGTCGACCGTACTTTCGATGCTGCCACATATCAGCAAATCCTGGACCACGGCATGATGGTGCCGATCGACCTGGAGGTGCCTGCCGGCGGATCCGAACTTCGCCTGGCAGTGCTTGACAACAAAACCGGCCTGATCGGTACGGTTACTGGACCAGTCGGACAGTAGCTAACTCGCATAAGGCAAATAAGAAGGGCGCCCTCTTCGGACGCCCTTCTCCATAGTTGCAAAACTTCCAGGCGAAAAACCTATTCCTTTTCCTTCTTTTCTCCGCTCTGAGCCGGTTCAGCAGGTACTCCGCCTTGCGTTTCTGCCTCTTCCATCGCCTTCCGATTTTCTTCGGCGCGCTTGGCACGGATTTCAGCACGCTTCTGCCGTTTCTCATCGAGCACCTGTTCGCTGCCCAGCAGTTCGATGAAGGCTTTGTCGGCGCCATCGCCTTTTCGCCAGGCGGTGCGGACAATCCGGAGATAGCCGCCCTGACGATCGCCAAACCGCGGCGCTACCGTGTCAAAAAGCTTGCTGACCGCCTCGTCCGTCATCAGGTATGCCGCTGCCTGCCGCCGAGCTGCCAGGTCGCCCTTTTTGCCGAGCGTAATCATCTTCTCGACTAGCGGACGAACCGCTTTTGCCTTGATCGCAGTCGTCTCGATCCGTTCTTCCATGATCAGCGACGTGACCAGATTCCGGAACAACGACCGCCGGTGCGACGTGGTGTTCCGTCCGAGTTTGTATCCCGCAACCTTGTGACGCATGAGAACCTCAGTTGTCAGTTGCCAGTGGTGAGTTGCCAGCGGCTTTCCTTCTATTGACCAAGCTTCGTAGTCAACGTGCCAGCAGTCAGTGCCCGAAAACTGGCAACTGGCTGCTGGCTACTGGTTCCTTACAGATCGTTATCCCCGTACGCCGAAGCCGGCAGTACCTGGTTCGAAGTCGGCCCGGGTACGGCGTTCCCGTGCTCGTCGATCTTCATGCCCAGGCTCAGGCCCATCGAGGACAGGATTTCTTTAATCTCGTTCAGCGACTTTCGGCCGAAGTTCTTGGTCTTCAGCATCTCGGCTTCGGTCTTCTGCACCAGTTCGCCGATGCTCTGAATGTTCGCGTTCTTCAGGCAGTTGTAGCTGCGCACCGAGAGTTCCAGTTCCTCGACCGAGCGGTTCAGATTTTCGTTCTTGATCTCCGGCTTACGCTCTTCGCTCGACGACGCGGTCTCGATCTCTTCCTCGAAGTTGATGAAGATATTCATGTGATCCTTCAGCAGCTTCGCGGCCAATCCGATCGCATCGCCTGGAGTGATCGAGCCGTTCGTCCAGACTTCGAGCGTCAGCTTGTCGTAGTCGGTGATCTGACCGAGACGCGCCGCTTCTACGGTGTAGTTGCACTTGCGTACCGGCGAGTGGACGGAATCGATCGGTATGAACCCGATGCCGAGATCGTCTTCGAAATTCTTGTCGGCGGAAACGTAGCCGCGCCCGCGCTTCAGACGCATCTCCATGTCGAGCTTGCCGCCTTCGCTGACGGTTGCGATATAGATTTCCTTGTCCAGAACTTCCACATCGCCGTCGGCTTCGATCATGCCGCTGGTCACAACACCGGGCTGATCGGCCCGCAGATAGATCGCTTTGGGACCTTCGCCCGCCAGCTTGAACGGAATCTGCTTCAGGTTCAGGATGATGTCGGTCGCATCCTCGACAACTCCGGGAATCGACTGAAACTCGTGCAGGACGCCTTCGACCTTCACCGCAGTGACGGCCGCTCCTTCGATCGAACTCAGCAGCACGCGTCTCAGAGCGTTCCCGATCGTGGTTCCGAAACCGCGCTCAAACGGCTGCGCCCAGAACATCCCGTACTTGTCAGTAAGGCCGGTAGCATCGCTCGCCAGCCGTTTCGGTTTTTGAAAACCTTTCCACAACATTGTGTTTCTCCTCTCGGCCATGTGGCTCCGCAACGGCTCTCCGAACCGGCCCAGATTCGGATCAAGCGCCATAGCAGGCTGATCTGGCTCGAAACAGGCCAAAATCTAGATCCTTCGCTTCGCTCAGGATGACGCGGCTGGGCTCAGACGCCCAGCCAAGCAGCGTCACTTGCTGTACAACTCGACAATCAGCTGCTCATTCACCGGCAGCTGGATGTCTTCGCGCTTCGGTAGTGCGGTCACGCGTCCCTTGTAGGCGTCGCGATCCACTTCCAGCCAGGCCGGCGAGGGCTGATGACTGGCAAACTCCTTCGCGATTTCGAGAATCGGCACTTTGTGGCTGCTCTCGCGAATCGCGATCTCCTCGCCCACGCTGACCTCGTACGATGGAATGTTTACCTTGCGGCCATTCACCTGAACGTGTCCGTGGCGTACCAACTGGCGCGCCTGCCGGCGCGAAATTCCGAAGCCCAGCCGATATACGACGTTGTCCAAGCGGCGCTCGAGCTGTTCAAGCAGCTTGGCTCCCGTCACACCCTTGGAGCGGGCGGCATTCTCGAAATAATTCCGGAACTGCCCTTCCTGGGTGAAGTAGATGCGCTTGGCCTTCTGTTTTTCGCGCAACTGCAGGCCGTAGCCCACAACCTTGGTTTTCTTGTCTTTCCCGTGCTGACCGGGAGCATAGTTGCGCTTCTCAAGCGGACATTTGTCGCTGAAACACTTTGTGCCTTTCAGGAAGAGCTTGATCCCCTCCCGGCGGCATAGACGACACACTGCATCGGTATAACGTGCCAAGTTGTTCTCCTTTAGATGACCGGTTTACAGGTTTGGCTTCACCCTTCATCCCGGACAAAAATCAGTTCCCGGTTCCCAGTTCTCAGTTCTCAGAAAAACCCAGTTTCTGCGGTTCTCCTGGTTTTACTGAGAACTGAGAACCGGGAACTGAGAACTGCTCTCACACTCTGCGCCGCTTCGGCGGCCGGCACCCATTGTGCGGGATTGGCGTTGCATCCTTGATCGAACGGACTTCGATTCCCGCCGCCGCCAGAGCACGGACAGCCGACTCGCGGCCCGATCCCGGACCGCTCACCCGGACATCCACGGTACGCACGCCGTGGTCGCGCGCCATGTTGGCGGCGTTCATCGCGGCCTGCTGCGCCGCAAACGGAGTGCCCTTACGCGACCCCCGGAAGCCCAGCGATCCCGAACTCTTCCACGCCAGCACGTTGCCACTCGTATCCGAGATAGTGACGATGGTGTTGTTGAAAGAGGCCTGCACATGCACCAGTCCATGCGGGACGTGCTTGCGCTCTTTCTTCTTGAACGTCTTCTTCTTGCCCTTTTTCTCAGGCGCTGCTGGTGCGCCCGCTGCTACCGCTGCCGGTTTAGCCATTGCTGAGTTCTCAGTTCTCGGTTCTCAGTTCTCAGTAAACCCGTTTCTCAGACAACTGAGAACTGGGAACCGAGAACTGAGAACTGCTTCTAAGTCTTTGTCGCCGTCTTCTTCTTCTGCGCGACCGTACCTTTGCGCGGTCCTTTGCGGGTACGGGCGTTGGTGTGGGTGCGCTGTCCGCGGACCGGCAGGTTGCGGCGATGCCGGAACCCGCGGTACGAACCGATTTCGATGAGCCGCTTGATGTTCATCGAAACGTCCTTGCGCAGATCGCCTTCCACCGAGCCTTCCGCTTCGATGACTTGACGGATGCGGTTGACTTCGTCTTCCGCCAGATCCTGCACTTTCTTCATCGGGTCGACTTTCGCTTCGTCCAGAATGCGCGCCGAGCGCGAGTTCCCGATCCCGTAAATGTATGTGAGCGCGATATTCACGTGTTTGTTACGCGGAAGGTCGACGCCGGCAATACGAGCCATATTCCCTCTCTAGCCTTGACGTTGCTTGTGCTTGGAATTCTCGCAGATCACCCGCACCACACCCTTGCGGTGGATGATCTTGCACTTATCGCAAATTTTCTTGACCGATGCTCTAACCTTCATAAACCAGTTCTCAGTTCTCGGTTCTCAGTTCTCAGAAAACCGGGGTGCCGGCGCTTCGCCGGCCTCGCGAAACCTATTTGTACCGGTACACAATGCGCCCGCGATTCAGGTCGTAGGGCGAAAGCTCGACAGCTACTTTATCTCCGGGCAGGATGCGGATGAAGTTCTTCCTCATCTTCCCGGAAACATGCGCCAGTACCTGGTGTTTGTTTTCCAACTCCACCTTGAACATGGCATTCGGCAGTGGTTCGACGACCACCGCCATCACTTCAATCGCGTCTTCTTTACTCATCGACCCCCTGAAATCAGTTCTCGGTTCCCAGTTTCCGGTTCTCAGTTAAACCCCAACGGCTCTCACTGAGAACTGAGAACCGGGAACTGAGAACTATCCTTACTGGGTCAAAATCATCGGGCCTTGCTTTGTAACCGCCACGCAATGCTCAAAATGCGCGCTGTAGCTGCCATCGAGCGTAACGGCGGTCCATTTATCGCCCAGCACCTTGGCCTCAGGACCTCCCGAATTTACCATCGGCTCAATCGCCAGCACCATGCCTTCGGTCAGCTCCACGCCCTGGCCCTTCTTGCCGAAATTCGGGATCTGCGGCGCTTCGTGCAACTTCGTCCCGATTCCGTGTCCCACAAACTCGCGCACCACGCTGAAACCGTTTGCCTCGACGTGTTTCTGGATCGCCGACCCAACGTGCCCGATCATGTTGCCAATCCGCGCCTGCTCAATCCCCCTGTACAGCGAAGCTTCCGTCACCTCGAGCAGCTTTTTCAGTTCTGTGGTCAGCGTCTCGCCCACCGGCACCGTGATCGCCGCGTCTCCGTAGTAGCCGTCGAACACCACTCCACAATCGACGGAAACGATATCGCCCGCTTTCAACACCCGCTTTGCCGACGGAATCCCGTGCACAATCTCTTCGTTCACTGAAGCGCACAGCACACAGGGATATCCGTTGTACCCCTTGAACGCCGGCGTCGCTCCCAGTTCCGCGATCAGCTTCTCGGCCGCCTTCTCCAAGTCCATGGTCGTGGCCCCGGGTGCGACCAGCGCTTTCACATGGTTCAGAACCCGGCGCACGAGCTGTCCGCTGCGCCGCATCTTCTCAATCTCTTCCGGCGACTTGCGGACGATCTTGTCATCTCCGAAACTCATCATTCTGGCTTTGCCGGTCCGCTCGCGGTTCGCACCGCCGCGTGGCTGTCAATCACGCCGAGAATTTCAGCGGTAACCTCATCCACGGGGCGATCCGCATTCAGCGGAATCAATCGGCCCTGCGCCTGGTAATAATCGGCCACCGGTTTGGTCTGCACTTCATAAGCCGTCAGACGGGGACGGATGACCTCATCGCGGTCGTCATTCCGGTGGACCAGCTTGGAACCGTGCGCCAGATCACATAACTCGTCGACGCGAGGCGGTTGAAAGTGGAGGTTATAGATCCGCCCACAGGTGGGACAGGAACGTCGCCCGGTAAGCCGTAGCAATAATTGAGTATAGTCGACATCCATCTGGATCACAACCGGTGAGCACTTCTCCGACTTTTCAAAGAACTCTCGCTCCAGGAAGGCATCCAGCCATCCTGCCTGGGCGGCGGTCCGTGGAAAGCCGTCCAGAATAAATCCCCGTTCGCAATCCGCTTGCTTCAGCCGGTCGGCCACAATACCAAACAGCAATTCGTCCGGAACCAGTTCGCCCCGGTCCATAATGGCTTTGGCCATCAGGCCGAGGTGGGTCCCCTGCTTTACGTGCTCCCGCAATAGATCTCCGGTAGAAATCTGCGGGATGCCGTAATGCTCCGCGATTTTCTTGGCCTGTGTTCCCTTACCGGCCCCCGGAGGTCCCAACAGAATCACCGGCCCGATCTTTTGTGCGGCTTCGTTGGCCATTCGAAATGGCCCCTCTTTATTCGTATTTCCTCTCGCCGGAGGGACCGCACACCCGCGCCCACATTTTCTTTCGCGCCGGTTCCCACCGGCCCCAGCTTCTTACCAGGTCCTGCGTCCCCGAAGGCGCCCGCTCTTCGGAGTAAACCCGTCGTAATGCCGCATGATCAGTTGCGCTTCAATCTGAGTCACCGTATCCATCGCCACACCGACCACGATCAGCAGCGACGTCCCGCCAAAATAAAAAGTTACGCCCAAGCCGTTGGTCACCCATGCGGGAAGGTTCTCAAAGAACCTGCCCACCAGCCACAGATGGTTCAGCTTAATGCCCGCAATCATCCACTCGGGGATGAGGGAGATCAGGATAAGGTAGAGTGCGCCCACTAGCGTAATGCGTGTCAGAACATCGTTGATGTAGTCCGCAGTCCGCTTGCCTGGGCGGATTCCGGGAATAAATCCACCCCACTTCCGCATGTTGTCCGCGACCTCGTTGGGGTTGAACACGATCGAGATATAGAAGTAGGCAAAGAAAATGATGCCCACCGCGTAGAGCGTCGCGTACAGCGGTTCCCCCCAGCGCATAGCATCGAGGATCGGTCCGATTACTTTGTTGTTCTTGAACGGGGTGCCCAGCATCTGCGGCAAGGCGAGAATCGAAGACGCGAAGATAACCGGCATCACGCCGCCCGCATTGACTCGCAGCGGAAGGTGCGTAGACTGCCCGCCCATCACTTTCCGTCCGACCACGCGCTTGGCGTACTGCACTGGAATCCGGCGTTCGCTGCGTTCCACATACACGATGAACGCCACCACGGCGATCATCAGAACCAGCAGCATGACAATGGCCGGGACCGTGAAAGCGCCCCAGGCATCGTTTCTAGCTTTTTCGTACAGGTCGACGATGCCGCGTGGCAAGCCCGTCACGATGCCGGCAAAGATCAGCAATGACATGCCGTTCCCAATGCCGCGTTCCGTGATCTGCTCGCCCAGCCACATGATGAAGGCCGAGCCTGTGGTGAGTGTCATCATCGTCATCAGGATGAATCCCGGCCCCGGATTGGTAACGAAATCGCCCGCCTTCTCCAGGCTGATCGCAATCCCGAACGACTGCACGGCGCTCAGCAGGACAGTGAGATAACGCGTCCACTGCGTGATCTTCTTCCGGCCCATTTCGCCTTCTTTCTGCAGCTTGGCAAGAGGCTCATACACCACCGTCAGCAACTGCAGAATGATAGACGCCGTAATGTACGGCATGATTCCGAGCGCGAAAATCGTCAGCCGCCGCAGGTTACCGCCGCTGAATAAGTCCACGAAACCGAGCACCGTGCCCCGGTTTTGCTCAAAGAACTGCGCCAACCGTTCCCCGTTGATCCCAGGAGTAGGAATGTGCCCGCCCAGGCGGTATACCGCCAGGATGCCGAGCGTGAACAGCACGCGCTTGCGAAGGTCAGGAACCCGGAAGATGTTTGCCAGCTTTTCCAGCATTACTGCAACACCTCAACCTTGCCGCCCGCCTTGGTTATTTTTTCTTCGGCGGTCTTGGAAAACTTGTGCGCCTTCACGGTCAGAGCGCTCTTCAATTCGCCGTTCCCGAGAATCTTGATCCGCTTCTTGGTACGTACGACGCCCGCCTTCCGGAGCACTTCCGGAGTGATCTCGGTCTCGCCCACCGCTTCCAGCCGGTCCAGATTCACGACCGCATATTCTTCGCGGAAAATGTTCTTGAACCCGCGCTTCGGAATTCGCCGGTGTAGCGGCATCTGGCCGCCCTCGAAGCCGCGCAACAAACGCGCTCCTGAACGCGACCACTGTCCCTTGTGCCCGCGCGTGGATGTCTTGCCCATGCCGGACCCCATACCGCGTCCGACCCGCTTGCGCTTTTCCGCCGCCTTACGAGGAGCTCGTATTGTTGAAAGATTCATGATGAGTTCCTAGTTCTCAGGTCTGACACCTGAGACCCGCTATTTCACAATCTCCACCAGATGCGGCACCTTTTTCACCATGCCGCGGATTGCCGCATTATCCGGCCGTTCAATCACCTGGTTGAGCCGGGTGAATCCCAACCCCTTGACCACCAGTTTGTGCTTCACCGGCGTACAGATCGCCGACCGCACCCACTTCAGGTGAATCTTGCCGCTCGTCACTTTTGATGTTTTCGCAACCATTTGTAATTCCTTTGTACAAGCACCATGAACTGTCGTAGGCGTTAACCCGAGATCTGATTCCGAACGACTAACGACCAGCGACTAACGACGCTTTATAGTTCCTGCGACGTCTTGCCGCGCAATGCAGCCACATCTTCCCTGTTCTTCAGCTTCTTCAGCGCGTCAAACGTCGCCTTGATCACGTTATGCGGGTTGGTGGTGCCAATCGACTTGGTCAGCACATTCTGAATTCCCGCCGAGGTCATGACCGCGCGCACTGCGCCGCCCGCGATCACGCCCGTGCCTTCCGGCGCCGGCTTCAACAGCACCCGGCCCGATCCGTAGCGTCCCAACACGATGTGCGGCACGGTCGTCTGGGTCAGGTTGATCCTCATCAGGTTCTTCTTCGCCGATTCGATTCCCTTGCGGATGGCCTGCGGCACCTCTTTGGCTTTGCCGGAACCGTATCCGACGACCGCCGCCGATGGATCACCCACCACCACCAGCGCCGCGAACGAAAGGTTCTTGCCGCCCTTGACCACCTTGGTCACGCGGTTGATCGAAACCACCTGGTCTTTCAGCTGAAACGAAGCCGCATCGAGCTTCTTAATAACTGTTGGCATCCTGAATCTCGCAACTCTCTTCTTCGTTGATGTTCGTCAGAATCGCCGGTTCAGATGTTTCTGAGACCTGAGACCTGACACCTGAGACCTAGTTCTAGAACTTCAGTCCCGCTTCTCGCGCCGCATCCGCCAGCGCTTTAATGCGTCCGTGATAAAGGTAGCCACCGCGGTCGAACACTACCTGCGTGATTCCCTTTTGCTTGGCCCGCTCCGCAATCGTCTTGCCGACGCTCTTGGCCGACGCCACGTTGCCGCCGGTCGTGCGATCGCTCTTCTTGCCCTCAGCCGTGGACGCCGCGGCAATCGTTACGCCCTTGAGGTCGTCGATTACTTGCGCATAGATGTGGTTCAGAGACCGGTACACATTCAGCCGTGGACGTTCCTGCGTGCCGACCATCTTCTTGCGAATGCGGTCATGAATCCGCTGCCGGCTAACGTTTTTTGAAGTTCTTGTCAGCATCTTATGAAGCCCTCAGCTATCAGCCGTCAGCCGTCAGTTAAACCTGGTCAGTCTCATACTTCACGGAAGTAGCTGAGAACTGATGGCTGACGGCTGAGAGCTATTTTGCTCCCGTCTTTCCAACCTTTTTCTTCAAGCGCTCGCCCGCGTACCGGACGCCCTTGTTCTTGTACGGATCGGGCGGACGCAATCCACGCATCTCGGCGGCGACCTGCCCAACCTTCTGCCGGTCAATGCTGGTCAAGGTTAGGCGAGTCTGCTTCGGATCCACCGCGCAGTCCACGCCCGTAGGCAGCGGGTACTCGATGGGATGCGAATAG
>WNFA01004766.1_pt1 | contig 11315 bp, 12 predicted proteins | sample 5400481 | NCBI WGS metagenome assembly WNFA01 (sample SAMN13153340, study PRJNA577476) | soil metagenome | isolation source: 120 cm saprolite under Douglas fir tree site 2 hole 1 replicate 2 | place: USA:California | collected 2015-04-18
GGGAGGGATTGAGCGTTGGCGGGCAAATGGAGGCCACCACAGCGAATGCCATCGCTGAAAACTTCATGAACGACATGAGCATCTCCATTCTCCAGCGGACTTCCGTGGGCTGTTAGAGCTACGAGCCGATCTCTACTTCAATGCTTCGATCCGCTCCTTCGCATCCTCAATGCCGCCTGCCTGCGCCCGTTCATATAGTTCGCGCGCCTTCGTGCGATCACCGGAGATTCCGCTTGCGCGCCACGATTGCAGCACGTGCGCGTCGTAAGTCTCGGCCAGCATAAAGGCAGCTCGCGCGCTGCCTCGCTCAAGAGCGTGTTGAAGCAATAAGCGAGCGCCGCTAATATCAGCTTGCCCGAGGAATGCGGTTGCTCGAGCAAGCAGCCTCTGTTCGTCCACGAGGGAGCGGGGAGCGGCACTCGCCGACGTAGATCGCTCTGTCCCCGCGGCAACTTTCGGGACCAAATCCGACGCGGCTTCGCGAGCGGCCGACGGCGCCTCCGGACGCGGCAATTCCGAAACGGACGACCGTCCCGAGGTGGAAGCGACGGCTTTGCCAGAAATCTGTTCCGGTGAACGCCCCTTTCCTTCGCTCGCCCTCGAAGAGGACTCGGCCATCCGCTCCTGCGAGCGATCAAGGGCGGGCTCGCGTGAGTGCAGGGCACGAAGAGCATTCAAGGCAGCGATCTGCCGGTTGCCGGCTTCGAGTTCGTTCCTGACGGAGGTAAGCTCGCGCGCAAGGGCGTCGGCGCGATCGCGCTCGCTGGCGAGAGCCAGTTTCTGCTCCGCTGCGAGGGCCCTGTTTGTCTCCGTCACCTGCAACACCTCAGCGTGCGCGGCAGCGAGAAGTGCGGAACGCGCCGCGGCCTCCTTCCGCGCTGCGGCAAGCTCGCGGGCGACCGTCTCGGTCTTGTCGCGTTCCTTCCCGAATGCCAGCTCTTGTTCGATCTTCGCCGCCTCAGTGGTTTGCGCGGTCTCCAGGCCCGCGGCACGCGCCGTATCGAGTTCTGCCCGGACGGAGTTGAGTTCGCGCGCAAGGGCGTCGGCCCTGTCTCGCTCCTGTTTGCGCTCCTGTTCCAGCGCCTGCTTCTGCTTGATCTCCGCCTCGGCGGCTTGCGCGACTTCCGCACCTGCGATCCGCGCCGCCTCGAGTTCCGCCCGAAGAGAGGTAAGTTCACGCGCGAGGGCATCTGCCTTGTCTCGCTCCTGCTTGCGCTCCTGTTCCAAGGCCTGCTTTTGCTTGATCTCCGCTTCGGCCGCTTGCGCGACTTCCGGGCCTGCGATCCGTGCGGCGTCGAGTTCGGCCCGGAGCGAGGTAAGTTCACGCGCGAGGTTGTCTGCCCTGTCCCGCTCCTGTTCCAGCGCCTGCCTTTGCTTGATCTCTGCCTCGGCGGCTTGGGCGACTTCCGCACCTGCGACCCGCGCCGCGTCGAGTTCGGCCCGGAGGGACGTAAGCTCACGCGCAAGGGCGTCTGCCCTGTCCCGCTCCCGTTCGAGCGCCTGCCTTTGCTTGATCTCCGCCTCGGTGGCTTGCACGGCTTCCAGGCCTACGATCCGCGCCTTATCGAATTCCGCTTGGAGGGAGGTCAGTTCACGCGCAAGGGTGTCTGCCCTGTCCCGCTCCTGATCGAGCGACTGCTTTTGCTTGATCCTCTCCGCTTCAGCCGCAGACCGCACCGCATCGAGCTCTCTTCGGAGCGACGCGGTAAGTGCACGCGCAAGGGCGTCAGCCCTGTCCCACTCCTGTTCGTGTTCAAGCGCCTGCGTTGGCTCCCACGCCGGGGCGGATTGCGGGGCTTGCGCCGCGTTGCCCTGTGGCGCATCTAACGGCTGAGTGGGGGGGCGCCGACCTGCAAGCATGTCGACCTTCTCACGACCGCGTTCGAGAATTTGCTTTTGCTCGACGACCGTCGTCTCAACAACCTGCAAGACCAAGGATTCGTCCCGCCCGGCGTTGGCCTGCGCGATCCCATTTTCGGTTGCAACGCTTTCACCGCATAGCGCATTGTCCCCCACAGCTCCAATGAAGAGCCACAGAACACACACTGTTACCGCAACAGACGCACGTGCAACGACTCTGCTTTTTCCGCGTGAACCCTCGACCGTTTTGGATTCCGGTAGCGAATGGGCCGGGGACAAAGCAATCGACGCGCCCACCCTTTGAAACGAAACGCCATGGCGCACTGCCCAAGGAGCAGCGGTCTTGTCACCGGTATCTTGGTTCACCAGGAAAAACGGGCTTCCGTACTTGGGTCCCGCTTCAATTGCCTGCAAGCCCATCGCGATAACTCAGAATTGGGTCTTAGGGCACAGTTAATTTCTCATGACACAGCCTTCACCGGTCGTTTGTCGATGTCGCGATTGAGGTAGTCAAAAGGGAGTAGCTGTACCAATCGCCGCAATTAAGTAGATCACGCGCTCATTTGATCGAACGTTCTTGACCCGCATATTCGGGCATGACTACGCTGCGGCGTAAGAGGGATCCCGAATGACCCCCGGCACACGTCACGACGAACATTACTACTTCAATCCGCAGCAACTCCGGCGCCAGATGATATGGAGGTCGCCCGATTTGATGAAGCGATTTGTGGGAAGGGCGACTGTTTGCACCTGCGCCCGCAACAACGCGTTCCGCTTCCTCGGCGGGCAAAGTGCTGGTTCTGCGGGAAGGTATGCTCGCAATTGATGCGATGCCTACAAAAGGAAAACTGCAGGTATTGGATTTCCTGGTGGCGGGAGATGTCGTATCGGCGTCGACCGTTCTTCCCACACCCGGGGTCTCGTTACGAGCAATCACCAGCGCATCGCTGGTCTCGTTGGATCCTCCTGCGGTCGACCGGACAGTGCCGGCTCATGATTATTGGACGTTTCTGATCGCGCAGTGCTTGAATCAATTGGCTCGCGTAAACCTTCATCAACTGATGATTGGTCGTCTTGAGACGGAGCCGCGCGTCGCCTTGTTTGTTCTGGGCCTCGCGCTGAGGCATGTCCGTGAGGACACGCCAGAAATAACCGTTGAGCTTCCGATGTCGCGCACCGACATCGCCAACTATCTCGTCATTAACTGCGATACGTTGAGCCGAACAATGATGAGATTTTGCGATTGCGGCTTGATCGAACGAGAAAGCCGACATGCTATTCGTGTCATCGATCTTGATGCGCTGAGGAAGAGATCGCCTCTTGCCGCCTTGCTGTCAGCAGTATTCGAGAAAGGAGGCTGCCGGCAAGAGATCAGCTCTGGGCGTTGCGCGGAAAGAAAGGCGTCCATGCCTTTGGTCCACGAAAATCTTTGCGTCATTCCACCGGTTGTAACAACCGGTCCAATATCCCGTTCCAGCGCAGAGCGCCGTTATGCCTCACGGGGCGTATGGTAGATGAATCGGAGGAGAAGATGTGTGGAATCGTCGGTGTCCTGGGTCGAGGGCCAGCCGCCGCTCCGATTATGGATGCGCTGAGGCGGCTTGAATATCGAGGATACGATTCTGCCGGTATCGCCAGGCTTGAACGCGGTCACCTCGCGCGGCGGCGTGCAGTCGGTAAACTCAAGAACCTCGAGAGCAAGCTTACTTGTGAGCCGCTCGTCGGTCTCATAGGCATTGGCCACACGCGCTGGGCAACGCATGGCGGTCCAAACGAAAAGAACGCGCATCCGCACGCGGTTGACGGCGTTGCGGTCGTTCACAACGGCATCATCGAAAATCATCGCGAATTTGCGCAATGAGCTCACGCTGGCTGGCGTGCGTTTTGCCACGGACACAGACACCGAGGTGATCGCGCACCTCGTAAGCCGACAGCTGAAGAAAGGATGCAAGCCAGTCGACGCGGTACGCCTGGCGTTACCGCGGCTGGAAGGAGCGTTTGCACTTGCGTTCTTGTTCGAAGGGCACGAAAACCTGATAATTGGAGCGCGCAAAGGATCGCCACTTGCGGTCGGGTACGGCCGAGGCGAAATGTACCTTGGGTCTGACGCGATTGCTCTTGCGCCACTTACCGACATGATCGGCTACCTGGAAGACGGTGACGTCACTGTCGTCACGCGGCAGGGAATCGACTTTTTCAATGCGGAGGGCGAACACCTGCGACGCTCGCCGGCCAAAATCGCCGGCTCGGCCGTCCTCGTTCAGAAGGGCGGGCATCGGCACTTTATGCTCAAAGAAATTCATGAACAACCAGGTGTGGTCGGCCAGACGCTCGCACAATGCATTGATGTCGCCAGCGGCACGATCAACATACCGAAAGTCGTGGAATTGGATTTTCAGGATATCAATCGAGTGTCGATCACGGCCTGTGGCACCTCCTTTTACGCCGGGCTGATTGCCAGATACTGGTTCGAACGTTACGCAGGGCTTCCGGTCGAAATCGATATCGCGTCCGAATTTCGCTACCGTAACGTGCCGCTCGATTCCGGCAATCTGGCGATCTTTGTATCGCAATCCGGAGAGACCGCTGACACGCTGGCCTCGCTGGAATTCGCCAAAGCTCATGGGCAACGCGTCCTTTCGGTTGTCAACGTGCCAAGCTCGACAATGGCGCGCGCGCCAAATCGTATTGCCGACACTCGCAGGCCCGGAAGTCTGCGTGGCTTCCACCAAGGCGTTCACCTGCCAACTGGCGACGCTTGCCTGTCTTGCTATCGCGGCAGGGCGCGCTCGGGGCGTGCTCTCGACCGACGGCGAGGTGCCGCTGGTGCGGGCGCTCGTCAGTGTTCCAAGCTACATGACGTGCGCGCTCGAGCTAGAATCGAAGATTCGCCAGCTCGCTCGCAAGATAGCAGCGTCCCGCAACGCGCTGTTCATCGGCCGCGGAACCAACTACCCGCTGGCGCTGGAAGGCGCGCTCAAGCTCAAGGAAATAACCTACATTCACGCCGAGGGCTATGCTGCCGGAGAACTCAAGCACTGGCCGATCGCGCTCATCGAGAAAAATCTTCCCGTCGTCGTGATCGCGCCGGGTGACATGACCTTCGAAAAAACCATGTCGAACATGCACGAAGTGATCGCTCGCGAGGGCCGCACGATCCTCATTACGGATCATAAAGGGGCGTCACTTGCGGCGCCTGGGTCCTGGGCAATGCTGGCCCTTCAAGACATGCCGGCTTTGGTAGCACCGCTCGTCTTCGTGTTGCCGTTGCAGCTTATTGCGTACCACACTGCGCTTGTCTTGGGAACCGACGTCGACCAACCGCGCAATCTCGCTAAGTCGGTGACGGTCGAATGATTTGGCCATCCGGGGGAGGTGCTGCACACGTGTTCGGATCACTGCCTGAGAGCTTACGCGATGGGGCGCCTGTCTCTCGGACGGCAAAGGTGGACTGACAATTTTGGATAAGTCCTGCCGGATTGGGCTCCGAAACCGATCACTGGCGAGTTAGGACTCGGCGACCGCCTGTGGATGAGCCCGGCAACCGACCGCGCTCCTCAGTCAAATCTGGTCATCGAGGCCTTCCAAACTAGCGAAACACTGCGCATCAAGCGCGAGAGATCCCCGTCATGCATACCAGGAACTTCGGATCAAGCTCGCCCGCATCGAAAGTCTACTCGTTCAGGAAGACCCGAACGTTCATCGTCAAAATTCTGATCCGTTTCAGCAACGCCTATGCCGATCTCGCCCTGTGGATCGCTCCATGGGTTATCGAAGAAGACGGAGCGAGCCGATAAACCGCAGAATAACCACGCCAGATGCTGTGTTCTCCATCCTTGAGCGGTATGCCGTGTGGATTCTCAGCCATTTTCGGGTTAGCGAAGGCGGGCCATAAAGTTCAGATTTGACGTCCCCATCATTCGCAATCGACAAAGTACATTTTCTTGATACAAACGGCTGTGCCGCGGTGACGTTAAGTTATTGATTTGCTTGCTTCCGAGGCATCGCCCGACAACCCGCCCCTGGGCACCACTTCACCGAATGAATTCATTGCGTTAGAGATCTCGCCAGTACGACCGATTTTCCACGCTTCAATCCGGGGTATCATTCTGGCATCAGACGCAGCGTGTTTGTAGTGGATTGAACGTTGGGAGGGGTACTCCGTTTGGGCTTTCTTCGGCCGTTGAAGCGGCCACAGGGAGGGCTTAAACAAGCCTCTAGGCCGACGATTGAATACGGGAGCGCCACATGGCCCCGCGTATCGTCCTTGCAGCGCTATCGATTGCATTTGGAATCGCTGTCCTCGGTGCGGCTGTCACCACCGTCAGGCAATTAGACCTGCTGACTTGGCATTCCGCAGACGGCCAATCACGCGCTGCAATAAGGACAAACCAACCGAGTTAGGAACATGAAACGTCATGATCTCAAATCGATGTCCGTGGACCAGCTTTGGTCCCTTCAAAAACTAGTTGCCTCGGTGTTGGCCCGCAAAATATTAGCCGAAAAGTCGCGGCTTGATCAGCAATTGCGCCAGCTTGTTGAGCCGGGTGCTACACCGGCCAATGTTAAGAAGACGCCTCACGCGCGGCGCCCTTACCCGCAGGTACTTCCGAAGTATAGGAATCCCGCGGAGCCGTCCGAAACTTGGGCGGGCCGCGGAAAGCAGCCTCGCTGGCTGACTGCTCAGCTTAGATCCGGTAAACAGCTCGACGATTTTCGGATTAAGCCGCCGTCTGATCGTGCGCGGCGCCGCAATAGCCGGACGAACCGGAAGATGCCCGAAGGCGGTCTCAATCGCTTCGCGTGAAAGATAGTGGATTGACAGTGGGCGCGAGTGGCAGCGATCCGACAAAAACAAAGCCGCCAAGCGGGCGCTAGACGACTTTGCTGGGGGCACGTCCGGACGGAGGAAATGTCCGGTTCGTTATTTAGTAGGCGTCGCATATGTGAACCAGCCCACACGTCAAAACAAAAAGACCGCCGCGAAGGCGGCGGCACGTCATGAAGCCGATCCCCACAAATCCAATCAGCACCATCGCCCATGTTGATTGGTTAGGTGGATGCATGGAACCGTCGCCTGGAATTTCCGTGCCGAGTGTTGCGAAGGGGTGACACGATTTTGGGTGGAATTTAGTACATTCTCGGACACGATCATGATTCAAACTGGAACGTTGCGGACTCGATGTAGGGCGCGTTCGACTGGAGACCGCGATGTTTGGTTTTGCAGTTCTCGCAGTCTAGGTAAAGGCTGGATAGGTAGTGGGTCTGTTTGATTATGCCAAACTTTCGGGCTGGAAAACGCGCAGCGCGCAGAGCATTGACGAAGGCTTCGTAGTGCTGGTCCACATCCCGGTTGGCGGCGGCTTACCATACCAAGATACTTATTTAGTTGGCTGCTCAACCCATGAGGAGGCTGAGGCCAAAATTAAAGACCTTTACCCCTCAGAGCCGAATATAAAGCTGTACGTGTCGCCTCTGCGGGTTGGCGATACGAAAGACCTCAAGTTGGCGCGGAACGAAGTGAGGGAATGGCAGTGATCCCCAAACGCCCTAGGATCGCCAACAGATAATCGGCCTCAGGAATAAGCTCCGGAAGCGTGCTCATTTCGCCTTCAGCCCGAGCTCTACAAACCTATCCATCTGCAATGTTATTTTTGTTCAATTCGTCGCTGATTTCTCGTGCTTGTTCTTCGGTTAGCTCAATAACCGGACGGCCTCCTTCCAACCTTGCGGGTGCTCGGGCATGTCTGTCCCAAACCATCCAGCCCTTGCTTCCCATTCTTACAAGATAGCGCGTCAGCTCAGTCATTTTCGCTTTTTCAATCCGGGCACGGCAACATCGTGCTGCTGAGTTGAACACCGAAGCGCCCGAAAGTATTCCGCGAGTGAGCGCGCATTATAGGCCTTCAAGGCTTACCCTTTGGCGGCCGGCAACTAGCCCTTGATCTGCGTCAACTGCCGAAATCGGACATCTACGGAGAGCTTCCGCATCCTTCGAGCGACGGCGACATGTTGTGTGGAACGGCGGCTGCCCAGCGGGTGAAGCGGCTGGCGGAGCAGGCTTTGCAGCATAGCGACGCCGTTGGAACGCTGGAGACCGGTCGGGTTCATCGCGCCTTGCGCAAGATCATCGTCGAGCGTTTCTTCAAGCAACAACTTCCGATCGATGTGCCGCACGTCGAAAAGGCGATGTCTGCCGCCATGAAAGTGGCCAAGCGCGATCGGGCGGACACGGCCCATTTTTTTCCATGCCGGCTGATGTACGCAGGCGATCCGGATACCTTTGCGATCGGATCGGTGACGTTTACGACGGTGACCAAATTCAATCAGCAGATGGCCGCCAAGTTTGACGCGTATGTCCGCCGCGACGGCTCGCCACTGGAAACCCGAGATTGACGAGGGCTTGCTTGCCGACGCGCGCCATTACTTCGACGGCTTCACATGGGTGGGCGTAGTCAAAGTTCTGAATTGTGATGCCGGTACGTCAAAGATGCGCGGTCAGCTTGCGGTGACCGCCGCGTTGAATTTCGTTCACGTGCTGTTCGGCTCGTACCATACCGACCGGATGATGGGGGCTGGGTCACGCATGGACAAGGATCGTCGGGCGCATATGACGATGAACGATGCCGGACGCATCGATATTTCCTGCTCTTCGAGCGCAGCCTCGGCCGTCGGCTTTAGCAATGGCTGGGGGCGATTGCTTGAAGGGGAAAGCATGGAAGTGCTGCTGAGTGGTGCCGGAAAATCGCTGGAACCGCTCGTGAACCCTGCTGTGAGGCGGCCGTTGGGAACGCGGTTAACGGATGCAGTTGGTTGGTTCGGCGATGCCGTTCGCGAAGAAGCTCCTGCGGCGCAGATCGTGAAGGCCGTAACGGCGCTCGAAACGCTGGTCATGACGGACGAACATGAGGAAATCGCAAGCTTGCTATCCGCGCGCGCGGCAGCGCTCTGCTATGATCCGCAGCAGGAAAAGACGTTTGAGGAATTGAACGCGATGATGCTGCATGCCTACGATATGCGTTCGAGGCTCGCGCATGGGTCGCTATCGCCGTTGGACGCCGAGGTAGCAGCCTATACACCGGAATGTCTTCATTGGGCCGAGCGGGTCATTTGTGGCGGCCTCGGCCTCCTCGAGTCACACGGTCTGCTGGATCGCACGCTAACGCGAAAACAACTGGCCGAGGGCATGACCTGCTTTGTGGAATGGGCGAAGTCCGATAGCGCAGCTCGCGGAGCGTCACCGTCATGACAGTCGAAACCACCCCTTCCATACCTGGTCGAACGCTGTGACGGCAAAATGGCAAGCCGAATTCGAGACCTTTACCGGCCATCTGTCGCTTGGGCCCAATAGGCTACCCGTGACCGTTCGTATCGGCATCGATGCCACAGGCGCGTTGCAGTTTGAATTCGATACCATCAAGCTGACCGAGGAATCGAAATTTCTGTTTGTGAGTTGGCACAGTGCGACGCGGGAAATGACCTATTTCTCGCTCGATGCCGCGACTGCGGACGGCACGACGTTTTCGACGGAGCGCCTTTTCTTCCTCACCTTGAATAACCGAAGCGATGCGTCAGGTACGTGGTTCGCCCCCACGGCAAAGTGCGACGTGGGTTTGCTGCGGTACCGGTTGAAGATCCCTGCCGAGCGGCCAGCGCTTCGTATGCGGCTAAAGGGCTTCCGAAACTTCGGATCCCTGCATGAGGAATGCAGCCTCGGGCGCGCTGCAGCGCAGGGACAGCACGAGATTGAGGACGTCGATACGGTAACGGGATCGTTCACAGTTCAGGCGGTCGCAGACGTTGATGCTACGGTGTGGAAAAAAGACGCGGACAAGCTTCTGGAACACATCAGGCGGATCATGTCATTTGCCGCTGCCTCGCTCCTAGGATCGCCGATTATCGAGTTTTTCGCGGGCGATACATTGGAGGTTTCGGTTCGCTCGGAGGCGCGCCAGCGTTCGGGTACCGCGCCGATCATTCATTTTCTGGCCCAGGAATCAATTTTTAAGGCCACGGTTACGTCGTTCTTCAGCCCGCCCGTCATGGTCAATCATCTGTACTTGGCGATTGAATGGTTTGCCATGGTGGCCACCTATAATGAGGTGAGGTTGGTAAATGCCATGACGGCCCTTGAAAACCTGATCGATTCCAACCTGAGCCGCAATGAAGCATTGATCCTGCCGCGCAATCAATTCGACAAAATTCGGCGCGTGCTGTTGAGCATCATCCGCGCCTGCGTTTTGAAATGGGCGCCCGATGCAGCCGAAGAAGTGCTGATCGAATTGAACGAAAAGCTGCTCGACCTGAACCGGCGGTCACTGCTGCACGAGACGCTGTTCCCGGGCTGTTCACATTCCAGCACCATGGCGAGCTTCCCTTCGCTCGTGAAGCTACGCCGATTGGTACGTCCATCGCGTGCTGAATCAGCAGCCGTTACGTCTGTCAAGTCGCGTTCGACGACAGACGCCTTAGCAGCGTTGTTAGCACTAGTGCTTATTTGCGGGCGGGCACTCGGATGAAGCGGCGCTCGCCAATCAATTTCGACCTCGCCACCGTCGATCAGATCTCGCCAGCGGCGCAGGCTGGACTTCGAGATTTTCGTCGCCGCGGCATAATGCGTGAGCGTCACCCCGCTCCAGTTCAGCGTCTCCACGTGCATCGCCCTGAACGCATGCACAGCCCGGTTGCGTTTGTTCGCCGTGCGCTTGAACGGTCTTCCGCTGCGTTGTCTCCGACGCTCGTCGTGTTCGGTTTCGGCAAGGATTTTGGCGTTTTGGGCACGGATTTTGGCCGCTTCCGTATCCGTGATCGCGCGCAGCCAACGTGTAAATGTTGTGCCTGGTGCATTCGGCAATAACGGCGCTGCGACAAGTTGCCATGCTTCGAGGTGAATCGACCACCACTCGCGCCTGGCTTTGTTCTGGAAATGTTTCGGAACCACCGGAGATTCTCCAATGCAGTAGAGAATCCGATATGGAACGACAGGGCACTCTCGGAAAGTCGTGCAAGAATCGGACGCTTACACACGAGCCATGGATGGCAAGATAAAGCGAGTTTCCTCGCTACCGGAACTTCGGTCCTAAGTTTTTGTCTGCACATTGCTTTTGCTCGGGGCCGGCTTGGCGCGGTGAAGTGCGGCGACGGCTGCTTGGGATACTGCTCCTTTGTTTTCAACGGTCCGAAAGCCGTCGCCCGCGATGTGCGGGGAAGCAGAGACCGCACCGCTTGCGCCGGCACAGGTGCTTCTACGCTAATCTGCGACGAGCGCATTTCTCTCTTGCGGTACGCGTCTCGACTTCCAATCGTCGTCTCATGGCACGTGACGAAGACGACTTCCGCATCCGTCCCGGCAAGGTCCGCGATCGTGGTGGCAGGCAGATAACCGAACGCCGAACCGGCGCGGCGCGTGGAGGCCCGACCAGCTTCGTCGGTGAGGTTCATCGGGCGATCCGGCG
>WNFA01008477.1_pt1 | contig 11314 bp, 21 predicted proteins | sample 5400481 | NCBI WGS metagenome assembly WNFA01 (sample SAMN13153340, study PRJNA577476) | soil metagenome | isolation source: 120 cm saprolite under Douglas fir tree site 2 hole 1 replicate 2 | place: USA:California | collected 2015-04-18
CCGTGCGCGGCGTCGCGATGAATCCGATCGACCATCCGCACGGTGGAGGTGAAGGCAAGACCGCCGCAGGCCAGGATCCGGTGAGTCCCTGGGGCACCCTCACAAAAGGCTACAAGACCCGCAAGAACAAGCGCACTCGCGGCATGATCATTCAATTCCGGCACAAGAAACGAGACAAGGGCTAGACCATGGGACGCTCGGTCAAGAAGGGTCCCTTCGTGGACCACCACCTGGTGAAAAAAATCGACGCGGCGCGTGCGGCGAGCGACAAGCGCCCGATCAAGACCTGGTCGCGGCGCTCCACCATCCTGCCGGATTTCGTCGGACTGACGATCGCCGTCCACAACGGCAAGCAGCACGTCCCGGTGTACATCTCGGAAAACATGGTGGGGCACAAGCTGGGCGAATTCGCCTTGACGCGCATTTTCAAGAGCCACGGCATGGCGGACAAGAAGCTTCTGGAGGCTGCCGCTGCCGCGAGATCCGGCGGAGGGCCCGGGGCGCCGGGAGCTCCGACTGCGCCGGGGGCCGCTGCGCCGGGGGCCGCCGCGCCCGCCGCCCCCGCCGCGGGCGGCGAGAAGAAGTAAGGAGAAACCATGGAGACCCGCGCGACGCTGTACGGGGTGCGGCTTTCGGCCCAGAAGGGGCGGCTCGTCGCCGACCAGATCCGCGGGCTCCCGGTGGAAAAAGCGCTCAATCTGCTCGCCTTCAGTCCGAAGAAGGGGGCGCACATCATCAAGAAAGTGCTGGAATCCGCGATCGCCAATGCCGAGCACAACGACGGCGCGGACGTCGATGAGTTGAAGGTAAAGACCATTTTTGTCGAACAGGCCACCTCCCTCAAGCGTTTTCAGGCGCGCGCCAAAGGCCGCGGCAACCGTATTACCAAGAGAACCTGCCATATTTTCGTAACGGTCGGGGACGAAGAGAAGAAGAAAGCACCGGCCAAGCAAGCAAAGAAATAGGACGCCCTCATGGGACAGAAAATTCATCCGATCGGCTTCAGGCTCAGCGTCAACAAGAACTGGTCCTCGCGCTGGTACGCGAACAGCAAGAACTTCGCCACGATGCTGAACGAGGACCTGAAGGTCCGCGCTTATCTGAAGAAGCGGCTTTCCCACGCCTCGGTGGGGAAAGTGGTGATCGAACGGCCGGCCAAGGACGCCCGGATCACCATCCACAGCGCGCGCCCCGGCGTGGTGATCGGCAAGAAGGGCGAGGACATCGAGATGCTCAAGGCCGATCTGCGCAAGCTCCTCGGCGTGCAGATGGTGCACGTGAATATAGAGGAAATCCGCAAGCCCGAGGTCGACGCCCAGCTCATCTCGGATTCGATCGCGCAGCAGCTGGAGAAGCGCATCATGTTCCGCCGCGCCATGAAGCGCGCCATGCAAAACGCAATGCGCCTGGGCGCTCAGGGGATCAAGATCATGAGCGCGGGGCGCCTGAACGGCATCGAGATCGCACGCACCGAGTGGTATCGCGAGGGGCGCGTCCCGCTCCATACGCTGCGCGCGGACATCGACTACGGCTTTTCCGAGGCGAAGACCACTTACGGCGTGATCGGCATCAAGTGCTGGGTGTACAAGGGCGAAGTGATGGCCAAGGGCGACCAGCCGGTCGCGCCTCCGGCTCCGTCCGCCGACGAGGTTCTCGCGGCGAAGAAAGTGAAGAAAGCGCCGCCCAAGCTTGCGCCGATTGCTGCCGAGCAGAAGCCCGAACCGGTCGCCGCGGCCAAGGCGGCATCCGACGCAGGGAGCTCCGCCGCGCCCCAGGCCAAGCCCAGGGCCGCCCGGCCTCAACCGGTCGCCGCGAAAAAGGCCGGGGATGCGAAGGCAAAGGCCGAAGCCAAGCCGAAAACCGCGGTGAAGAAATCCCGCAAGCCCAAGCCCTCGTAGGCAAGGAGAGACCCCATGCTTCAACCGGCTCGAACCAAATACCGCAAGCAACAAAAGGGACGCAACAGGGGCGTCGCCACGCGGGGAACGAAGGTTTCCTTCGGCGAATACGGCCTGAAGGCGACGACCCGCGGACGGCTTACCGCGCGTCAGATCGAAGCGGCCCGCCGCGCCATGACGCGCTACATCAAGCGCGGCGGACGCATCTTCATCCGCATCTTTCCTGACAAACCCGTTTCGCAAAAGCCCGCAGAGGTGCGCATGGGTAACGGCAAGGGGAATCCGGAGTATTTCGTCGCCGAAATCAGGCCGGGCAAGGTGCTCTACGAAATGGATGGGGTGGACGAGCCGATGGCGCGGGAGGCGTTTGCGCTCGCCGCCGCCAAGCTCCCGTTGCGCACGGTGTTTGTGTTCCGTCAACTGGGCGGGTGATGGAACGATGGCCAGGTCCCCGTACACGACAGAGGTAAAGGTCAGCGTATGAAACCCAGTGAACTCCGCGCCAAGGATCCGGCGCAGCTTTCGAAGGAGCTCGAGGAGCTGCTGCGCGCTCAGTTCGGCCTGCGCATGCAGAAGGCGACGCAGCAGCTCACCAACAGCAGCCAGCTGAAAAGAGTGCGCCGGGACATCGCGCGCGTGCGCACCATCCTAAAGGAAAAGGCGGAAGTGAAATGAGCGAAGCCAAGAGCACCCGGACGCTGACCGGTCGAGTCGTCAGCGACAAGATGGACAAGACCGTAACGGTGCTGGTCGAGCGCCGTGTGACCCATCCGATGTATGGAAAGATCGTGACCCGCTCGAAGAAGTACCACGCCCACGACGAAAAAAACGAGTGCGGCGAAGGCGATCTGGTGCTGATCGAAGAGTGCCGCCCCATCTCCAGGACCAAGGCATGGCGGATCGCCAAACTGGTCGAGAAGGCGCGGGCGGCGTAGCCGGATTTGGCTTGGCAAGGGCTTTTTAAGGCTTGGCAAAGGTTTTGATTTCGCGTAGAATTCGCTGCCTTTCACGTCCCGGACGGGATCCAAAACTGCCTGCCCATGGCGCATCGGGCCGGACAAGTTGGAGACGGATAAATGATTCAGATGCAGACGGTGCTCGATGTCGCCGACAACACCGGCGCGCGTGCTGTGATGTGTATCAAGGTGCTCGGCGGCTCGAAGCGCCGCTACGCCAACATCGGCGACGTCATCCGCGTGAGCGTCAAGGACGCGGCACCACGCGGCCGCGTCAAGAAAGGCGAGATCTACCACGCCGTGGTGGTGCGTACGGCCTTCGGCGTACGGCGCGCGGACGGCAGCCGCATCAGGTTCGATTCGAACGCAGCGGTGCTCCTCACGCCCAAATTGGAGCCGATCGGCACGCGCATCTTCGGGCCGGTGACCCGGGAACTTCGCAACGAGCGCTTCATGAAGATCGTTTCGCTCGCGCCCGAAGTGTTGTGATGACCTGCTGCGGCTGACAACTCGAGACCATGGAAAAAATCAGGAAAGGCGACGACGTCATCGTTACCGCCGGCAAGGACAAAGGAAAGCGCGGGACGGTGCTGCGCATCGTGGACGCAAGGCACCTCGTCGTGGAGGGAGTCAACCGCGTGAAGAAACATCAGCGCCCCAATCCCATGAAGGGCTTGACCGGCGGCATCGTCGACAAGGACATGCCGATCGACATCTCCAACGTCGCGCTGTTCAATCCGCAGACCAAAAAAGCCGACCGTATCGGCTTCAAGCTGATGCAGGACGGGCGCAAGGTGCGCGTGTTCAAGTCCAACGGCGAAATGGTGGACGCCTGATCCGTGAGGATCTCGTAAAATTTCCGTGAGGATTTCGTAAAACTCACCCAAGGACCTTCGAAAAAACCTTCCATGGCTCGCCTACAAGATTATTACCGCAAGGACGTGGTGCCCGACCTTATGAAAAAGTTCGGGTACAAGACCTCGATGGAAGTGCCGCGCATCAAGAAAATCACGCTCAATATGGGCGTGGGCGAGACGACGACGGACAAGAAGATCCTGGACAACGCCGTTGCCGACCTCACCAAGATCGCCGGCCAGAAGCCCGTGGTCACCAAGGCCAAGAAGTCGATCGCGACGTTCAAGGTCCGCAAGGGATATCCGGTCGGATGCATGGTGACCTTGCGCGGCCAGCGCATGTACGAGTTCCTGGATCGTCTGGTCACCGTGGCCATCCCGCGTATCCGCGACTTCCGCGGCATCTCGAGCCGTGCGTTCGACGGCCGCGGCAACTACAGCCTCGGCGTCAAGGAGCAGATCATTTTTCCGGAAATCGAATACGACAAGATCGACGCCCTGCGCGGGCTCAACATCAGTATCACCACGACCGCAAAAAACGACGATGAGGCGCGCGCGCTGCTCGCCGCCTTTCGCTTTCCGTTCAAGACCTGAAAGATCGCCATGGCCAAACTCGCTGTGATCAACCGCGACAAGAAACGCCGCAAGACGGTGGCCAAGTACGCCGCCAGACGCGCCGCGCTGCTCGCGATCATCAACGACGCCAGACGCTCCGACGAAGATCGCCAGGAGGCGCGCGAGAAGCAGCAGCAGCTGCCGAGGAACGCCTCGCCGGTGCGGCTCCGGAACCGTTGCAGCCTGACGGGCCGTCCGCGCGGAGTGTTTCGCAAGTTCGGCCTTGGGCGCAACAAGCTGCGCGAAATCGCGCTGCGCGGGGAGATCCCGGGTCTGATCAAGGCGAGCTGGTAGGAGGTTTTCCGCATGAGCATGACCGATCCCATTGCCGACATGCTGACCCGCATCCGCAACGCCCAGATGGTCGGAAAGACCGCGGTCGGCGTTCCGTCCTCCAAGTTGAAGATTTCCATCGCCCAGGTGCTGAAGGACGAGGGTTACATCGAGGGCTTTACCGTCCGCGAGAACGAAGGCAAGCCGGAACTCGAGATCGGCCTCAAGTACTACGCGGACAAGCCCGTGATCGAGAAAATCGAGCGCGTGTCCACCCCGGGATTGCGCGTCTACAAGGGGCGCGACGAGCTGCCCCGCATCATGAACGGGCTCGGCGTCGCCATCGTGTCCACCTCCAAGGGTGTCATGACCGATCGCAAGGCGCGCGCTACCGGCCTCGGCGGCGAAGTGCTCTGCATCGTCGCCTAGGAATCGGCCATGTCGCGGATCGCAAAATATCCCGTTACGCTGCCCAAGGGCGTCGAGGCGACGCTTGCGACCGAGGCACTCTCCATCAAGGGGCCGCTCGGAACGCTGTCGCAGCGACTGCGCGGCGATGTCGGGATCGAGAAGGACGGCGACAAGCTGGTATTCAAGGCTCTGGAGGACTCGGACGAGTCGAACGCCATGTCGGGAACGCTGCGGGCGCTTACTGCCAACATGGTGCTCGGAGTGACCAAGGGTTTCGAGAAGCGGCTGACGCTGGTCGGGGTCGGCTATCGCGCCCAGGCGCAAGGGGACAAGTTGAACCTCACGCTGGGTTTTTCCCATCCCGTGGTGCACCCCATGCCCAAAGGGGTGAAGGTCGAGACTCCCTCGCAAACCGAAATCGTGATCAAGGGATTGGACAAGCAGCTCGTGGGACAAGTCGCCGCCGAGGTACGCGCCTACCGCTCGCCCGAGCCTTACAAGGGCAAGGGCGTGCGCTACTCCAACGAGCGGGTGGTCTTGAAGGAAACGAAGAAGAAGTAGGGAACCGCGATGATCGACAAAAAAGCGGCAAGGCTTCGGCGTGCTTCGCAGACGCGCCGAAAAATCCATGAATTGGCGAAGGTGCGCCTGGCCGTGCATCGAACCAACACGCATATCTACGCCCAGCTGCGCGCGGTGGACGGCAAGGTGTTGACCTCGGCTTCCACGGTGGAGAAGGAAGTGCGCACCAAGGTCTCGAATGGCGGCAACAAAGCGGCGGCGGTGGCGGTAGGCAAGCGCATCGCCGAGAAAGCGAAGGGTTTGGGCATCCAAGCGGTTGCGTTCGACCGCTCCGGCTACAAGTACCACGGCAGGGTCAAAGCGCTGGCAGACGCGGCGCGAGAAGCCGGCCTCAAGTTCTAGATTGGCGACCCGTAAGGAGGGGCTCCCTCCTAGGTCCCGATTTAGGCGAGCACTCTAAAGGAATCACGATGGCGAGAATGCAACCCAGAATGCAGGGCGGCGAGCAGCGCTCGGACGGCCTGAAGGAGAAGATGGTCTCCGTGAACCGCGTCACCAAGGTCGTGAAAGGCGGACGCATCCTCGGCTTTGCCGCGCTCACCGTGGTCGGCGACGGCGACGGCGCGGTGGGCATGGGCAAAGGCAAGGCGCGCGAAGTGCCGGTCGCAGTCCAGAAAGCCCTGGAAGAGGCGCGCCGCAAGATGTTCCGGGTGTCGCTGAAGAATGGCACGCTGCATCACGCCGTGATCGGCAAACATGGCTCTTCGAAAGTGATCATGCAGCCGGCCTCCGAAGGGACGGGCATCATTGCCGGCGGCCCCATGCGCGCCGTGTTCGAAGTGATGGGCGTGACCAACGTGCTCGCCAAGTGCATCGGCTCGACCAATCCCTACAACGTGGTTCGTGCGACGCTCGACGGCTTGAAGAGGATGAATACTCCCGCGCAGATCGCGGCCAAACGCGGCAAGTCGATCGAGGAAATCACCAGCTGAGGGCAGGACGCATATGGACGACAAGAAAATTCGCGTGACGCTCGTCAAAAGCACCAACGGCTGCAAGAAGGAGCATCGCGCCACGGTGCGCGGCCTGGGGTTGCGGCGGTTGCGTCAAACCGTGGAGCTCAAGGACACGCCGCAAGTGCGCGGCATGATCAACAGCGTGACTTACCTGGTGCGCGTCGAGGGATAAATGGAACTCAATACGCTGAAACCCGCTCCCGGCTCCAAGCGCGTGCGCAAGCGCGTTGCGCGCGGCATCGGGTCGGGGACGGGCAAAACGGGCGGCCGCGGTCACAAGGGCCAGAGGGCACGCTCCGGGGGCTTTCACAAGGTGGGCTTCGAGGGCGGGCAGATGCCGCTGCAGCGCAGGCTGCCCAAGCGCGGCTTCAACTCGATGACCCGGGAGGACACCGCCGAAGTGCTGCTGTCGGATCTCGAGCGCGTCAAGGCCGAGAAAATCGACCTCGCGGTGTTGAAAGAAGCAGGCGTCGTTCCGGGACCGGCCAAGAGAGCCAAAGTCATCGTCTCCGGCAAGCTCACGCGCAAAGTGACCCTCGTCGGTGTCGCGGTGAGCAAGGGGGCGCGCGCCGCAATCGAAGCGGCGGGCGGCAGCACCGATGCGCCCATCCCGCAACCCAAGCCGAAACGCGAGCCCAAGGCCGTACCGGCGCCGCAGCCGCAGGCTGAGGCCAAGTCGGGCAAGGGGGAAGCGGGGGCTGAAAAGCGTGCGGGTGATGCCAAGAAAACGAGCGAAGCAGAAGGCGAACGCGGCGCGAAAGACAAGGGCCAAGGCAAAGAAAAGCGCGAAGGCAAAGACAAGCGCGAAGCCACCCGGCCCGGGCCGGAAAGCAAGAAGGGCGGCAAGGCGTAGATGGCTACCCCGCAGCTCGGCAAGACCGGCAAGTTCGGCGATCTTAAGAAGCGCCTGACGTTTCTGCTTCTGGCGTTGGTCGTATTCCGGATCGGCGCGCACATTCCGGTGCCGGGCATCGATCCGATCCGGCTCGCCGAACTGTTCCAGTCCCAACAAGGAGGGATTCTCGGCCTGTTCAACATGTTCTCGGGCGGGGCGCTAAGCCGCTTTACGATCTTCGCGCTCGGCATCATGCCCTATATCTCGTCCTCGATCATCATGCAGCTTATGACCGCGGTGTCTCCGCAGCTCGAGCAGCTCAAAAAGGAAGGCCAGGCCGGACAACGCAAGATCACGCAGTACACGCGCTACGGGACGGTGTTTCTCGCGCTTTTCCAGGCGACCGGCATCTCGATCGCGCTCGAGTCGCAGCCCGGGCTGGTGATCGACCCGGGCCTGATGTTCCGCTTCACCGCGGTCGTGACGCTGGTGACCGGCACGATGTTCCTGATGTGGCTCGGCGAGCAGGTGACCGAGCGTGGCTTGGGCAACGGCATCTCGATCATCATCTTCGCCGGCATCGCCGCGGGACTCCCGAACGCCATTGCCGGGATGCTGGAGCTGGTGCGCACCGGCGCCATGTTTCCGCTTACGGCGCTCGCGATTACGATCGCCGTCGTGTTGGTGACGTGGGCCGTCTGTTTCGTCGAGCGCGGTCAGAGGAAGATCCTGGTCAACTACGCCAAGCGCCAGATCGGCAACAAGATCTACGGCGGACAGGCCTCGCACCTGCCCTTCAAGCTCAACATGTCGGGGGTCATACCGCCGATCTTCGCCTCATCGATCATCCTCTTCCCCGCGACGCTTGCCGGCTGGTTTACGAGCGGTGTCGCAGGGGGTAACACCTGGGAACTGCTGTCGAGGGGACAGGTCGGGACGGCATTCGGCCTGATGATCAGGGACCTCGCGTCCACGCTTACGCCGGGCCAGCCCGTGTACGTGATGCTCTATGCGAGCGCGATCGTTTTCTTCTGCTTTTTCTACACGGCGCTGCAATACAATCCCAAGGAGACGGCGGACAACCTGAAAAAGTCGGGTGCTTTCGTTCCCGGTATCCGGCCCGGCGATCAGACGGCAAAGTATCTCGAGAAGATCCTCTTGAGACTGACCTTGGCAGGCGCCATCTACGTGACCTTGGTTTGCCTGCTGCCCGAATTCCTGATCCTGCGATGGAACGTGCCGTTCTACTTCGGCGGCACCTCGCTCCTCATCATCGTATCGTTGTCGTGACCATGGACTTCATGTCGCAGGTGCAGGCGTACATCATGACGCACCAGTACGAGAGCTTGCTCAAAAAGGGGGGGTTCGGGGGAGGGGGATTCCCGACGACCCGGTGACGGGTATGGGAACAAGGGGATGCGACGCTTCAAGATCCCCGTTTCAGAGGGAAGGGAAAAAGTAGCGAATATGGCGAAAGAAGACGTGATCCAGATGCAGGGTGAGATCGTGGAAACCCTGCCCAACGCAACCTTCCGGGTGAAGCTGGAAAACGGACACGTAATCCTGGGTCACATCTCCGGCAAGATGCGCATGCACTACATACGGATTCTCCCCGGAGACAAGGTGACGGTCGAGCTGACCCCCTACGACCTGACTCGCGGACGCATCATATTCCGCGCGAAGTGAACCGATCGAAAGGAAGCACGCATGAAAGTACTTGCCTCGGTGAAAAAGATCTGCCGCAACTGTAAAATCGTGCGCCGCAGAGGGGTGGTGCGCGTCATCTGCAAGGAGCCCCGCCACAAGCAGAGGCAGGGATAGCAAATCGGTAGTTAACGGGCGGATTTCACGTTATAATTTCGGGTTTCCCTTTCGGCGAGTAAACGGAGAACGGTATGGCCCGCATCGCGGGAGTCAACATTGCGAACCACCAGCATGCCGAGATCGCGCTGCAGGCGATCTTTGGCATCGGGCGCTCGCGCGCGCAGGCGATCTGCACCGCAGCCAAGCTCAATAAGCATTCTAAAATCAAAGACTTGTCAGAGTCCGACATGGAGCGTCTGCGCGAGCAGGTCGCAAGATTCACCGTCGAGGGCGACCTGCGCCGCGAGGTATCGATGAATATCAAGCGGCTGATGGACTTGGGCTGCTATCGCGGCACTCGTCACCGCAAGGGGCTGCCGGTTCGCGGCCAGCGCACCCGCACCAACGCGCGCACGCGCAAGGGTCCGCGCAAGGCCGCCGTCAAGATTACCGCGGCCGCCCCGAAGGCCGGCTGAGAGCGAGCGAGGACCCATGGCAAAACCGCCTGCCGCACCGACCGCCGCAGCACGCGTTCGCAAGAAGGTGAAGAAAAACGTCGCGGAGGGCATCGCCCACATTCACGCCTCGTTCAACAACACCATCGTCACCATTACCGATCGACAAGGCAATGCCTTGGCATGGGCGACCTCGGGGGCCGCGGGCTTCAAGGGCTCGAGGAAATCGACGCCGTTCGCCGCCCAGGTTGCGGCCGAGCAGGCCGGCCGCGCGGCACAGGAGTGCGGCGTGAAGAATCTCGAGGTGCGCATCAAAGGCCCCGGCCCCGGACGGGAATCCGCCGTTCGCGCCCTGAACGCGCTGGGTCTCAAGATCAGCAGCATCGCGGACGTAACGCCCGTCCCCCACAACGGTTGCAGGCCGCCGAAAAAGCGGCGCATTTAGAGGAATACGCATGGCCCGAGATCTGGATGCCAAGTGCCGGCAGTGCCGCCGCGAGGGGGAGAAGCTCTTCCTCAAGGGCGAAAAATGCTTCACCGACAAATGCGCGATCGAACGCCGCAGCTATGCGCCGGGGCAGCACGGCCAGAAAAGCGGCGGCCGCATGTCCGATTTCGGCAAGCAGCTGCGCGAGAAGCAGAAGCTGCGCCGCATATACGGGCTGCTCGAGCGCCAGTTCCGCAAGACCTATGCGGAGGCCTCGCGCAGCAAGGGCGTGACGGGCGAGCGCCTCCTGCAGCTGCTGGAGTCGCGTCTGGATACCGTGTCGTACCGCATGGGGTTCGGTGCGAGCCGCACCGAGGCGCGCCAGATCGTGCGCCATAACGCCATCCTCGTAAACGGCAAACGCGTCAACATGCCGTCCTACCAGGTGCGGCCGGGCGACACCGTAGAAGTCGTGGCGAAGGCGAAGGAGCAACTTCGCATCAAGGGCGCGGTCGCTGCTGCCGAAACGCGCGGCTTCCCGGAATGGATCGAGGTCAATGCCAAGGAAATGAAGGGCAGGTTCAAAGCGCTCGAGGTCAATGCCAAGGAAATGAAGGGCAGGTTCAAAGCGCTTCCGGCGCGTTCGGATCTGCCTTCCACGATCAACGAAAGCCTGGTGGTCGAGCTGTATTCGAAATAACGCTGCACTCGAAGTATCCGGCGCAAGCTAATTAGTATCGAGGGTCTTACATGCAAACCAGTGGATTTCTGAAACCGCGGATCATCGACGTGCAGGGCATTGCCCCCAACCACGCCAAAGTCGTGATGGAGCCGTTCGAGCGCGGGTATGGCCATACGCTCGGCAATGCCCTGCGCCGCGTCCTGCTTTCGTCGATGCCCGGATTCGCCGCGACCGAGGTGCAGATCGCGGGAGTGCTTCACGAATACTCGACGATCGAGGGCGTGCAGGAGGACGTCGTCGATATCCTGCTCAATCTCAAGGGCGTGGTGCTCAAGCTTCACAACCGCGAGGACGCGCTGCTCAATCTGAAGAAAAAGGGCGAAGGCCCGGTGACCGCAGGCGACATCGAGGCCACTCACGACGTCGAGATCATCAACCCCGAGCACGTGATCGCGCATCTCTCCCCCGGTGGCAAGCTCGAGATGCAGATCAAGGTCGAGAACGGCCGCGGATACATCCCCGGGAATCTCCGCGTCGTTCCCGAGGAATCCAAGGGCATCGGCAAGA
>WNFA01004767.1_pt1 | contig 11311 bp, 12 predicted proteins | sample 5400481 | NCBI WGS metagenome assembly WNFA01 (sample SAMN13153340, study PRJNA577476) | soil metagenome | isolation source: 120 cm saprolite under Douglas fir tree site 2 hole 1 replicate 2 | place: USA:California | collected 2015-04-18
ACCGAAATCTTCGACGTCCGCCGTCATGCCTCGGTCGGCACGATCGGCTCGTCGGAGGACATGCTCGAGATCGATTTTGCCGACGGCAAGGTCAGCCGGGTCGGCGATCAATTCGGGATTGGACGAAAGTGAGCTCGTAGGTTAGGGGGGATCGAGGCGAAAGACCTCGATCCCGGCGAGGTTACCGCGCCTCCCTGTACCGATATCGACACGCTGCAGCCGGGTGCACCACGCGGTCCCGGCAAGCTCCTGCCAAACCAGTCCGGTGACAAGTGTCGACCCGCCGGTGCTGCGCAGCCGATAAGTATCGACGATTCCGGCCACGATGTTGAGATCCTGGCTATAGACATAGGAGCGAAACAGGTAGAGCGATCCTTTGTGTAGTGCCGCCACCATCGGGCAATCCACCTGATGGGTCCGATCGAAGAGTTCCCATCCGTCGACCAGCCGCTCGATTGCTGCCATCGCTCGGTCGGGTTCGGTGAAAGTCAGGCAATGCGTATCGCCGCTGCTGAAGCGATTGACCCCGTCGAAATCCCGGCAAACCTCGCCGACCAATTCCAGGAGCGTGTCGAGGACCCTCTCGACCTCCATAATCGGCGCCGCCCCGCTGGAGTATCTTCCGAAGCCGCGCAGGTCCGTCCACACGATGTATTGACCCGCGACCACCTGGGTGCGGTGCGTCTGCTCGACGCGGTAGACGGGGACGGGTTCAGCAAATCCCTTCAGCGCGAAGGCATCTACGAGAGCCGAGCGAATTTCGGCCTGATTGACCGCAAGCCTGGCGGCCGCCGACATGTAGATCTCATCGGCGGGCGTAATGCTCTCGATCCGGGCTGCGAGCGTCACCGCGTCGCCAAAGAAGTCACCTTCCTCATGCAGCACGTCACCCAAAGTGATGACGATGCGCACTGCAACGCGGTCGTCGCCCGCGTTCGATTGAGCGCGCTGCAACTCTTCCTGTATTGCCACCGCGGCTAGAGCCGCCGCAGTCGCGCTGGGGAAGGCGATCCAGAATCCATCCCCTTCGGCCTTGACGATGCTGCCGCCCTGTGCCGCGACCAGTCGCGACATGAACGCCCGATGCTCGGTAAGGAATGCGGTGAAATCGGCTTCAGCCAGGGCGCGGAAGCGCGGCGTCGAGCCGCCGATATCGGTCTTCATGATCGCCGTCAAGCGCAAGGCGGTCATCGGGGTCGGACCTACACCCCGTAGCGTTGGCGCCAGGCGAGGCCTTCGACAGTGTCGCCGAGCGGGGTGTATTCGCAGCCGATCCAGCCGGCATAGCCGAGCTCGTCGATGCGGCGGAAGACGAATTCCCAGCCGATCTCGCCGGTGCCCGGCTCGTGGCGGCCGGGGACGTCGGCCAATTGCATATGGTCGATCGCCGACAAGAGGGCGGCGAGCCGGGTCGTCACATCGCCCTGCGCGGTCTGGCAGTGATAGATGTCGAATTGCAGCCCCAGCCGGTCGCGCCCGATCGCGGCGGCGATTGCCGCGCCCTGCTCCTGGGTGCGCAACAGGTAGCCCGGCGCGTCGCGCGGGTTCAATGGTTCGATCACCAGCTTGACCCCGGCGGCGAGGCCACGCTCGCCGGCCCAGGCGAGGTTCGCGGCGTAGAGCGCGGTCGCGGTGTCAGGCGCGAGGTCCTTCGGCGGCACCCCCGCCATCACATGGACGCACGGGCAGCCGAGCGCGACGGCGTAATCGAGCGCCTGCTCGACGCCGTCGCGGAAATCAGCTTCCCGCCCCGGCAGGCAGGCGAAGCCGCGCTCGCCAGCCGCCCGGTTGCCGGCCGGGCTGTTGATCAGCACCTGGGTCAACCCCGCAGCGTTCAGCCGGGCACGCAGGTCGGCTGCCGGGTATTCATAAGGCGAGGCGTATTCCACCGCGGTGAAGCCGGCACGCGCCGCCGCGTCGAACCGGTCGAGAAACGGCAGCTCGGGAAACAGGAAACCGAGATTGGCGCTGAACCGCGGCATGGCTCTTCCTCCCGATCAACGGTCATTGCGAGCGAAGCGAACCAATCTCGGGCCAACCTGGCATCCCGATCGAGATTGCTTCGTCGCTCCGCTCCTCGCAATGACAAGCACCCTAAACCTTCAGCACTTCGGCGTTGGGCGCCGCTTCGAGCTCGCAGGCGTTCACCGTCATCGCCAGCATGCTGTAATAGCCGATCGCGGTGGTGAGCTGGATCAGCTGGTCATTGCCGAAACGGCTCTGCATCGCCTTGAATAGCGGCTCGTCGACCCGGTGTTTGCGCAACAACGCTCGGGTGAATTCGACGATCTGCGCGTCTTCCGGCGGTATGCCGCGCGAATGGTTGTCGCGGATCGCCGCGATCGTCGTCTCGGGGACGCCCTGGCGGCGCGCCCCGCCGGTCTGCGCGCCCCAGACATAGACCGCCTCGAACTCGCGCGCCGCGGTCATCGCGGCAAGCACGCGCACCCGCATGTCGAGCGAGCCCTCAAAGCGCACATAGGCGCCGAGATGGGCGACCCGCTCGGAAACTTCGGGCGCGTGCAGGAACATCGTGAACGGGCCCTGAACCGCGCCGCGGCTCGCGACGATGCTGTCGAAGACCGCGTGGTCTTTCGCCGGCACCTGTTCCTTGGCGGTAATCGGGGGGAGCCTTGCCATGATCGCTCCTACGGTTGATGGCTGCTCAATCGAGAAGCCGAGCATAGGAGCAACCCTATCCTCTGTCATCCCGAGGGAAGCCGGGAGGCGGAATCATCTTGGCACGCGACGAGGCGGCTGGGATGAGGAGAGAGCCGTACCGGCCCAACCGCGCGCTCTCCCAGCCGCAGTGGCGGGATGCGCTGCGCTTTCCGCCCAACGGATTCTGCGGCGTCAACCCCCAGTTGTCGCTGCTCGATTGCTTCCCGATATGGTCAGACCTGCCGATCCGGCGCTTGCCGACGCGCGGAAGGCGCGCCATGTTGCACGACTGGTGAAATAAGAGGCAATGCCCGGGATGACGACGGAAGCGTTAGCGATACCTGGCGGCAAGCGGGGGAAGACGGGGGAATACCAGGCACTCGCGCTGGTGTCGTCGGCGCATTTCGTCAACCATTTCCAACACCTCGTCCTGCCGCCGCTGTTTCCGCTGCTGGCCGCGACGCTCGGCATCGGCTTTATCGAGCTTGGCTTGGCGTTGACCGTCGCCAGCGTCGTCGGGGTCGCCGCGCAATTGCCGGTAGGCTATCTGGTCGACCGCGTCGGCTCGCGCCGGATGCTGGTGCTCGGCCTCATTCTCGCCGGGCTTGCCTATCTCGGTTTCGGCCTGGCCCCGTCCTATTCCTCGCTGCTGCTCGCTATGGTGTTCGTTGGTCTTGCCAACAGCGTCTTTCACCCGGCCGATTACGCCCTCCTCTCGCATAAGATTGCGCCCGATCGCCTGGGCCGCGCTTTTTCCATCCATACATTCGCCGGATTTCTCGGCAACGCCGTCGCTCCAGTCACGATGATCGCCCTCGCTGCCACCATGGGGTTGAATTTCGCGCTGATGGCGGCCGGGATCATCGCGCTGGTCGTCGCGGTGCCGCTGATGATCGCCCGCGGCGTCGACAACGAGATCATGCCCCGTTCGGGGCATCCGGGGCACCCGGCGCGGATGCCCGTGGGTCGCGGTAACGGGATGACCTCGATATTGACCCCGACGATCATCGGCCTCACCGGTTTTTTCGCGCTGATGAGCCTGTCCGGGAGCGGCATCAGCAATTTCTCGGTGGTGGCGCTGACCAGCGCCTTCGGCACCTCGCTGTCGGTCGCCAATCTGGCGTTGACCGCGTATCTGAGCGCGCAGGCGCTGGGCGTGCTGGTCGGCGGCTTTATCGCCGATTTGACGCGGCGCCACGCCGAAGTGGCGGCCCTGGGCTATGCCGTCAACGCCTGCATTGTATTGGCGATCGGGACATTGGGGCTCGATCCCGTGCTGCTGGTCGTGGCGATGAGCGGCGCCGGATTGCTCGGCGGCATGATCATGCCGTCGCGCGACATGCTGGTCCGCGCCGCCGCCCCGCCGGGGGCGATGGGCCGCACCTTCGGCATCGTCACCTCGGGCTTCGGGATCGGCGGCATGGTCGGACCGCTGATGTTCGGCTTTGCGATGGACCAGGGCGCGCCGCAATGGGTGTTCGGCATCAGCGTGATCTTGATGATCGCGGTCGCCGTTGTAGCGCTAGTCGGCGACCGCCGCGCGTCGGCCAGGCGGCACCGCGGCGCCGCGGTGGCGTCGGCCGCCGAATAAGCGCTATCGCCGGCTGGTCAGCGCCGACAAGCTTTCGCGCTGGCCGCCATCGGTATCGAAATTTGCCGGGTCGAGCCAGCGCTCGAATGCCGCCTTGAGCGCCGGCCACTCGCTATCGATGATCGAGAACCAGGCGGTGTCGCGGTTGCGGCCTTTGACCATTTCGGCCTGGCGGAAGATGCCTTCGAAGCGGAACCCGTATCGCTGGGCCGCGGCGCGCGATGGTGCGTTCAAGGCGTTGCACTTCCATTCGTAGCGGCGGTAGCCAAGCTCGTCGAAAACACGCCGCATCATCAGGAACATGGCCTCGCTCCCGGCTGGCTTGCGTTGCACTGCCGGCGAGTAGGTGATTCCGCCGACCTCGATACTGCCGGCGGAGCGGTTGATGTTGAGATAGCTGGCGACGCCGACCGCCTTACCGGTGTCGGCTGCGAGAATGGCGTAGGTAATGAAATCGTCGCGGCTCAAAAAGGTTTCCAGCGCCGCCAGATAGCCGCCGAAATCGGCATAGGGACCCCACGGCAGATAGGTCCACATTCGGCCTTCGCGATCTTCGCTATTGGCCGCGTGGAGGCCGCGCGCGTGGCGCTCGGCGTCGAGCGGCTCCACCCGGCAGAACCTTCCGGCCATCGGAGTCCGCGGCGGTGCCTGGCGGCTGGTCCAGCCGGGAACCGGAAAACCGATCGGTTGGCCCAGATGATTGGCATTCTCGGTCATGGCCGGCCTCGACGTGCCAGTGCCAGCAGGATTTCGTCAAAGGCCGCGCTTTCGGCGAAATGCCCGACCTCCGGTTCCGCCGCGCCAAGCGGAGTGACCCGCGCGTCGGGCACCGCGGCGCCGAGCCGCGTTGCGATCGGGATCACGCCGGCCCAACACGGCGCCCCGTAATCGGCTTCGAGGTCGAGTGGGCCGTCGTCGCGGATCTTGGCCGAGGCCTCCTCGATGACCATGCTTAAGAGGCTCGTTGCCTTTAATTCCTGCGGCAGGATCGGGCGCATCAGCCCGGTGCGGCCGGGATAGAGCCGCTCGATGAAGGCGTTGAAACCGGCCTCCTTTTCAGCTTCGTCCTCGACCATCGCCGCGGTGCCGAAGGCCATCACCGCGCGGTAGTTCAACGAGTGGCGAAAGGCCGAGCGCGCCAGCACGAGGCCGTCGACATGGCTGACGGTCAGGCAGACCGGGATGCCCGTGCGCTGGGTGCGCAGCATCCGGCTCGCCGACGAGCCATGCCAATAGAGCCGCTCGCCGTCGCGCCAGAACAGGGTCGGAGTGACGTACGGCCTGCCGTCGATGACGTAACCGACATGGCACAGCAGTGCCGCATCGAGGATGGCGAACACGCTCTCGCGGTCGTAATGCGCGCGCTCGGGGTGACGGCGGATTCGGCTACGCTCGCTCGGTGCAAAGGGCGGCGGGGCTAGAGCGTCGGGCATCGGCGAAACTTCCGGTGTGATGTCCGGCGAAATTATGCCCCTGGCTGGTCTGAATGAAGCTCCGCTTCTGTCAAAAGAGTCAGACCAGTTATCGATTCAAGCAGAGCACCATGCGCTCGACCGCGCGCGCGATATCCGCCTCGCCGAGCCCGGCATAGCCGAGGACGAGGCCGGGCGGGCGGGGATGTGCCAGCGTCAGCGCCGACAGGGGCAGCGTCACGACCCCGACACCGGCGAGCGATGCCGCGACGGCGCGATCGTCCCAGCGGGGTGGCAGCCAGGCGGTCAGATACATGCCGGACTCGACCGGCCGGATTTCCAGGAGGCCGGCGAGCCGGCGCGCTATCTGCTCGATCAGAAACGCCTGCCGGCCGGCGTAATGCGCCCGCATGCGCTTCAAGTGCCGCGCGAAGTGCCCGCCGAGGATGAACTCGGTCATGATCGCCTGCGTGAGGCCCGGGCTTTGCCTGTCCGTCAGGTGGCGTGCCGCGGCAAAAGGCGCGACGAGATCCTCGGGCAGCACTGCGTAGCCGAGCCGCAACGACGGAAACAAGAGCTTGCTGAGGGCGCCGAGATAGATCACGCGGCCCGTCCGGTCGAGCCCTTGCAGCGACGGCAGGGTGGTCGCCGGCCGCTGGAATTCGCTTTCGTAATCGTCTTCGATGATCCAGGCGCCTTGCCGTCCGGCCCAGGCCAGCAGCGCAAGGCGGCGCGGCAGAGGCATCGCCATGCCGAGCGGATATTGCCGTGATGGCGTCGTGTAGACGAGCCGCGGCGCCGGATATCGGCGCGCTGTGGCGGCCTCGATGTCGAGCCCGTGTTCGTCGACCGCAACCGGCACGATCCGCGCCTCGGCCGCGCGCAGAATCTCGAAGGCAGCGGGGTAGCACGGGTCCTCGACCCAGGCGGCGTCTCCGGGGTCGAGCAGGATGCGCGCGGCCAGCGACAGGCCCTGCTGCGTCCCGGAGGTCAGCACGATCTGCTCGGGCCGGCAGCGCACGCCGCGCGCCGCCGCGAGATACTCGGCGATCGCGGTCCGCAGCGGGCCTTCTCCCTGGTGATCGCCATAGCCCCAATCGATCCGCGACCGGCCCGAAAGCGCGTGCGAGGCCAGGCGCTTCCATGTCATGATCAGACGTCCGTCGACCTCGATATGGCCCATCTCGAACGGCTGCGGCGGACCGTGCCGCGTCGACGCGACGCTGCGCAGCAACGCGGCCTGCCGCGACACCGGACGTGGCGCCGCGGCGTGGCCGATGCAGGGCACGGCGCGATCTTCTTCGGGGCGGGCCGGCACAGCGTGACCCGAACCCGGCCGCGCGGTGATGAAACCCTCTGTCGTCAACTGCTCGAAGACGCCGACCACCGTGCTGCGCGCCAGCCCCAGTTCGGCTGCCAGCGCGCGGGTCGAGGGCAGTCGGGCGCCGCCGGCGAGACTGCCGCCGGAGATCGCCTCGCGCAGCGCCGCGGCGAGCTGGCGCGACAGCGAGACCGGCGAGCCTCGGTCGAGCCGCGTCGTCCACAATGTCGCGCCGCCCATCCTTGCGCCAGGAGGGCGCAAATCTGGGCGTGATCCTGCCGGTGGAGAGAGGGCGCCGATCGACATGGACGGAAACTCGCTTGCCGGGTCGTGTCTCATAAATGGGCCACGGGCGCGCCCGCTCACCACCCGAGCGCCAAGTGGGTTGCCAAACTATCAGGCATTAACAACTTCCCCCGCCAAACCCTCGTCGCAATGCGGCCAGCGCGGCGGATCTCGTTGTCGTTCGCCAGAAGCACGAATATTTCGACTCGTTGCGAAGTTCGTCGTTCGCGAAAGCCAATTGCGTATCGAGCGGTGGGCAGTGGCGAGCGCCGGCAAATTCATAAAGGCGCTGTAGCCGTGTTCCACCCCACTGGAATGTATAGCGAAGACCCGCGGCACCAGAAGCGCACGGCCGGAAACCGCTCTCGATCTTGGCATGCTCCGCTAAGGCCTCGGCTTGAAACCCTCGATATCCGGCCGCTGAAAACCACCTGACGATCTCGGCGTGAACCCCCTGAGGGGTCGAAGACTCCGAACGCTGCGGAGGAGGTGCCGGCGGCGGCTGTGGCGCTGCCGTCATTGCGGGCGCTGTACCAACTTCGCTGGAGCACGCTGAAATCAACATCGTTACGGCAATCCACGCCGCAATTGCGGCGCAGGCTCGAACCTGGCGCATAAGGCAGGGTAGAGCACCAGGCCGGCACCAGCAATCAGCTAGCACCGACGCGCCAAACCATCGAATGAATGAGGCCAGGTATTCAATTCTCGCCGGATGCAGTCAGCAAAGCAGTTGTCGCCCGCTGATCAAACCGATTTCTGGCCACGTCGATTTCCGCCAGATGCTCCTGGACCCATCGTCCGAATACCAAGACCGGCTCCGACATCGAGCGGCCCAACTCGGTCAACTTGTATTCGACTTGTGGCGGACTGGTTGGAAAGATCGTCCGGGTCACCATGCCGTCTCGTTCCAGACCCCGCAGCGTGCGGGTCAGCATCTGCTGTGAGACGCCGCCGGTGTTGCGTTTGATGTCGTTGAAGCGGCGCGGGCCGTCCCGCAACAGCATGACAACGAGCATGCTCCACTTCTCGCCGATGCGCGCGAGGATCCGGCTTACCTTTTGGCAATCCTCATGCAGCGGGTGGTGCATCAGTGCGGTCATCTCGGTGTGCCCTGGTCTCGCAAATCTGCGTTCTTGCGATATGGTGATGGTCACATATCTCGTCCAGGTCACAAACATTGACCCGGGTGAATTCCCATGAAGCTTCTCCACATCGATTCGAGCATTCTGGGCGAGGCATCAGCCTCCCGCGAGCTTTCAGCGGCGATCGTGAAGGCGGTGAACCGCGCGATGCCGGGCGCGGAGATCATTCGGCGCGACCTCGACGCCGACCCGATCCCGCATCTGGACAGCGGGCTGCTTGCCGCCACTCTGAAGGGCTCTGCCGTCCTCGACGAGTTCCTGGGTGCGGATATCGTCGTCATCGGGACGCCGATGTACAATTTCACGATCCCGAGCCAGCTCAAGGCGTGGCTCGACCGCATCGTCATTGTCGGTAAGACGGTCCGCTATACCGAAGCCGGCGCCCAAGGGCTGATGGGCGACAAGAAGGTGATCATCGCATCGTCGCGCGGCGGCCTCTACGCGCCGGGAATGCCGCAGCAGGCCAACGACTTCCAGGAGACCTACCTGCGCGCGATCCTCGGCTTCATCGGCATCGAAGATATCGACGTCATTCGCGCCGAGGGCATCGCCTTGGGGCCCGAACAGCGCGACGCGGCGATGCGCGCCGCGCTCGCCTCGGTGTCGTCGGCGGTGGCGGGGTTGGTGCCTGCGAAGGCCGCCTGAAGAACGAGCGCGACCTCGCTCGCGTGTGGTATCGCAATTTGGCGCGGCATGCGCGCCCCGCGTCCTTCGAGACGCGCCCGCTGGGCGCTCCTCAGGATGAGGTAAGTTATTGATGGGATTAAGAAAGAACCTCATCCTGAGGAGGCCGCAGAGCGGCCGTCTCGAAGGACGCACGCGGATCATCAACGTGAAACTGAAGCACCACCCGCTCGCGAAAGAGATGGCGGCCATTCCTGTAGAAAGAAGCGGAGACTCGCCCGATTCAGGTAAACGCACCCGCGCTGCCGGCTTTGGCGGCCCGGCGCAGCGCTTGCGGCGGCTGGCCGAAGGCGCGGATGAAGGCGCGGCGCATGCGTTCGGGGTCGCCAAAGCCGGTCCGCGCCGCCACCCCTTCGATCGGTTCGGAACCGCTCTCGACCCGTGCGCGTGAGGCTTCCAGGCGCAGGCGCTCGATCGCCTTCGCCGGGGTCATGCCGGTTTCGGCGGCGAAGGCGCGGGCGAAGTGACGCGGGCTCATCGCCGCGCGCTCGGCCAGCCGCTCGACCGAAAGCCGTTCGTCGAGCCGCTCGCGCGCCCAGGCGAGCAGCGGCGAAAACCGGCTGCCCGGCCGATCCGTCTCGAGCAATGCCGAGAACTGCGATTGCCCGCCGGGGCGGCGATAGTAGACCACGAGCTGCTGCGCGGCGCGTTTGGCGGCGGCCTCTCCGAGATCCTCGGCGACGAGCGCCAGCGCGAGGTCGATGCCGGCGGTGATGCCGGCCGAGGTCCATACTCTGCCGTCGCGGACGAAGATGCGGTCGGGCTCCACCCGAATTTGCGGATAGGCGCGGGCGAACTCGGCGGCGCGCCGCCAATGTGTCGTGGCGCGGCGGCCGTCGAGCAGCCCGGCCGCGGCGAGGATGAAGGCGCCGGTGCAGACGCTCACGATCCGCCGCGCCCGGCCGGCAGCCTCGCGGACATAGGCCAGCGTCTCGGCACAGACCGAGGTCTCCCGGGTGCCCCAGCCGCCGGCGACAATGAGCGTGTCGAGCGGATCGTCCGCGAATGCCTCGGCAACCAGCTGCACGCCCGACGAGCTGGTCACCGGCCCGGCGGCGCGGGCGATGACCCGCAGCCGATAGGCCGGCGGCGCGGCCTCGCGGCCGGCCGCCTCGAACACGGTTATCGGCCCGGCCGCGTCGAGCAGCTGGAAGTCCGGAAAGATCAATATCGCGACGGTATGCGGCATGGCGGTAATTAAGGGAAATTGGTCATTTCGGACGGAACCTATTCCCGCTACGGTCGCTCTGTCAACGATGCGGAGGGTTTGGCCATGAGCGCTTCCGAGCCGATTATCGTCTTCGCCCTGTTTCCTGGGGTGACGCAGCTCGATTTCACCGGGCCCCACCAGGTGTTCTCGTCCCTGCCGGGCGCCAGCGTGATCCTGGCGAGCAGTGCGGGCGGCGCGATCGAGAGCACCGGCGGGATGATCTTCGCCGGGGTGCGCCGCCTCGCCGACATTCCGGCTTGCGATGTCGTGTGCGTGCCGGGCGGCGCCGGGGTCACCGACAACGCCATCGGCGACGCGGTCTTCCTCGGCGAATTGCGCCGGCTCGCCGCGACCGCCAAATTCGTCACCTCGGTCTGCACCGGCTCGCTGGCGCTCGGCGCGGCGGGCCTCCTGCGCGGCAAGCGTGCCGCCACGCATTGGGCCTCGCGCGATCTGCTGGCATCATTCGGGGCGATCGCCGACCGCGGGCGGGTGGTGCGCGACGGCAATGTCATCACCGGCGGCGGCGTCACCGCCGGCATCGATTTCGCGCTCACAGTAGTCGCCGAACTCACCGATCCCGAAACCGCCCAGGCGATCCAGCTGCAGATCGAATACGCGCCGGCACCCCCCTTCGATGCGGGCAGCCCGGAAACCGCGCCGCCGGCGATCCTCGCGCGCGTGCGCGAGCGCAATGCGGCGCTGGCGGCGCGACGGCGCGCCGCGGTCGAAACCGCCGCCGCCCGGCTTCCGAATTAACTCGTCATTCCCGCGCAAGCGGGAATCCAGCACAACCACTGTGCCGTTGGCCCTGGACCCCCGCTTTCGCGGGGGTGACGGATGGGGTGCGCCACTTGGCGTTAGCGGCTACGATGCCAACCAGACGGCGGCGCTGGCCGGGCGGAATAGTCGGAGGTTCTGATGCTCTATCGCGGGATGGATCGCGCCCAGCTCGACGCCGCCTACAACAACAGCGCGGCGGTGCCGGAGCGCGATGCGATCGTG
>WNFA01005170.1_pt1 | contig 11311 bp, 8 predicted proteins | sample 5400481 | NCBI WGS metagenome assembly WNFA01 (sample SAMN13153340, study PRJNA577476) | soil metagenome | isolation source: 120 cm saprolite under Douglas fir tree site 2 hole 1 replicate 2 | place: USA:California | collected 2015-04-18
AAGGCAAGCTGCACGCTTTCGCATTTTCGCCCATCACGACGACGGCACCTTCGAAGAGATGACCAGCGCCAACGCGGACGTCACCTGGACCGTACATCTGGTCAACAAGAAGGCGTCGAATAACCGCGGCAATAATGAATCGGCCGCTGACATGACCATCGACCCCGGACCGCGCACCTTGAATGGACCAGACCAGCGACAAATGTTCGACACGGGAACGATCAAGTTCCAGAACGCGCCGGTCACTACCGTTCCAGTCGGCGAGATCCGCAGCGATCATGAAAACCATCTGCTCGTGCTGGGCGGATTCGGCAAATCGGCTTCGCCACGTGGCGACGCACTGAGTGGGTACTTCTGGGCCTCACAAGGCTGGTACGACGACATCTCCGACGGCTCTGTAAACGCCACTATCAAACTGCAGGATAATTCGACTCCACCCGTGGTTGGTGCGTGGGTAGTTGTCGCTCCGCCAAAGTTTGCGCCGCATATCGACAGCGTGATTACGCTGTACGACCGCGTTTTTCAGGCGATGGTGTCGGGTGGGCGTCTAGCGAATCCATCGGCGACCTCCTACACGCAGGACGTCTATCCCATCCTGCAGCGCGCCCGCGATACACGCTGGGTCGTCGACATCGCCGCGGGCATAATGGCTTGGCCCGATCCCGTGACCAGTGACCCGCTCCGAAACGCCATCTTCAATAGTCTCAAGGCGCCTGGCGGTGGGGGCGATGACATGCCCCTGATCTTTGATTCCGGCACTCTCGATGACCGGTTGACCGACGTCCAATATCGCCATATGGAGCGATGGAAGAACAACGCCTATAACAATGATTGGGTGGGCGTGCCGCCTCCGCAGGCAAACCTCACTCCCGACGGTATAGATCGAGCTGCACTCGAGGCATGCGTAGGCGGTGCATTCTTTCCCGGTATCGAAGCGGGCGGGCTAAACCCTACCCGTCCGATCATTGATTCCGCCAACTATGCGGAGCCTTTCCGTTTGAATCAAGGTGTGGTTTCGCCCGGGGACATCACTGTAGTGATGGCGTGTCCGTGGCAGAACGATTTCTTTCAGTGCCAGGGATACCCCGGCGATCACTGGTGGCCGGTGCCCCGTCCCGATGACGTCATACGGGCCGGCACGTCGCAATCCTGGACCAATGATCCGTCGGGAAGCGTGTCCAGCGGCCAGGACATGGTCGACAAGTGGCACATGCTCGGCTTTGTCGTCGAACAGGGCAATCAGAACGTCGAGACCGCGCGCTGCACAACGCCGTCGATCACGTTGTTAACGCCGCTGCTGAACTTTCAAGACGTGCCGCAAGGTCCCATGGGAATGGTTCGCGAAGTTCCGCTGGCCATCACCTTTGAGGTGGTGTCTCCATCGAGCGCCGTTACCCTCGAGTACGCTCCGTTAGGCGCGCCCAACCACCCGCAACTGGTCGCGTTCAACACCTCGGTCACCGTCGGACCAACCCCGGCCAATTCGATTGCCTCCGCGCGCTTGTGGGTAATCTACCGGACTAGTGCAGCGGGCGACGTATTGCCGGTGCAGCAGGTGACGGTGCAACAACAAGGAACCGCAAATCAGTGGACCATCACCATCATCGGGAATACAGTGGCGCGCAAGGTCGCCGCCGCGGCGCTCACGCTTGACCGCTCGGGTAGCATGTCGGAAGATCGCGGCGACGGCGTGAGCAAGCATGTTTCTCTGCAGCAAGCGGCCAGTATCTTCGTTGATGTGATGTTGGAGGGCGACGGTGTGGGGCTCGTCTCGTTCAACCAAGCTTCGCAGGTGGTGCAACAGGTCCTGCAACTCGGTTCGGGCGGTTTGTCGGACATCAATCGTAGTGCCACGAAAGATGCTATCAACGGCAACGGTTTGGACCCGCAAGGCGCCACCTCGATCGGCAACGGCATCTTCGATGCACGCGGCATCCTGAATGCAACCATTACACCCTACGACGTAAAGGCGCTGGTGGTGCTCACGGACGGTGTCGAGAATACACCGAAGTACATCGCCGACGTCGCCCCGCAGATCAACGAAGAAACGTACGCGATCGGACTCGGCACGCCACAAAACACAAGCGCGCCCGCCTTACAGGCGATCTCGGGTAACCACGGCGGCTTCCTGCTGATCACGGGCGCCATCGGAACCGACAATCGTTTCCTGCTGCAGAAGTACTTTCTCCAAATCCTCGCCGGCATCAGCAGTGCCGACATCGTTCTCGATCCAGACGGCCAGTTGATTCCCGGCCGCGTCGAGCGTATCCCATTCCAGTTGATCCAGGGAGATGCTGGTGTCGACGTCATCCTATTGACGCCCTACCCGCAAGCGGTCGACTTCCGCCTGCAGACGCCTAGCGGCCGCATCATCGAACCGTGGCTCGCCTCTTCCAGTCCACAGATGCGATACGTGCAATCGACCGGCGTTGTCTACTATCGGCTGGTACTTCCGGTTGAACTGCAGGCCGACCGCTTCGACCAGGGCGGCACATGGCACGCGCTCCTCAGCATTGGCAAGCCGCGCACGGAGCCCTCGCACAACATCCAGGATGCTGTCGACATCAGTCTTGGCGCCGACCTCAGCATTTTGCGACGCATCAATCCACCGGTAATTCGCCGGCGGCCGTCACAGCGCGTGCGGGCAGAACTTCAAAGTTCTCTATCGCGGAATACAGAACTCCTGCTCACGTCGGCGGGAGTACCGGTCGTAGCCGCTTCAACCGGCCAGCGGACACTTCCGTTCAGCCTGGTCGTGCACGCTTATTCAAACGTATCGCTCCAGGCTCACGTTCAGCAGGGCAGCTTCGAGCCTGGCGCCGCAATCGGCCTGAACGCAACTCTTGCGCAGTCCGGTGTTCCGGTCACGCGCGGGGCGCAAGTGTGGATGGAAGTGACCCGGCCCGACAGGACCAGCGCGGTTGTTGCTTTCGATTCGCTCGACGATGGCCAGTTCTCGACTCACTTCGTCACCACCGGCGCAGGCGTTTATCGGTTCCGGGTGCGGGCCCGCGGAGCGACTGCGCGGGGCGAGGTGTTTTCGCGCGAGCGAACACTCACGGCCGGCGTGTGGGCTGGCGGCGACCGGGATGCGGATCCGAACCGTGGCGGGCAGGCGTTGATCGACTACCTGCGCTGCCGTGACCAGAAACTGTGCGACCTACTCCATTGCCTGACGCGTTCCGGCGGCGCTATCAGCACCAAGCTCGAAGAGCAACTGCATGCGCTTGGACTGGATGTTGCCCAGGTGCGGAAATGCTTGGGAATCCTCTGCTCCGGCGTGGGGCGGAAGGATCCGAACAAAGACGAATAACCGCGATGCATTCCGAATTTGATGTCGCAGTGGTCGGTGCTGGTCCCGCGGGCTCGGCGACGGCGCTTCGTCGCGCCAACAGCGGCTGTCGGGTCGCTTTGATCGAACGCACGCGGTTCGAAGATCCCAGAGTCGGCGAGTCCCTCGCCCCTTCGGTGCAGCCGCTGCTCGCCGACCTGGGCGTCTGGCAGGACTTCCTCCGCCTGCAACCGCTGCCGTCGTATGGCACGCGCAGTGTTTGGGGCGCCGACACGCCCGAGGTTCACTCGCACATGGCGAGCCACTGGGGATGCGGGTGGCATGTCGATCGGGCCACCTTCGATCACATGCTGGCGGACGCCGCCGCGGAGGCCGGCGCAGCGTTATTGCGTGGAACGTCGTTTGTCGATTGCCACGAGCAAGACAGCGGCTGGCTGCTGATTCTGCGTGAGCATGGCGCGGGATCTTCGGCGAGACGAGATTTCACGTCCCATGCTCGCGTTGTCGTTGACGCGACCGGACGATCCGCCAGTTTAGCGGTCCGGGTAGGCGCGCAGCGCATCCGGTTTGACCGGCTAGTCGGAATCGCGATGTTGTTCGAAGGCGTGGACACATCGCAACAAGGCTATGTGCAAGTAGAAACCACCGCCGATGGCTGGTGGTACACCGCCCCAGTTCGACATGGGTACATGATGGCAATGGTGATGACTGACAGCGATCTCTGCGGTTCCGCGCGCCTGGCGTCTGAGTCGGAGTGGACGGCGCGTATGAGAACCGCCCCAGCGACCCTCGCGCGTCTGGCCAAAGGTAATGCACCTTGGGGGCCTAGAGTTTTTTGCGCCACAAGCCAACGTTTGCGGCGTCACGACCGCAGCCGAAACTGGCTTGCTGTAGGCGATGCCGCGCTCGCCGTTGATCCCATTTCAGGCAGCGGGGTTATCCGCGCATTGCGCCTTGCTCAATCCGGGGCAGAAACGGCTCTGGCGTTCTTGGAAAACCGGACCGCCGAAGCCATCGAAACTTACGAAGGCGCGCATGACGTCCTCTGTACGGACTACTTGCGCGAACGGGCTGCGTACTACGGCATCGAACGGCGTTGGCCAAAAGCGTTGTTCTGGAAGCGACGTTCGCCCGTTGCCGCCACAGAAGAGTTGGCAAACTAAAATGTTTTATTGCGACCCACTATAGAAAATGCAAAAGCTAGGCAGGGAAAGCTTTTTAGGGTTGTGACCTCAAAATTGACACGGTAGAGGTCTCGCGTTTGGCTCCGCAGACGCCTACCGTCGCCTCGATTGGGATAGCGATAAGGCCCAGCGGCCTGCCTGGGTTTCAGAACGATACATTTGTCCACAAAACTCATCGTTTTATATAGTTGTTCCGAGGGGCATCCCGTGCCATGGTAAGCCCTATTAGAACAACGCCAGCGTTTCTAGCAATTCGCCGACAGATTCCTCAGCGGTTGTGGTGAATTTCAGAGATTGAAAGTAGGCACGCAGCGCCTGGGGTATTCTCGGCTCAAGGCCGGGGCCGGGGTGGCCCATTAGACTCGGAGTTCACTCGGGGTGCACCGGGCCTTTACGCCGACTCATGGCTTGAATCAAGATCGGGACTACTAGCCACAGAAGCCCCAATCCGCAGCCGTAACTTTCGTAATGGCTGGACATCTACTCAGGAGGACCCGAGGTGCGCGAAAACAATGAAAATTCCCGTTGTTTCAGTGATAGTCATGCTTTCGATTTCGATAGGGGCCTGGATATTGGCGTTAGCACCGCAACCTATCCATGGGTCGGATGCTGGGCCGGATGTTCGCACTCCGGTACTGGTGGAACTCTTCACATCGGAGGGGTGCTCCAGCTGTCCCCCAGCAGACAGGTTTCTGCAAAAGCTGGATGGGCAACCCATACAGGGCGCGGAAATGATCGTGCTCAGTGAGCACGTCGACTACTGGAACCATATCGGCTGGAAGGACCCGTACTCTGCCAGCTTGTACAGTCAGCGGCAAAGTGCGTATGCCAAGCGCTTTGGTTTGGATAGTGTCTACACTCCGCAAATGGTGGTGGATGGGACCAGCGAGTTCGTTGGTAGCAATTCCGGCCAGGCTGACAAGGCCTTTCGAAAGGCGTTGGGCGTTCCAAAGATTCCTGTCCATTTGTCGTCGATCTCCGCAGACGCCTCGAATAGCTTGCATGCTCGCGTCGAGACTGGAACTCTTGAAGCTCCCTTGGGCTCACGAGAGGCGGACGTATACGTTGCGGTTGCTCTGAACCGCGCTGAATCGCAAGTGTCGGCGGGCGAGAATTCCGGTCACAGACTGACGCACGTATCTGTGGTGGAAAGTCTTACAAAGATTGGGGCTCTGAAGCAGGGACAAGTCCTGGCGCAGGACGTTCAGCTCAAGTTGGAACCTGGGTCTGATTCGCGCAACCTGCGGCTGATAGCATTTGTTCAAGAACCCCGGCAGGGCCGAGTACTTGGGGCCGCTTCGATGCTAGTCGGTACACGATAAGCACAACTATCACGGTCTTTCTATTCGTGCCCTCAGCGGAAGGTCGGCCTTCCGTGTTCCGTAAATACATATGGCTGATAACGGCGACCGCCGCGGGCATGTCTTGAGGTCGCAAATTGCGACCTCAAACGATCCGATTCTTGTTGGTTCAATTGAAACATAAATCGGTCCTCATTAGGCTGTCCATGGATCATGGCGTTTTAGCAGTAGCCGCGGCTCTGGCCGAGCACTCACATCGCCCCAAGGGACAAACTTTCCAAGGAATGAAAGCCCCGGTCGGCCGATTCGGAATTCTCTATCTCCAATCAAACAGCAGACATTACAACAACGTCCAGCGTTTGCAGCGAAACTTCTCCGCGCTGAAATCCCGAGAGCCGATCCGTCGAACCGCGCCCGCTCAGCGGAGTGTGTCTCCAGCCGTCGATTCGATCCTTGTTTTTTCCCTGACAGCGGGCACAATTCCTACGGCGCTCTCGTCCCAGAAGAAGTAGTCGGCCACGCCCAAATCGCCGAGGGGGATGCGTGTTTAAGCGAATTGTGACTGGCTGCTTTACTGAGCCCAGGCGCAAGTCATCCTCGCAACACGGCGCCCAGCGGTGGCCCCAGGCCTGGATTACCGCCGTACGTCGCGACATTTGTGTGGCATTTAGCAGAATCCCTGGCGATGATGCAATTGTCATTGTCCGGTACCTGTCAGGTTCACCACCTGCGGACTGCCGCTGGAAGCATACGATACGGAAACCACTCCGTTGATCGTTCCAGTTGCGGTTGGAGCAAAGCTCACTGAAAACGTGCATTTACTCTTGGCCGCGATGCTACCTGTGCACGTCCCAGCCGCCACTTTGTAATCGCCGCTAACTGCGATCCCGTTCAACGTTACAGCAGAACTTTGGTTGTTGTTGGTCAACGTCACAGTCTTGGACGCGCTGACCGTGCCGACTGTGATAGTGCCGAAGTTCAAAGTAGTGGGAGAGAGACTCACGGCGACCGCGCCCTTGCCAGAAACATTCAGGATCTGTGGGCTGACCGAAGAATTATCCGCAATCCAGACCGCGCCGGTGATGGTTCCGTTTACCGTTGGCTTGAATGTCACCGAGAAGGTGCACGTGTGCGTGGCGGCAAGTGCCAGACCGCTGCTGCAAGGAGATGTCCCACTGGCAGCCGCCGAAATGTCGCCGCTCGATGAGAGGGCACCGAGCGTGACCGAACTCGCGCTACTGTTGGTCACGGTTACGATTTTGGCAGGGCTGCTCGTCCCCACGAGCTGGCTGGCGAAGGCAAGACTCGTGGGCGAGAACGTGAGAGGCGAGGTTGCGCCGCCAGTGCCGCTGCCTGCGAGAGCCACTTCTACCGGGCTGAAGGCCGCGTTGTAGCTGATGGTTATGGCACCGTTGATCGTGCCATTCGACTTTGGCGTGAACGTGACCGACACCGTGCATTTGGCCTTTCCTGCTAGTGAAGCTCCGCAAGGCGTGGTCCCGCTGCCCACCGCTTTATAGTCAGCGCTGGCGACGAAGCCGATAGTCAGCGATGAGGTTGAATTATTGATCAGAGTCACAGTTTTGGCTGCGCTTGTAGTGCCCACCGTCACGGTGCCAAAGGAGAGACCGGTCGGTGACGTATTCAAGGGAGTGACCCCTTGCCCCGAGAGCCCAAGCTCCTGGGTGATGCTTGACACATTGTCGGTGACGGTGAGTTCGCCCAAAACCTTCCCCGGCTGCGAGGGCGTGAAGGTGATATTGATGGCGCAATGAGCGCCCGCCGCCAGAGTCGAAGGACTAATCGGACAAGTGGTGCTGGACATGTTGAAATTGCCAACCGCCACGATAGAGGAAATCGTCAGGGCGCCGGTGCCGCTGTTGGTCAAAGTCACAGCTTTGGCCGGACTGGTGCTGCTAATGAGCTGCTGCGTGAAACTTAAGCTGGTAGGAGAGAAACTCACCGTGCCAGTCCCACTGTTTACAACTTGGGAGAGCACAGCGGATGTGCTTGGCAGAAACGTCGCATCACCTCCGTACACTGCCGTAATCGAATGTGTCCCCACTGTCAGCGTTGAAGTGGTCAACTTCGCGATTCCACTGCTCAGAGCGACCGCGCCCAACGTCGTCGTGCCATCCTTAAACGTCACGGTTCCCGTTGGAGTCCCCGTGGTAGAAGATGTCACCGTGGCAGTGAACGTTACGGATTGTCCGAAGATCGATGGGTTAAGCGAGGACGACAATAATGTAGAAGTATTGAATCTGCCAATCTTGGTAAGGAAGGCGTGATAGTACGTACAACTTCCCGGACACGCGGTCTGGAACGCGCCAGCTGTGTGCGGAAAGTCTGTTGAAGAAGTCAGCCCAGTCAGATAAATATTGAAGAACTTGTCCAAAGCCATGCCCACAGCTTGGTCAGAAGCGCTTCCGCCCAGATAAGTAGAGAAAACGAGTGCGGAGCCGGAAGGGTTGAGTTCGGTCACATATGCATCGAATGTGCCGCCGGCATTCGCCGCTTGCGTTGGATTTTTGGTGGGAAAATCGGTCGCCGACGTGACTCCCGTCACGTACGCATCAAGTGACGAATCCAATCTTATCGAGCCGAAAGTTCCCGCGTCAGTATTGCCGTTGCCTCCTAGATAAGTGGAGTAAACGAGGGCGGAACCGGAAGCATTGAGCTTAGTTACCCATGCCGAGTCAGTGGTGCAAGTTCCCGGGCACTTCGTCTGAAAAGCGCCTGCCGTCGTGGGGAAATCTTTTGACGGCAGCGGGCTTCCACTGAATTGAGTATTGACATTTGCGCCGGTGGTCCCGGTGACGTACGCATTCCCAGCGGAGTCCACAGCTATGCCAAGGCCAAGATCCGTGCCGCTGCCACCGAGAAAAGTCGAATAGACCAGCGACGCAGCGCCAGATTTCGTCGGATCGAGCTTGGCCACGAACGCGTCCCAGAGCCCATTGCAGTTTCCGTCGGTGCCGCACTTGGTCTGAAACGCGCCTGTAGTGGTTGGGAAGTCGGGCGAGTCGGTCCAGCCGGTGATGTAGGCTTTGCCCAAAGAGTCTATGGCTACTCCGAATGCTTGGCTCCCCGGGTTGAAATCTCCGCCCGTACCGCCGAGGAAAGTGGCATAGACCAGGCCGGAACCGCTCGCATTGAGCATTGCGAAAATTGGGTTAAGGCCGAATTTTGGGTTACTGGCCTGAAAAGCGCTAGCGGTTGTGGGAAAGCTTTCGTCGGTGGCGCCGGTCACGTACGCTTGGCCCGAAGAGTTCACGGCTATGCCCGTGGCGCCCATATTTCCAGGACCGCCGAGATAGGTGGAGTAAACCAGCGCGGAACCTGTGGAATTGAGTTTCGTCACAGTACCTGTGTTGCAGCCGCCGACGCCACCGGGACAAGTCGTGATGAAAGCTCCTGTTGTGGTCGGATAGTCAGTCGATTGGCTCTGTCCCGCGATGTACGCATTACCTGACGAGTCCACAGCAATGTCGTAGCCACGATCTGAGGCGCTACCGCCTATGTAAGTGGAATACACGAGGGCTGTTCCTGCCGCATTGAACTTGGTCACGAAGGCGTCCTCAAAGGAGTTCTGGCTGGTCGGACAGTTTCCACCCGTGCCATTGTGCGAGGTCGTCTGGTATGCCCCCGTGGTAACGGGGAAGTCCGCCGAGCAGGTTATTCCGGTTACATAAGCTGACCCGCTGGAGTCCACAGCAACGGACAACGCCTCATCGGGGAAGCTGCCTCCGAGATAGGTGGAATAGACCAGCACCGGATCGATCACGAGTGGCCGGGAGTGGTCGTACGCAGCGACTTCAAAGGCGATCTTATTATTCCCACGCAAGACGAAACGGCTGTCAATGAAGTGCTTGTTGCTGCTCTCACTTTGTTCGCTATCCTGTGGCGACTGATAGGCCACAGGTCGATGAAAGAGGACTTCGCCGCCATCGGTGTGAAGGACGAGGCTGCCCTCGCGGTCAATCTCCACGGGCGCGCCAGCGAATTGAATTGCAATCGAACGTGGATCTGCCCCGGGTGAAACGACGAAGTCGTACTCCAGTTGACCCTGGTTGCCGTAGTAGACCAGATCCACACCGGGATAAATTCCCTCGTACTTGACTTTGGCGTAAGTCGCGACATTTGTGTGCCATTTGGCAGGATCGTTGCCGATGAAGTAGTTGGCCTTTCCCGGGAGCTCGTTCATGCCGGAGACTGGCGCCTTATCGTTGGCGCCTAGCAAGTTCATCGGAAGGACCACCGACTTGGCAGCCAACACAGCTTCTGTGGAGGTCAGAAACAGTGTGTAACCACCACCTCGAGACATAAATTTCACCTTCGGATTGACTTGCCCCTGATTGGTCTCGAAGAAAAGCGGCAGTTGCGCCATGGCAGCCCGCGTCAGATCGGCGCCCGAATTCTTTTTGGCCGCTGAGCTCTGCCCCTCATTCGAGCGCAGGGTTTGGTGCCCAATTTGGGCTTCGGACAAATTGCGGCTGCTCATTGCGGTGAGCGATGCAATGCATGCGAAGAACAGCACAAGGCGGGATGCCTTCATAGAACCCTCCATGCAGGCCCACAGGTTGGAGGGGAGGACGCCTGCTTATTCGAATTTCGATTTCGGCCGTTACAGCCGAAAAGCCGCGAAGGACGCGCGAAGTCTACTCACCTGCGGATCGCTTGTCAACAGTGAAAGAGATCGCACAGTCCCGGAGGGGCGCTCTGGTGGCTCAGTTAGAGGCGAGTCGTTCCAGAATTTCGGTTGGCTCGGCTTTGATCGCGGTCACGGAAACCTTGATGTCGAGCGAATACTGCCCGGCGGTACTTGTGCGCGAGACATCGAACACCTGCGCATTCGGCAGCTTCGACACGCCTGACGCCAGTGCGACTCGCGACGGGTTGCGTTCTAGAGTGCGACTTCGCGCTTTTTCGTGGCACCCGCACTCGCACCCGCTTAGTTCGGTTCTTGGACGTACTTCCAGGTACTTAGCAGTCCCCGTAGCCCTGTTAAGTTGTTGAAAGTATTAGATATGGGAGAATTGGCAAGGTCGCACTCTACCACTGAGTTACTCCCGCTCGTTCTCTCATTTTACAGCACTTGCGCCAACGGTAGGAGACTTTCTGCCGATGAGCCTTAACATCGCAGGAGTGGAAAATGACTTGGCGGAAAGGAGTCATACAAACGTCTCGCTACCTAATGATTCTTGCCCTCATGGGCGAAAAGGGTTACGTTTCCGCACACTTGATTGCAAAAGGAAGGACCCCCACCTGATTATGGGGGTCCTTTGAATGAACTCGCCTACCGCAGTAGCGCGTTCAGGTGTGGTATTCATCGCCGTTTGTCCCGCATCACCTAGAACGGGTTGCGGCTAAATGCTCCGGAAGCGCGCTCATTGTTCTGCAATGTGGGTTTGTTGCAAGGCGACCGACTGCCAGCGTCCATTCTGTTTTACATACACGCGCGTGAATCGAAATTGCCCACTAGTGTCTTGCCCGTAAGCTTGCCCTTTTTGGATAGACCGGCCAGTCAGAACAGC
>WNFA01006053.1_pt1 | contig 11305 bp, 7 predicted proteins | sample 5400481 | NCBI WGS metagenome assembly WNFA01 (sample SAMN13153340, study PRJNA577476) | soil metagenome | isolation source: 120 cm saprolite under Douglas fir tree site 2 hole 1 replicate 2 | place: USA:California | collected 2015-04-18
GCCGGCCGCAACGATGTCGATGGTGTCGGCCGCCTCCCCTTGCCGGTGGAGCACGGTCGAGCCATCGAGATCCCTGCGATCAAAATACGCGATGAGGTCGGCTGATTTGACGTCGGCACCAAGTTGACGCTGCAGCCAGCCCTGGAAGCCGCCGAGGTCCATTTCCCCCTCGATCGTCGCCTCGGCGAGCAGCTTGTCCTCGCACCAGGCGAGCGCGGCATCGAGGTCGGCAAAGGCCTGGTGCGGGCTCTTGCCGCCGATGAAGCCGCGACGCTCGAGAGCATCGCGGTTCGCCCGCGAGAGCGCGCAATAGACGATCGTCACGTCGCGCTGATTGCAATAATTGCGCAACTTGGCAAGGCTCACATATGCCGACGAGTCGGCCCCCGACACCATGCTGAAATCGAGAATGACGTACGCAACGCGGCGCGGCAGCGCCGCCTCGATATCACCCCGCACACGCTCGAACAGACCCTCGGAGGAGCCGAAGAAGATGTAGCCCGAAAGCCGGTACAGCTGGACAGCGTCGCCGGCCGCGCGCAGATATCCGCTCGCTTCCATCGAGCGATCGACATGACTGGAGAACTGAACGCGCGTCAGGTGCCGGCGCACGACGCCGAGGCGTGCATAGCTGATGACGAACAGGAGGCATGCGCACACGAGGCCGGCCAGCACGCCAACGACATAGCCGTACCTGATGCAGACGATCATGATCGCAATGGCCAGCAACAGATCGAGCCAGGCGCGCTGCGAAAACGATTGCCATAGGGAGTCGGCAATGAACGTGTAGCCCAGATAGAGAACCAAGCCTGCCAGGATGGGAACCGGAACGAATCCGGGCAGATCCAGGTTTGCGAGGCCGACCAAGCCGAGAGCCAGGGCGCACACTACGCCGCTCATCCGGCCTCCGCTCCCGGCCTGTTCCAGAAGACGGCTGGTGCCGACCTGCAGGCTGCTGGTGAGACCCCCTGCTGGCGCGGCAAGCAAGCTCGCAATCCCGTGGCCGCGAAATTCACGGTCAAGATCGCCCGCGGCTTGCCGGCGGACCTCGATGCTCGACACCTTGGTCACGAGGGAGATGAGAGCTATCAACGTCACAGCGAGCATTTCCGGGGCAAGCTGGGCCAGCACCGGCCACGTCAGATGCGATGTGCGAACGGCCTGGAACGGCAGCCACGGGGTCAGAGTGCCGAGCGAGGCGAGGTACCAGCCATGCTCGGCCCCGGAGAGTTGCAGAGCGCGGAGGGCCGCGATACTCGCGAGCCACATTGCAATAAGCGCGGCCGGCATGGCGAAGGAGAGCTTCACCCATCGGCGCAGGGCCAGCATCACCCCGAGCACGAGAACGGCGCTGGCAAGCCTTGCAGCGTCGGCCGCCGCCCAACTTCCAAGTCCGGCGGGAGTGAGCGCCGCCGGCCCGGCGGCCATCCGGACCGCACCCGCAACCAGGAAACAGCCGGTCGCGGCCAGAAACCCGGCAACCACGGGATAGGGGACGAAGCGGAAATACGCGCCCCATCTCAAGGCGCCGAGACCATAGAGCACCGCACCCGACAGGGAGGTCGCGGCCGTGAAAACGAGCATCACGCTCTGAACCGCCGTTTCGGGGTTGCCACCGGAGGCCCGAACGACCGAAGCGGTCAAGGCGCTCAGCAGGACAAGGACGGCGCCTGTCGGCGAGTCGATGCCGGTCGTGAGCGGAGGCAGCGAGGTCGCCAACGCGATCCACAGGCCGCCGACGCAGCTTCCAATCAGCATCGCCCAGATCGCAACCGGGATTCCGGCGCTCAAATCGCCGGGAAACATGAGGGCGCCGAACGAGACGATATTGCCGATCAGCACCACCGACGCGACCAGCCCCGCTGTCGTGTCTTTGATGATGTCACGGCCCGCAGCGATCGATCGGGACCACGCCTTGGGCGGCGCGTCGTCCCGATCCTGCTCGCCTCGACGCATGTCCCACTCCCCGCCCCGAGCATTTCCCATATTAATTTGTCGCAGCACAGCATTATAATTTGCGTGTATGTGAATGCCCTGGCAAGAATTAGTTGAGGGGGCGCCGATGCGTCCATTATTTCGCTGCCGGTCCGATCAGGGCGCGACCCGATCGGGTCGCTGATACACGAGACTGGACATCCCGGACTTCTGGAGACGGCGGGAAATGGATGCTTTGTCTGAGTGGCTCCAGAAGATCGGCCTCGAGCGCTACGCCAGGACGTTTGCCGACAGCGACGTCGATCTCGATACCCTGCCGCTGCTCACCGACGCCGAGCTCGAAAAGCTCGGTGTCTCGCTTGGTCACCGCAAGAAGCTGCTCCAGGCGATCGGCAACATGCGCAGCGATGACGCTCCTGCGCGGCCGCGTTCTCCGGACTCCTACACCACGCCGAAGTATCTAGCCGAGAAGATCCTCGCCTCCAAAGGAACCCTCGAAGGCGAGCGCAAGCAGGTTACTGTCTTGTTCGCCGATCTCAAGGGCTCGATGGAATTGCTCGCCGACCGCGATCCCGAGGACGCGCGCCAGATCCTCGATCCGGTCCTCAAGCGCATGATCGAGGCCGTGCATCACTTCGAGGGCACGGTCAATCACGTCATGGGTGACGGCATCATGGCGCTGTTCGGGGCGCCGATCGCGCACGAGGACCATGGCGTGCGCGCGGCGTACGCCGCGATGAGGATGCAGGAGGCCGTGAAGCGCTACTCGGACGATCTGCGCCGCTCGCAAGGCACCGCGGTCCGAATTCGGGTGGGCCTGAATTCCGGTGAAGTCGTGGTGGGCGGCATCAATGACGATCTGCACATGAATTACACGGCCGTGGGCCAGACGACCCATCTCGCCGCGCGCATGGAGCAGCTCGCAGATCCCGGCAGCATCGTTTTGAGCCCCGACACGCTTCGCATCACCGAAGGTTACGTTGAGGTCAAATCGATGGGCCTGGTGCCCGTGAAAGGGTTACCCAACCCGATCGAGATCTTCGAGTTGACGGGGGCGGGTCAGGCGCGCACGCGCCTTCAGGCCGCGACGCTGCGCGGCCTCACTCCTTTCGTCGGCCGCGATGCCGAGATCGAGCACCTGCGCCGGGTCCTTGCCCATGCGGAAGCCGGTCACGGCCAGGTGGTCGCCATTGTGGGCGTGGCGGGCGTGGGCAAGTCACGACTGGTCTACGAGTTCACCCACTCTCATCGGGTGCACGACTGGCTCATCCTGCAAGCCTCGTCCGTGTCGTATGGCAAAGCCACCAGCTATCTGCCGGTAATCGACCTGCTCAAAAGCTACTTCAAGATCGGCGACCGCGACGATCATCGCGAGATGCGCGAAAAAATCACCGGCAAGCTGCTGGCGCTCGATCGCACGCTTGAGCCGCTGCTTCCTCCGTTGCTGGCTCTGCTCGATGTGCCGGTCGAAGACGCCGCTTGGCAGAAACTGGATCCGCCCGTGCGCCGCGAGCGCACGCTGGACGCCGTCAAACGGCTGCTGCTGCGCGAAGCCCAGGTGCAGCCGCTGCTCGTGGTGTTCGAGGACTTGCATTGGATCGACGGCGAGACTCAGACTCTGCTGGATAATCTGGTGGAAAGCGTTTCTTCGGCGCGTCTGCTGCTGCTGGTGAATTACCGACCAGAATACGCCCACCGTTGGGGGAGCAAGACCTTTTACTCCCAGCTCCGGCTCGACAGCCTGCCCGCCGAGAGCGCGATGCAGTTGCTTGCCGGGCTCCTCGGGCCGGCCCCCGAACTCGAACCGCTTACGCGGATGCTGGTCAGGCGCGGCAACCCGTTCTTCCTCGAGGAGACGGTGCGGACCCTGGTGGAGACGGGCGCGCTGGTCGGAGAGCGCGGAGCCTACCGCTTGACGCGCCCGATCGAGACGCTGGAGGTGCCGGCCTCGGTGCAGACGATCCTGGCGGCGCGCATCGACCGGCTGCCCACGGAGGAAAAGCAGCTGCTGCAAACGGCTGCGGTGCTCGGCAAGGATTTCCCTTACGCGCTGTTGGCGGCCATCGCGGATCAGTCCGATGACGATCTCAAGCGTCGCCTCGTCCGCCTGCAGGAAGCGGAGTTCATCTTCGAGACCCGGCTCTTCCCGGATCTGGAGTACACCTTCAAGCACGCGCTCACCCACGAGGTGAGCTACGGCAGCCTGCTGCAGGAGCGGCGCAAGAATCTGCACGCGCGAATTGTCTCCGCCATTGAGCGTCTCTACGCCGACCGGCTGAGCGAGCAGGTGGAGCGCCTCGGCCATCATGCGCTGCGCGGCGCTTTGTGGGAGAAGGCGGCGCGCTATTGCAGGCAGGCGGGAAAACGGGCGCTCGACCGCTCGGCCTCCCGGGAGTCCCTCACCCACTTCGAGCAGGCGCACTCTGCGCTGCGCGAGCTGGCGGAGAGCCGGCAGCGAACCGAGCAGCTCATCGACGTGTGCTTCGATCAGCGAAACGCCCTGGTGGCGCTCGGTGAGTTCGTGCGCCTGGGCCAGGTCGTGGACGAGGGCCGCGAGCTCGCGGAGTCCATCGGGGACCAGCAGCGGGTCGGCTGGGCGCTCGGTTACCTGTCGGTGCGCCACAACTTCCTCGGCGAGCACGCTCGCGCAATCGAGGCGGCGCGATCCGCGTGCGCCATCGGCGAGGCGGTCGATCACCTCGGGCTGCGGCTCGCGGCGAACTATTTCCTGGCGCAGGCGCTCTGGTTCAGCGGCGACGCGCGTCAGGCGGCCGACCGGCTGCGTACGGCGATCGCACTCGCCAATGAAGCGCCGCTCGGCGAGCGGTTCGGGATCGCCGGGCCGCCGGCGGTGCTTGCCCGGTTTTATCTGGCGGCGGTGCTGTCCGACCTGGGGGATTTCGCGAATGCCCTCGCCGTTGGGGGAGAGGCCCTGCGCATCGCCCAGAGCATCGGTCATCCCTACAGCGAGATGTACGCTCGCTGGGGCATCGGGTACTCGCATCTGCGTCACGGGGACTTTGCGGCCGCAATCCGCGTGCTCGAGCCGGGCCTCGCTTTCTGCCGCGCTTCGGCGATCCGCTTCAATCTGCCGTTCGTCGCAGGGACCTTGGGCTCCGCTTACCTCTGGTTTGGGCGCGCGCCCGACGCGGTGGCATTGCTGGAAGAGGCGATCGAGGCGATCACGGCGATGCAGATGCTGGGCCTGCGTTCCCTGTTCATCACGTTCCTGGCGGAAGCCCATCTCGTCCTTGGACAACGCGCCAAGGCGCGAGAACTAGCGGAGCAGGCCTTGGCGCTGGCCCGCGACCATCAGCAACGCGGGCGGGAAGCCTGGAGCCTGAAGCTGCTCGGCGACATCCACTCCCAAGCGCCGGCTGAAGCGGCGCAGGGCGATGACGCTTACCGGCAGGCGCTCACCCTCGCCAGTGAAACGGGCATGCTCCCGCTCGTCGCCCACTGTCACTTGGCTTTGGCCAGGCTCGACCGAGGTCGGAGCAAGGGAGAGGAAGCGCGGGCGCACCTGATGACCGCGAGCAGCCTGTATGACGAAATGGACATGCAGTTCTGGCTCAAGCAGGCGCAGGCGGAAATGAGAGAGCTGGCCTGACGCGCCTGGCTCCTGTAGCTAGCCTCGCCCCGCTTCGACCGAGTGCAACCAACAAGGTGTGTGATGATCAAGGTATCGGTGCTGATCAAGCGCAAGCAGGGGATGACGCCGGGGGAGTTCTACAGGTATTGGACGGAAAAGCACGGGCCCCTGGCTTTGGGTGTGAAGGACTTCACACGCCACATCCGTAGATACGTGCAATGTCATCAGCTTCCGCCGGAAGCATTGCGAGGCATGGACCACGGAGGGACCCAATATGACGGGATCGTGGAGCTGTGGGCCGACAGCGTCGAAGAGATCGAGCGCGCTTTCAATTCGCCGGGCTACAAGAACGTGATCCGTCCCGACGAGAGCAACTTTTGCGACGACTCGGAAGTCATCTGCATGGTGACCGAAGAGGTCGTGATGAAGAAATGACGACGAAGCGTCGCGCGTTGTGGGGTGCGGCACCCTTCAGGTCCCGCCACGGACCGGGCCAGACAGATCCAGGGGAGGACACCATGAAATCCGACTCGCCGAACGGGGGCGAACAGGCAAAGGCGATCGCCAAAAAGCTCGGCCTGCAGCCCATTCCGATCGAGGGCGGCTATTACGCCGCGGCCTTCCGGTCGCCCGACACGATCGAGGCGCCGAAACGATTGGGCGGCGGCGCTCGCAAAGTGGTCTCCACGATCTATTTCATGCTGCATAAGGACTTCAACACGATGCACCGCATGCGCACCAACGAAATATGGTGCTATCACGGCGGCGCGACGCTCACCTTGTATGAGCTCAAAGAAGACGGCACCCTGATCACTCACAAGCTGGGTGACGTGCTCGAGGCCGAAGAGAACCAGCCGCAGGTCGTCATCGAGGCCTATTCGTGGATGGCCGCCGAGCTACCGCGCGCCGACGACTACGTCCTCGTGACCTGCTGTGTCGCCCCGGGGTGGGAACCGACGGATTACGAATTCGCCAATCGCAAGGACATGTGCGCCAAGTATCCTGCGCACAAGGACCTGTTCACGAGGCTGATCCGCGTCAAAGCGGGCTCCGACGGGACCGACATGGATTACAAATCGCCTCCGCTGTGACCGGGAAGGGCGCGCCGATGGGCTGTGCGACGTCGACGCCATGATGAGAACGTGACTGCGGAAATTCCTGCGTTTTTGCGAGCTTGGGGAGGGAAGACAAGGATGACGATCGCGATGATTGGCGGCGAGATCTGCAGGCAGCAGCTCGCCCCACAGCTATTGCTCGCCGAGCCGCGCAAGCTGACGCGTACCGAAGTCGACGGTCTCTGGCGGATCTTCGTTGCGATCGGCAGGGTCTGGGAGAACACCGTCCACGATTCCGCCGGCCTCAAGAGTTCCTGGCTGGAGTTCCTGACCGCGAAGACCATGACGCGGCCGAGCTACGTGTCGGAGTACGTCAACGCGCTCGCGGCGGTCGCGGAACTCATCGACATGTACGGCGAGACCAAGGCGTTCGAGAACCTCTTCCTCGACAACGGCGAGCCGCGCGACAGTTCGGGCGCCCCGCTCGACAAGCCGCTCTGCAAGAACGACGTCCCGATTAAGCTGGACACACGGCTCGCGCATGCGAAGCACTTCGTCGTCGACGAGTTCATTCGCGTCCAGATCGTCGCCGGAGGATTCAAGAAGTTCATCCGGCCGCACGAGGCCGAAATCCGCCCAGGGGAAATCCGCCCCGAGAACGTCGTCAATTACAACGGGTTCATCGCGGGTTCGCGCTTCAACCGCGTCAAGCCGGTTCGCCCGTACGAGGAGCCGTCGCGATGAGCGGAACGGATTACGCGTACATCATCGTCGGCTCCGGCGTCGCCGGCACGGCGGTCGCGACCAAGCTGCTCGAGGCCGACCCCACTACTCCGATTCTCATGCTGGAGGCGGGACCGCTGGTCCCGATGAAGGACCGGCGCTACTGGTGGGATTACGTCGTCGACCGGCGGCAGCCCTACGAGCAATGCGAGGACCGCGACGAAGACAATCGATCCGTCGGCGGGACGGCCTGGCACTCCAAAGGAGTACGCACGATCATGTACGGCGGGTCCACCGTGCACTGGGGCGGGTGGAGCATGCGCTTCAAGCCGGAAGACTTTTACCTGAAGACGAATACCGACGAGGGCTGCGACTGGCCGTACGACTACGACACGCTGGAGCCCTATTACTGTCGCGCGGAAGAGTACCTGTCGGTATGCGGCGAGGACGCCGACTGTGTGGAGCGCGGCAAGCCGGAAACACAAAATAGAAACCATCCCTGGCGCAGCAAGCCGTTTCCGCAACCGCCCTACCCCTGGACGGAATCCGATGGCGAGATGATCAAGGCGTTCCGTGAACTCGGCATACAGCCGGGACACATGCCGATCGCCCGCTATCGCAAGTGCATGGCGACCGGGACCTGCAAGTACTGCCCGTTTGGAGCGCGATTCTCCGCGACCTACGTGCTCGACCGTTTGCTCAGCGAACCCAGATTCACAAATTTTAAATTCATCGGATCGGCACCGGTGACGCGGCTGGTAGCGGAGTCCAAGAGCCGCATCCACGCCGTGGAGTACATCGACCCCGCCACCCGGGCCACCATGACTGCCAGCGCCGACCGGATCATCCTCTGCGCCGGCGCCTACGAGGTGCCGAAGCTGTTGATGATGTCCACCAGCCAGTACTGGGAGCACGGCATCGGCAACGACAACGATCTGGTCGGCCGCTATCCGGTCGCGCATCCGTTCCTGTCTGTCGCCGGAACCAAGCCCAAGAACGAGGAGCGTTGGATCCAGGAGTTCGACTTTCCGTCTCTGATGTCGCGCACGTACGACACGGAGAAGTATCAGGCGGACGGGAAGATCTTCCTGATGAAGACCGCGGGCGTGCCGAACGTCGATATCGCCGAGTACATGATCGCGGGCAAAAGCCGCGCCCAGATCGATGCCATCATTACCGGGCCGCGCCAAACCCAGTTATCGGCCTACATGGAGCAGTTCGGGGAGTACCACAATCGTTTCACCCCCGGCGAGGGAGTCACGCGCTTCGGCTTGCCGCGCACCAGAATCGATTTCACCCAATCCCCCAAAGCCGCCGAGCGTGCCGCCGCGAGACTCGAACTGATGGCGAAGGTCATCAAGGCGATGGGATACGTCGTACAGGATGCGGATATGCAGGTGGGCACGCAGGATGGGCACCACACCTCATCGACATGTCGAATGGGCAGGGATCCGAGCAAAGGCGTCGTCGACGCCGACCTGAAGGTCTTCGGTACGGACAACCTGTACGTATGCTCGAACGCGGTCCATCCGACATGCGCGGCGGTCAATCCGACGCCTACCCTCGTCGCGGTGACGCTGAAACTGACCGATCATCTTCTGTCGCAAACGCCATGATCACGCAGCAGCAATCATTTTCCGAACTACACCACCTGGCGCGCATCTCGCCGTTGCTGGAGCAGCCGGAGAAGCAACGCGGTCCGGAATGGCTCGAGCTCGCGCTTCAGTCGGCGGTCTCGGTCGAGTTTTCGACGATCCCTCCGTATCTATCCGCGCTGTGGTCGATCAAGGACCAGATGCACCCGGTGGCGGCGTCGATCCGCAACGTCGTGCAGGAGGAGATGCTGCACATGGCGCTCGCCTGCAACATGCTCACTGCGCTGGGGTGCGTGCCGCAAATCAACGATCCGTTGATGGTCCCGAGCTACCCGGGGCGGATTCCCGGAGGCGTGCATCCGGAGCTCGTCGTTTCGCTCAGCGGTCTGTCCGACGCTTCGCTCGACACGTTCATTGCGATCGAAGCGCCGTCCACGGGCAACGGTCCCGAAACTCCCGGGCAAGGAAAAGGCTACAAAACGATCGGCGCGTTCTATGAGGCGATCCTGCACGAATTCCAGACCATAAAGCCGGAGCTGTCCACCGAACGGCAGGTCAGCGGTCCGCTTGCACATATGGTGATGGTGGACCTCGCCGGCGTGGAACGCGCCATCGCCCTCATTCTGGACCAGGGCGAGGGATCCGAGGCCTCGCCGGAGGTCACGCACACGCACGAGTTGGCGCACTACTATCGCTTCCTCGAGATCAAGCACCGCAAGCGGCTCAGTGGTTTCGCCAACGGCGAGCCGGCCTTCGAAGGCGACGCCGTCGATTTCCCCGAGGCCTGGCCGGTGGCGGTCGTTCCGAAGGGCGGGTACCTGCAGAAGGACGTTCCGGCCCCGGTGTGGAAGATGATCAACGGCTTCGACGAGTCCTTCACCCAGCTGCTCCATCAGCTGCAGGTGGTCTGGGAGCATGGCGACCAGTCGGCGCTCGTGCACGCCATCGAAATGATGTTCGGGCTGACCGAGCTCGCCCGCTCTCTCATGAGCACGGAGATCGCAAAAGGACGCGGGAATTACGGCCCCTGTTTCCGCGTCCTCTGACGCGGCGCTCCCGAGAACGCGAAACGGATTCTTGTCATCAGATCAAACGAAGGAGTTACGCCCATGGGATGTTTCTATGAAATAAACGACACGCTGCTTTTGACGAAGGACGAAGGATTCCCGTCCGACATTCTCAACATCGAAAGGCATCAGAAAAATCCGGTGACTCTGAAGGACGTGGACGGAAAAGGTGTTCATCCAGTCGTTGACGATCGAGAGAAAGAAGGGATTGCCGCCGACGGACCCCGCCGGTCCGATTAACTTCAATGAGGGCGATTGGGTGACGTCCGGAACATACAGGATCATCGAGATCTACGATCCGGAATACCAAAAGATCATGACCATGCACGAAGCGCCCAAGATCTGGAGCTATTTTCCGCAGAAGTGATCTTTTCGGGCCAGAGATGACGTGCACGACAGCCGCCCCTGCGTGAACGATCGCGTGGTGAGGCTGAGAGCACTCCAACTCCGGCCCAGCCAAGCCGTCTTCTCTGGTCCAGCGGCGGGAAACCGGCACGAGCGCTCGTGACCTGGCGTCCGGTTGGTGCCAGCAGCAGAGGGGCGACACGGATTTAGCCGTCCGACCGGGCCGTGGGTCTGCCGAGCCGACCGATACCGGGAAACTTGAGAGCAGCCGATGGTCAAGCCCAGATACCCGCCCACGGAAGCAAAGACTCCGGTGCTGGACGGCGTGAAGCCGACCCATCGGCCATGATAGGGATAATCCTTCCCGATGGCCGTTGGCGGCAACACCGCCTTGAGTTCAGGAACCGCGTCGAGCGCAGCCTGGACGAATGTGTTCGAGTTGGGACCGGGCCAGGGGCTGTAATCGCCGTAGGAGCGGAATCTGTAGTTCTCGACCACGAAGCGGATCTTGGGGATCAGCCGTTCAGCCCTTTCGCCATCCACGCTCACCACGGTTTCAGGAACTGCGCCAAACCAGCGGCCGTCGGGCGCAAACCCGTCAACGCGGATCGGTTCGCCCCAGGCGGTGTAGTCATAACGGGTGTACCGACGCGCGCCGCGTTCTTTCACGACGATCCAGCAATGGACGGCAAAGATACCGCGCCAGCGCACGGCGCGCGCGGCGTACACCCGGATGACGGCAGCGGGATGCGCCGATGCGGGGGCCAGCAGCCCGGCACTCGAGCGGTCCGCCGTCTGCCAATTGCCGCGCCGAGGCCCGAGGAGATAGTGAATGCCGGACAAGGCGACGGGGACGACGATCAGCAGAGCGAAGGTGAGCATGGAATTTTGAGAAGACGTCAGCGGGGACTGTGCGACTGATGTAGTCCGTCCCCCGGCGTTTTCCAGCTGTGTCTTCAACATTCGCGCCTGCGAGGCGCGGTCATTCCGGAC
>WNFA01006880.1_pt1 | contig 11305 bp, 5 predicted proteins | sample 5400481 | NCBI WGS metagenome assembly WNFA01 (sample SAMN13153340, study PRJNA577476) | soil metagenome | isolation source: 120 cm saprolite under Douglas fir tree site 2 hole 1 replicate 2 | place: USA:California | collected 2015-04-18
CCATCCCGGGCGGCGCCACCGCGCGCCCTTTCATCACGCACCACAACACGCTGGACATTGACTTATATCTGCGCATCGCGCCGGAGCTGTACCTGAAGAGGTTGACGGTCGGCGGATTCGACCGGGTTTACGAGATCAATCGCAACTTCCGGAACGAAGGCATCTCCACGCAACACAATCCGGAATTCACTATGCTGGAGTTTTACGAAGCCTATAGTAATTACCGCGACTTGATGGACATGAACGAGCAGCTTTTTGCGCTGCTGGCAAAGAATGTCACTGGTTCGACGACGGTGAAGTACGGCCAGACAGAGCTGGATTTTTCGAAGATGCCGCGTCTTTCCATGCGCGAAGCAATCGTGAAATATTGGCCCAAAGCGGCAGGCGAGGCTCCCACAGTTGAAAAACTGGCTTCTCCGGGAGGCGCGCGCGAGGCAACGGACAGGTATAACGCATGGGCAAAAAAGAGCGGGGCTCCCTATATTGCGTCGAAAGGCGAATTAACGGATGGAGAGTGGACAGGCTTGCTGTTTGAAACCGTGGCGGAAGACCAACTCGTTCAGCCTACGATCCTTTACGATTTTCCCACGGAGATTTCGCCGCTTTCGAAACAGAAGCCGGAAGATCCTTCGCTGACGGAGCGGTTCGAAGTTTACGTCGCGGGGATGGAGGTCGCGAATGGCTTCTCGGAACTCAATGATCCAGGTGAACAGGAGCGCCGATTCCTCGCGCAGATCGCGCAAGGCGGCGAGGAAATGCCCAAGCAGCTTGACGTCGATTACATTCGCGCCCTGTGCCACGGGATGCCGCCAACCGCCGGCGAAGGAATCGGCATCGACCGCCTGACGATGCTGCTGACCGACTCGCCCTCCATCCGCGACGTAATTCTGTTTCCGCTGCTGCGACCCGAGGGCGGCGAATCATCTTCCGCTTCCGAAGCGCACGGCGCGTAACGTATTCTTCCAACCACGATGCGATTCGAATGGTTTGTGGCGCGGCGGTACCTGCGGTCGCCTTACCGCCCGGCAGTACTCCGCCTGGTCACGCTGTTTTCCGTCATTGGCGTATCGGCCGGCGTCGCGACCCTGGTGATCGCTCTGTCCATGAACACGGGGTTCCGCGAAACGCTTCAGGACCGGCTGCTCGGAGTGACGGCACATGTTTCTCTCACCCGGCCGGGTTCCGGCGGAATTCGGAACTATGAGGAAATGGCCACGAAACTCGCGGGAACGGCCGGCGTGCGTTCCGCCACACCAGCCGTCTACCAGACGGTGCTGCTTTCGTTCGCGGGGCAAGCTCGCGGCGTGGTAACAAAAGGCATTGACCCGGAGCGCGAGCGCCAAACCGATGAGGCGCTGCAACGCATCATCGCTGGACGCCTCGATTTTTCTCCCGACGCTGACGGCGTCGAGGCGCTGCTGATCGGCAAACAGCTCGCCGAGGAGTGGAAACTTTCTCCGGGCGATTACGTGACCCTCACCAGCCCTCAAGGGAGACTCACTCCCTTTGGATTGTTGCCGCGCACGCGGAGATTTCGCGTGTGCGGGGTATTCGACTCGGGCTTTTACGACTACGACGAGAATTGGTGTTTCCTGACCCTTCCTGCTGCCCAGGGTCTATCCGGCGCGGGCGATGTTGTAAACGTGATCGAGTTCCGTCTGAACCATCCGGAACGCGCGGGCGAAATCGCGGAAAAGGTCCGGCAAGCTGCCGGACCAGGGTTTTCGGCGGCCACCTGGATGGAAGAAAACCGCGCGCTGTTCCGCGCGCTCCGTCTGGAAACTCATGTCCATGGGCGCACGCCGCGAGCAGGTTCGAACCATCTTTCTCTGTCAGGGAATCACCATCGGGGCGACCGGGACGATCCTTGGTCTCGTTATCGGCTACACTTTCGCGTTTGTCGCGGGCAGCTACCACCTGATTCCGCTCGATCCGCAGGTGTACGCGGTTCCCTATGTACCTTTTCGTCTGAGCGTTCTCGATGGTGTGTGGATCACGACGGTAGCGATGGGAATCTCCATCGCGGCGACCCTCCTTCCGGCGCGCGCCGCCGCTAAGCTCCTCCCGGTGGAAATTCTACGTTATGAGTAGAGCCCAAGGTCGCGGCGGAGATGGGCGCATTCTGGGCAAGGTTTGGAGCGCGATTTGCTCCTATCCGAGCCGGAGGCAGCTGCGTACAGCTAGGGCTTCTCCCTCACCCTTGGCTGATGCCAATGCCTGCCGCAAGATGTTGAAAATGGAGAAATTAGAAGCGCCTCAGTTTGGCTCAAAACTGCCCTATTCTCGGCAGGCACTTGGCTGGCGAGAATGTGAAACAATTTGGGTCATCTGCCGCACACTAGTGAAGTGTAACGCGCGGCACGGAGATTACCCTGGAGGCATCTAATTATAGGAGCGGCACAGCGTTTTTGACGCGCGAGTGCTAAAAAAAGAATGACCCAGCACACGCAAGATGCGAACGGGCAGGCGGCGGGGGATCCGCCCGTTCCGGGTGTTGTGCTGGAAACCCGCGGCCTGAAAAAAACCTACGGCAGTGCTGAAAAAAGCCTCCCCATTCTCCTCGATGCCAACCTGATTTTGCGCCAGGGGGAAATGGTGGCGATTGTTGCGCCCTCGGGGGCCGGCAAGAGCACGCTGCTGCATTTATTGGCCGCGCTAGACACACCGACGAGCGGTACAGTATACTTCGCTTCGAAAGCCATTGAAATCAATGATGACGCGGCATTGGCGGAATTCCGGAATCGTGCCGTGGGATTTTTGTGGCAGCGCCATCAGTTGCTGCCGGATTTTACGGCTGCGGAAAACGTAGCCATGCCGCTGCTGTTACGCGGCGAGAATTTCGCTTCCGCGCTCGGGATTGCGCGAAAGTGGCTCGCGGAGGTCGGGGTGCAGGATCGCGCCGACCACCGTGCAGGGGAACTCTCCGGAGGGGAACAGCAGCGCGTCGCGATTGCCCGGGCGCTCGTCACCGGGCCATCGGTGCTGCTGGCGGATGAACCTACCGGAGATTTGGACGAACAGAATGCTTGGGCCGTGTTTGAGTTGCTGGAGCGGCTGCACCGCACGCACAAATTGACGTCGCTCATCGCGACGCATAATTTGGCGCTCGCCAAGCGGTGTGACCGCATCCTGGGACTGGAGCATGGCGTTCTGCGTACTCGCGAGGCTGCGGCTTCCGCGAGCGGGGTGCCTGGGGGAGAAGTGAGCTAACGTGTTCGAACGGTATACCGAGAAAGCGCGTCGCGTCATATTCTTTGCGAGGTACGAAGCCAGCCAGTATGGCAGCCCGTACATCGAGACAGAGCATCTTCTGCTCGGTCTCATGCGCGAGGACAAGGCCCTGGCCAACCGTTTCCTGCGCCAGCAAGGCTCGATCGAATCGATCCGCAAGGAGATTGAGGCCCGCATTACTATCCGCGAGCGCATTTCCACCTCCGTCGAAGTGCCGCTCAGCGCGGAGTGCAAGCGCATCCTCAATATGGCGGCGGAAGAAGCGGAGCGCCTGGGCCACAAGCACGTCGGCACGGAGCACCTGCTCCTCGGCATCCTGCGCGAAGAAAAGTGCTTTGGCGCCGAAATACTGATGGAGCGCGGCCTGCGCCTCTCCACTTTGCGGGAAGAACTGGCTCGCACTTCCGGTGAAAAAACGACGGCGGCGCGCCCCAAGGAAACTTCTCTGCTTGCGGAGTTCAGCCGCGATCTCACCCAGGCGGCTTCCGAAGGCACGCTCGATCCCCTCGTCGGCCGCGAAAACGAAGTCGAGCGCGTCATTCAGATTCTGTGCCGCCGCACCAAGAACAATCCCGTGCTCATCGGAGAGCCCGGCGTCGGCAAGACCGCCATCGTCGAAGGACTGGCGCAGCGCATCTCCGATGGCGACGTTCCGCCGTTCCTCGCGGACAAGCGCATTCTTTCTCTCGATCTTTCTCTGATCGTCGCCGGCACGAAATATCGCGGGCAATTCGAAGAGCGCCTCAAGACCATCATGAAAGAATTGATGGAGAGCCAGAACTCCATCATCTTCATCGACGAGTTGCACACTCTCGTCGGCGCGGGCTCCGCGGAAGGCTCTCTCGACGCCGCGAATATTCTGAAGCCGGCGCTCTCGCGCGGGGAAATTCAGTGCATCGGCGCCACCACCCCCGGCGAATACCGCAAGTCCGTCGAAAAAGACCGCTCGCTCGAGCGCCGCTTCCAGGCCGTCAAGGTCCCCGCTCCCAGTGAAGAGGAAGCGGTGCTGGTCATTCAGGGCGTTCGCGAGCGCTACGAGAAGTTTCACGCCATCAGCTACACCGACGAAGCCTTGCGCTACTCCGTTTATCTTTCGAACCGCTACATCCCGGATCGCTTCCTGCCCGACAAAGCCATCGACCTGATCGACGAAGCCGGTGCGCGCGTCAAGCTGCGCCAGGCGACCGTTCCCGAAGAAGTCGGCGAGGTCCAGAAGCGCGTGAAATTCATCACTCACCGCATGGAAACCGCCATCGCCAACCATGAATTCGAAAAGGCGCGTTTCTACTCGGAAGAGGAGCGCAAGGAAAAAGAAAACTTGCGCGGTCTCCGCGAGCGTTACAAGCTGGACGACGCCTCCACCGGCATCGTGACCCGTGAAGATATCGAAGAAGTCGTTTCCCGCTGGACCGGCATCGGCGTCACCTCCATCAAGGAAGACGAACAGCAGAAACTGCTGCGCATCGAGCCGGAGTTGCACAAGCGCGTCATCAGCCAGGACAAGGCCATCACCGCGCTGGCTCGGGCCATTCGCCGCAGCCGCGCCGGGCTTAAATCGCCTCTGCGTCCCGTGGGTTGCTTCTTTTTCCTCGGGCCCACCGGCGTCGGCAAGACGGAAGTCGCGCGCCGCCTCGCGGAATTCCTGTTTGGTTCGGAGAAGTCGCTCGTGCGTTTCGATATGTCGGAGTTCATGGAAAAGCATTCCGTCTCGAAACTCATCGGCGCGCCTCCAGGGTACGTGGGCTATGAAGAAGGCGGTCAGTTGACGGAGCGCGTCCGCCGCACTCCTTACTCGGTCATCCTGCTCGACGAAATTGAGAAGGCGCATCCGGACGTCTTCAATATATTGTTGCAGGTCTTCGAAGACGGTCAGTTGACGGACGGCCTCGGCAATACCGTGGATTTCCGGAATACCATTATCATCATGACCTCGAACCTGGGCGCCAGACACCTGCAGAAGCGCACGGGCATCGGTTTCCAGTCGGGCCTCGACGAAGCCGGACAGAAATCGATGGAAGAGATGGTCATGAACGAAGTAAAGCGGGTGTTCAATCCGGAGTTTCTCAACCGGTTGGACGAAGTGATCATTTTCAATCCGCTCGGCGATGAAGACCTGCTTCGCATTATCGATTTGCTTATGGGCCAGCTGAACGACACGCTGATTCACCGGCAGGTCCAGGTTGTCCTGTCGCCGGAAGCCAGACAGTGGATACTCGAGAAAACGTGTGCGGACCGCAGTTATGGCGCGCGTCCGCTGCGCCGGGCTTTGCAGAAGTACGTCGAAGACCCGCTCTCCGAGGCGCTGATCCAGGGTGGAATTCAGAAGCCGGCGACGCTGCAGATTTACGTTGCAGGCGAAGGCCTGTCGTTCCGTCCCGTTGGTGAGGCAACCCCGGTCGTCCACTAGCGAATCTGACACAGCGAATGAGTGCTCCCGACAGGGTCGGGAGCGACGCACAGCCGGCCCATACCGGGTTCGGCGGGAGATAAACAACTTGCGCTCGGGGGCGCGGCCTTGACCACTTCACCGGCCGCTCAAAGGAGAGTCTGTTCGCCGTTTGAGGATTTTGTGGCTCGAGTGCTGCGGATCATTGCGATCGTGTTTTTATCGGCGATCGCAGCGCCCGCCGCCCGGCCCGAAAATCCCCCGGCGGGCGTGTCTCCGGCTTCCTTCGCTTATCTTTTCTCCGCTTCCTTTGATTACGCCTCCGGCAAAGAGGTGATCGAAGATCGTTCCTCTCCGCAAGCCGCCGCGCAGCAAAAATTCGTCATCGACCACATCGAATTTATGGGCAACCGCCGCGTGCGCAGCGACACCCTCAAAGCGCGCATCTTCAGCCGCGAGGGCGATCCCTATAACGAAGAGACCCTGCGCCGCGATTTTCAGGCCCTGTGGAACACGCAATTCTTCGAAGACGTGAAGCTGCGCGTCGAAGATTCGCCCAAACCCAATCAGAAAGTCATCATCTTTGAGGTGAAGGAACGTCCGCAGATCCGCCGCATCCGCTACGACGGCATTCACTCCATTTCCGAATCGGACATTCTCGAGCGCTTCAAGGAACGCAAAGTCGGTCTGAGCGTCGAAAGCCAGTTCGATCCCACGAGAATCAAGAAAGCCGAAGTGGTTCTGAAAGAGCTCCTCGGCGAACACGGCCGCCAGTTCGCCAAAGTCACGCCGCAGTACGAGCGCATCGCTGCCAGCAACGCCGTAATTCTTGTTTTCAAGATCGAAGAAGGGCCCAAGGTCAAGGTCGGCAGGATTAAATTCACCGGAAATCACGCCTTCAGCGACCGCAAATTGATCCGCGCCATGCGCCACGACCGCCCCTACGCGATTCCCCTGTACTTCTTGTACATCCCGGTGCTCTCGAAGACCTATGACCGTCAAAAATTGAGCGAGGATCTCGAAGTTGGCGTGCGCGGCCTCTACCGCGACAATGGCTACTTCAAAGTTTCCGTCGGCGAACCCGTTCTCGACAATATTGACACCTCCAGTTTCCGCTTGAAGGTTCCCGTGGCCGGACGTACCCACGGCAAGGCCGTCAATATCACCATCCCCATCGTGGAAGGCGACCGCTACCGCATGGGCACGCTGAAGATCGTGAGCGCCGATCCCGATAAAGCTCTCTCTCTTAAAGTCGACGCTTTGAAAGGTGCATTCCCGCTCAAGCAAGGCGACATTTTCTCCACCGAAAAGGTTCGCAAGGCCTTGGAAAACTACGGCAAGATTTACGGCGAATACGGCTTTATCGACTTCACCACGGAGCCCGACACGGAAATCGACGAAGAAAAGAAAATCATCAACCTGACTTTGAAGTTCGACGAACAGAAGCAGTACTACGTCCGGCGCATCGACTTCAGCGGCAACACCACCACGCGCGACAAGGTCATCCGCCGCGAGCTGATGATCGATGAGGGCCAGCTCTTTAACAAGCGTCTGTGGGAACTCAGTATCCTGCGCCTCAACCAGCTCGATTACTTCGACAAAATCGAAGCGGGTAAGGCCGCCGAGATCAAGCGCAACACCAAAGAAGGCACTGTTGACATCAATCTTAAGTTGAAGGAAAAAGGCAAGCAGTCCATCGGATTGCAGGGTGGTATCAGCGGTCTCGCCGGCAGTTTCATCGGCCTCACCTATCAGACCAACAACTTCCTGGGCTTGGGTGAGACTCTGACCTTTTCCGCGCAATTCGGCGATCTCAGCCGAAGCTTCCTCTTCGGCTTCACCGAGCCGTATCTTTTCGACCGGCCCATTTCCACCGGTTTCACGGTCTTCTCCAGCCGTTACAAATTCGATCAGGCCCGGCAGACGGCGCTCTTGCTGGGGCAATCCGTCAGCATCAATCCGCAATTCATTCAGAACTACAATCAGGACAGCACGGGCTTCACGCTCTTTGCCAGCTATCCCGTCCGAAGACTCTCGTTCACCCGGGTGGGCCTCCAATACGGTCTGACGCGCACGAACATTACCGCATTTAACGATGCTTCCAAGGTGTTGTTCACGCAACTGCAATTCCGCAGTATTGCCGGGCCCAGCGCGCTCAACGGAATCATCTCGAGCACCCTCACGCCAACCATCACATACAACACCGTCAACCATCCCATCAATCCGACCGGCGGCAAGAGCTACTTCTATTCGCTCGGGTTCTCGGGCGGCCCGCTCGGCGGCAATGTCAAAAGCATCAGCAACGTCTTCGATTGGAAGCTCTACCATCCGATACAAAAGCGCCGCAACGTTTTGGGTTTCCACGCGAGCGCCGCTTACATTACCGGCTATGGGGGCGGGGAGCCGCCGCCGTACAGCCGTTTCTACATGGGCGGAGAAGGCGACATCCGGGGTTTCGATATCCGCTCCATCTCGCCGGTGACGTTTATTCCGGTCGTCTCGAACCAGCAGATCACCTACACGTGCAACACCTGCCTCAATGGTTTCGGGCAGCCGACCCCACGGACGTTTGGCGTGCCCGTGCTCGGTTACACCATCACCTTCCCGGGCGGTGACCTGCAAAGCTACGGTAATGTGGAATACCGCATCCCCATCCTGGGCCCCGTTACCGCAGCGCTGTTCTTTGATGCCGGTTCCAACGGCATTCTCCGCAAGGGTGCCTTGCGGCTCGATCAGACCGGATTCGAAAACTTGTTAACGCAATTCCCGACTGCGCAAAAGGACTCGGCCCTCACGCAGCGTTTGGCGATCGCGCGCGGAACAAATTTTCGCCCGCGTGGTTCGGCCGGAATTGAGTTTGTTGTCCAGCTTCCCATCATTCAGGCGCCTTTCCGCATCTATTACGCTGTTAACGTTCATCGCTTGCATTCCCAGATTATTGCGCCCGCGGATTTCATCAATCCGAGCGAGATCAGTGAAAAATTAGGTCCGGATGGCTTGCCCATTGGATTGTTGCCGAGGACTCTGCCTCCGGATGTGTGGCTCAACGAGGTCAGGCCGACGCTCGACCAGTTGCTGAAAAATCCGGGGCGCCTCAACTATTTCGAGCCTAAGCGTACGTTTCGCTTCACCGTTAGCCGGACATTCTAGGGTGTGAGAGTTCTTATGAGTTTCGGAAAGATTTGGAACTGGAACAACGGGGTGCGAGGGAAAGAATCCCGGAACGCGCGAATGTGGGGGAGACAGTGGGCATGAAGTGGCATAAGGGTACGAACAGCATCCTGCTGACGGCGGTGCTCGCCTGCCTGTGGGCTGGTGCGTGCGGCAGCGGCAACAAGGGCAACCAAGTGGTCGTTAACGTCGCGGGCCAGTTTGCCATTATGGTGCCCACTCAACAGCAGACGATCACCGCGGTGGTCACTGGCGCGACTGACGTGACTGCGACATTTGACTGTTCTTTCACCACGACGCCCAATCCCACAACCGCCACCCCTAGCCCAAAAACCTCCGCTTCCGCTGACTGCAAGACCCAGAACGGCCTCGTCGGCACGCTCACCCCCATTGCCAACACCAGCACGACCGTCGCTTCCACCGCCACCTTCAAGGCTCCCGACGTTTTTCCGGATCAAACCAAGCTCCCCAATGTCCTCGTCACCATCACGGCCACTTCGAATGCTGACAAAAGCAAAACTGGGAAGTTTACCCTCGCTTTCGACTCCGGCATTCGCATTCATATTATCCCCGCAACCGCGACCCTTGCGACCGGTGCAACACAGCTGTTTCTCGCGGAGGATCTGAACGGCACCGTCATCGCCCCCGACCAGCTTACCTGGGGCGTGACTTTTGAAGTCTTCGCGAAGACGAACAGTGCGGACTGCAGCACAGGGACCAACAGTTGCGGTTCCATCGCTAAGACCGGGCTGTACACCGCTCCTGCCGCCGTGCCCGCGGCTGCGCCATCCTCTACTACGACCCCTGTGAATGCCGCAGGTATCGTCACCGTTTTCGCGTTTTCCAACGTCGATAACCTCCGCATTGCGCAGGCCGCCGTCACCATCGTCAAGTCAGGGGACATCGCCTTCAGCGGCATCTCGCCCGCGGTCGCTCCTCAGGGCGGTTTCCAGCAGGACATCTTCCTCTCGGCCACCAACGCCACCTCTCAGCTCGGTGTTACCCTCAGCGGTGCTGCTGGTAACGTGACCTTGGACCAGTCTCAGATCAAGGTAGTCTTCGCGGCCGGTTCAACTTCTTCTTCCATTGGTGCGCGCGTTCGGCTGAATTCCGCGCAACTGGCAACCGCCGGACGCTACCAGGTGCAAGTGACCACCAGCAATCCTTCCGTCAACGTAACCGGCGGTCCCTTTCCGCTGGATATTGTTCCCGTGCGTCCCACCATCATCAGCTCCACCCCGGACAATTTTCAGGAGTCTTCGCTCGGCAGCATCTCCGGAACACCGCTCACGCTCGATGGCGGCTATTTTGGTCCCGCTGGTTCGCCGACGGTGGCAAGTCCCCTATTCAACAACCAGACGCCACTCCAGGCCGTTTCGGTTACGAGCGCGCGACGTCTTACGGGGTTTTTGCCTCCTCCCAGCGGAACCGCTCCCCATGCGGGTTTGTTCCCGCTCAGCATCAAGTACTCGATCACGCCGATTCCACCGCCCGGCCTTCTCGCCACTTCTGCCTACACAAACATTGCCGTCATCCCGGATTACGGGGGATCGAATGCTCCAACGGCGTTGTCGCCTGTTACTTTTGCTGCGTCTTCGACGCCCAGCGCAATTGCGCTGGATCCCGTACTGGGATTCGCTGTCGTAACGCTGGCGGGGCAGAACGCCCCCAGCGGCGGCACTCCTTCCGTCAATACGGCCGCCAACGTCGAGTTTATAAACTTGTCCGGTGGCGCACCCTCCCCAGCCGGATCGGTTACGACGCAGGGCTTTGTTGCCACCGGAGTTGCGGTCGACGACCAATTACATGTCGCCGCCGTCGTCAATTACGCCAGCAGAACTCTGACGGTCCACTCCATTCCTACAGGCACATTGTTGGCGACGGTCGATCTGAGTGGCGTCATCCCACAACCCAACCCAGCCAATCCCGTCTTTGTGGAACCCTTTCCGTATGCCGTGGGTATCGATCCCTTTTCGCATCGCGCGGTTGTGGCTTTTGCTTCCACTAACGTCGGACTCATCCTCAATTTGGATCCCAATTTCAACTTCGATCCCAACCCCCAGGTTCCTCCACAGTGCATCCTGCCTGGACCGGTTTCAGCGCCGAAATATTGCCCCATCGGCTACGTCACGCTGAATAGCGGGCCCAATCCTCAGGTTGCTTTTGAGTCCGGCGCACGCCTGGCTTATGTTACTCCCGGTGGAGTGGGGCTTCTCTCCGCGGTGGACCTCGCCAATCCTTCCAAGGGTTCGCTCGGCGTACCCATCGCCAGCGCCACTCGAGCCTCCAACGTTGTTACCGTAACAACATCCTCCTCTCACAATCTCAATCCCGGCAACCCCGGCACCGTGCTCATCAGCAATCTGCCGCAGGGAACCACCAACAAAACCAATTTCAACGGATCCTTTTCCGTCGCTGCCGTACTCGATGCCACCCATTTTCAGTACTCGCAAGCGGATAAGGACGACATGGTCACTTGCACCGCCACCTGTCTCGCCAGTTCCGGAGTGCCCTTCT
>WNFA01004775.1_pt1 | contig 11304 bp, 10 predicted proteins | sample 5400481 | NCBI WGS metagenome assembly WNFA01 (sample SAMN13153340, study PRJNA577476) | soil metagenome | isolation source: 120 cm saprolite under Douglas fir tree site 2 hole 1 replicate 2 | place: USA:California | collected 2015-04-18
CTAGGGCCTCTGGTAAACGTGCACAGCCAGTACTTCGCCTCGATAGCCCGGGACGGGAATCTCTATTTTACCGCAACGCTGCAGGACAACGATTCAGAGATCGACGTCTTCGTTTCCAAGTTCGTCGATGGAAAATACACAACGCCGGAAAATCTCGGACCGGCGATCAATGGCAAAGGCATCGTGAACATTGAAGCATTCGTTTCGCCGGATGAAAAATTTCTTCTCATCGGCGCGTTCAGCCGCCCGGATTCAGTCGGCAGCTCGGACATCTACGTGAGCTACAACCAAAATGGCAAATGGAGCGCGCCGTCGCCGGTGACCGCGATCAATACTCCGGCGCGCGAATACAGCCCGCGACTTTCGCCCGACGGAAAAAGGCTCATTTTCACGAGCGAACGCGGCATGGGCACTGACAAACGCGACAAAGCGTGGACGATGTCTGAGTTCGAGCAGAAATCGCGCTCGATCTGGAACGGCCTCGGAAATATTTATTCGGTGCCGATCGAGGTGCTGCCGAAGCCACAATTCTCCCCCTAAAGATCGACAATTGCGAAGGGCAGGCCAGCTGCGATTGCGTCTTGCTCGAAAACGAAAAACGCTTGAATAGAACCGACTGGAAGCGGTCTAATCGGACACATGAAAATAAAATTACCACTCAGTTTATTGGCGGCAGCGAGTCTGGCGTTCAGCAGCGCAGCTTTTGCTGCGGGAGCAAAAACCTATCAGGTCACAGGACCCGTGTTGGAAGTGAATGACACGATGATTGCGGTCCAAAAAGGCAAGGACCGTTGGGAAATCAATCGTGATTCCAATACGAAAGTCACTGGTGACCTCAAGGTCGGCGAAAAAGTGACAATCACTTACACAATGTCGGCCACAGACGTGGAAGTGAAGGCGGGCAAAGGTGCGAAAAAAGAAGCAGCGAGCCCGGCGGCTTCGCCAAAGAAATAATCAAGGGCAGTAGAAGATCGCCGGGTGTGCAAAGCCACCGGCGATTTTTTTGTTGTAGCCACCGCCCTGAGGGCGGTCAGCAAACGTCGCGCAGCGACGTGGCTACGACTATCGCCGGCGACTACCACTTCCGAGAATTCCTCCCAGGATTCCGCGAACGAGTTGCCGGCCGAGTTGGCTGCTTGCTGCGCGCATCGCGCTCTTAGCCATTGACGTCGCAAGTGAATCGCGAACACCGCCACGCGGTCCGATTGTTGGTTGAAAGGCAGCGGTGGCCGTTCCCAAAGCTTCCGCCAGCAACGACGGTTGGGTTCCTTCGGTGGCGGAGGCGCCCGCTGTCACGGGTGGAGCACCGTCGGTTTGTGCTTTCTCCCCTGCTCTGGCCTGTAATTTTTCGTAAGCCGATTCACGATCTACCGCTGTTTCATAATGACCGGCAAGGACGGAGGAACTTATAATCTGCTTTCGCTGGTCTGGCGTGATCGCGCCGACCTGACTGCGCGGCGGAACAATTTTTGCGCGCTCAACAATTTTCGGGCTGCCGTTTTCATCGAGCATCGAAACGAGCGCTTCGCCGACCGCCAATTCGATAAGCACCGTCTCCACCTTTAGCTTCGGATTTTGCCGGAAAGTTTCCGCGGCGGCTTTGACGGCTTTTTGATCGCGCGGTGTAAACGCTCGCAAGGCGTGTTGCACACGATTCCCCATCTGACCAAGAACAACTTCTGGAATATCGAGCGGATTTTGGCTAACGAAATAAACGCCGACGCCTTTTGAGCGAATGAGTCTCACCATCTGCTCGATCTTTTGTTCGACCGCCGGCGCGATGTCGGTAAAAAGCAAATGCGCTTCGTCGAAAAAGAAAACCAATTTCGGTTTCTCTGGATCGCCAATTTCTGGAAGATTCTCGAACAGCTCCGAAAGCATCCAAAGCAGGAATGTCGCGTAAACCTTCGGCGACTTTTGCATCAGCTTGTCGGCAGCAAGGATGTTGATCACACCTTTGCCGCCCTGTGTTTGGATCAAATCGTCGAGATTCAGAGCCGGTTCGCCGAAAAACTTATCCGCGCCTTGTGATTCGAGCGCGAGCAAATTGCGCTGGATCGCGCCTGCACTGGCGGCCGAGATATTTCCATATTGCGTTTTGAATTGGTCCGCGTTGTCGGCCACGTACTGCAACATCGAGCGCAGATCCTTGAGATCGAGAAGGAGCAGGCCATTTTCGTCCGCGATTTTGAAGACCATGTTGAGCACGCCTTCCTGCGTATCGTTCAACTCGAGTAAACGTCCGAGCAGCAGCGGACCCATCTCCGACACCGTCGCGCGCACGGGATGCCCCTGCTCGCCGAATACATCCCAGAAAATGACGGGACTGGCTTCGCCTTTAAAGTCCGCAATCTTGAGCTCCTGTGCTCGCGCCACGACTTTTGGATTATCTGCACCAGGCTGGCTTAACCCAGCAAGATCGCCCTTCACATCTGCCATGAATACCGGCACACCATGCGCGCTGAAATTCTCTGCGAGCGTCTGCAGCGTGACTGTCTTACCCGTGCCGGTCGCGCCTGCAATCAAGCCGTGGCTGTTGGCCATTTTCGGAAGCAAATAGATCGGTTCCTTCGATTGCGCGATTTAAATGGGTTCGCTAGGCATAACGTCGCAAAGTGTCGATGCTTAAGCTGTTCGTTTGCGCCAGCCACCCAGCACGAGTCCGCTAACCGCGAAAGCAACGAATGGACGGCCCATGTCGATGAAAATCAGCGGCCACGGATTTGTCTCGAAAGCTGAGAACACGGCGATCGTAGAGTATTCGACGAAGAGAAATGCGAACCAGCACAGGAGCGCGATTTTTAACCCGGCGATAGCGCTCGGCGCATTGAGCCGGTTAATCAACCACGCCAAGGCGTAGTTGACGATGATAGACGCAATAAACGCAAGCAAGTAGGCGGAGACATTGTGCGTCCGCTCGATGTCGGTCATCGTTCTGGCGTGAAGATTCAGCCACTTCTCGCCAAAGATCGCGTACCAGCCCCAGCCGATGAGGAAATAAACGACGGCGAGAATCCAGACTGCGAGGTGATTGAGTCTGTTGTTCATAAATTGTGGCGTAGGTTTCCGCGTCTGCGCGACGTCAGTGTCAGTAAATATAAGGCTTGGAAAGCGGGAATGCGTTCTTGATTAATTCGATCCGGAGGCTGGCGTCTTCGGTAACAAGCACTTCCACGACATCGAAGCGAAAGAGAATATCGGGATTATCCAGCATCCGCAGCCAACTGAGGCCACCGCGCGAAATGCGTTTTTGCTTTTGTCGATCCACCGCTGTGATTGGGCGGCCGTAATCTTCTCGCGTACGCGTTTTTACTTCGACGAACACTAGCGTGTCGTTGTCGCGACACACGATGTCGATCTCGCCGCCGCTGTGTCCCTTAAAGTTGCGATACAGGACTTTGTAACCTTTACGCCGCAGGAAGCGGCAGGCCAATGTCTCGCCCTGAGCGCCGCGGCGGAGGTGTTGCGGCCGCGATGACGCCCTCGAGGGCAAGAAGCGGCTGCGCCACCGGTTCGAAAGATCGGCGATGGATCGGACAAGGCCCAAACTCATGGAGTCTTAAAAGATGGAGCTCAGTGCAATAACCTTTATGCTGGCTGAAGCAATACTCGGGAAAGTTGGCGCAGAAGTCACGCATGATTCTGTCACGTGTGACTTTTGCGATTACACTGGCGGCGGCAATGGTAAGGCTCAGGCAGTCGCCATCGATAATGGCGGTCTGCGGAAAGGGAAAGGGAATTACAGGCAGGCCGTCAATCAACACGTGGTCGGGCATGCCGGAGAGCGCGGCGATGGCGCCGCGCATGGCTTTGTGCGTAGCACGCAGAATATTGATCCGGTCGATTTCAATGGAATCGACAATGCCGGCCGCCCAGCTCAGGTCGGGATTTGAGATCAGGTCGTGATAAATTTCTTCACGTAGTTCCGGCGCAAGCTGTTTAGAATCATTCAAGCGACGATGACGGAATTTTTCAGGAAGAATCACGGCGGCGGCGACAACTGGACCTGCCAGAGCACCGCGACCGGCTTCGTCAATTCCGGCAATGCGCGTGGCGCCAGTGGCGCGGAGTTTTTTCTCATAGCGAAATCCGCAGCGCCGATACATCTGGCAGGAATCATCCGCAGATTGCGCAGATTTCCCACAAAAAATTAATCAGGAAGCCAGGAAACGAGGAGGCAGAAGGCAGCGTCCGGACAGCGCAGCGCGCTGCCCCTACCATCTATTCTCTGACAGCCGTCGCTTCTTTGCCTTTTCGGCCTCGAAGGTAATTCAATCTGGCGCGGCGAACGCGGCCTTGTTGCTCCACCTCGACTTTTGCGATCCGCGGTGAATACAACGGAAAAACACGCTCGACGCCCTCGCCGTACGAGATTCGGCGCACGGTGAATGTTTCATTAAGTCCGCGGCCTTTACGGCCAATCACTATGCCAGCGAATATCTGGATCCGTTCCTTGTCCCCTTCCACAACGCGAGTATGAACGCGCACGCTATCGCCCACAGAAAACTGCGGCGCGACGCTTTTTTGCTGTTCTTTCTCGATGGAATCGATGACCTGATTCATGAAAATCCCCTGCTCCGCCGGACGGGGCGAACATTTTCATTCGGCTCAGGTGAAATAGCAAACTGAAAAATCGGAACACACGCATCCTGTTCGCCGCAGACAACCCGTACGGTGGCGGACGTGTCTGTGTTCCGTTGTCTCGTCTATGGAAATCTGCCAATCTGCAGCTAGATTTCGGGCCTGTTTCCTGCGCCCGTAGCTCAACTGGATAGAGCGTTGGCCTCCGGAGCCAGAGGTTGCGCGTTCGAGCCGCGCCGGGCGCAGTTTCCAAACGTGATAAGTGATTCGTGAGCAGTGATCAGTATTGAGCACTGATCTAAATAGGAAATCGCGACTCACTATTCACCGATCACCAATCACTATTCACTAGGAATTTTTCGCGGGCCGCGAAAAATTCCTTACCCCAGCGCTTCGATTCGTGTAAGCAGATCTTTTTTGCTCGTGACGCCGGTGACTTGGTCGCGCAGTTGCCCGTTCTTGAAGAAGAGCAGAGCCGGGATGGCACGAATGTTGTACTTGAACGAAAGACTCTGGTTTTCGTCTACGTTCACCTTCGCAACCTTCACCGCGCCCGCTTTTTCGCGCGCAACTTCATCCAACAACGGGGCAATCATTTTACAGGGACCGCACCATTCCGCCCAAAAATCGACAATCACAGGCTTGTCGCTGTGCGTCACTTCGCGGTCAAAATTGGAGTCATCGAGGTTGATCGTAGCGGAGTTGTCCATTGTTTTAGGAAAGGTAAGTCCAAATCTGAATAATCAAAATGATGGTGGAAACGCCGAGAAGCACCCAGCACAGCGGCATAATACTTTCCCCTGCCGGCGCCACTGCGATTGAAGCACTCTGGGGGGCGGTGAGTGGCATGGCGATTAGCGGTTGAGTCTTTTTCATCTGAACCGTTGGAAGCGGTTGGAGGGACGGGTCCGGCATGCGCCGAATGCGCGCTGTCTCTTTTTTGGGCCCCGAAGAAGGCGAATTTGCCGCCGGAGTGACTGGCACGGGAGCTGGTGGGGGCACCGGCATCGAAACAGTTGGCGGCTTCGGAGGAGAAACTGGCGACGAGGTCGGCGGTGGCTGGAAAAACTGAGGGGAGCGCAAATCCTGATCGATAGGTGTTGAAACAAGCGGCGGCCCTGTTGGAGGCCGGAGAGGCACAGATAGCTGGCGATTCGGCAGCTGGATTCGCACAGTCTCGCGCGATTTTGTACTTGGATCGGGCGGTTTCGCTACAGGCGGCTGCGGCAATGGCGGCAAGTCAATGCGAACGGTCTCTCTTTTTTCGTCGTTTGGGTCGGCCATCGTGGGGGGAATAAATGTCAGAGATTTTGCTCGAAAAACGGGCCGCTGTCATCCGCTAAGTTAGTTTCTGCCAAAAAAATCTGCCTTTTTGAAACGACCGGTTTTTAGGACAGAAGATCGTATCCGCGGCTTCCTGTGATCCTGCGCCAAACGAAATCGCCAACCGGTGCCGCTTTGGATAAAACCACACGGGCATCGACATCAGGGGCGTCAGCTTCGGTTCGGGCGATATGCGGCTGATCAACCAATAATTTTAGCTCCCTCCCAACTTTTTCGCGGGCTATTTCATACGCGGTCTGTTGCTGGATCGACATGGCCGTCCGGTAGCGTGCGTTTTTGACCTTCGCGGCGATTTGGTTCGGCATTTTCGCCGCACGCGAGCCCTCCTCCTGTGAATATTTGAATATCCCGAGCCGTTCGAATCGAGTCCGTCGAATAAAATCGAGCAGCGTCTCAAATTCCGCTTCTGTTTCTCCTGGAAATCCGACGATAAAAGTCGTGCGCAAGGCAACCCCGGGGATTCCGGCGCGCAATTTATCGATCAAATTCTCGATGTGCACGCGTGCGGTTTCTCGCCGCATGCGTCCCAAGACCGAGTCCTCGATGTGCTGCAAGGGAATATCGATGTAACGCGCGACCTTTTTGCATTCCGCGATCGTCTCAATCAATTCGTCACTCCAATGCGCGGGGTGCGTATAAAGCAGGCGCACCCAGAATTCGCCCTCGATGTTTTGAATCTCACGAAGCAACGCAGCAAGGGTCAGTCCTCGCGTCGAGTCAAGCGGCTGACGCGGTCCTGCTTTCTCCCTCCACAAATCCATCCCGTAATACGTTGTATCCTGGCTGATCAAATTGATTTCGCGCACGCCTTCGCTGACGAGTCCCCGAATTTCCGCGAGGACCGATTGGGGAGACCGGCTACGGTGTTTTCCCCGCATTTGCGGAATCACGCAAAAACTGCATGGATGATTGCAGCCTTCGGCAATCTTTACGTAAGCGGAATGTGCTGGGGTAAGCCTGAAGCGCGGCGTGTCGTAATCGGGAATGTAAGTTGGCCGCTGTGTAACAAAGTTGTAGACGGCATCGGTGATTGCAGCCGCACTAATGTTGGTCTCGAACCAGCCGGGATCACCGATCCCGGCTACAACTCGCTTAATGATTTCTCCTAGCTTACCGACTTGCTCCAGCCCAATGAACGCGTCCACCTCAGGAAGAGATTGGCGCAGTTCACTCGCGAACCTTTGTGACATACAGCCGCTCACGATCAGTTTTTGATTCGATCGCCCGTTTAGACCACGCTGCTGATGGGCCTCCAGAATCGCTTCGATCGATTCTTCTTTGGCTGAATCGATGAACGCGCATGTGTTAACTACCAGGACGTCTGCCTCCTCTGCGCAGGAGCTAACTGTCATTCCGCATTTCAGAACACTGCCTAGCATGATCTCCGCATCCACGAGGTTCTTGGCACAACCGAGGCTGATCACGGCAACCTTGAGTGGACGGTGTTTTCCTTCCTCGGAGATCTGCGATTCAGTGGATGCCGCCGGCATCTTACTCGCCAGAACGGGATTGTTTGCCCCGAAGGCATTCGGAGCTGCGGCAACTCGTGAACTCATACGGCCTAATCGACCGTTACCTCCTCGTCGTCCTCTTCCAGCGGCTTACCATTTTTCGTGATCTCAACGGCGTCGCGATCGAGAACGCGGATCGAGAGATGCTTGGCCCGAAACTCCACCGGGCCATCGGCCGGGGAAACCCATCGTTCAAACGCGGGATTTCCGCTTCCATCGCCGACTGTGACTTTAAGGTAAGTTCTTTTAAGCGGACGAATAGAGACGCGATTTGGTGCATTCGATTCCGGCGGGGATGAATTCGACTCTGCTTGCGGCTTTGCGAGTTCCTCTGGACGCACCGGCTTGGCTCGACGCACTTCCGGCTCGCTTGGCGCGGCCGAAGCCGCCGCGACTGCTTTCGCCTTTTGCACGATCGTTGGTTGGGGCGACTCCGATGGTGCATGCGTTGGGGCAGATGCAACGCTCTCACTTGCTGCCGGGGATGCAGTCGACGACGGAAGCGGGGAAGCACTCGGCGAAACCTGTGCAGTCGTCTGCGCGTGTCCCGGCGCGAGTCGCTGCAAATTCATAACGAGTTTCATTCCCAAAAACCCCACTACCAAGACCACGATGCCAAAAATCAACGGCATCGGCGAAACGCGATCACCGCTCGAACGGCTCGCGCGACGGTGAACGACCGGTGCGCCGACTGGCTTGGGAGGAGGACTGTCCTGAAGGTACGAGTAACCATCGACCGTAACACGCTCGGAATCTTCAAAAGCATCGAGATACGGCGTAACATCGACATCTAAAAATTTCCCGTAGATCACCAGGAAACCTTTTGCGTACGCCAGGCTGGGAAACTGAGAAAAATCATCCGACTCAATTTCCGCCAGTCGAGCCGGACGAATCTTGGTCATCCTGGCTGCTTCGTCGAGCGTAAGATTTCTCGCGCGCCTCGCCTCCTGAAATTTCTTACCAAGACCCTCGATTGTCATCGCACGAAATGCCGGCTACACGGCGGCATCAAGATCGACCAGAATCTCGCGTGGTTTAGCGCCTTCGCCGGGACCCAAAATACCGCGCTGCTCCAGAATATCAACGATGCGCGCGGCACGCGTATAACCAAGTCGCAACCGGCGCTGAAGCAAAGAAGTGGAAGCGCGTTTTTCCTGTCGAATGATCTCGAGACATTTTTCCACCAGTTCCTCGTCTTCGTCTGTCACTTCTTCCTCCGGCGTCACGGGAGATTGAAGCTTCTCATGCATCGCCGGGTCAAAAGCAGGTGGGCTTTGCGCGGAAACAAATTCAACCAGGCGGTGAATTTCATCGTCGGTTACGAGAACGCCTTGTGCACGAATGAGACGTGAAGCGCTCGGCGGAAGATAGAGCATGTCCCCCTGCCCGAGCAAACGATCGGCGCCGTTTTCATCGAGAATCACGCGACTGTCGATCTTGGACGCTACTTGGAATGCAATACGGCTGGGAATATTCGCCTTGATTATGCCGGTGACGACATCCGCGCGCGGCGTTTGCGTCGCGACAATCAGATGAATGCCAGCCGCGCGAGCCATTTGCGTGATGCGCGCGATCGCGGTCTCAACGTCGGCTGGTGCGGTCTGCATTAAATCGGCCAGCTCGTCGATGACGACCACGATGTAGGAAATCTTGTCAGGAATTGGGAGCTCGTCCTTTGCAGCCGGGGTCGTTGACCCAAGCCCGCTTAGAGCCTCCTCGCGGGCGGGATTATCGATCCCCGCTACAGCATCTTTCTTTTTAACCGGACGTGCGTTGAAACCGACGATGTTACGTACGCCAACACGGGCAAAGATTTTGTAGCGCCGCTCCATCTCATCAATCAACCAGCGCAGAGCAAGCAGCACTTTCTTTGGATCGGTTACGATCGGGAAAGCAAGATGCGGCAGCGAATTATAAAACTGCATCTCCACTACTTTCGGGTCGATTATGATGAAGCGCAGTTCTTCCGGCGTAAACCGGAAGAGCATGCTAGCGATTAGCGCGTTGATACAGACGCTCTTCCCGCTCCCAGTCGTTCCCGCCACCAACAGATGCGGCATTTGCGCCAAGTCGGTGATGATTGCTTTGCCGTAAACATCCTTACCTAGTGCGAGCGGAATTCTTGCATGTCCTTTCGCTGCCTCCCAGTCGGGCGATTGCAAGAGTTCCCGCAGTTTCACTGTCACTTTTCGGGTGTTCGCAAGCTCGATGCCCACAGTGTCTTTTCCGGGAATCGGCGCGAGAATGTTAATGCGCTCTGCGCGCGTCGCTCGAGCAAGGTCACGCTCCAAGCTCACGATCTTGTCCACGCGAACGCCCTTCGCTGGATACACTTCGTAGCGCGTAATAGTCGGCCCTTTCGTGATGTCGCCCGGCGCCACTGCTATGCCGAACTGCGCCAGCGTATCAATCAAGATTTGCTGGACATGTTCCAGTTCCGCGGGATCGGCAGCGGCGCGCCCCTCCAAATTGTGTTCGTCGAGTAAATCCACTCCGGGGAGCACATAATTTTCGGATTTCCATGCGCGACTTGTCAGACTCGGCGCCGGCTTCGCTTTCTCTTCGCTGGCGCGCAATTCGGCGAGAGACGGTTTTCGACGAGCCGGCAGATGCTCACTTGGCAACGCAGTTGTATCGACCACCTTCGGTTTCGGCCGATCTACGAGTTCGTCCGGCGAAACAATCGGCCCCGCCGGTTCCGGAATGGGCCTGCCTTTTTTTCTTAGCTGTTTTTCGAGTAATCGCCGCTGTTTCGCGAGCTGTTTTTCACTGATCTCCAATTGTTCCTTGAGATCGGACCTGCGAAGTCTGCGACGCAATCGCCATTCCTGCACTCTTACAATAGCGCGCCGGGTGGCGGCAACCGTCTCGCGAATAAGATATATCGGACGCAGTCCAGTCACCAAAATCAGCGTCGTCGCATAAATTCCAATCAAGAGAATAACCGAGCCGACCTGGCCGAGCGCGTTGCGGAGCAAACCGTGATGTTCATCGGCGAAGCGATAGCCAACCCAGCCGCCCGGTCCTTGAATATTGAAGGCGGTATGCCAGCCGCGCAAATGGTACGGTTGCACATGCAGCAAACACGCACCCGACACGATAAAGAGAATGATCCACGCCAATCGCCGCGTCACGCGAAGGCCCGGGTAAAACAGTTTCGCGGCACCAAATCCGAGCAGAATTGCGGCCAAAAGGTACGCGCCCGCGCCGATTAATTGATAGCAAATCCCTGCGACAATCGCGCCGACTGGTCCGATGAAATTTTGCGCGGGGTGATTCGCCGGTGAAATGTTGCTAAACCAGACCCAGGACGGCACGTCCTTTGGCGTATAGGAGATGAGCGCGAAAAACAGCAATGTGCCGACGAAAAGCAGAACGAGGGCGAAGACTTCGTTCCAAGCGTTGTGTCTGTCCGTGCGAGCCACCGCGTCTGATAGTAATCCGATGGCCGCTTCTTTCAATCATTTGTAGCGATGCAGGGTACGGGCATCTTGCCTGACTAATTCAGCAGGCGGAAGCCCGTCTGGCCCACAGACCATTCGCCGCAGCGAATCCGTCCGTGGCGGCGAAGTCCGGGCTCCGGATTGGACTGCTTTGGTCTTGCACGACAGGCGAGCCGCCTATTACTGTGCCAGCGCACAATGACTGTTCTCTTTCGCCAGATAATCGTCGCTGTCTCGATCGGCATGCTGCTGTTTTGTGCATCATGCGAAAAACATCGCCTCGGCGAAATGCCGGAAGTCCAAAGGGAACAGAGCGATCCGGCAAAAAGAGTTTCGTCCGAAGCGAGCGAAACGAAGTCTGAAAAATCCGCATCCTCACCAACGCCGGCCGAATTTTTTCCACACCAACCTCGTTAAGAAAAGGA